>Ga0209598_10003979_pt1 | contig 11010 bp, 10 predicted proteins | sample M_140807_EF_Meta_FD_187317 | JGI IMG/M metagenome (GOLD analysis project Ga0209598, IMG submission 187317) | Freshwater microbial communities from Lake Montjoie, Canada to study carbon cycling - M_140807_EF_MetaG (SPAdes) (version 2) | ecosystem: Environmental > Aquatic > Freshwater > Lake... | reverse complement strand
ATCACAGGAAAGGAAATTTTCTCGCCGAGAATCGTGGTCGATGTGTCGCGCGAGGACACATCACGCAGCACAGGATAATGCAGTGCGATCTCCCCGTAAGCTTCACGGTTGCGGCGCAGAGTGATTTCGTCATTGGCACCGCCCGCATAATAATCGTAAGCCTCGCGCGCCAGCCTGCCGCGCGCCGCTTCTTCGAATTCTGCGAGATTGACCAGTTCCACGCATGAATTGTAGCACCACAAGTCCCGACGGCGAACTCCAATGCTGCCCGTCTTTTCTCAGGCCCATCCGAAAGTGGACCATCGCGGCAAGGGCCCTGTTCCCGAAAACACGCACGGTTGATTCTAAATCAACCGGTGCATCGAGTCGCAGACCGCCCAAGCTCGAATCCTCGCTCCCCGCGCTGCTGACGATGAAACCGTTGCCGTAGTATTACATGCAGGCAACTTTTTGCGTCCGGCGGGCAAAAGCGCCTTACCGTTTTGATCTAACTCAGAGTCGCACTTGTCTTTTGTCGCAAGGAGCAGACCCTTGTCCGCCAATTCGACATTATCCCATCGAAATTCGCCGGCCCGCACACCGGCCCAACCAGCTGGGCCGCAGCAGGAGAGGTGCGCGATACCGGCGAAGAAAAAGAACTGCCGTGACCGCCCGTTCAGAGCGAACAACCGTAGCCGCCGGCGCCGCGACGACCTTCGTTGAAGCCCTCGGCATAGCCCTTGTAATACCCGTCGGAGAACGGAACATTGTAGGCCGCACCGGTGTAACGGGAGTTCGCGCGATAGGGAATGCCACGACTGGAGTCATAGAAACCGGCATTGTAACCCTGACGGTAACCATCGCGGTAGGCCGGTTGATAGAAGGTCTGAGACTGGTAGGGCGTCACCGGACGCTGGTTCGGCATCTGGCCGGCGTATTGACCGGGACGGTTGTAGGGATTGACGATGTTCATCATTTGATCTTCGGTGATGCAACCGGCGAGAAGAGCGGAAAGAAGAAGGGTGAGGAGAAGTTTCATGATGGATTTGATATTCGCGGGATAACTAGCAGACCACCGCATCAGCCGGCAACAACCGACCGCATACCCTTTGCAGGGTAGATCGCAGGCAGGCCCGGTCAGGCCCGAACTGCGGCGACAAAAGAGCGCATGAGCGCCGCGTCTTTCACACCCGGTGCCGATTCGACGCCGCTGGCCGTGTCAACCGCGGCGGGTCTCACGAAACGCACCGCTTCGGCCACATTATCCGGACGCAATCCCCCCGAAAGAACGACCGGACGCGCGGCCGCTTCGACCACACCCGCAGCGAGTTCCCAATCGATCGTGCGCCCGGTGCCGCCGTGCACGCCGGGGGCGTGCGCGTCGAGCAGCAGGCACGACGCGGGATCGGCCAGCGCGGCATCGGCCGAGGCGATATCGGAAATGGGACGCGCCTTGATGTAGAAATCCCCTCCCCACGCGGCGCAGAATTCCGGCGTCTCGCCACCGTGGAATTGCAACGCGTGGAAAAGTCCCGAGTGCGTCAACTCGCGCAGAAGCGCTTCATCCGGATGCACCACGATGGCCACGCGGCCGATGTCGGACGGAAGTTTCTTCAGCCATGGCGAGATGTCGGTCAGGCGAACAGCGCGCTTCGATTGCGGATAAAAATTGAACCCGAGCGCATCGACACCCGCGTCGATCGCCGCGTGCGCATCTTCTTCGCGTGTGAGGCCGCAGACTTTGACCCCCGTGCGGCCGCCGTCGAGCCAACGCCGCAGAGCGTCCGGAACCATGTCAGTTCAACGTGCGGCCGCGGGCCTGCTTGATCACCGTGTGGTGGGTCAGCGGATAAATTTTCCCGTCGCTGCCGCGGAAGAAAGAGCTGAGCAACCAGCTGACCAGACCAATGACGATCGCGCCCCAGAACGCGGACCAGAATCCGTCCACGTGGAAAGAATTGCCGAGCATGATGCCCGAAACGAACCAGAGGAGCAGCGCATTGAGCACGAGGATGAAAATTCCCATCGTGACGAGGATGAGCGGCAGGCAAAGGATGAGCAGAACGGGACGCACCATGGCATTGATCACACCGAGGAGGAGCGAAGCGAAGGCCAGGCCGGTGAAGCTGCCATAGGTGATGCCGGGCACGACCCACGCGGCGACAAACACCGCCACCGCGGTGACAAACCAGCGGATGATAAATTCAGCCAGGGAAATGCCCACACTGGAAGACTAAGCCCCCCGGCCACTCTGGTGAAACCGAAAAAACTTGGCCCGACCCGAAGACCGCTGGTTTTATGGCGGATCAACAATCACACGTATGCCAAAGACAGCCAAGAAAACCACGGCAAGGAAGCCGGCCAAAACCGCAAAAAAGAAAGCGGCCAAGAAAGCCCCGGCAAAAAAGAGTCCGGCCAGCGTCCGCCTCAAAACCGTGACCGCCACCCCGGCCCGCGTGATGAGCACGCGCCGCGGCGGCAAGAGCGTGATCACCGCGGTGATCAGTTCGGTAACCACGGAGTCCATTGCTCTGCACGCCTACTACATAGGCGAACGCCGCCGCCACCTCGGGTTGGACGGCAACTCCGAGTCCGACTGGCTCGAAGCCGAGCGCCAACTGCGCGACTGAGGCGGAATCCCGCGGGGCGCGCGGGACGTAACCCAGAATGATGAACTCCGCGCCATCCGCCGCAGCCCGGCAGCAACTCCGTGTTTCGCTGCCGGAACCCGAGCAGATCCGCGCCTTCCTCGGATGCGGCGCAGTCATGGCTTGGTCGGAAGACCGCTGGATCATCGCGTGGGGACAACCCGAACGCGCCAGCGCGCCCGACCCGGAACTCCCGTCGTTCTACACGCCGGATTTTTTCCTGCGCGAAAAAATGCCGTGGCGGGTTTACCCGGAGTCTGCCTTTGTCGCGCCCGATAGCTTCGGGCAGTTGCTCCAATCGCGCGATGCGGCACGGCGCTGGGAGACCTTCAACCAATCCGCCTTTGCCCGCGCCTTCGAAAAAATTAACGACGCCTTCGCCGCGGGAGAATTGCAGAAAGCGGTGCCCGCCGTTTTCGAAACGAGCTGCGGGTCGATGACCGGGACCGAGCGCGAACGGGCGATGCGCTGCGCGGCCAATCTTCCCGCCGGACTCATGCCCTACGGATTCTGGGATGAAGACGAGGGCGTGATCGGTGCCTCGCCCGAATTGCTTTTCGAGGACGACGGCGTCGAGATCCACACCGCGGCCGTGGCCGGGACGGCGCATTCCGGGGCGATGCCGGAGGAAATGATGGACGACCCGAAAGAGCGCAACGAACACCGATTGGTTCTCGACGATGTGGCCAACCGCCTCGCGCCTTTCGGACACGTGGCCAAGGGGGCAACGCGCCTCTGGCGCATCGGCATGCTTTCGCATTTGCGCACCGACCTGCGCGTCACGCCGCGCGAACCCGCAAGTTTTTCCGCGCTCGTCGAGCGCCTGCATCCCACGCCGGCGGTCGGCATCGCTCCGCGCGGCGATTGGCGGAAAATCATCGGCGCGATCGACGGCGCGCCCCGCGGGTATTTCGGGGCGCCCTTCGGGTTGGCACTTCCCGGCGGACGCTCGCGCTGTCTCGTCGGTATCCGCGGCGTGCAATGGGACCGCGACACAACCCGCTGCGGCGCGGGATGCGGCATCGTCCCGGGAAGCCAACTCGAGCGCGAACTGTCCGAGTTGCGGCTGAAAATGTCCGCCACCCGCGGCAACCTCGGGTTTTGAGCGCGCCCGGAACGAACTCCATTCTCGCCGCGGAGGTTCTCGCCGTGCTGCGCAGCGCGGGCGTGCGCACGCTGGTCGTCTGCCCGGGCGGACGTAACGCGCCGCTCATCCTGGGTGCCGATGCTTCGCGTGGGGCCTTCGAAGTTCTCAATTTTTTCGAGGAGCGCAGTGCCGCATTTTTCGCGCTCGGGCGCATCAGGCGCGACAGTGCGCCCGTGGCGGTGGTCACCACCTCGGGCACCGCCGCCGCGGAATTGCTGCCGGCCATGCTCGAGGCCGTGCACGGGGGATGGCCCCTCATCGCGGTCACCGCGGACCGCCCGAGGAAGCTGCGCGGCACCGGCGCACCGCAGACCATCGACCAATTGCCGATCTTCGCTGCCTGCCGCATCCCAGTCATCGACATCGACTCGCCGGGACAAGTTGTGTCGCTTCCTCCGGGCGCCGTGCATCTCAATGTCTGCTTCGACGAGCCTCTCAACGGAGAACCGGTCGCGCTTTCGTCCGCCGGCGCGGGCCAGCCGGCACCTGCTGCGCTGTGGATGACAGAGGACGATGCGCGGCGGCAATGGGACGATTTCTTCGACCGCGTGCGCAATCCTCTGGTGCTCGTTTCCTCCCTAACCGCCGCCGAGGCACACGACATCGCCCCGTGGTTGGCCTCGCTTTCCAGTCCCCTTTATCTCGAGGAAATCTCGCAATTGCGCGGGCACCGCAATCTGCAGGAATTCAGTCTTCACTCGGGCGAGCGCATCCTGATGTCTCCCGAATGCCGGGCCGCCTGCGATGGCGTGCTGCGCATCGGCGCCGTGCCCACGCCACGCCTCTGGCGGGAACTTGACGAAGACGATCGTCCGCTACTGCACGTGTCGCGCACCGCTTTTTCCGGACTCGCCCGCAAATCACTGGTCATCCCGCTGCAACTTTTCCGCGCTCTGGCCGGCAATGCTCCGGCCGGAGGCGACAACTCGGCACTCTTCGCCCGCGATCGCGCCATCGCGACAGGGTTGGATCAACTCCTCGCAGGCGAACCGCAGAGCGAGGCCGCGTTGGTCCGCCACGCCGCGGAAAAACTTCCGGGCAACGCGCGCATCCTTCTCGGCAACAGTCTCGCCGTGCGCGAATGGGACCTGGCCGCCCCACGGTCCGCCTCGGACCGCATGTTCTTCGCCAACCGCGGGGTCAACGGCATCGACGGGCTCGTCTCGGCAGCGCTCGGACTCGCAGGCCGCGATCGCCCCGCGGCCGCACTGGTCGGCGACCTCTCCGCACTCTATGACCTCGCGGGACTGTGGCCCGCCGCGCAATTGGATGGCGCGGATATCTCCGTTGCAGTCATCAACAACGGTGGCGGGAAAATTTTCGACCGGATGTTCAAGCACGCTGCTTTTCTCAACGCGCACGCGCTCCATTTCCGCGGTTGGGCCGAGATGTTCGGCTGGCACTACACGCGGGTCCACGCGCCCGGCGACCCGTGGCCGGACCATTCGCCGCGCCTGGTCGAAATCGCTCCCGATGCCGCGGCCACGGCGCGGTTCTCCGAAGCCTACGCCGCGCTCTGGCGTTGACGTTCCGATAGCGCTGGATGCGCCAACCGCACAACTTTACATTTCCCCGATGTCCCGCCGTGCAACCCAGATTCTCGGAGTTGCCGCTCTTCTCGGCGTGGTGGCTGCGGGATTTTTTCTACTGAGGCAAGAGGACCCGGCCTACCGCTTGGCCGAGATTGCCGCGCTCGGACGCTACCGCGCATACGATGAAGACATTGCCGCCGTCGCCGCACGCAACGGCATCGATCCTCTGCTGGTCAAATCCGTGGTCTGGCAGGAGAGCCGCTTCCAACCGGACAAGCTCGGCGGACACGGCGAGCGCGGACTGATGCAAGTGACAGAGCCGGCGGCGCAGGATTGGGTCGAGGCATTGGGCATCGAGACGTTCGAACCGGCCGATCTGCTCGATGCGAAGACCAACCTCGAGGTTGGCACTTGGTATCTCGCGCAAGCACTCAAGCATTGGGACTCGCAGGAAGATCCGTTGCCTTTCGCCCTCGGCGAATACAACGCGGGACGCAGCAGGGTGAAACGTTGGTCGGGCGGGGCGCAAATGAGCGCGCAGGAACTCGCGAAGGCGATGGACATCGCCAGCACCCGCGCCTACGTCGCCGCGGTGCGCAACCGCTACGATTTTTACCGCAAGCGCGGCGACAAGTTGTCCGCGCCTTGAAAGCGCTTAGAGTCCGGCTGTGGCGACCGACTCGTCGAACAGCCGGCAGGCATCCGCTCCGTAGAGCGCACGCGCGGCCTGCAAATTTTTGCTCGCTTGGCGCTCGTCCCCTTGGCGGCGCGCCAGGAGGGCACTCGCGTAAAACCACGAGGGAGTGGCACCGGTGGGTTGCATGGCACGCGCCGTCCTCTCCGCTTCCCCGTCGCGGCCCAGCGCGATCTGGCAAAGGAACACCTTGAACCGCAGTAGTTCGTTCTGCGGATCGCGCTGCCGCAAACGGCGGAAAGTCTCCAGCGCCCCCTCGCGGTCGCCGCGCAGGAACTGCACCTCGGCGGCATTGAAGGCGGCGGGAAAATAATCCGGGTTGGCCCGCAGGATCTCCTCGAAAATGCGCGCGGCTTGTTCGTATTCCCCGGCCTTGGTCAGCGTGGCCGCGCGAAGATTGAGCACGCTGAGGTCGCCCGCCGCCGCGCCCGGCAACGCATCGAGGCGCGTCAGCGCCTGCCGGTAGTCGCCCTGTTCGTAGTCTGCGGTCGCCCGGCGAAGAACGCCGGCCAGCCGCTGCTGCTCGGCCAGCGGGTCATCGGCCGGCACCGCATCCTGCGCCCTCGCCGCCAGAGACATGACGAGCAGCAGGACGGGCAGCAATCTCATGGCTGCGATTTGACGAAGAGACGGAGCGGGTTCTCGATGGCGTCTTTGACCCGGACCAGAAAGGTCACCGCCTCTTTGCCGTCGACCACGCGGTGGTCGTAGCTCAGCGCGAGATACATCATCGGACGGATGACGACCCGGCCGTCGACGGCCACGGGCCGGTCCTGGATTTTGTGCATGCCCAAGATGCCGCTTTGCGGGGGGTTGAGGATCGGAGTGCTCATGAGCGATCCGTAAACGCCTCCGTTCGAAATCGTGAAGACGCCGCCCTGCAGATCCTCGATGGTGATGGCACCCTCGCGCGCCCGGCTTGAGTAGTAGAGCAGGTCTTTTTCCAGTTCGGAGAAGGTCTTGCGGTCGGCATCGCGGACAACCGGAACAATGAGACCGCGTTCCGTGCCGACAGCGACACCGATGTCATAAAAGTGATTCTGCACCAGCTCGTCGCCATCGAGGCGGGAGTTGAGTTGCGGCTCGCTCTGCAGTGCATCGACCACCGCTTTGATAAAGAACGACATGAAACCGAGCTTCACGCCGAACTTCGCCTGGAAAGCTTCCTGCACCTCGGAGCGCAGGCGCATGACAGCCGACATGTCGCATTCGTTGAATGTCGTGAGAATGGCGGCATTGCGCTGTGCGGCGACGAGTTGCGTGGAAATCTTTTTCCGCAACGGTGAAAGTTTTTTGCGCGTGAAGCGGCGGTCTTGCGGCTCGAGTTGGACGGGTGCGGCGGGCGCAGGGGCCGGGGGGGACGCCGGAGCGGCCGGGGACGGGGCGGCGACGGAAGGAGGTGCAACCGCGGCGGCCGGTTCGGGCGCCTCCTCGATGCTCCCGACCACCTCGCCGATCTTCACCTCGCGATCGGCAGGAACGCCGATACGCACCACGCCGGCAGCCGGCGCGGCCACCTCGGTGGAAACTTTGTCCGTATCGAGCGTGAAGAGCGCATCGCCCGCACGCACGTAATCGCCCTCCTGCCGGTGCCAGAGGGAAATGATCCCCGAAGAGATGGATTCCCCGACGGCGGGAACTTTGATGTCCGTGTTGCCCATGTGAGCGCCGTATCTACACGTCGAAAGCGCGGCTGACGAGTTCCGCTTGCTGCAAACGGTGGATGGCCAGCGATCCGACCGCCGGGCTCGGGCTTTCCGGACGGCCCGCATACGAGATACTGCGGCCGAGAAGTTCGCGCAGACGAGGTTGCATGAAGAACCAGGCGCCCATGTTCTGCGGCTCCTCCTGGCACCAGACCACGCGCTTGAGGTTCGGGCAGGCGCTGGCGAGGCGTTTGATTTTTTCGACGTGCAGCGGATAAAGCTGCTCGACGCGCAGGATGACCGCATCGGTCGTCCCGCGTTTTTCCTGCTCGGCCTTCAGGTCGTAGTATACTTTGCCCGAGCAGAGAATCATGCGCGTGACCGGCGCGGGATCGGCAGGCAGAGGGTCGGCCAAGATCGCGTAGAAACGGCCCTCGGTGAAATCGGTGGCCTTGGAAACCGCGAGAGGGTGGCGCAGCAGACTCTTCGGCGTCATGATGACGAGCGGCTTGCGGTAGTCGCGGTGGGTCTGGCGGCGCAGCGCGTGGAAATACTGCGCGGGCGTGGTCAGGTTACAGATCTGCATGTTGTTGTCCGCGCACAATTGCAGGAAACGCTCGAGCCGCGCGCTGGAATGCTCGGGCCCCTGCCCCTCGTAGCCGTGCGGCAGCAGCATGACGAGCGAACTGGGTCGCTGCCATTTCGATTCGGCCGACGAAATAAACTGGTCGATGACAACCTGCGCGCCGTTGGCAAAATCGCCGAACTGCGCTTCCCACAGGCAGAGCATCGACGGGTAATCGAGCGAGTAGCCGTAATCGAAACCGAGGACCGCCGCCTCGCTGAGCAGGCTGTTGTAGACGCAGAGCCTGGCCTGCCCTTCTTTGAGATGATTGAGGGGAACGAAATCCTCTTTCTCCTCCGCGTCATAGAACACGGCGTGGCGCTGGCTGAACGTGCCGCGGCGACAGTCCTGCCCGGACAAACGGACCGGCGTGCCCTCGAGGAGGAGGGAACCGAACGCGAGCGACTCGGAAAACGCCCAGTCGTAAGGGCCGCCGTCGCGGAGAATTTCCAGGCGGCGGTCGATAAGCATGCGCCGGACTTTGGGCAGCAGGTGGAAATCGGGCGGCACGCGGCAGAGTCCCTCGACGATTTCTTTGAGCATCTCCGGCGAAATCTTGGTGCGAACCGGTTCGTAGGAGTAGGGCGGCTGGAACACCGCGGTCGAACCGGCGAAGCGCCCGCCCTCCCGCCGCTCGCTCTCGCTTTTCTTCACGATATCGAAAGCTTCCTCAAGGTCACGCGACGCCTCGGCTTTGATCTGCGCGGCTTCCGCCTCGGTCAGCGTGCCAAGCGCGGCCAATTCGCCGACGAATGTCTCGCTGGTCAGCGGATGTTTCTGGATGGCGCTGTAAAGGTGCGGCTGCGTGAAGGTCGGTTCGTCGCCCTCGTTGTGTCCGTGGCGGCGGTAGCAATAAAGATCAATGACCACATCGCGTCCGAATTCCTGCCGGAAATCCAGCGCCATCTGGGCGACAGTGACGACAGCGAGCGGGTCCTCGCCATTCACGTGGAAGACGGGCGCCTCGATCGTCTTGGCCACGTCGGTCGAATACAGCGAGGAGCGCGCGTCGGCCGGCAAGGTGGTGAAACCGATCTGGTTGTTGACCACAATGTGCAACGTGCCGCCGGTTTTGTAGCCGGGCAGTTGCGACATCTGGAAAACTTCCGCCACGATCCCCTGCCCCGCGAAAGCCGCGTCGCCGTGGATGAGCAGCGGCAGGACCGTGCCGCGCTTGTCCATGTCGCCGAGGATGCGTTGGCGCGCGCGCGCCATGCCCTCGACCACGGGATCGACCGCTTCGAGATGGCTCGGGTTGGGCGCGAGGCGCACACCGACTTTGTAGCCGGTGGCCGTTTGGCGCTCGGCGAGGTAACCGAGATGGTATTTCACGTCGCCATTGCCGCCGACGATGTCGGGAATGTAGTTCTCGGAAAACTCGTTGAAGATGAGCGTGAGCGGCTTGTTGAGGAAGTTGGCCAACACGTTGAGGCGCCCGCGGTGGGCCATACCCATGGCGATTTCCTTCACGCCGCACGGCTCGCAGCGTTGGAGCACGGTGTCGAGGATAACGAGCAACGACTCCGCGCCCTCGAGGGAGAAGCGCTTCTGCCCGACATAGCGCGTGTGCAAAAAGTGCTCGAAAGTTTCCGCCTCGTAAAGCTGGCGCAGCACAGCGCGATGCAACGCACCGTCCTTGCGGTTGCCGTTGCCGCGGTTCTCGATCCGCTCGCGGATCCAGTTGCGCACGCGCGGGTCCTGGATGTGCATGAACTCCGCCCCGATCGTGTCGCTGTAAATGGACCGCAACTCGGCCAGCATCTCGCGCAAGAGCATCGGCTTGCCGTCGCGGAAATATTTCGAACTGACCGTGCGCTCGAGATCGTTGTCGGTGAAGCCGATCGCTTTGAGCGAGAGGAGAGGATTGTCCGGCGGCTCCGGACTGAGCGGATCAAGCCGCGCGATGGTGTGCCCGAGGGTGCGGTAAGAATAGGCGAGCGAGTCGGCGCGGCGTTCGAGGGCCGCATCCTCCGGAACCGCGGCACGCGCGCCCTCGGCCAACTCCTCCGATTGCGTCAGCCCAAGCTCGAAGCCCTCGAAAAAAGCGTTCCACTCCGGAGAGACCGACTCCGTGTCCTCTTTCCATCGCGCGTAGTTTTGCTCGAGCAGCTCCGAGTTCCAGTTTCCCGACACCGATTGACTCATTGAATTTAAGTAAACCAGAATCCACCGAACCAGCCCTTCTGGCAACAAAGAGAGGAGAAACACGTCTGTTTTTTCTGTTGCGGGGTGTCCGCTTGCCTTGCCAGCGGCATGTGTTCGCGGCATAAATTCCGGCTTCCGCGGGGCCGGGCACAGGGCCGGGGCGGTTTGTCATGATCAAGGTCGAGGGACTCACCAAGAAATACGCCGGCATCACCGCGATCGACGCGATCAGTTTCACCGTCGAAAAGGGTGAAATCGTCGGCTTTCTCGGACCGAACGGCGCGGGCAAAAGCACGACCATGCGCATCCTCTCGTGCTTCCTCCCCGCGACGAGCGGCAAAGCCAGCGTAGCCGGGTTCGACGTGGCCACGCAGTCGCGCGAGGTGCGGTCGCGCGTCGGTTACATGCCGGAAAACGTGGCGCTCTATCCTGAGATGCGGGTGCAGGAATATCTCGAATACCGCGCGGCGCTCAAAGGCATCCGCGGACGCACCAACCGCCAGCGCGTCAACGCGGTGAAGGAGCTTTGCAGCCTGCGCGATGTGGAAAGCAAACTTATCGGCGCGTTGTCGAAGGGTTACCGCCAGAGAGTGG
>Ga0209598_10003977_pt1 | contig 11015 bp, 9 predicted proteins | sample M_140807_EF_Meta_FD_187317 | JGI IMG/M metagenome (GOLD analysis project Ga0209598, IMG submission 187317) | Freshwater microbial communities from Lake Montjoie, Canada to study carbon cycling - M_140807_EF_MetaG (SPAdes) (version 2) | ecosystem: Environmental > Aquatic > Freshwater > Lake... | reverse complement strand
TTGACGGGCATCTTCCACATTCACCGATCGCATCACTAACAACGGTTCATTAATGCGATCGCCATTTTCATCAAATAACTCAGGATGATAGCTTTTTTGTCCCAGCATACCATTTCGGTAGTTTCCGTTGCCCTGGGGATAATAGGAACGTTGGGTTCCCATACTCACCGTAATCAGACTACGAATGAGATTACTCACTGCAAGAAAGGCAATAATCGTAAAGGCTAAAATATAAAGTAGATGCAACACCTGAATTGGCTCCGTCAAAAGGGCATGGAAAAGAAAAAATTTGAAAGAAAAGCGTTCAAACGATGATGGTCGGGAACAAACCTGAATTGTCCAACAGAAAAAGAAGGAAACACGAAAAGGTTTTTGCAAACTCCTTATCCCTAGCTTAACAAGAATTTAGGGAATGCTAGAAGTTGCCTTAGAGATTGTTTTTTTGTTTGTACTGACGAAAACCTGTCGAAACCTGCCAACATTCCGTCACCAGTTGATGCCAGACCATCAGCATCGCCATATCCACCCCAACTTGTTCATCCATCGCTTCAAAGAGCATTTTGGCCGACAAGACCTCTTGCTGGGCCTGCCTAACGCGCCCTAGTAAGTTAGTTTGCTCTTCCTGAGAAAAAAAAGGCATTAACTCGGTCTCTAATAGCGTTGTCGCACGAGAGAACCAGTACTGAAAATCCCCTAAAAGAGGTTCTAGAAGAGTTTTTAGCAATTCTTGCTCGGTGGGATGGAAATTAGACATAATTTTATTTTTAACTGATTACTCTCATCTTACCTTAATTTTAGTTACATTTCTTAATATCTTAGGGAAGTATATTTCCTTGAATGGATTGCCTTAATTTTCTGACCAGCTACTGCGCCAAGCATTTTTGGCTTCAACCGTTAGATATTCCTGCTTCAACTGACGATATTGTTTACGAAGTTTACCTAGTTTTTCTAAAAAATCTCGTAATTGTTTACGGGCATGGCTTAAATTGGGGTCGCCAAACTCAATTTCGGCTAATCGTAAATGAATGGCCGTAATTTTGGTAATAGAGCTAGGATTGGGCATTTCATCATCGTCATCGTCATTTTCGTCATCGTTATCTAATTCCGAGACTGCGGTTGCTTCTATCAATAAATTTAAAATGTTAGGCTGTCCTGAGCGATTCATTCCGATTCCGCTTTCTTCGGCTTCTACGGCCATTTCTAAGACTTTTGCGGGAATGGCATTCGATAAAATAGCCGCTCCTCTGAGGAGAGAATTGGCTTCTTTGGAGATTTTTTCTAGGGTTTCGCGCACGCCATATTCAACGCTCCGACTCCAGTGCAGTAGCTCATCGGGGTTAGCGGTATTAAGGGGAACGGCTTTAGGTTGGCTTTCAATCTCCTCAGCTTCGAGAATTTCGGAGGAGAGATTTTCTGCTGATTCTTCGGGTTCTATCAACAATTCAGCTTGATTTTTCAAAAATGCAAACAGATCCGACTCAAATTCTCGTCCTAATTTGCGAAGGCGGTCTTGTAAGCGTTGGCGTTGATTGAACGTGAGTCGGAGAAAGGCATCGGGATAAATTTCGGTACAAATATGATGGGCGGCTAGAATTAATTGTTGCTCAATGCAATAGCTTAATAATTTTAAGTATTGGCGGTAAAAATGCTGAAATTCTTGGAAAAATTCGGTGGTATCCGTTTCAATTTTGCTGATTTTTTCTTCAATACCCGTGAGCGATCGCGACATAATCAATTTTTTAAAATTAAGATAAACTTCATCTAATTTTATGACAATTAGAGAATTCAAGACCTGGTTAACGACTAACAATGCCAGACCACTGCACCTTTTTTTCGTGGGTACGACGGTAAGAAAAAAATCTGTCGGGGTTTTGGTAGGTACATTCGGGGGCGATCGCGATATTTTCGGGTTTAATGCCCCATTGCTCTAACTGCAAAAAATTAATCTGGCGTACATCCAAGCGAACCTTGTCAGGATCGGGATCGGGCAAAATGGGAGGAGTCGGCAATGCCTGTAGGGTCGATAAAATTTCTTCTGGAGGTTTTGTTTCGGAACTAAATAAACTTGCTCCCACCTCAGCACCGACTGACCGATCCACTTGATATACTTCTCCTGCGATCGCGGGGCCCATCACAAACCGTAAGTTTTCTAACTGACTTCCCCATTCCAAGAAGCGGTCTATTGCTTTAGGCACAATCCGTTGAGCCGTTCCTCGCCAACCCGCATGAATGGCCGAAACCCTGCCCGTCAGGATATCTCCGATTAAAACAGGCGTACAATCGGCACTAGCAACCCAGACAGCTTGTTGGGATTGTTCACTCAGCACGGCATCCGCAGGGGGTAAAACTTCTTCCGATTCTCCCTGGCTCATAACATGATGAATTTCTGTGGGGGTTAAAACGCGATCGCCGTGAACTTGTTTAACGCGATAAACAGTGGCTTTGGGATCTAATACTGTGACCAATTCTTCGGGTAAACGGGGATAAAAATCCTGGGTAAAAAAGCCATGTTGCCAACCATCAAGTAAAGAACAGGTTAAATAGGGGAGGTTGTTCCAGATTTGCCATTGCCAGAGATTCTTTTCCATTGCCTTTATTTATGAATTATTACTAACTATTATGGGGGTAATTGGCCATGTTCAAGACGTTAGATCGAGAAAAATTAGAGACAGAATTAGCAAAATGGGTTGATCCCGCCTGGCAGCAGAACCTATCTATTTTACTCTTTGATCGGATTCCTTCGACGAATCAAATTGTCTGGGACGGTCTAAAGCAGGGAGAGAATAATCTACTCGTTGCGATCGCCTCTGAACAAAGCGCGGGACGAGGACAATGGGGACGGAGTTGGCAATCTGAGCAGGGAGGCTTGTATTTATCTCTTGGTTTGCCGATGGAAATAGCCATTCAACAGGGGCCCCATATTACCCTGTGGAGTGCCTGGGGAATTGCTGAGAGTTTAAGACAACAAGGAATTGCAGTTTATTTAAAATGGCCTAATGATTTGATTTTAGAAAAAAAGAAATTGGGAGGGATTAAAACCGAAACGAAAGTTTATCAAGAAAAAATCATTCAAAGTGTTATTGGAGTCGGGATTAATGGATCTAATGCTGTTCCAAGCACAGGTATTAATTTGGAAACATTTTTAAACCAGAAAAAAAACTTTTCTATCCCTTCCCTAGAGACATTAGCCGCAATCACCTTACAAGGATTATTTTTAGGATATCAACGTTATCAAAAAGGAGGAATTGAATCTATTTTATCAGCTTATTTAGACTATTTTTTCAATTTAGGACAATCAGTTTTGGTTGAAAATTGTCCAGGAATTATTACGGGAATCACTGCTCAAGGAGAGTTAAAAGTTCGTTTAAAATCTCCAGGCGCAACCACCGAAATAATTTTGCCCCTTGGCTTCATTCAATTGGGCTATGGGCAATGAATTAAGGACAGATCAAAAAAGTGCCTCTCTCAAAATTACGGTGATAGGTTAAATTGATCTCTCAAAGGGCGATCGCAGTTCGATAAACTCACTGACCACAATTCGATAAACTGACTGACTACCATTCGCCTCTAGCGGTAATATGACAATAGGATGAAAGTCTATTCAGGCTCTATTTTTTGCTCTACTCAACCTTTCTAATTGGGACTTATTCAAGAATGTCCACTCAAAAGAAACCCCCAGATTCTACGATTTATCAACTCAAAATCTCTCTGAGAGAGACTAAACCGCCCATCTGGAGAACAGTTCAGGTTCTCAGTTCTACGACCCTGCAAAAATTACACCTCATTATCCAAGAATCAATGGGTTGGTACAATTCCCATTTGCACCAGTTTTTGATTGATGGTGTTGAATATGGAGAACCTGCCCCTGAATATGATTTTGAGGTGACTGACGAGGCAAAGGTAAAACTATCGAAAGTTGTGGGAGGAGAAAAGGCTAAATTTTCCTATATCTACGATTTTGGGGATGGTTGGGATCATACCATTCTCGTGGAAAAGATTTTACCCCGTGATCCTAAAGTTATTTATCCGATTTGTATTAAAGGGAAACGAGCCTGTCCTCCTGAAGATTGTGGCGGCCCTTGGGGATATGCAGAGTTTCTAGAGGCAATTAAAAACCCATCCCATCCCGATCATGATGATATGTTGGAGTGGATTGACGGTGATTTTGATCCAGAAGAATTCGATCTGGATGAAGTTAACGAAAGATTAGCTTGATGATGATACACATTTAAGTAAATGAATACAATTTTCGATTTTTAATTATGTCTCAAACCCCCGATTTCTCTAATACCGATGATCGTGAAGCTGAAGATCTAGCCCGCGATCGCGAATTATTTTTAGAAGCCATGAGTGGCCGAGAATTTACCCTATCAGATGTCATTGCCCAGGCGGGAGGAAATTTTTTGAAAGGAGAATCTCCCATTCCCAAATTGGTACAAATTAAAAATGAGCTTAAATTGTTTATTAGTCAAAATCTCCAGGATTTATCGGGTTCATTACAAGCCGTTTTACAACTTTTTGTTGATCAAGCAGATGAAGCCATTAGTCGTCATTTAGAACAGCCTCTTCTTGTTTTACAAGGGTTAGTAGAGCATATTCTAAACCAGCCCGAAGTCTTCTATGAATTAGTTAAACAAGTTGACTGTAAATATGGTCAAATGTATGGAGAGCGTCCCTATTTTCAGCACCCAGGTGCGCCTGCCCATCCTGATGATGAATACAGTCATGAATCCGTCAGAGTACAACTTACTGATTTTTTAGAAAAAATTGAAAATACGTTAGAAAAAGGATAATTTTAGTCAATAATTCCCTAATTTTTTATGATTAGTGACTCTTTCGCCAAAATTCATAGAGCGAAATCTGCATCAGTGAGGTATAGCTAGAACCTTATAAAGTAGGTCTTTTGGGGTTTCTCTTCCCTTTGATAGAACTGAGTTCCGCTAGAAGACTTTTATCATTGATCCCTATGTTACACAAAATAAACAATTTTTATTTAACACTTTTACCGACTTTGATTGTGGGGATTGCAACCATAATGAATGCGAATAATAGAATTCAATTAATTATGGGAATAGGAATTCTATATTTCACGATGTTTATTATTTCCTTGAGGGTAAATCATCTCCATTCTCATTTATTTTCTTTTCAGATTATTCCCCTTTCTATTATTTTAATTTCTATTTCGTCGATTAATACTTTTTTATATTATGAGCGAATTTTTCCACAGTTTAATTTATTCTTTTTACTCAGCAGTATTGTCATTCGGATATTTTTCTTCAGCTATGCTTGTGGTTTGATGATTTTTGTGCTTATTAGCTCCAAAAAAGTTAATTTTGAAACTATTCTAGCGGCAATTTGCGGTTATTTATTAATTGGAATTATTTGGTCATTTTTATATCTAATTTTTTGGGAAATTTCCCCTCATTCTTTTCATTTAATGATCGCGAGAGAATATCAATATAAACCTTGGAATTTATCCATTTATTTTAGCTTTTCGACCCTAACAACCTTGGGCTATGGCGATATCATTCCCATCGATCGCTGGGTCATGTTTTTAGCTAATATGGAGGCGGTGCTAGGTTCATTTTATTTGGCGATTGTGGTTGCTAGATTAGTATCGATTTATGATTTAAATAAAGAGGAATAATCTCTATTTTTGACAACTTGAAATCTGATCTAGTGTTGCTGGATACAGCGTCAGATTGGTAATCATAAAATATTTATAAAATTATCCGAGATTTTTGACAAACAATAAATTCGATGAATTAGTAAAAATTAGGGAAATGCGATGAAATATCGGAAATATGACCGATGAACGGCAACGCGATCGCCAATTCTCTTTGGTAATCAACTAAACTAACTAGGCAAAGGGTCAATCATGAACGAAAGGAGGGCTAAGAATCGTTTATGCTATTAACCGCGTGTAGCATTTTTTGGATGACCGTCGATTTTATCGGTTCTAAGGACTAACCATCATGGAAAAAACCTATTTACAGACTGTGATCAATGACAATCAAGTCCGAACAATCAAGGTAGAAGACGATCGCACGGGGATGAGTGAAGAAACCCTCAAGCGTGCTTTTCTGGATAATTTGTTCTATCTTCAGGGAGTTGATCGTTCCCAAGCTTCTCTCTACGATTACTACCTGGCTCTGGCCTATACGATCCGCGATCGCCTCCTATTGCGCTTTCTCAAAAGTGTTGCCACCTACAAGGAAGAGAAAGTTAAAGTTGTGTGTTACCTGTCGGCGGAATTTCTCATGGGAAGACACCTCGGCAATAACCTGATTAACTTAGGGATTTACGACAAGGTAAACGATGTTGTGGGTTCTTTCGGCTTGGATTTAGAAGAAATTCTCGAACAAGAACCCGATCCAGGTTTAGGGAACGGTGGTTTAGGACGATTAGCCGCTTGTTTCCTTGATTCTTTGGCTTCTCTGGAAGTTCCTGCGATCGGTTACGGTATTCGTTACGAATTTGGAATTTTTCATCAACGCATCCAAGATGGTTGGCAAGTAGAAGTTCCTGATAACTGGCTTCGTTTCGGTAATCCTTGGGAACTGCCCCGTCCCGATGAATCCGTTCCTGTCAAATTGGGCGGTCATACGGAAATTTCTCGTGATGAAAAAGGTTTTACGAAAACGGTCTGGATTCCTGAGCGGGTGATTTTGGCTATTCCCTACGATACGCCTGTTCCAGGGTACAAAACCAATACGGTGAACCCCCTACGTCTTTGGAAAGCAGAAGCTAGTGAAGACTTTAACTTTGAAGCCTTTAATGCGGGGATGTATGACCGCGCTGTGGCGGAAAAAATGGATGCAGAAACCATTTCTAAAGTCCTTTATCCCAACGATAATACCCCTGCGGGTCGGGAATTACGTCTAGCGCAACAATATTTCTTTGTTTCCGCTTCTCTTCAGGATTTAATTCGTATTCATCTCCGTATTCACGATAATTTGGACAATCTCCACGAACGAGCCGCCGTCCAATTGAACGACACTCACCCCGCCGTTGCGATCGCGGAAATCATGCGTCTATTGGTGGATCAGTACAACTACGATTGGGACAAAGCCTGGAGTATTACCCAAAAAACCTTTGCCTATACTAACCACACCCTTTTACCCGAAGCCCTAGAGCGTTGGGAAGTGAGTTTGTTTGCCAAACTATTGCCCCGCCATCTGGAAATTATCTACGAAATCAATCACCGTTTTCTAGAGAAAGTGCGGATTTGGTTCCCCGATGATGAACATCTAGTCAGCAGTCTTTCTATCATCGAAGAAAATCATGGTCAAAAGATCCGCATGGCCAATTTGGCCTGTATCGGCAGTCATGCCATCAACGGTGTGGCGGCTCTCCATACAGAATTGCTCAAAAAAGATACGCTCCACGATTTTGCTCGCCTCTGGCCCCAGAAATTTTTCAATAAAACCAATGGTGTCACCCCCCGTCGTTGGATTTTACTCAGTAATCCCGAACTCTCTGCTCTCGTCACCGAAAAAATTGGAGACAGTTGGCTGAAAAACTTGGATGAAATGCGACAAATTGAAAAATTTATTGACGATCCCGAATTCTGCGATCGCTGGCGACAAATCAAGCAAGACAATAAACAGCACCTCGCCGATTATGTCCGTAAATATCGCGGCATTGAAATGAATGTCAATTCTATTTTTGATGTTCAAGTCAAACGGATTCATGAATATAAACGCCAACATTTAGCGGTTTTACAAATTATTGCCTTCTACAATCGCATTAAACAAAACCCTGAAGCCGAAATTGTTCCGCGCACCTTTATCTTCGGTGGAAAAGCGGCTCCTGGTTATTTCATGGCCAAATTAATTATTAAACTGATTAATGCCGTCGGTGAAGTCGTCAACGCCGATCCCGATGTGCGTGGCCGTTTAAACGTCGTCTTTTTACCCAACTTTAACGTTTCCCTCGGTCAACGAGTTTATCCCGCCGCCGACCTTTCTGAACAAATTTCCACCGCAGGAAAAGAAGCGTCAGGAACAGGCAACATGAAGTTTGCCATGAATGGAGCTTTGACTATTGGAACCCTAGACGGAGCCAATATCGAAATTCGAGAAGAAGCGGGCCCAGAAAACTTCTTCTTGTTTGGGTTAACCGCCGAACAAGTCTATGCCACCAAAGCCAAAGGCTATCATCCAAAGGAATATTACGAACAGAATGCGGAACTGCGGGCAGTGATCGATCGCATTGCTGGTGGTTATTTCTCTCATGGTGACAAATCTCAGTTCCAACCCATTGTCGATTCCTTGCTCTATAGCGATCCCTATATGTTGCTCGCTGACTATCAAGCCTATATCGATTGTCAGGATGAAGTCAGTGCCGCCTACCAAGACAAGGCTCGTTGGACAAAAATGTCGATTCTCAATTCAGCCCGTATGGGGAAATTTTCCTCAGATCGGACGATCGCAGAATATTGCAAAGAGATTTGGGACGTTAACCCTGTCAAAATTTCATTAGACGAGTATAGTCCTGTCCTCTAATACATTTTAGTAGGGGCGAATTGTGGTCAGTGAGTTTATCGAACTGCGTTCGCCCTTTAACAAATTTGTTGGAGAATTGCGATCGCCCTTTAACAAATTTGTTGGAGAATGGCGATCGCTCTTTAACAGATTTTTAGTTAACATCGTTACTTTTGGACGCAAGCATTGCGCCCCTAAAAATTTTTTTAATGTTTGGCACTTTTTTAGTTGAAATTGGTATTGAAAACGAATCTAATTAATTTTTTAACCCTTTAATTTAACATCCTAATTATTTATGCTCTGGCCCTATAAAACCCCTGGAATTACCGATAGTTTATTTGAACGTTTACCAGGTATTCCCCTCAGTAAAAGAGAAATTCGCTTACTTTTAATCTCTGCACTGCGTTTAAAAGCAGATTCGGTGATTTGGGATATTGGAGCGGGAACGGGAACGATTCCCATTGAATTAGCTCTACTTTGTCCTGAAAGCACAATTATTGCCATTGAACGAGATGAAGAAGTCGCCGCTCTCATTCGTCGGAACTGCGATCGCTTTGGGGTAAAAAATGTCCAAGTCCTAGAAGGTAGCGCACCCGATTGTTTAAAGGGTTTAAATCCCTTGCCTGATCGCGTTTGTATTGAAGGAGGTCGTCCCATTAAGGAGATTATCAAAGCTATTTGGGGTTATCTCGAACCCGAAGGACGCATTGTGGCAACGGCCAATAATTTGGAAAGTCTCTATCTGATTTCGGAAAGTTTAGCAGAACTCCAAGTCCGCAATGTCGAAGTGGTTCAATCAGGCGTTAATCGGTTAGAAACTAGGGGACTGAATCAAACTTTTGCCGCGCTTGATCCCAGTTTTATTTTAAGTGGAGAAAAGTTAGTTTAACTCAGGGATATTTTATTCTAAAAATATGCTTGGGGTTATCGAGATTAAAGACGTAAATTTATTGGTGGCAAACCTACCAGAATTAATTTTAATCAAAGATAATCACTGTTGCTAAATCCCATAAAAAATTGCTTTTTTAATTATTATCAAAAAAGCGATCGCCATATCAAAATCTCGAAAATTGGATAAACAAGATAGTCAATATACAGCACTTATCGGGATCTCGACGTACAGTTTTTTTAACAAGCCTTACTGAGCAAGTATTTTTATTTTTTGTTAGTGCAGTGGGATCACTCAAAGTGCTGTAACTTCGTTTGAGGTACTCATAAAAGATTTTGTTAATTTTTCTTAAAGATGGGAATAATAACTCTGAGAATCAAAGGAGCGACTTAAAATTAAAGATATAGTCAATGCGATCGCCTTGGAGGAAACTAAGATGAACACTCAGGTTAGCGATCAAGAAAAAGACCGAATCCGTCAAACAGCCCGTTTATTATACGAAGCCAGCCGTTCTATCCGCATTTTACGGACGATAGCTTGGCCGAGCGAAGTTAAAGAAGAATTTTTTGCCCAAAACGCTAAGGAACTTCCCCAAGTCAGCTATACGCCCCTCGATCCTGCCCCTGTTCTTGATCTCGTTCGTGATGCCCGTCGTTTTATTGTACCGATGTCCGCGATCGATCTCTGGCTGGAACGTCAAGCGGATGGCATCGAACGGGGGGCGAGAATGCTTGCAAGCGTCGGAACTCCTGCTTTTTTTGAATATTCCCGTCATATTTATGGTGAACCCACTGCTCCCCTGCGTTATTTTCCCCTTTCGCCCCTAGAATTGTCCCAGAGCATTAGTGACACGATCGCCCAACTTGCCTGTATCGAGATGGACATTGCCCCGCCGACCTATCACAGTTCCGAGAAAGTTGCGTCAGACATGGAACGCGCTGTCCAACAACATTTTGGCAAAGATGCCCCGAAAATCGAATTGGTAGATAGGCTTTCGGCCAATGCCCTAGCAACAATAAGTGCGATTAAAATTCGTCGTGATGCCCGTTTTACCGACCGCGATGCCAGTCAACTTCTGCACCATGAAGCCTATATCCATGTTGCGACTTCTCTCAATGGTCGCGCCCAGACCGATCTTCCTATTTTAGCCGCAGGACATCCTGGGACAACCCGAATACAGGAAGGATTGGCGGTTTATGCAGAAATTATCAGTGGTTCGATGGAATTAGACCGAATGCGACGGTTAGCAGATCGGGTCTTTGCGATCCAGATGGCGATCGAGGGCGCAGATTTTCTGGAGGTGTATCACTACTTTTTAGAAAAGGTCGGCGATCGCGATCAGGCATTTGAGAATGCTCGACGGGTCTTTCGAGGAGGCGTGATCACAGGAGGCGCACCCTTTACCAAGGACGTTGTGTATCTGCTGGGGCTACTACAGGTCAGTAATGCGATTCGTGCCTTTTTTGCGGCGGGTCGTTCAGATTGCTTGAAATTACTCTTCTGTGGAAAGTTAGACATTATGGATATTCCCGCCCTCTGTGAGCTTTATACAATGGGATTATGCCAAGTACCGCTTTATTTGCCGCCCTGGGTTAGTGATCCTCGTTATTTACTGGCTTTACTCACCTATTCGACTTTTA
>Ga0209598_10003976_pt1 | contig 11016 bp, 12 predicted proteins | sample M_140807_EF_Meta_FD_187317 | JGI IMG/M metagenome (GOLD analysis project Ga0209598, IMG submission 187317) | Freshwater microbial communities from Lake Montjoie, Canada to study carbon cycling - M_140807_EF_MetaG (SPAdes) (version 2) | ecosystem: Environmental > Aquatic > Freshwater > Lake... | reverse complement strand
AAAGGCCCACCGCGGTCAGCGCGCCGGCTGCGAGCTGACCGATCAGCAGCAGTCGCTGAATCCGGGCATTCATCGTGTGCAGCAGCAGGCGTCTGACATCGTCCGATTCTAGGGGCATACTCACCGATCCACTTCAGCCCGCCGGTGATCCGGTCACGCTTCATATGGATGCCTCTGCCCGTTTGCGTCAGGCGGCTGCCGATCTGGCGGCCTTGCGCAGCCGATCCGATCTGCCGGCCTCCCTGCGGGCGCGTCGAGATGAACTGCGCCTTTGGCAGTCGAAGCGTCTGGCCACCACCCACGCCGACCTGCTCGCTTCGCCCCGCTATCGGCCGGCAACCCGGTTTTTTCTGGATGAGCTCTATGGGGTCAAGGACTTTTCCCAGCGCGATGCGGCCTTGGCGCGGGTCATTCCAACCATGGTCCGGTTTCTGCCGGACAGTGCACTGCGCACGATCGCCGATGCGGTCGAACTCGAGGCCCTGTCGGAGCGGCTTGACTTGCTGACGGCTCAGGCGCTGGACGCTGATGCGCAGCTCACCGGCCGCCCGATTGATGAGCCGTCCTACTGCCGTGCCTTCCGGGCGGCCGGTGATCGTGCTGATCGCCAGCGCCAGATCGCGCTGGTCGACAGCGTGGGCCGGGCGCTCGATTCGCTGGTGCGCACCCCGATGATTGGAACGCTCCTCAAGACCATGCATCGGCCAGCCCAGATCGCCGGGCTTGGCGCCATGCAGGATTTTCTGATGGCCGGCTTCACTGCGTTCAAGTCGATGGGTGGTGCGCAGGAATTTCTGAAGACCTTGATCGAGCGTGAAAACGATCTGATGCAGCAGATCTACGCTGGACATGACTGAGCAAATGACGCTATAGTCATGGGTTCCTCGCTGCACGGACACTCACCCCAAACGAGCCGGCGGCCGCTTTGAAGGACCCTCTGTGGTCATTCAAGGCGTCTTTGAGGACCCACCATTCCAATCCTAAAAAGGGGAATCGATGCGTCACTACGAGATTGTTTTCATTGTTCATCCCGATCAGAGCGAGCAGGTCGGCGGGATGATCGAGCGGTACAAGACCCTGGTCGAAGGCCATCAGGGCATCATGCACCGGATCGAAGACTGGGGCCGCCTGCAGCTGGCCTACCCGATCCAGAAGGTCGCCAAAGCGCACTACGCACTCATGAACATCGAATGCGATCAGAAAGTGCTGGAAGAGCTTGAGCATGCTTTCCGATTCAACGATGCGGTGTTGCGCCATCTCGTGATCGCCATGCCCAAGGCTGAGACCGGCCCGTCTCCGATGCTGCGCCGTATCCAGAAGGAAGAGGCCCGCAAGGTCACGCCGGTGGAAGGCCAGGTCGCACAGGTCGGCTCGCAGGATTGAACCGGGTTGGGCTGAGCGCCACGCTCGCTGCGCGAGAAGCGATCCGCTACACGCCGGCAGGCATCCCGATCGTCATGCTGACCTTGTCGCACCAGTCGGTGCAGCGCGAAGCAGGAGCTGATCGGAGCGTCGAGATGGAAATCGCGGCGCTGGCTGCAGACCGTGTGGCACTGAAAGCGGATCGCATTGCGCTCGGAGCCGCTCTGACCGTCCAGGGCTTTCTGGCCCCCAGACGGCGCAATGCCAAAGCGCTGGTGCTTCACCTGACCGAAATCGAATTGAACCCGTCGTCCACCGTGGCGACAGTCTCTGAACACTGATGAACAAGGATTGATGACATGGCATTCATGCGTCGTGGCAGCAAGGACAAAAAGCCCAAGCGTCCCGCCCAGAGCGCGCTCTTCAAGCGCAAGCGGTTCTGCCGGTTCACCGCCGAGAAGGTCGAGTGGATCGACTACAAGAACATCGATGTCCTGAAGGACTTCATCACCGAGAACGGCAAGATCATGCCGGCTCGCCTGACCGGTACCAAGGCCAAGTTCCAGCGCCAGCTCGGCGACGCGATCAATCGCGCGCGCTTCCTGGCCCTGCTGCCTTACACCGACAACCATTGATCGAGGGACTCCCATGCAGATCATCCTGCTTGAAAAGGTCGTCAACCTGGGCGGTCTTGGCGACGTCGTCCGAGTCAAGGACGGCTATGCACGCAATTTCCTGATTCCCGAGGGCAAGGCACGCCGCGCCACCGATGCCGCGATCAAGGAGTTCGAGGCGCGCCGCGCCGAGCTCGAAAAGATCCAGGCCGACAAACTGAGCGCCGCGCAGTCAACCGGCTCGAAGATGGAAGGCATGACCGTGGCGATCAGCCAGAAGGCCGGCGTCGATGGCCGTCTGTTCGGATCGGTCACCAACTTCGACATCGCGACTGCGCTGGGCAAACAGGGTTTCCCCGGTGTCGAGAAGGCGATGGTGCGTCTGCCCAATGGCCCGCTCAAGGCGATTGGCGATCACGAAGTCAGCATCGCCCTGCACACCGATGTGGTCGTGCCGGTGAAGGTTGCGGTCAGCCCGGAAGTCTGACCTCTGGCTGAAGGCTCTTCAAAGCCGTCCCGCGAGGCGCCCCGATGGGCGCCTCGTTCTTTTTGGGCGCCCGCACGTTGCGCCAGGTGACCAGAGGTTAAGATCGACCGATGTCTGCACAACCCTTGACTGGTGCCACAGCGATCATCGATCGTGAGGTGGCTGCTCTGCGCGTGCCGCCGCATTCTGTCGAGGCTGAGCAATCAGTGCTGGGTGCGGTGCTGCTCGACAACACCGCCTGGGAGCGAATCGGCGATGTGCTGCGCGAAGACGATTTCTATCGGTATGACCATCGGCTGATCTGGCAGCATCTGGCCCGGCTGATGGAGCGCAATCAGCCGGCTGATGTGCTGACCCTTCATGACGCGCTGAAGTCCACGGGCAAACTTGAAGACGCGGGTGGCCTGGCCTACCTCAACGCGCTGGCCAGTGGCACACCCTCAGCGGCGAATGTGCGCCGCTACGCGGAGATCGTGCGCGATCGGGCGATCCTGCGTCGCCTGATTTCCGTCTCGGATGAAATCGCCACCACCGCGCTCAATCCACAGGGACGCGATACCCGGCAGATTCTCGATGAGGCCGAGACACGCGTCTTTCAGATCTCCGAAGACGGGTCGCGGGGTCGCACGGGTTTTCAGGATCTTCAGTCGGTGTTGTCGCAGGTGGTCGAGCGGGTCGATGACCTGTACAACCGCGAGAATCCAAACGACATCACCGGTGTGCCGTCTGGGTTTACCGACCTTGACCGTATGACCTCGGGCATGCAGCCCGGCGACCTGATCATCATTGCGGCCCGCCCCTCGGTGGGTAAGACCGCGTTTGCATTGAATATGGCCGAGCATGTGGCCATTGACCAGGGCATGCCGGTTGCGGTGTTCTCGATGGAGATGGGTGCGACTCAACTGGCCATGCGTCTGGTCTGTTCGGTGGGCCGTATCGACCAGCAGCGCTTGCGCACCGGGCGTCTCACTGAAGATGACTGGCCGCGCCTGACCAATGCGATCCAGAAAATGCAGGATGCCAATCTCTTCATCGATGAAACGCCTGCATTGAATCCGCTTGAACTGCGAGCGCGTGCCCGAAGGCTGGCGCGTCAGTACGGTCAGCTGGGTCTGGTGATGGTCGATTACCTGCAGCTGATGAGTGGCACCGGATCGGGTGGTGAGAACCGCGCCACCGAGGTGGCCGAAATTTCCCGATCGCTCAAGGCGCTTGCCAAGGAATTGAATGTGCCGGTGATTGCCTTGTCGCAGCTGTCGCGCGAGGTCGAGAAGCGCAACGACAAAAAGCCGATCATGAGTGACCTGCGGGAGTCGGGTGCCATCGAGCAGGATGCCGACGTCATCCTGTTCATTCACCGCGAAGACCGCTATGACCCGGATTCGCCGAACAAGGGGATGGCCGAGATCATTATCGGCAAGCAGCGTAACGGCCCCATCGGCTCGGTCACCCTGACCTTCCTCGGCCAATACACGAAGTTTGAAAATTTCGCGCCTTCCGCTCAGTACTGAGCGGAAGGCGCGAAATTTCGGCGCAGGCTAACGTGGCGCGCAGCGCCAGGTTAAGGCCGAAGGCCGGCCGAAGCCAAAATGTCGTTGGGATCGGCGCAGGCTAACGTGGCGCGCAGCGCCAGGTTAAGGCCGAAGGCCGGCCGGAGCCAAAATGTCGTGGGGATCGGCGCAGGCTAACGTGGCGCGCAGCGGCAAGTTAAGGCCGCACGGCCAACCAGATCTCGTTGCGCCGCAAGAACCAGGGTGTGTAGGGCGGGTTGTAGCGGGCCGTGACTGGCTCGCCTTCGGTGGCCACGCCGGCTGCCTGCAGGGTGGTGCGCAACTTCGCCAGGTTCTCGGCATAGCTGGACTGGGTCCACAGGCCCGAGTAGCGAATGACCGCCCGAATACCGCCCGGCTCCTCGCGCAGCTGAACGCGGGAGTCGATCGGCTCGGGGGCGTTTGCCAGCGTGATCCCCTTGGGCAGCACGAACTGCACTTTCTGTCCGCCCGCTACACCCACTTGGGTTACCGGTGCGGTCATGTCCATTCTCACCGGCACAGCGGTTTGCGTGACTGGCGCGGTCATGGCGAACTTCTTTTCACCGGTGTTTTTGCCGAAGATATACCCAGCCAAAATCGGAAAGGCCTGGCTGCCGGCATCGTCGGCTTCCGTCGCCAGCACCACTTCAGCCACGACGTACGGCGCGTAGCGGCGCAGTTCGACCGAGTCGATCGTTCTGATGACCTGGTAGTCGGGTTCTTCTATGGCTTGGCTGGTCATGGGTATCGCCGCCAGTGCAATCAGGAGCAGTCGTCTGAGCATTCGGATCACTTCTCACCGAGTGGCATGGTTTTGGCCAATTCACGGTATCGGCCCAGTTCGGTCTGAATAAGCGTGCGCAACTGCTCGCCGCTGCCGGCGATGGTCTCGGCTCCGCCCTGCTTGGCGTTGAACTCGGTGTACTCGGGCGACTTGAGGATGCCCAGCAGCACCTCCTCCACTTTTTTCGCGACTGGCTCAGGCGTCCTCCCATGGATGCCAAACCCGGTCCAGACCATGAGTTCATAGTTCAAACCGAGTTCTTTCATGCCGGGCACGTTCGGCAGGAAGGGATGACGCCCTGGGCTGGTCACCGCCAGCGGCCGCAGTCGCCCGCCTTCGATCAGCGGCATCGCGCCGCCAGTGTCGGTGATGGCGACGTCGATATCGCCGGAGATGACGTCATTGTTGGCCTGCCCAGCACCCTTGTAGGCCACATGAATGAATTCCGCGCCGGTGACCCGCTGCAAGGACAGCCCCCCGATGCGGTAGTGATGGCCGTAGTTGGACATCTTGACTGTGTTGGGTTTTGCGCGGGCTTCTGTCAGCACGTCATTGAGGGTCTTGAAACGTGAATTGGCCCCGGTCACGAAGACATGATGCGCGCGCGAAATATAGGCGACCGGGCGAATGTCGCGCAGTGGGTCGTATGGCACGTCCCGCAGCAATGGTGTGAGCACCATGGGCGAAGGCGTGATGTACATGATGCTGTGGCCGTCAGGCGGGCTGGCCAGCAGATTCTGTACCGCGATGACGCCATCGCCACCGGTTCGATTCTCGACCACAGCCGGCTGCCCCGTCACTTTCCCGATCCGTTCCGCGACGAAGCGTGTCCCGGTATCGGCACCGCTGCCTGGGCCAAGTGCCACGATGAAGCGAACCGGCTTGGTCGGAAAAACCGGGTTGGACTGGGCACGCGCCAAGCCCGGTGCAAGCAGGCTACCCAGGCCAACAGTCAGGCCGGTGAGGACGGAACGGCGCATGTGCAAATCTCCCTGTGTATTGGATCAGCGTGCAGCATCAGGCGCAGTGAATGCCACGCCCCATTGTGAACGCCCAGCCCCGACACGAAACAGCATGGCCACCGTTAGCGGTGGCCATGCGTTCCGATTCTAGAGAGCGTCGGCTGCGAAATCAGCCAGCCTGGACCGCTCGCCGCGCTGCAGGGTCACATGCCCTGCGTGGGCCCAGCCCTTGAATCGATCCACCACATAGGTCAGGCCCGACGAACTCTCGGTCAGATAGGGCGTGTCGATCTGCGCGATATTGCCCAGACAGATCACCTTGGTGCCGGGCCCGGCGCGCGTGACCAGGGTCTTCATCTGCTTGGGCGTGAGGTTTTGCGCCTCATCGATGATCAGGTACTTGTTGATGAAGGTGCGCCCGCGCATGAACGACAGGGCCTTGACCTTGATGCGAGAGCGAATCAGGTCTGTCGCCGCTGCACGCCCCCATTCACCACCCGAGCCGTTGCCCTGGTTGAGCACTTCCAGGTTGTCCTCGAGGGCGCCCATCCAGGGCTGCATTTTCTCTTCCTCGGTGCCGGGCAGATAGCCGATGTCTTCGCCCACCGGCACGGTCGCGCGGGTCACGATGATCTCGGTGTAGCGCTTTTGCTCAAGGGTCAGGGCAAGGCCTGCAGCCAATGCAAGCAGGGTTTTGCCGGTGCCGGCCTGACCCAGCAGGGTGACGAAATCCACCTCCGGGTTCATCAGCAGATTCATCGCGAAATTCTGCTCGCGATTGCGGGCGGTGACGCCCCAGACAGCATTCTTCAGATGTCCGTAGTCGCGCAGTGTCTGCAGCACCGCGGTTTTGCCATTGAGCTCCTTGACCTGCGCAGCCAGTGGTGTTTCGCCTTCGATGTAGACGAACTGGTTGAGCATGAAGCTCGAGACAGCCGGGCCGCTGATGCGATACCAGTTGTAGCCGCCTTGCTGCCACGACTCCATTCCCTTGCTGTGGCGGTCCCAGAAATCGGCTGGCAAGGCCAGCGTGCCGGAGTAGAGCAGCTCCAGGTCATCGATGACCTGGTCATTGTGATAATCCTCGGCGCGAAGGCCCAGCGCTCGGGCCTTGATGCGCATGTTGATGTCCTTGGACACCAGCACCACATGGCGCTCGGGGTGCATCCGCTGCAGGGCCTGCACGACGCCCAGGATCTGGTTGTCGGCCTTGCCGGCTGCCAGGGTGTCGGGCAGGCTCGACTCGAGCACCTGGGTCTGCAGCATCAGCTTGCCGCTGGCATCGCGATTGCCCAGCTTCGAGAGTTCGATGCCCTGCTCGATGCCGGTCTCGACATCGCCCACCAGGCCATCCAGAGAGCGGCTCACCTGGCGCGCATTGCGCGCCACCTCCGACATGCCCTTCTTGTTGTTGTCGAGCTCTTCGAGCGTGACGATCGGCAGGAAGACATCATGTTCTTCGAAGCGAAACAGGCTGCTCGGATCGTGCAGCAGCACGTTGGTGTCAAGTACGAAGAGCTTGACCGGGCCATTGGCCGGGGCACGCGTGCTTCGCACAGGCCGCGCTCGCGTGGGGCGTGCAACCGGCAATTGAGTGATGGCTGCGCTGGCGCTTGGCGCGGGCGTCGATGAACGAACTTGCGCTGCGCTCGGGGGTGTTGGGGGCGCGAGCGCCTGACTCCTGACGGCTGCCGATGTCGTCTCGGCGGATGCTTGTGATTCGGGTGCTGGCGCGAGGTCGGATTCGGTGGCTTGCGGCGTGCCGGCGCGGCTTCGGGTGGCTTTGGCGAGGACAGCAGAGGTGAGGTCGAGGAGCGTGGCTGGCTTGGTGGGGGCTTTGGGCAGAGGCATCAGCAGATTCGCAAAAGGTCTAGGGAAGGACGACAGACTGGGCGATTTCCGGGAGTCGAAGCTCAGAGCGATTCAATGAAAGCCAGCACCTCCTGCACATGGTTGGGAACTTTCACGCCGCGCCATTCGCGCAGCAGCGATCCATCGGCACCGATCACGAAAGTCGATCGCTCGATGCCCCTGACCTGTTTGCCGTACATGTTTTTCATCTTCATCACGCCGAACAGCTCGCACAGGGCTTCGTCCGGATCGCTGATCAACTCGAAGGGCAATTCGAGCTTGGACTTGAAGCTTTCGTGCGATTTGAGGCTGTCGCGCGAGACGCCTGCGACCATCGCCCCGGCCTTCACGAACTGAGCATGCGCATCCCGAAAGCCAGCACTTTCGGTGGTGCAGCCCGGGGTGTTGTCCTTGGGGTAGAAATACAGCACGAGAACCGTGCCGGCGTGCGTGGAGGAGTCGAAGGTGCCGCCCGTGGCCGCAGCAGAAAAGGCAGGAACCGTGCTTCCGATACTGACCGTCACCTGGACATCCTCCTCGTCGATTCAATCGACGATAGCACAGGCCGCAGTGCTCAAATCAAGAGGACAGCAGCCAGCACCTTGCGACCTTCTGTCATGAGAATGTTGTATGTGCGACAGGCTGCGCCGGTGTCCATCGACTCGATGCCGATGCGCCGCTGGGCCAGCGCGGTGGTCAGTCTCGGGTGGATGAAGCGCTGCGTTTGTCCGGTTCCGAGCAGCACGACCTCGGGCTCAAGTTCGACGAGACGCTCGAAGTGCTCGATATTCAAGTCGTCGAACTGCGCAGGCGCCCAAGGCAGGACCGGCGATTCTGGCTGGATCAGCACGGCGCACTCATGGCGCTGCGCATTGATCTCGATGTATCCGGGGCCGTAGGCGGTGACGGTGTTCAGTGCCTGCGGCCGGTTTGCGTGAAGCTTCATGATCCGGTTCCCGATTCGGGCCTGTGCCCGGAAAGCCCTTGAAAATACGATACATTATCGGTTTTTTCGGGAAAAACCTGCAGTGTAGCTGCGGCACCCCGAAGCAGTTCCCTCCAGGATCGCCCCATGAGCTCCGAGCGCGAATTCTCCCGCATCAGCCGCCTTCCCCCTTACGTCTTCAACATCACCGCCGAGCTCAAGATGGCCGCTCGCCGCCGTGGCGAAGACATCATCGACATGAGCATGGGCAACCCGGACGGCCCCACGCCACAGCACATCGTCGACAAGCTGGTCGAGGCGTCGATGCGCCCGACCACCCATGGTTATTCGGTCTCCAAGGGCATCCCGCGCCTGCGCAAGGCGATCACCGACTGGTACCAGCGCCGCTATGCGGTCGAGCTCGACCCCGACTCCGAGGCGATCGTCACGATCGGATCCAAGGAAGGTCTGGCACACCTGATGCTGGCCACCCTTGATCGTGGCGACACCGTGCTGGTGCCCAATCCGAGCTATCCGATCCACATCTACGGTGCCGTGATTGCGGGTGCAGACATCCGCTCAGTTCGCATGACGCCGGGTGTCGATTTCTTTGATGAGCTGGAACGCGCGATTCGCGAGTCGATTCCCAAGCCCAAGATGATGATTCTCGGGTTTCCGAGCAACCCGACCGCACAGTGCGTCGAGCTCGAGTTTTTCGAGCGTGTGGTGGCGCTGGCCCGTCAGCACAACATTCTGGTCGTCCATGACCTGGCCTATGCCGACATCACGTTCGATGGCTATGTGGCGCCTTCGATCATGCAGGTGCCGGGTGCGCGCGATGTGGCCGTCGAGTTCTTCACCATGAGCAAGAGCTACAACATGGCGGGCTGGCGGGTCGGTTTCATGGTGGGCAACAAGGATCTGGTCAATGCCCTGGCTCGCATCAAGAGCTACCACGACTACGGCACCTTCACCCCGATCCAGGTCGCCTCGATCGCCGCACTCGATGGCCCGCAAGATGATGTGATCGAGATTCGCAACACCTATCAGAGCCGGCGCGATGTGCTGGCCCGAGGCCTGCACGAAGCCGGCTGGATGGTTGAAGTGCCCCGTGCCTCGATGTACATCTGGGCTGAAATTCCCGAGCCTTATCGCGCCGCCGGTTCGCTTGAATTCGCCAAGCGCCTGCTGGCCGAGGCCAAGGTCGCGGTGTCGCCCGGTATCGGATTCGGCGACTACGGCGATGGGCATGTCCGCTTTGCACTCATCGAAAATGAGCAGCGCATCCGGCAGGCCGTTCGGGGCATCAAGGAGATGTTCCGCAAGGATGGCCTGATTGCCAGGGCAGCCGCCTGAGGACCTTCACGTGAACATGACATCGAACAGCCATGCCCCGGCCGCATCGCGCCTTGGGCCCGTCCGAGTGGGCCTGCTGGGCATCGGAACGGTGGGTGCCGGAACCTTCTCGGTCCTGACCCGTAACCAGCATGAAATCACACGCCGCGCCGGTCGGGGCATCGAGATTGCTGCGGTGGCAGACCTCGATGTGGCCCGTGCCCGCGAGATTGTCGGTGACCGTGCGCAGGTCGGCAGCGATGCCTTTGCGCTGGTGAAGGATCCCTCGATCGATGTGGTGGTCGAGCTGATCGGTGGCTACGGCGTGGCCCGCCAACTGGTGATGCAGGCCATCGAGCACGGCAAGCATGTGGTCACCGCCAACAAGGCGCTGCTCGCCGTGCATGGCAACGAGATTTTTGCGGCGGCCCGCGAAAAGGGTGTGATGGTGGCCTTCGAGGCTGCGGTGGCCGGCGGGATTCCGATCATCAAGGCGCTGCGTGAAGGCCTCACCGCCAATCGAATCGAATGGATCGCCGGCATCATCAACGGCACCACGAACTTCATCCTCTCCGAGATGCGCGAGAAGGGCTCGTCCTTCGAGTCGGTGCTCAAGGAGGCGCAGCGCCTGGGCTACGCCGAGGCCGATCCGACCTTCGACATCGAAGGTGTTGATGCGGCTCACAAGGCGACCATCATGTCGGCGATCGCCTTCGGAATCCCGGTGCAATTTGAGCGTGCGCACGTCGAGGGCATCTCCTCGCTGCAAGCCGAAGACATCCGCTATGCCGAGCAACTGGGCTATCGCATCAAGCTGTTGGGCATCACCCGGCGGCGCGAGCAGGGCATCGAGTTGCGGGTGCATCCGACGCTGATCCCGGCCAAGCGCCTGATCGCCAATGTCGAAGGCGCGATGAACGCGGTCTGGGTCAAGGGTGATGCAGTCGGGCACACCATGTACTACGGCAAGGGCGCGGGCGCAGAGCCCACCGCCAGCGCGGTGGTCGCCGATCTGGTCGATGTCACCCGCACCCTGACCGTCGATCCGGGCAATCGTGTGCCGCACCTGGCCTTCCAGCCGGATGCCATGGCCGACCTGCCGATCCTGCCGATCACCGAGGTGCAGACCGCCTACTACCTGCGCCTGAGGGTGTCCGATCAGAC
>Ga0209598_10003973_pt1 | contig 11022 bp, 7 predicted proteins | sample M_140807_EF_Meta_FD_187317 | JGI IMG/M metagenome (GOLD analysis project Ga0209598, IMG submission 187317) | Freshwater microbial communities from Lake Montjoie, Canada to study carbon cycling - M_140807_EF_MetaG (SPAdes) (version 2) | ecosystem: Environmental > Aquatic > Freshwater > Lake... | reverse complement strand
TCTTCGCCTTGCACGAGGACTGCGTCGCCGATGCCGTCGCAGAGCAGGGAGCCGATGTTTATGGCGGCATTCAGGAGGTTGTGGACGAAATCGGTGGAGGCGGCGGGTGTGAAGGTGTCCTTGAGCAGGATCGGATGCTGAGCCTCGATGAGTGAGGCCAGAAGCCTGTAGGCGCCGATGACCGGCAAATCGCACGAGTCCGGGATCGTCACAAAAAGAGGCACGAGGGATGCATTGACGCGGGCGAGAGCGGCCGCATCGCGCGGATCGATTTCAACGAGTCCGCAATTCTCGATGATCAATTCGGGTTTGTAATCGCCGAGTCCTGCGATTTTGTGGGCGACCTTGTCGTAGGCGGCTTGTGCCACCGCGACGCGCAAGAGTTCCGTGCCGCCGATTTGATATTCCCCGACTTGTAGCACCGAGCTTGTGCGGCGGGCGTAGGAAAAAGGATCGAATGGCCAGGCTGGAAGTGCCGGCATCGGTTTGCGATCAGCGGCGATTTTTTCTAATGCCTGTGCCACGGGAATTTCGTGCTCGGAATCCTCCGTGAGCGAAACGCGGATCGTGTCGCCGATGCCGTCGGCGAGCAGGCTGCCGATGCCGATGGCGCTTTTGATGCGGCCGTCCTCGCCATCCCCCGCCTCGGTCACGCCGAGGTGGATCGGGTAGTTCCAGCCGCCGCCTTCGCTGCGCTCGAGTTCGTCGAGGCGGGCGACGAGCAGGCGGTAGGCTTGAATCATGACCTTGGGATTCGATGCCTTCATCGAGAAAACAAAATCGTGGTAGTCGAGTTCGCGGGCGATGCGCGCGAACTCCAGCGCGCTTTCAACCATACCTAGCGGCGTGTCGCCGAAGCGGTTCATGATGCGGTCGCTCAGGCTGCCGTGGTTCGTCCCGATCCGCACCGAGATGCCGCGATCCTTGCAGAGCGCCACCAGCGGAGCGAAGCGCTCGCGGATGCGCGAGATTTCGGCTGCGTATTCGGTGTCCGTGTATTCGCGGATATTGAATTTTTTCGAGTCGGCGAAATTGCCGGGATTGATGCGAACCTTGTCAACCCACTTGGCGGCCTCCAAGGCGGCTTCGGGCTTGAAATGAATATCCGCAACCAGCGGCACATCGCAACCTGCAGCATGGAGCGCATCCCTAATGGCTTCAAGGTTGCGGGCATCCTTCACGGTCGGCGCGGTGATGCGGACGATCTCGCACCCGACTTGCACCAGGCCGATTGTCTCCTTCACGCAAGCGGCGGTATCCATCGTATCACTCGTCAGCATCGACTGGACGCGGACGGGGTTTTCGCCCCCGATGGCGGTGCGGCCGGTTTTTACCTCCCGGCTGGGACGCCGACCTGGATAGCTTCGGAACACCAGCGACATTTTACTTTGTCTGCTCGGCGACAGGAGCCTTCGATGCCACGATGTCGCCCACATCGTAGAATGTGAGATACAGCATAAAACCGATGAGAAGCACGGCACAGGCTGTCTGGACCACTTCAAGAACCCGGATGCTGATCGGCTTCCTGCGGATAGCTTCGATGATCGCTAGAGTGATGTGTCCCCCATCGAGAACTGGAAACGGAAGAAGGTTCATGAGGGCGAGGTTCACATTGATCAGAACGCTGAAAGCCAGCGCGATTCGCCATCCGTTCTCCGCCTCGAAAATCTGGTAGTAGAGACGCATGATGCCCACCGGGCCGCTGAAGTGTGCGGCTTTGACATCCGACGCTGGCGAGAGCAGTGCGCCAACCATACGGAAGATACTCGTGGCGGCATCCTTCACCTGCTCGAGCGGCGAGGGGTGCACCAAAATGGAGCGCCCCCACTCGATGCCGAAATTCACCGGAGCGGCGTCTGGTGTGGCATCCGGTAGTTTCATGCTCAATTTGAGGTCCTCGCCTCCGCGCTCCACTCCAAAGACGACATCCTTGCCGCGATTCGCGTCAATGACAGGTCCCATTTCGCTCAAATTGAATACAGGAACGCCGTTGATATCTGTCACCAAATCTCCGGCCTGGAATCCCGATTTCTCGGCAAGGCTGCCTTTCACAATAAATCCAACTCCGGGCATGATGCGCGGTCCGATCTGAACTTCGCGCAGCGCGGGTCTGCGCCAGCTGGAGGTTTCAGGTTTCGACCATTTGGAATCGATAGTGATTTCCTGCCCTTCGCGAAGAACAGTAAATGGAATCGTATCCCCTTCGCTGCGGACGATTCGCCATTTCACGCTATCCGTGCCGCTGAGGAAGTGCTTCACGGGTTTGCCATCCACCGCGATGATTTGATCCCCAGGCCGCATTCCGGCCACGGCTGCGGGGCCGCCATCCTTCACAAATCCGACGACCGTGGTGTCGAATTCGCTCTGGGGTTTTCCGACGACCCACACGATGCAGGCCATGGCAAAAGCAAGGCCGAAGCTGAAAAGCGGGCCTGCTGCTGCGACGATGATTTTATCGAGCGGCTTGACCGGAGGCAGCTTGTCGCGGCCGTTTTCAGATTCCCCCTCGAGTGCCTCCATGGGCGCGAGTTGGGGGATGGCAACGAATCCGCCTGCTGGAATCGAGCCAAGTCGATATTCCACACCGCCGATGGTTTTGCTCCAGATCGGCTTTCCGAACCAGATGGCAAACTTCTCAACGACCAGACCGCGCCAGCGCGCTGCCAAAAAGTGACCCAATTCGTGGACCACAATGAGCAGGTTGAAAATCAGTAGAACCTCGATGCAGATGAATAAGAATTTCAGACCGTCAAAAAACATAATGAGCCTCCACCATCCTCCGATCCCTGAAAAAATCAATCCGGCACTGCGGAGCGCCCTCGACAGCGGCAGGCGGGCGCGGATAAAAAAGCACCATGACAAGCATGACAGGACACGGCCGCGGCGAGGCCCGGACCAAAACCTGGGCGGCCGTTGTGGAGTGCCATTCAGTGAACCGCAAGACGGCGGAAGTCGTCCTGCACTCAGATCGAAGCGCTTCACGGCTTGAACCGGCCGTTCGCGAGCGGGTTCTCGAACGCATCTCCCGTGGGCGGGTTCAGGTGAATCTCGCTCTGGCTTGCTCCAAAGCTACGGGCCAAAGTTTCTTTGATGAAGAGCGTGCCTTGGATTTTGTGAACCAGGCTCGTCGTTTGCAGAAAAAACTTGGACTCGAGGGGGGGATCACTTTGTCGGATGTCATCAGCGCACCCGGTGTTATTCAGGCTTCGGATTCCCAGATCGACGATGCCAGCGAAGTCGTCATGTCCGCGCTGGATCACGCGCTGAAGGGTCTCGTAGCCACGCGAGCGAGCGAGGGAGCTGCCCTGCAAAAAGTCCTGTCCAAAAGCGCTGACCGCTTGGCCGCCATCATCAAAAAAACAACACCGCTTGCTGGTAAAGGGACGGCTTCCTATCGCGAAACTCTGCACAAGCGCATCGAGCGTGCGGGATTGAGCCTAGCGGCGGATGATCCGCGTCTCGCAGCCGAGGTCGCCATCTTCGCGGAGCGTTGCGACATCACGGAGGAACTCGAGCGCGCTGCCAGCCACATCGCCCAGTTCCGGGAAAAACTCGACGCCAAGGGGCCAGTTGGCCGAACGCTGGAATTCCTCACGCAGGAACTCGGTCGCGAATTCAACACACTCGGTTCCAAGTCCGCACACATCACCATCTCCCGTCTCGTCATCGAGGCAAAATCGGAGCTCGACCGCATTCGAGAACAACTCGCCAACATTGAATAACCTCACCATCCACCGCAAAGGCATCCTCTTCGTCATCTCCGCCCCGTCCGGAGCGGGTAAGACCACGCTCATCAGCTCGCTCCGCCACAAGCAGGATTTTGTTTACTCCGTTTCCTGCACCACCCGCGCGCCAAGGCCCGGAGAGGTGCATGGCGAAGATTATTTTTTTCTCAGTCAGGAGGATTTTCAGAAACATATCGCAGCAGGGGATTTTCTCGAGCACGCGGAGGTTCACGGCCGTTTTTACGGAACGCTGAAATCCACCGTGCTGAAGCACCTCACGGCCGGGGTGGATGTTTTGCTTGATGTGGACACGCTTGGAGCGGCGAGCATCCGCGCGTGCAACGATCCCTTCATCCAAAGCGCGCTTGCGGATGTCTTCATCATGCCTCCAGGTCTTGATGAGCTCGCGCGGCGGCTTCGCAAGCGCGGCACCGAAAGCGAGGAGCAGGTTGCCACGCGCCTCCACAACGCTTCTGGTGAAATGCAAAAATGGCGCGACTATCGATACACACTCATCAGTGGCTCGATGGAGGAGGATATTGAAAAATTCCGCGCTATCATGCGGGCCGAACGCTACATGAGCAGTAGGCTTCAACTGGACTTCGCATGAACAAAAAAAATGTCATCCTTGGCGTTAGTGGCTCCATCGCCTGCTACAAGGCTGCCGAGCTGACAAGTCGCCTCACACAAGCCGGGCGCAACGTCAATGTGGTGATGACAAAACATGCTACGGAGTTTGTCACTCCGCTCACTTTTCAGACACTCTCTCGCAATCCGGTGACAACAGGAATTTTCGATGAAAAGGAATCTTGGCATCCCGGTCACATTGCCTTGGCCGACTCGGCGGATCTTCTTTTGATCGCTCCAGCTACTGCGAACACGATAGCCAAACTCGCATGCGGCATCGCGGATGATGCGCTCACATCTATCGCCTTGGCATCCCAAGCCCCGCTTCTCATCGCACCCGCGATGAATGGCAAGATGTGGATGCATGCGGCGACTCAGGAAAATGTCGTCCGTCTGAAATCACGAGGCGCCCATTTTATCGGGCCGGAAGAGGGATTGTTGGCTTGCGGATATGAGGGAATCGGCCGCCTCTGGGAGACAATTGGCATCCTAGAAGAAGCTGAAAAAATCCTCTCTGCGCAATGATCGGGAAATTCCTGCAGAAAAATTTTCATAAAAAACGATATTATTTGAAAAAAGGTGTTGACGTTGAAGTTCGTGAAACTTATTCACAGCGTCAGTGAGTTATTCACATGATGTTCACAAACAATTTCCCGCATATGCGGAGAGAAAGGGGGGATATTAAATGCCAGTAGCAAAGAAACCTGCCGCAAAGAAACCCGTTGCTAAAAAGCCAGTTGCTAAGAAGCCAGTCGCTAAAAAAGCAGCCGCCGCTAAGCCTGCCGCCAAAAAAGCGGTAGCCAAAAAGCCAGTTGCAGCGAAGCCAGTTGCCAAGAAAGCACCTGCTAAAAAAGCACCCGTCGCAAAGGCTCCAGCTAAAAAGCCCGCTGCCAAAAAAGCAGTAGCCAAGAAAAAATAACATTCCTGTCCCAGGACAGGTCTTAACAACCAAGATGGGAGAAGTCGCAAGGCTTCTCCCATTTTGTTTTCCAAATTACTCGAACGGTTGAGTGGCCCGTCATTTCAAGGTGCTGGCACCGTGCTTTGAATCGTTTTTTCGTTTGCGTCGTCTTCGCTTTCCGTAAACTACCCTAATCTCAGTAATCATGATTTTATCCACCGAAAAAGCCCTTCGCGACCTTCTCGCCCAACGCATCCTCATCTTGGACGGCGCGATGGGCACCATGATCCAGCAATACAAATTGCAGGAAGCCGACTACCGCGGAGAGCGCTTTGCGGATTGGAAAGGTCAGGATCTCAAAGGCAACAACGATCTGCTTGTGCTCACGAAGCCGGATATCATTCGCGAGATTCACGGCAAATACATCGCCGCCGGTGCGGACATTATTGAGACGAACACATTCAACTCGACGACGATTTCCCAGGCCGACTACGGACTGGAGCATCTTGTTGCCGAGTTGAACATGGCTGCGGCCAAGGTGGCTCGCGAAGCGGCGGATGCCGTTACAGACAGGCGCGTCTTCGTTGCGGGCGCGATCGGGCCCCTCAATCGCACGCTGTCGATTTCGCGGGATGTCAATGATCCTGGAAAGCGTGAAGTGACCTTCGAGGAGGTTGCTGCCGCCTACACCGAGCAGATCGAAAACCTCGTCGCAGGCGGGGTGGACATTCTGCTTGTTGAAACGATTTTCGACACGCTGAACGCGAAGGCTGCACTTTTTGCAATAGCCCGATTTTTTGAAAAGCACCCACGCATGCCGGTCATGGCATCGGGCACGATCACCGACCTGAGCGGAAGAACGCTCACTGGTCAGACGGTGGAGGCTTTTCTTAACTCCCTTGCCCACTTTCCGCTTCTATCCATCGGCCTCAATTGCGCTCTTGGTCCGAAAGAAATGCGGCCCTACATCGAGGAGCTATCGAACATCTCGCCGTTCTTCGTCAGCACATATCCGAATGCTGGTCTACCTGATCCGCTCTCGCCAACAGGTTTTCCGGAGACGCCTGAGAGTCTCGCTCCGCAGCTTCTCGAGTGGGCGGAGCAGGGTTGGCTGAATGTTATCGGCGGCTGCTGCGGCACCACGCCCGCTCACATCAAAGCTATTGCCGATGCTATTCGCGGATTGCCTCGACGCCGTATTCCCGCCCGCACGACGACGCTGCGATTGAGCGGTCTGGAGCCATTCACCGCACGCCCTGAGATCCCCTTTATTAATATCGGCGAGCGCACGAACGTCACCGGCTCGCCAAAGTTTGCGAAACTCATCCTTGCCGGAAACTACGACGAAGCCCTCGCTGTGGCGCGTCAGCAAGTCGAGGCCGGTGCTCAGATCATCGATGTGAACATGGACGAAGGCATGCTCGACGGTGCCGCAGCCATGACGAAGTTCCTTAATCTCGTCGCCAGCGAACCCGACATTTCCCGTGTTCCGGTGATGATCGATTCCTCGAAATGGGAAGTTCTCGAGGCCGGTCTGCGCTGCGTCCAAGGCAAGTGCATCGTCAATTCCATCAGCCTCAAGGAAGGTCCTGAAAAATTCAAGGAACAGGCCCGTCTCATCCTTGCCTACGGAGCCTCTACGATTGTCATGGCCTTCGACGAAAAGGGACAAGCCGATAGCTTCGAGCGCAAAATCCAAATCTGCGAACGCGCTTATCGTATGCTTGTCGATGAAGTCGGATTTCCGCCGGAGGACATCATTTTTGACCCGAACATCCTCACCGTTGCCACCGGCATCGAAGAGCACAACGACTACGCGAACGCATTCATCAATGCCACGCGCTGGATTAAAGAAAACCTCCCCTACGCCCGCGTGAGCGGCGGCATAAGCAACATCTCGTTTTCCTTCCGGGGCAACAATTCTGTGCGTGAGGCCATGCACGCCGCGTTCCTCTATCACGCCATCAAAGCCGGGCTCGACATGGGTATCGTGAATGCCGGCCAGCTCGGCATCTATGAGGAAATTCCCAAGGATCTCCTCGAACTCATCGAGGATGTTTTGTTGAACCGCCGTCCGGATGCCACAGAACGACTCGTCACGTTTGCCGAGAATTTCAAAGCCTCGAAGTCCGCTGGTCCAGGCTCTGCGCCTGTTCAAGATACAGCCTGGCGCGAACTCCCCGTAGAGAAGCGTCTGCAGCATGCCCTCATCAAAGGTATCGTGGATCACATCGACGCCGACACCGAGGAGGCGCTGAACAAATATGGCAAGCCGCTCTTGGTCATCGAAGGCCCGCTCATGGACGGCATGAAAATCGTCGGCGACCTCTTCGGCGAAGGGAAAATGTTCCTCCCTCAGGTTGTGAAGAGCGCGCGTGTAATGAAAAAATCTGTCGCCTGGCTTACCCCGCTCATGGAAGCCGAGCGCGCTGCGAATCCGAATGCCCGCACGCAGGGCCGCATTCTCATGGCCACGGTGAAAGGCGATGTCCACGATATCGGTAAAAACATCGTTGGCGTTGTCCTGGCCTGCAATAATTACGAGGTCATCGACATGGGCGTGATGGTTCCCTGCGAAAAAATCCTCGCCACCGCGCAGGAGAAAAATTGCGACATCATCGGCCTCTCCGGGCTGATCACGCCATCCCTCGACGAGATGATCCATGTCGCGAAGGAAATGCAGCGTCAGAGTTTCACCATCCCGCTCATGATCGGCGGTGCCACGACCAGCAGGGCACACACGGCTGTCAAAATTTCCCAGTATTACTCAGGTGGACTCGTCCATGTCCTCGATGCCTCACGTGCTGTGAATGTAGCCAGTTCGCTTCTCAGTCCTGAACAAAAACCTGCCTTCATCGCGAATCTGGAATCCGACTACGAAAAACTCCGAGTCGAACATGCCGGACGCCAAGCCGGCAAACCCATGCTCCCGCTCGCAGAGGCCATCGCCAACGCACCCGAGCTTTCCCATCACAACATCGCTGTTCCGGAGCAAACTGGCGTCGTCGTTTTTGAATCGAAAGCGTCTGGAAATATTTCGCTAAAAGATCTGATTCCCTTCATCGATTGGTCGCCGTTCTTTCACACATGGGAACTACACGGCCGGTATCCTGGTATTTTTGACGACCCGAAATGCGGCGTCGAGGCGAAGAAACTTTTCGACGACGCCCAAGCGTTGCTCGCCGAGATCGTTGCCGATGACAGCCTACAACTTCGCGGAGTGTGCGGACTTTTCCCGGCAAACCGTGACGGCGAGGACATCGTCGTTTACACCGACGAAACGCGCACTGAGGAGGCTGTGCGCTTCCACGGGTTGCGCCAGCAAATGAAAAAGCCTGAGGGGCAGTTCAACTTCTCCATCGCTGATTTCGTTGCGCCCGCGCCGGCGAAGGATTATGTCGGCGCTTTTGCCGTCACGTCCGGTCACAACATGCTTGAGTTGGTCAAAAAATTCAAAGCTGCGCACGACGACTACAACGTCATCATGACCGAGGCCATTGCCGACCGCTTTGCTGAGGCGTTTGCAGAATACATGCACAAGTTCGCCCGCGAAGTCTGGGGCTTTGGCAAGGCCGAGAACCTCACTCCCGAGGAACTCATCCGCGAAAAATACCGTGGAATCCGCCCGGCTCCTGGGTATCCCGCGCAACCCGACCACACCGAAAAATGGGCGATCTGGAAGCTTCTCGACGCGGAGCGCAATACCGGCATCACGCTCACGGAGAGCCTCGCCATGTTCCCTGCCAGCAGCGTGAGCGGACTCTACTTTGGACACCCCGAGTCAAAATACTTCGCCGTTGGGAAAATCGAGCGCGATCAGATTGAAAGCTACGCGCAGCGGAAAGGCATGTCGTTCGAAGAAGCCGAGAAGTGGCTCCAGCCTTACCTCAACTACGACCCGGACAGCCAGCTCACACGGCCTTGTCAGTCGGGAGTCAGCAACTGATTTAAAATATGAAAACCCTCGTCATCGGCCACCGCAACCCGGATATGGACTCGATCTGCTCCGCTATCGGATATGCGGAGTTCAAGCGCGCAACGGGAATGGAAGGTGCAGTAGCAGCACGGTGCGGAAACACCAACCAGCGCATTGATTTCGCTCTTAATAAATTCGGTCTCGAGGCCCCTGTTTTCTTTGCCGATGTCTATCCACGCATAGAGGATGTCATGCAGCGGAATGTCGTCAGCATCCACCGCGACGCCCCTGTTTATCAGGCTATGACGCGCTTCGGTGAGGATAAGTTCCGCGGCTTACCTGTCGTCGATGATGGTCGCAACTGCATCGGATTGCTCTCGGCATTCAAGCTGGGGAAATATCTTTTTCCGCCGATTGAAAATCTATCTTCCAGCCGCATTGTGGAAGCCTCGATCACACACATCCGCGAGGCCATACGCGGAATGCTCATCACTGGCAGGGAAGATGCCATCATCCGTCCACGAACGCTGGTCGTGGCGGCGATGCTCACCGACTCCTTCAAAAAGCGCCTCGAGCAGCTTGATATCCCCTCCACTGTCCTGATTGTCGGTGATCGCTGGAATATTCAGGAACTCTCCATCCTTGCCGGCGTTCCAGCCATCGTCATCACGAACAACTTTTCCCCGCCGGATAAGATTCTCGCGCTGGCCCAGGAGCATGGAACGACCTTGCTCTCATCACCGCATGATACCGCCACGACGACGCTTCTGGCGCGTGCGGCTGTGACAGCGGGACAAATGCTCTCGTCCGATTTCGCCTGCCTCTCTGTCGATGCCACATTGCGGCAAACGCGCCACGACATTGCGATGACATCGCAATTCGTATTCCCCGTGCTCGGGCCGCAGGGGCGTATGCAGGGAATCATCTCCAAGAGCGATCTGCTCAGGCCGGCGCCCCGGCAGCTGATTCTGGTGGATCACAATGAACTCACGCAGGCGGTTGCGGGTGCGGAGGAGGTTCCGATTGTTGAAATTCTCGACCATCACCGCATTGGCGTCGCTCCGACGCAGCAACCGATCCTTTTCATGAACCGTCCCGTCGGCTCCACGAGCACGATCGTGGCGGATTGCTTCCGCCAAGCGCGCCTTCCGATTTCCAAACCGATCGCAGGATTGCTCATGTGCGGAATGATTTCCGACACGTTGAATCTCACCTCGCCCACAACGACCGATGTGGACCGTGAGATCATGCAGGAACTCTCTAAGATCTGTGGAGTGAAGCCGACCGATCTTGCGAGTGAAATTTTCAGCGTGGGTTCGCCACTCCTCACCCTGTCCACCAAGGAGGTCGTTACTGCCGACTGCAAGGAATACGATGAACGGGGAATCTTATTCAGCGTCTCCCAAATTGAGGAAATCAGCTTCGCGCAGGTCGAGAGGCAGCGTGCCGCACTTCTTGAGGAGATGGATAAATACCGCGTGTCACACAACTATTTTTTCTCCGCCCTGCTGATCACCGATGTGAATACCCAGAATTCGATCCTTCTTGTGAGAGGCTCGGAGAGCTTCACCCGCCTCATCGATTTTCCTGAAGATGGTCTCCATGCTTGGCGCCTCGACGGCATCGTGTCTCGCAAGAAGCAACTCCTGCCCTACCTCACGGAAACGCTGGCGCGCATGGCCTGATTGACAGGTGTGACGGCTCCATGAAATTCGGCGACAATCTCACCGGTTCGCTCCTCGTGGCCCATCCCTGTCTGCACGATCCGAGCTTCCGTAGGACCGTTGTTTTTCTGTCACAACATTGTCCTGAGGAGGGAGCGACAGGCTTCGTTTTGAATCGTCCACTGAAGG
>Ga0209598_10003971_pt1 | contig 11022 bp, 9 predicted proteins | sample M_140807_EF_Meta_FD_187317 | JGI IMG/M metagenome (GOLD analysis project Ga0209598, IMG submission 187317) | Freshwater microbial communities from Lake Montjoie, Canada to study carbon cycling - M_140807_EF_MetaG (SPAdes) (version 2) | ecosystem: Environmental > Aquatic > Freshwater > Lake... | reverse complement strand
GCCCGGCGACGAGCAGGACGGCGCGCTGTGCGCTGAGCCCCCACTGCGGTCTGCCGTCCATCGCTCGCCTCACGCATTGGTCCTCGCGCGGGGCTATGTAGCACGGCGCGGGATGACCCGCGCGGCCGCTCCTGCTAGATTGCGCGCCCTATGAGCACACCCGCAGTCCCTACACAGGCCCGCGTCGTCGTCATCGGCGGCGGCGTCATCGGCACCTCGGTCGCCTATCACCTCGCCCACATGGGCGTGCGAGACGTGGTGCTCCTCGAGCGCGACAAGGTCACCTCGGGCACGACCTGGCACGCCGCGGGCCTCATGGTCACCTTCGGGTCGACCTCCGAGACGTCCACCGAGATGCGCAAGTACACGCGTGACCTGTACGCGCGCCTCGAAGCCGAGACCGGTCAGGCGACTGGCCTCAAGCAGGTCGGCTTCATCGAGGTCGCCGGCGACCTCGACCGCCTCGAGGAGTACCGCCGCGTCTCCGCGTTCAACCGCTACTGCGGCGTCGACGTGCAGGAGATCTCCCCGGCCGAGATCAAGCAGCTCTTCCCGCTCGCGAAGGTCGACGACCTGCACGCCGGCTTCTACGTCAAAGACGACGGGCGGGTGGACCCTGTCGACGTAACGATGGCGCTCGCGAAGGGCGCGAAGATGCAGGGGGCCACGATCCTCGAGGGCGTGCCCGCGCTCGGGGTCGTGACCAAGAACGGCGCCGTCGCCGGGGTCGACACCCCGTATGGGACCATCGCCTGCGAGACCGTGGTGAACTGCGCCGGCATGTGGGCGCGGCAGCTCGGCGCGAAGAACGGCGTGAACATTCCGCTGCAAGCCGCCGAGCACTACTACCTGATCACGGCCAAGATGGAGGGCATCGAGCAGAGCTGGCCGGTGCTCGAGGACCCGGGCTCCTACGGCTACTTCCGCGAAGAGGGCGGCGGCCTCATGGTCGGCATGTTCGAGCCGGTGTGCGCGCCTTGGAAGATCGACGGCATCCCGGGCGACTTCTCCTTCGGCGAGATCCCCCCCGACTGGGACCGCATGACGCCCTACTTGGAGAAGGCGATGGCGCGCGTGCCCAAGAGCCTCGAGGTCGGCGTGAAGAAGTTCTTCTGCGGGCCCGAGAGCTTTACGCCCGACCTGCGCCCCGTCGTGGGCGAGGCGCCCGAGGTGCGCAACTACTTCGTGGCGGCGGGCCTCAACTCCATCGGCATTCTGACCGGCGGCGGCATGGGGCGCGTGCTCGCGCACTGGATCATCAACGGGCGGCCAGACGTGGACGTCACCGGCATGCACATCGACCGTCTGCACCGCTACCAGGCGAACCCTGAGTACCGGCGCACGCGCACGGTCGAGTCGTTGGGCATGGTCTACCAGTGCCACTACCCCACCAAGTCGATGACGACCGCGCGCGACGCTAAGCGCTCGGCCATTCACGACCGGCTGGTGGCCGAGGGCGCCTACTTCAAGGACGTGAGCGGGTGGGAGGGCGCGGACTGGTACGCGGGCCGCGGGCAGACGCCCGACCCGGGGCCGCTCTCGTTCGGCCGCATGCGCTGGTTCGACACCTGGCGTGCTGAGCACCAAGCCGCGCGCGAGGGCGTGATCCTGATGGACATGTCCTTCATGGCGAAGTTTCGGGTCGAGGGTCGGGACGCCGGCGCGCTGTTGAACCAGATCTCGGCGAATGACGTGGACGGCGAGGCCGGCCGCATCACCTACACGCAGTGGCTCAACGAGGGCGGCACGCTCGAGGCCGACCTCACGGTCACCAAGCTCGGCGAGCGCGACTACTTCGTGGTGGCCAGCGACACGGCGCACCGCCACGTCGAGACGCACATGCGGCGCGTCTTTGAGCAAGGCCACGCCTTCTGTGCAGACGTGACCAGCGCGTACGCCCAGATCAACATCCAAGGACCTCGGTCGCGCGCGCTGATGCAGGCCGTCACAGACGCCGACCTGTCGAACGACGCCTTCCCGTTCCGCGCGGCCCGCGAGATCGCGATCGGCTTCGCCCGCGTCCTGTGCGTCCGTATCACCTATCTGGGCGAGCTGGGCTACGAGCTCTATGTCCCGACCGAGCAGGCCGTTCACGTCTACGACCGTCTCGCTCAAGCGGGTGCGCCGATGGGGCTCCGGCACGCGGGCCTGAAGGCGCTGGCCTCTCTGCGCATGGAGAAGGGCTACCGCGACTACGGCCACGACATCGACAACACGGACTCCGTGCTCGAGGCAGGCTTGGGCTTCGCGGTGGACCTCAAGAAACCCGGCGGCTTCATCGGGCGCGAGGCCGTCCTCGCCAAGAAGGCCGCGGGGCCGCTCAAGCGCCGCTTGGTTCAGATCCTGTGCAAGGACCCCGAGCCGCTGATGTTTCACGCCGAGCCCGTCTGGCGCGACGGCGTGCGGGTGGGCTATGTGCGCGCCGCGTCTTACGGCCACACGCTCGGCGGCGCGGTCGGGCTCGCGATGATCGAGGGGGGCGACAGCGTCGTCGACGCAGCCTTCCTCGGCACAGGCACCTGGGAGGTCGAGATCGCAGCGCGTCGCTACCCTGCGCTGGCGTCCATGCGCCCCCTGTTCGACCCCGACAACGCCAAGATCAAGGCCTAAGGCGCGCGGCCGTTCTATTTTGGCGCGAACCCTGCTATCCCCCGCCTGATGTTCACCGATGTCGACAAGCTGATCGAGCTCGGCGGCGCGCCCCTGATCGTCATGATCGCGAGCTCGATCTTGGCGGTCACGCTGGCCTTCGAGCGCATCTTTACCCTCTGGAACTTCCTGAGCCGTGCGCGCGCCCTCACGGACACGGTCGCCCGCTGCCTGAGCAAGGGCGCCGTCGCCGAGGCGCGCACCGCCTGCGAGCGCAGCAAGTCGCCCCTCGCGGACGTCCTGCTCGTCGGCTTCGAGCGGCACGGGCGCGTCTCGCCCGAGCGTGTCCGCGCCGGCGTCGACCGCGAGCGCCAGCGCTTGGTCCTGCACCTCAAGGGGCCGCTGTGGCTCTTGGGCACCATCGGCGCGACGGCGCCCTTCGTCGGCTTGTTCGGCACCGTCGCAGGCATTATTCGTGCTTTCGAGGCCATCGGCGAGTCGAAGCAGGCGGGCATCGAGGTCGTCGGCCCAGGCATCGCCGAGGCGCTCGTCGCGACGGCCATCGGCATCGCGGTCGCGGTGATCGCGCTCGTCTTCTTCAACTACTTTCAGGCGCGTCTGGCGCGCGCGAACATTGAGGTTCGGCTGATGCTCGAGGAGTTCCTCGAGGGGCTCTCCGAGGTCGCGCCCGCCGCCTCACCGGCCACGCCAAGCGCCCCCGATAAGGCGGCCGAGTAATGTCGATGGGTCAGGTGCCCGGCGAGGGCGACAACGGTGACGACGAGGCGATCTTCGCCGAAATCAACATCACGCCCCTGACCGACATCTTTCTCGTGCTGCTCATCATCTTCATGGTCACGTCGTCCGTGATGACGGACCAGAACGCGCGCTCCGGCATCAAGGTCACGCTCCCCAAGGGCTCGGCCCAGGACGTCGCGGCCAAGGCCAAGGTCATGCGGGTCGCCGTCGACCCCTCGGGCAAGGTCATGCTCGACGGCGAAGAAGTCGAGGGGCCCACGCTCCTCAAGGCCTTCAGCCGCGCGGTTCAAGAGAATCCCGACACGGTCGTCGTCGTTCAGGCCGACACGAGCGTGCCTCACGGGCGAGTCGTCGCGGTGATGGAGGTCGCGCGCAGCGTGGGTCTTCAGCGCATCGCGATCGCGACGCAGGGCGCGCAGTAAGCCGCGTCAGCCTCCGCGCCGCCATCGGGCGACAAGCCGGCGAACGAGCGCGCCCAGACCGACCACGAAGCCCACGACCAACGCAGTGGCGCCCCCCATGCGCCACGTCGCGTTCCCAAACAGGAGCGCAGGGTACAGCGAGGCCTGCGCGACGAGCCGCCCCTCGGCCGCGGCGCCGGTCGACGGGATGTTCGGGGTGCCGTCGCCGTCCGTGTCGGGCATGGCCCGGACCGTGTCGACGAGCGCGCGCCACTCCTTGAGCTCCTGTACGCCGGGCCGCGCCAAATCAGTGTCCACGAGCACGCGCGTCAGGTCGAGGGGCGGCACAGTCGCGCCGTCTGTGTCGAGGAAAGACGCGTCGAGGAGGCCGTAGGAGAGCGCCCGAACCTGAGGCAGGAACTTCGCGATGTACGTCGTCGTCGCGATCGAAATGCGCGCGTCGGTGTCGCGCAGGTCGACCTCACGAAAACCTGTGGCCTGATCGCCGAGCTCGACGCGCGCGATCCGGTCGAAGGGTACGCGCCACGGGTTGTAGGTCACACGGACGCCCGACAGGCGCGGAAAGTAGTCCGGGCCCTTGAGCGTGTAGCCGATGAGCAAGAACTCCAGCACGCTCTTGAGGTCCGGACCGCTGACGTACCCCTTCACGAGCGCGTAGCCCGCCGTGTCCTCGACCAGGCCGACGCCGAGGCCAGCGACGCGAAAGAGGTCGGACACGCGCTGCGTCCCCTCGAACAGGTCCGCGCGGAGCGTCCCGTTGCCCGTCACAGCGATGTCCGCGCCCGTCGCGCGGCGCATCGCGTCCGTCACCAGGTTGCCAACCACGTTGTCCTCAAACGCCCGGCCATGGTGACCCTCGACCTCGCCGATGACTTGGTCGAACCGGAGCCCGAGCGGGGCGAGGATCTGCGCGTCCACCTGCGCCTTGATGTCCGCGACCCGCGCGGTCACGTCGAAGCGGCCGGGGAGCTCGTCTGTGAGGGGGTGCAGCGTGTAGCGCTCCACCTGCCAAGCATCTCCGGCTCGGACGAGCCCGAGTTCCCCCAAGAACTGGGTGTCGCTGCCCGCCTGCACGATCGGCCGCCCACCGACGAAAATGGGCGCCTCGAGCGCTGTGTGGCTGTGGCCGCCGACGACGACGTCCAGCTCAGGCACGCCGGTCATGAGGTCGACCTCTTCGCCGCCCCACTCGCCGCTGGGCAAGCGACGAACGCCGCTGTGGGACAGCGCGACGACGAGCGCAGCCCCCTGCGCCCTGAGCCCGCGCACCGCCTCGCGCGCCGTGTCAATCGGCGGCGAAATCCGCACGGGCGAGGCCGCGTCCAGCACCGATTGAGCGCCCTGACCCAAGATCCCGACCAGCCCGATCTTGAGGCCGTCGCGCTCAAAGAGCCGCGTCCGCTCGATCGCGCCCCGGGCGTAGAGCGCGCGGAGCGGCTCCAGCTCAGGCTCGGCGCTGCTCAGGTCCAGGTTCGTGGCCACCAGCGGCGGCAGGCCGTCGCGCGCCTGCGCCGCCGCAAACATCTGCGCCAGGCCCGCCACGCGAAAGTCGAACTCGTGGTTGCCGAGCGTCACGCCGTCGTATGCCAACAGCCGCATGAGCTGCAGCTCGCTGCCCGTCTCGCGGGTGACCGTGTGAAAGAGCGTGCCCATGGTCACGTCGCCGCCATCCAGCAGCACCACAGGGCCTTCAGGTGAGCACTCACGGCGCAGGCGGTCGACCAGGGTAGCCAAGCGAGCGACGCCGCCTTGCGTGGTGTCGTCATCGGTCGTCTCGGGCGTATATGCAGCGTCCGGCCCGACACCCGTGAGCGCGCTCTGCCAGTCGTTCGTGTGCAGGATCGTGACGCGCTCGGCGCCCGCAGCGAGGCGGGGAGAGCCCGTGACCAAGGCCGCGCCGAGGACGAGCGAGTAAAGTGGGGCGTGCATCCGCGCATCTTCTGTGGGTCGGTTACAGCGAGCAAGGCCCGGGCTGTGGTAGCCTGTCTTGCGGAGGTGCGCGCCATGCCGACACACCCTCTCGAGCGCCGCGGTCGACCGCTCGCTGCGAGCCTCGTGCTCGCGGGCGTCGTGGCGGCGTGCGCGCAGGCCACGCTGGCGGAGAAAGACGGCGACGCAGGGCTCTTGGCCGCGGCCGCCGGCCCGGGTGAGCAGCCCCGCAAGCCGTCTGTCGGCCCGGGCAGCGGCGCACAGCCCTCAGCGCCGCCTGCCGGCGCAGGTGCGCCAGGGTGCGGGATCGTGGATGCCGCGGGGCTCTGCCGCGAGTCCGTGGCGTGGTGGTGCCAAGACGGCGCGCTCGTGAGTCAAGACTGCGGCGCGCTGAGCGCGACCTGCACGTTTCGCCAAGATCTGCAGGCGTTTCGCTGCGATGCGTCCGTGCCTGAGGCGCCGGAGTCGGCGTCCCCGCCGCCCGAGGACCCGAACTTCGTGGGCGATGAGCTGCCTCCCCCCGAGGGTGAACCCGCCGCGCCGTGCAATGTCGCGCCCGAGGGCGAATGCGTGGGCGACACGTTGCGCTATTGCCTGGGCGACGCCCTCTTCGAGACCGACTGCGCGGCCATGGGGCAGTCGTGCATCTTCGTGAGCGACATCGTCGGGCATACTTGCCAAGGCGCACCGCCGCCCCAGCCGCCGCCCACTCAGCCGCCCGCCCCTCCCCCAGCCGAAGACCCCTGCCGTGGCGTCACTTTCCTCGGCCTCTGCGACGGAAATGTCGCCGTGTGGTGCGAAAACGGTCAACTCTGGGCCATCGACTGCGCCGCTGAAGGCGCGTTTTGCGCGTACATTGACGACCAGATTGGGTTCTTCTGCCTTGCCTTCTGATGAGCGCCTACAATGAGCCGCCGTGTGATTGATTGGTCCAACCCCGAGGACGCCCACCCCGAGGGCCCGAGCGCACGAGACGTCAAGCGGCGCAACGCGCGCGTGGCCGCCGACGAGGCCGAGGCGCTGCTTGAGCGGCTGATGGAGCTCAAGCCCGACCAGCTCGACCATGTGCCCCTTGAGCCCGAGCTGCGCGAAGACCTCGACGAGATCCTCTCGAAGCGCGCCGACAGCGGTCGGCGGCGGCTGATGCGTAACTTGGCGGGTCTCCTGCGCGACGCCGACCGCGAGCCGCTCATCGAGGCGCTCAAGCGCATCGAGGCGGGCAAGGGCGTCGAGGACGCGCGCTTTCACGGGCTCGAGCGCCTGCGCGGCGTGCTGCTCGAGGGCGGCGACGCCGCGGTCGAGGAGTACCTCTCCAAGCACCCGAGGGCAGACAGGTCTCGGCTCTTCGAGCTCGTGCGCAAGGCGCGGGACGAGCGGGCGGAGAAGAAGTCGCCGCGCGCGTTTCGAGAGATCTTTCGCGTACTGCGAGATCTTGAAGGCTGACCACTGATTGCCCTATAAGCATGGCGCCGACCAAGGAGTCACGCCATGTTACGCCCCGCTGTATTCGCAAGTTCGCTCGCGCTCATCGCTGCGTGCGCGGACGTCGATCAGTCCCCGATTGAGGCCTCCGCCCCGCCGCGACTTGCCCGGCCCCTCGCTGACACGTCGACTCAAGCCGTTCACGTCGACGCGCAGGCGGACGACGCGGCCACGCAGTCCGAGGACGCCGCGTGGCTTCTCGAGGACGCTGCGGTCGCGCCGCCGAGCGCCCCCACGGCCCCCAGCGCCCCCAGAGCGGGCGGCCGGCCGTCTGGCGTCGCGACCTGCTACTCGGCGCTGTCGTCGTCCCACCCGGCCACGGTGGCCTTTTGGGCCGCGCTCCGTGCGGGCGACCTCGAAGGGCGCCCCCGCGCAATCGAGGCGCTCACGGCGGCCGCGGCCGAATACCCGAACGAAGAAGAGTTCGCGCTGCTCCTCGGGCTCGCGCACCTCTGGCGCGTCGCGGAGCCGAACGTCACTGAGCTCTTCGACTTCGCGGGCTTGCTGTCGGCCGTCGATACTACGCGGGCCGAGCTCGAGCGCGCCGCCGCGCTCTGCCCGACCGACCACCGAATCGCCGCGTGGCTCGGTCCTGTCCTGATCAGGAGCGGGCGGATGGCGAACGAACCAGCAGAGATCGACCGCGGCATGGCGATCCTCGACGCGGGCATCGAGGCCTACCCCGCGTTCGTGCTCTTCTCGAAGGTCCTCGTCTATGCAGACCAGCCCGCCGACGACCCGGACTTTGTCCGCGCGGTCGAGGCCATCACCGCGAACATCGGCGCGTGCGGCCCGACCGACCCTGCCTGCGGCAACCACCCGAAGGTCGCACACAACCTCGAGGGCTCGGCGGTCTTTCTGGGCGACGTCTACGCGAAGGCAGGCGACCGGGCGCGCGCACTCGCGGCCTATCAGGGCGCCCGCGCGTCGGCCGATTATGCGTCCTGGGACTACGACGCCGTGCTGTCCGCGCGCATCAGCGCTCTCGACCTGCACATGGCCTCGGCGCGCAACGAGAACCCGTTCGATGATCCTCAGTGGGCGTGGTCAACGTCATTTCAGTGCTCCATCTGTCATCGTGAGTGAGAATCGGCGACATGGGTAATGCACACTTCGTGTGGCGGCAGCGGTGGTTCGACCTGACCTCGGGGCTCCTCTTTCGCCCCGGCCTGATCATCCTCGCCTTTGCGGTGGTCGCTGCCGCGCTGCCGATCGCAGAGCTCGGGCTTGCGCCAGCGGCCTCGGCGTGGCTGGCGACAGAACCCTCATCGGCGCAGGTCATTCTGGGCACGATCGCGGGCTCGATGATGACCATCGTCTCGGTCGTCTACTCGATCTTGCTCGTCGCGCTCTCGTTGGCGTCGATGCAGTTCTCCACGCGCGTGCTCGGCGGCATGATGCGCTCCCGCGTCAGTCAGAACGTCCTGGGCCTCTTCGCAGGGACCTTTGTCTATTGCTTACTCCTGCTGCGCGCTGTGCACGCGGACCCCGCCCCGCAGGTGCCGGGCATCGCCCTGAGCCTCGCACTCGCGCTTGCGCTGACGAGCCTCGGTGGCCTCGTTTACTTCATTCACTACATCGTGCAGGCGATTCAGGCCTACCACTTGGTCGACCGCATCGCGTCCGACACCGAGGTGGTCATTGACGCAGTCTTCGCTGAAACGAACCCAGCAGCGAGCGAGGTTGTCCCGGCTCCGCGCCAGCCAGACGCGATCGTGGTCGTCGCCGAAACTTCGGGCTACATCCAAGCGCTGGACATCGAAGGTCTGCGCCGCCTCGTGCCCGCAGGAGGGCGAATCGTGGTCTCGCACCCGATGGGGGCCTTCGTCGCGCGCGGTCTCCCGCTGGCCTTCGTCGAGGGTGGCGTCGTCAACGCTGAAGCGATCCGCGCAGCCTTCGACCTCGGCCCCGTTCGCACGCTTCAAGACGACGTCGAGTTCGGCCTTCGGCAGATCGTCGACATCGGCCTGAAGGCGATCTCTCCCGCTGTCAACGATCCGAGCACGGCGGCGACCTGCATCGACCACCTCGGTCGCCTGCTCATTCGACTCGCAGCTCGTAACGCCCCTGCATCGCAGGTCGGCGGCCTCGTCGTCCCCCAGCCCGCGCACGTCGACTTGATCGACCTCGCGTTCGAGCAGCTTCGACAATACGGCAAGACCGACATGGCTATCGCGCTCCGTCTCCTCCGGGTACTGGCCGATGTCGCGAGCGTCACACGCGACCGCGCCGCGCTTGAGCGCTTGGCGACACATGGACGCCTCGTCGAGGCAGCGGCGCGTGCGGCCTTCGCCCCCGAGGACTGCGACGAGCTCGACCGTAGGGCCAAGCGTCTGCGCGGACTCACGCAGCGCTGAGGGACCCGGAGCTGCGCTCGGCGTAGACCCTCGCGGCGGGCTTGAGTACCCTGCGCGCCGCCGGGCGTTCAGCCCGGTGAAGCACACGCCGCACGAGAGGGGTCCAAGCGTCCGATGAGCACATACGATGTCTGCATTGTCGGCACGGGCCGCGTTGGCCTCCCGCTGGGCCTCTCGTTCCTTGAAGTCGGGCTGCGCTCGGTGGGTGTCGATGTGGACGCGCGCCTGCGAGAGACGGTCAACGGCGGCGCGATGCCGTTCCACGAGCCGGGGTACGACGCGCTCGTCGCGAGCCTCCGCTTCGTGGTTCACGCAGACGCCGCGACCGTGCGTGAAGCCGACGCCGTGGTCGTGACGGTCGGCACGCCGCTGCACAACCACATCGAGACGGACCTGCGCCAAATTCAGCGGGTGCTCGAGAGTGTGGGCCCGCACTTGCGCCCCGGGCACCTGCTCTGCCTGCGGAGCACGGTCGCGCCCGGCACGACCGCGTTCGTGCGGCGCTGGCTCGAGCGCAACACTTCGCTGCGCGTGGGCGATACGCTCGCACTCGCATTCTGTCCGGAGCGCATCGCCGAGGGCAAGGCCTACGAAGAGATCCGGACGCTGCCGCAGATCATCGGGACTGAAGACGCGCTGAGCCGCGAGCGCGCCCGGGCGCTCTTCGCGCCGCTTGCCCCCGAGCTGCTCGAGACCGACTATGTCAGCGCAGAGTTAGTGAAGCTCTTCAATAACATCACGCGCTACGTGCACTTCGCGCTCGCCAACCAGTTCGCGCTCATCGCGGACACGCACGGCGCGAACATTCACGAGATTCGGCGCATGGCGAACCTGCGCTACCCCCGCAACCAGTTCGCGGCGCCAGGGCTCACGGCCGGCACCTGCCTGCGCAAAGACTTCGGCATGATCAACGAGTGGAGCCCCTACCCCGACCTGCTCCTCTCGGCGTGGAAGATGAACGAGTACATGCCCGCGTTCTTGGTGCAGCACCTGCGTCAGCGCACACCGCTGCACGACCGGCGCGTGGCGATGCTGGGCTTCTCGTTCAAGGCCGACACTGACGACGTGCGCGATAGCCTCGCACCGAAGCTGATGCGCTACATCGAGCGCGAGACACCCCTGAGCCTGCGCGTCCATGACCCGCACCTGTCGAGCCCCCTGCCCGAGTCAGGCGGGGTCGAGAACACGCCGCTTGAGGCCGCGCTCGCAGACGTGGACTGCGTCTTCGTGGCGACCAACCACTCGGGCTTCGACATCGCGCTGCAGCGCTTGGCGCTGACGCGCCCAGACGCCTGGGTCGCGGACATTTGGAACGTGGCCGGGATCGACCAGATGTTCTACCAAGCGCGGGCGCTTCGGGCGCACTGAGCGCGTCGCAGGTCGGAAAATCGACACGCGTTCGTCGCTTTTCGTGCGACACGCGCCGCGTCGAGCCGAATTCTGTGTATGCGCTCCCCACACGACGTCTTTTTTCGGCGCGTCTT
>Ga0209598_10003968_pt1 | contig 11026 bp, 10 predicted proteins | sample M_140807_EF_Meta_FD_187317 | JGI IMG/M metagenome (GOLD analysis project Ga0209598, IMG submission 187317) | Freshwater microbial communities from Lake Montjoie, Canada to study carbon cycling - M_140807_EF_MetaG (SPAdes) (version 2) | ecosystem: Environmental > Aquatic > Freshwater > Lake... | reverse complement strand
GCGGGGTTGATCGCATGCAGGACCTCAGGACCCAGGCCCATCGCCTCCAGCACGCCGGGCCGAAAACTCTCGCAGAAGATCGCCGCCTCGGCGACCAGCTGCTTGACCACCGCGATCGCCGCTGGGTTGCGGAGATCGAGGCAGGTCGAGAACTTGTTGCGGCAAAGGGTCTTCCAGGTGGTGGAGATGCCCTTAATCCGCCAGGCGCGCAGGCTATCGCCCTCCGGCGGTTCAACCTTGATCACCGCAGCGCCGTGATCGGCCAACACCTTGGTGAGGATATTGCCGGCCACTAGCCGGGAGAGATCGACCACACGCAGGCCATGCAGCGCGCCAGTCGCGGCGGGGTCGAAGGCGCGGCGGCGCCGGACGGGCTGATCGCTCATTCGGCGGTGATATTGGCCGCCACTGCGACGGCGCGCCAGCGGGCGAGATCGCTCCGCAGCAGCGCGCTCATCACCTCGGGCGGGGCGGGGGAGGGTTCCGCCCCCTCGGCATCGAAGACCCGGCGCAGGCCAGCATCGCCCAGGGCGGCGTTGGCGGCGGCGTTGATACTGGCCCGCACCTCCGGCGGCAGGCCGCGCGGCGCGAGCAGGCCCCACCAGATCAGCACCTCGAAATCGATCCCGAGTTCCTTCAGCGTAGGCACCGGTGGCTGTTCCGGTGGCAAGCCGCCGCCCGGGCCGGTGGCAGCCAGCACCCTTAGCCGCCGTTCACCGAGCGGGGCGCGGGCGCTGGCAACCGTAGTGATCAGCAAGGGCACCGTGCCTGCGACCAGATCGATCACCGCCGGGCCGGTCCCCCGATAGGGGATCTGGTTCATCCGGATGCCGGCAGCCTGGCAGAAGCCCTCGGTAACGAAGTGGTTGATCCCGCCGGTGCCGCTCGACGCATAGTCGATACCGCCTGGCTTGGCTTTGGCCAGCGCGACAAGCTCGGCCAAAGTGCCGGCCGGAAAAGCCGGGTTGACCATGACGAAAAAGGGCGCCCTGGCGAGCAGCGCAACGCATTCGAAGCTGGCCTCGGCGTCCCAGGGGGTTTTCTGCAACACTGCGGAGGTGGCGAAGGAGCTGGAGGTAACCAGCAGCGTATGGCCATCGGGCGGCGCCTGGGCGACCACCCCGGCACCGATCGCCCCGCCCGCGCCGCCGCGATTCTCGACCACCACCGGTACGCCCAGACGCGCCTGCAGCCGATCCGCCAGCGGGCGGGCGATGACGTCGTTCGAACCGCCAGGGGGGAATGGAACGACGATCCGCACGCTGCGCTGCGGCCAGCCGGGCTGCGCCAGCGCCGGGCTGGCCAACGCCGCGCCGAGGAGAACGCGGCGGCGGATCACGCAGGCTCCGCGATCACCGGATTGCGCAAGGTGCCGATGCGGCTGATGCTGATGTCCACCACATCGCCGGGCCGCAGCCAGGGCGGCGGCTTGCGGGCATGGGCCACCCCTTCGGGCGTGCCGGTGGCGATGACATCGCCGGCCGCGAGAGGCGTCCATTCGGAGATATAGGCGATCAGCTGCGCCACGTTCAGGATCATGTCGCCGGTGCTGGTGTGCTGCCGCCGTTCGCCGTTCACCCGCGTCTCTAGCGTCAGCGCGCCCGGGTCGGGGATTTCGTCGGCGGTGACCAGCCAGGGGCCGAGCGGGCCGGTATGCGGGAAGTTCTTGCCAGCGGTCACGCTGTGCTTCTGATAGTCGCGCAGGCTGCCATCATTGAAAATGGTATAGGCCGCCACGTGGTCCAGCGCCGCGGCGGCGGAGATGCGCCGGCCCGGCTTGCCGATGACGACCGCGAGTTCGCCCTCGTAGTCGAAATGCCCGGAGTTGGGCGGCAGCCAGAGCGGTTCACCATGGCCGATCACGGTATCGGCCAGGCGGGCGAAGATGCGCGGATTCTCCGGCACATCGCGCCCTGGCGCCTCGGCGACATGGGCGCGGTAGTTCAGCCCCACCGCCAGCACCTTGCGCCCCCGGTTCGGCACCGCCGGCAGGTAGCGGATATCGGCCAATGCCAGATCGGGCGCGCGGCCTGCCAAGGCGGCGAGCTGCGGCAGCGCCCCGGCGGCCAGCAGCGCCGAGACATCGGCAAAGGGCAACCGCCCGCCCGCCTCGATAATCCCCTCACCGGAGACGAGGCCGTAGGACGCGCCCTTGGCCGTGGTAAAGCTGACGATGCGCATGGATCAGGCCGCCTGTAGCCAACGTTGCTGGAACGCCGGATCGAAGATGCTGCCGGCCATCACCTGACACCGAAGCATCAGCCGGTGCTCGTCCGGCGCGTAGTCGGCGATCGCGTTGTGCAGGGTACCGAGATGGTCCCAGATCAGCACGTCGCCCACCGTCCAACGATGCGCCCATTGGAATTCCGGCTGCAACTGATGGGCGAACAGCGTCTCAAGCAAGGCCTGCCCCTCAGCGTCCGGCAGTTCGTTGATGCGTTCGGCGTAGCCCGGATTGCAGTAGAGCACCGGGCGGCCGCTGATCGGGTGCTGCAACACCAGGGGGTGGACGGCCGGCGGGCGGCTTGCGCGCTGGGCTGGCGTCAGCGCCGCCCGGACGCTGCCGGGGCGGGCGCGCATGCGTTCCCAAAAGACGTTGAAGTCATGCGTGGCGGTCAGGCCGGCGATCCGTGCCTGCATGGCGGGCGGCAGCGCCGCATAGGCGGCCTGCATATTGGCAAATACGGTATCGCCCAAGGGCCGGCCGTCGCGCATCGGCACCTCGACCGCATACAACACGTTCACGAAGCCCCGCGTCGCGGTGTAGCTCATATCCGTGTGCCAATCCTGGCCGGCATCGGCCAGCCCGATCGGCTGACCATCGCGGCGGATATTCGACAGGATGCCGACCTCGGGCACCGACGGGTCACGGAAGCGGTCAGCGACGCCCCGCTGGATCGGTCCAAAGCGGCAGGAAAAATCGCGCAGCTGGGCTGCGGTCAGGCGCTGTGCCGGGAAACGCAGCACGCCATGGGTTCCCAGCGCCCGCAGCAGCCGGGCGAAGCAGGCGTCATCGAGCGGCTGCGCAAGGTCCAGGCCGCGCACATCGGCACCCATTGCGCCGCCGGTTGGGATGATCTTCTCCATCCGAAGACCTCGCCACGCCAGGGGGCGGCTGTCAATCGCGGCCGCCCCGGCTAGCGTCTGCGGCGGCACGGGGTTTGCGTAAACAGGTCGGCCAACCGCCGAACCTTCCTTCGCACCGGGACCCCGCCATGACCCTTCCTCGTCGCGCCCTGATGGGCGCCGCCGGCCTTGCCACCCTGCCCGGCATGCCAAGCCCCTGGGCCAGCTCCCCCGCCGCCGCCCAGGCCGAGCGCGTGCTGCGCTACGGCATCTCCATGGCCGATATCCCGCAGACCACCGGCCAGCCGGACCGCGGCGCCGGGGCCTATCAGTTCACCGGCTACACGCTTTACGACCCGCTGGTGGCCTGGGAAATGGATGTCGCCGACCGGCCAGGCAAGCTGCTCCCCGGCCTGGCCACGAGCTGGGAGGCCGATCCGGCCGACCGCAAGAAATGGGTGTTCAAGCTCCGCCCGGGCGTCACCTTTCACGACGGCTCGGCCTTCGATGCCGATGCGGTGATCTGGAATTTCGAGAAAGTGCTGAATCCGCAGGCGCCGCATTTCGACAACCGACAAGCCGCCCAGGTCCGTCCCCGCCTGCCGAGCGTCGCGGCCTGGAGGAAGCTCGACGCCACGACGGTCGAGGTTACCACCAAGACGGTCGATTCTATCTTTCCCTACCAGATGCTGTGGTTCCTGATCTCCTCCCCAGCGCAGTACGAGAAGCTGGGCCGGAGCTGGGAACGCTTCGCGCAGGAACCCTCCGGCACCGGCCCCTTCCGCCTGGCTAGGCTGACACCGCGGGCCAGCGCCGAACTGGTGCGGAACCCTGATTACTGGAACAAGGCCCGCCTGCCGAAGGTCGATCGGATCATCCTGATGGTTGCGCCGGATGCGGTGACACGCACGAACGCGCTGCTCACCGGTCAGGTGGACTTCATCGAAACCCCGGCGCCAGACCTGGTGCCGCGGCTGAAGGCCGGCGGCATGCGGCTGATCGAAAACGTCACGCCGCATGTCTGGAATTATCACCTCAGCTTGCTGGAAGGCTCGCCTTGGCGCGACCTTCGGTTGCGCCGCGCCGCCAACCTGGCGATCAATCGAGAGGAAGTGGTGGCGCTGATGAACGGCCTCGCCAAGCCCGCCGCGGGCGTGGTCGATCCGTCTTCCCCCTGGTTCGGCAAGCCGGCATTCCAAGTGAAGTACGACATGGATGCGGCGCGCAAACTGCTTGCCGAGGCTGGCTTCAGCAAGGGCAGCCCGCTGAAGACCAAGTTCCTGGTCGCCACCGGCGGCAGCGGCCAGATGCTCTCCATGCCGATCAACGAATACATCCAGGCAAGCTGGCGCGAAGCCGGGATCGAGCTCGAACTCGTCCCCGTCGAGTTGGAGGTGCTTTATACCTGCTGGCGGCAGGGTGCAGCTGGCGAACTCGCCCGCAGCAACGGCGTGTCGGCCAATAACGTCGCCTATGTTACCTCCGACCCGCTCTATGCCTTGATCCGCTTCTTCCACTCGAACCAGATCTCGCCGACCGGCGTGAACTGGAGCCACTACAAGGATGCCGAAACGGACAAGCTCATCGACACCGCGCTGAACACCTTCAACCCGACCGAGGTCGACACCTTGATGGCCAAGGTGCATGAGCGGGTGGTGGATCAGGCCCTGCTGGTATTCGTGGTGCACGACACCAATCCCCACGTGGCGGCGCGCAGCGTGAAGGGGTATGTCCAGGCGCAGCACTGGTTCCAGGATCTGACGACACTTGTCTAGGGCCGCCCTGCTCCTGCTCAGCGTGTTGTTGACGCGTGAGGCAAGCGCCCAGGCGCCGCGTTGCGCGGCCCATGAACGGGACTTTCCCAGGCTGATCGGCCTGACCGAGCCCGCAGCCATCGCCGCGCTAGAGACAATGCCGGGCGTCCGCCTGGTCCGCATCGCCGCCCCAGGCGCACCGCTGACCAAGGATTACCGTCAGGAACGCGCGACGGTGCTGATCCAAGAGGGGCGGGTGGTGGACGTCACCTGCGGCTGAGCTAGTCTTACCCCGGAAACACCCCGGGGGAGGCCAGCATGAAGATCAAACGTGTCGAGCACATCGCCATCGCTGTCGACAGCATCCGCCAATCGCTGGGTCTGATGCGGGATACCTTTGGCCTTGAGCTCGAATACGAGGAAACGATCGGCCAGACCAAGCTCGCCATGCTGCCGGTGGGTGAGACCTACATCGAGCTGCTGGAGGGCACCGGACCGGACAGCGGCGTCACCCAATGGATCGGCGAAAAAGGCACCGGCCTGTTTCACATCTGCTTTGAGGTCGACGACATCGAGGGTGCGATCGCGGAGTTGAAGGCCAAGAAGGTAAAGCTGCAGAGCGAGACCTGGCGGACTGGGCATGGCGGCTCGAAGATCGTGTTCCTCGACCCGTCGGCGACTGGCAATGTGCTGATCGAGCTGGCCGAACTGGCCCCGGGGCACTGAGCCATGACCGGCTTCGCGCATCCCGAATTCCTGGTCGGCACCGATTGGCTCGCCCAGCACCTACAGGATCCTGGCGTGGTGGTGTTGGATTGCACCATCAACCTCGTCCCGAAGCCGGAGATCACCTACGAGGTGGTGCCCTGCCGCGCCGAGTTCGAGCGCAGCCACATCGCGGGCGCGCAGTTTATCGATGTCTCGCGCGATCTCTCGGATCAGCAGGCGAAGATCCGCTTCATGCGGCAAAGCCCGGCAGATTTCGCCGCCGCCATGCGCCGCTTCGGCATCTCCAACACCACCCGGGTGGTCACCTATTCCACCGGCAATCTCTGGTGGGCAAGCCGGGTCTGGTGGCTGCTGCGCGAGTTCGGCCACGACAACGCGGCGGTGCTGGATGGTGGCTACGCCAAATGGGCGCGCGAGGGTCGGCCGGTCGAGACCGGGACCGGGACGGCGCGACTGGCCGGCGACTTCACCGTGCGGCAGGTGCGCAACCTGATGGCCGACAAGGTCGCGGTGCAGGCGGCGATGGGCAATCCGGCGGTCTGCACGCTGAACGCGCTCTCGGCCGCGCAACACACCGGCGGCGGCCCAACCAATTACGGCCGCCCAGGGCGCATCGCTGGCAGCCTGAACTTGCCGGCGGGCGACCTGCTGGACCCCGCGACCGGCTGCTTCCTGCCGCCCGAGGAACTCCGCCACCGGCTTGGCGCGGTGGGCGCGCTGGACCGCGAGGTGATCCTCTATTGCGGTGGCGGCATCGCGGCGACGGCTGATGCCCTTGCCCTTATCATGCTCGGGCATGATCGGGTGCGGGTTTATGACGCCTCGCTCAATGAATGGGCGCCGGACCAGACGCTGCCGATGGAGGTCGGCTGACCCCCTCAGCCGGCCGCGAAGGCCTCGGCCCGGCGCATCAGTCGCAGGAAATTGCCCGACCAGAGCAGACCCAACTCGCGCGCCCCGTAGCCACGGGCGGCGAGCGCAGCAGTCAGCGCCGGCGTTTCGGCGGCGTTATTCCAGCCGGCGACCCCGCCGCCGCCATCGAAATCCGAGGACAGGCCGACATGCTCGATGCCGATGCGCCGTACCGCGTGATCGACATGATCGGCCATGGCCTCGACGCCCGCAGGATTCTTCTGCTTCTCCGCCACCTTCATCAGGAAGCCCGGTACGGCGGTGATCTGGGCCAACCCGCCGGTCGACTTCAACATATCGAGCTGCGCGTCGTCGATGCCGCGCGGATGGTCGCAGAGGGCCCGGCAGGCGGTATGCGTCGCCACCACCGGCACGCGAGAGCATTCGGCGGCCTGCAGCATGGCGGCCTTCGAGACATGGCTGACATCAACCAGCACGCCGGCCGCGTTCAGCGCTGCCACCGCCTCCCGGCCGAGCGGCGACAATCCATGATGCTCAGCCACCGAATCGCCCAGCTCCTTGCGCGGAATGGCGCTGTCGGAGAGGTCGTTGTGGCCGTTATGGGTGAGCGTCAGATAGATCGCGCCGAGTGCCCGCCAACGCCCGATGGCCGAGAGGTCATGACCCATCGCATAGCCGTTCTCAACCGCTGAGAGCACCACCTGGGCGCCGGCCGCATGCGCCGCCTCGACCTCGGCGGCCGTGCTGCAGAAGCGGCGGGCCGCACCATCGGCGCGGGTGCGGATATGCCGCAGCATCGCTTCGGCGCGTTCCCCCGCCGCGGCGTGCCCGGCCGGGTCCCGCTTGCCCTGTGGCACATAGGCGATGAAGACCGCGGCGTGCATACCGCCCCGCGCCATCTTCGGAAAATCGACCTGCTGCGGCGTCTCGCCAACCGGGTCCGGCGGATCGGGCCAACGGATATCGATATGGGTGTCGAGTATCAGCGGACTGGCCATCAGGCATTCCCCCAGGCGCCGAGAAAGCGCGCCAGCAGCGGCCCCAGCACCGCGGTGTTGTAGCCGCCCTCCTGGGTGATGGTGGTTGGCAGCTTGAGCGCGCCGATCAGAGCGCCAGCCCGGGCAAACCCCGCCTCGGTGACCGCCAGCGCGTTCAGCGGTTCATCCTCCGAGGCATCGAAGCCGAGGGGAACCACCAAGGCATCCGGGCGGAACGCCTCGATGGCGGCGATACCTTGGCGAATCGCCTCCAGCCAGCCGTCATCGCCGGTGCCGATCGCCAGCGGCAGGTTCAGGTTCAGCCCCTCGCCCGCCCTGGCGCCCCGCTCCCCGGCATGGCCGACAAACCAGGGGTAGTAGTGGGTCGGGTCGCCATGGACGGAAATGGTCAGCACATCGCCGCGTTCCCAGAAGATTCCCTGCGTGCCGTTGCCGTGATGGCTGTCGATATCGAGGGTCGCAACCCGGCTCGCTCCTGCCGCCCGCAACGCCTCCACCGCCAGCGCGGCGTTATTCAGGTAGCAATGGCCCCCGGCCCGTGCCGCGTAAGCGTGGTGCCCGGGCGGGCGGCACAGCGCATAGGCGCTGCGCCCGGCCGCCGTTTCGGCGGCGGCCGCGAGCGCGCATCCGGCCGCGGCAAGCGCCGCCTCCCAGGTACCCTCCCCGATCGGGCAAGCGGCATCCGCCGTGTACCACCCCGCCTGGCCGACCACATGCGTGCCCGGCTGCGCGCCATTGGCGAGCATCTCCGGCGCCGGATGGGTATTGGCAACCACTTCCGGTCCGGCGCTCCGCAGGGCGGCCCAGGCGGCCGCAGCATGGGCGAGGAAGTCAAGGTATTCGGGCAGATGCACGGCGATGAGCTGATCGACCGTAGCGGGCTCGGCTTCCCGCGGCGCGATACCGAGGCTGGCGAGGCCGCTCTGCAGCGCAGCCGCGCGCTCGACAACCTCATAATTCGGCCGGACCGTGCCGCGGATAAGGAAGAAGCGCGGGTTGTGCCGCGCCTGGTCGGGATGATGGAAGGCCTTCATGGGACAAGGCTAGCATGCCCGCGCGGCCTGGACAGGCGCGGCGTGCTGCGCTGCACTCAAGCCATGACGCACAATCTTCCGCTCTCCGCCGCCCGGCTCTGGGATAGCCTCATGGACATGGCAAAGATCGGCGCGACGCCGAAGGGTGGCTGTAACCGCCAAACCCTGACCGATCTGGACGCCGAGGGCCGGGCCCTGTTCCAGCGCTGGGGCGAGGCGGCGGGCCTCACGCTGAGCGTCGATCGGCTCGGCAACATGGTGTTCCGCCGTGCGGGGCGCGATCCGACCCGCAAGCCGGTCGCGATCGGCAGCCACCTCGATACGCAGCCCACCGGTGGCAAGTTCGACGGTGTGCTTGGCGTGCTGGCCGGGCTGGAGGTGATGCGCGCCTTGCATGAGGCGGGTGCGGAGACCGAGGCGCCGCTGCTGCTGATCAACTGGACCAACGAAGAAGGCGCCCGCTTCTCACCGCCGATGATGGGCAGTGGTGCCGCCATGGGCCTCTTCCCCGAAGCTGAAGTCCTGGCCAAGCGTTCACTCGATGGCGCGGTCTTCGGCGAGGAACTGCGCCGCATCGGCTGGCGGGGCAGCGCCGATCCGGCCGCCCTGCAGGATTGCGCCGCCTATCTCGAGCTGCATATCGAACAGGGCAAGCTGCTGGAAGATGGCGGCTTCGATGTGGGCGTCGTGACCATGGCGCTCGGACAGAGCTGGTTCGAGGTGGTGGTTGAGGGCGAGGAATCGCATGGCGGGTCGCCGATGGCCGGGCGGCACGACGCGATGATGGCCGCCGTCCCCTTGGTTACCGCGGTCGAGGAGATCGCGCTGTCGACCGTCTCCCCGGCCGGCGAGCCGGGGCGAGGCACGGTTGGCGTTCTGGAAGTCTACCCGGCGTCCCGCAATGTCGCCCCCAGCCGCATTTTCTTCAGCGTCGATTTCCGCCACGGCGATCCGGCTTCGCTCGCTGCCATGGGCGAGAGGCTCACGGCCCGGGCCGCCGAGATTGGTCTGGCGCGTGGGGTGAAGGCCACGGTCACACCCTTCTGGCATTCGCCGCTGACCCCCTTCGATCCAACCCTGATCGGCCGGGTGCAGGCGAGCGCCACGGCGCGCGGCTACAAATGGCGGGATATCCCGACCGGCATCGGCCATGACGCGGTCTATATGGCCCGCCGGATACCGACGGTAATGGTCTTCACGCCCTGCCATGGCGGCATCAGCCATAACGAGGCCGAGAGCATCACCCTGGAATGGGCCGAGGCCGGGCTGCGCGTGCTGGCCGACGCGGCGCTCGCAACCGCCGGCCTGCGCACGCCATGATGCCGCCCCGCATCGCCATCGGCGGCTTCCAGCACGAGAGCCATTCCTTCGCTCCGCTCCCGACCACCTGGGAGGGCTTTCTCCGCCCCGGCGGCTTTCCCGGCTTGCAGCGCCCGGCCACCCTGGTCGAGACCCTGCGCCCGACCAGTGTGCCCTGCGCCGGCGCCATCGCGATGCTGGAAGCGGCGGGGGCCGGTATCGTCCCGCTGACCTGGTGCTTTGCCAATCCCGCCGGCCCGGTTACCGCCGAAGCCTTCGAGCGCATCGCCGCGCTCATGCTCGCCGCGCTTTCGGATGCGCTGGAGGCCGGGCCGCTCGATGGCATTTATCTTGAACTGCACGGCGCCATGGTCGCCGAGGGCTTCGACGACGCCGAGGCCGAGTTGCTGCGCCGGGTGCGTGCCGTAGTCGGGCCAGATCTGCCGCTCGCCGTCTCGCTCGACCCGCATGCCAATATGACCGAAGCCATGGTCGCGCTGACCGATGTGCTGGTGCCCTACCGCACCTACCCCCATGTGGACATGAAACCCGCTGGCGCCCAGGCGACCCGGTTGCTGCTGGAACGCATCCGCCGCGGGAAGCCCTGGGCGCGAGCCTTCGCGACGCTCGATTTTCTCATACCCCTGACCATGCAGTGCACATTGGTGGAGCCCATGGCCGGCGTGATGGCCGAACGGGAGCGGCTTGCGGCGGCGCATGACGTGGCCGAGTTGGGCTTCTGCTTCGGTTTTCCCTATGCGGATTTCCCCGGCTGCGGCGTGGCCATCGCCGCCTGGGCGGAGGAGCCGGCGGCGGCCGTCGCGGCGGTCGAGGCCCTCAAGGCTTATATGGATGCGCGCGAGCCGAGCTTCGCCGGCGCGGTGCTGCCTGCGGCTGAGGGCGTTGCGACAGCCATTGCGGCGGCCCGCGGTGCGACCCGTCCAGTGGTGATCGCCGATACCCAGGACAATCCGGGCGGCGGCGGCCACGGCGATACGACCGGGCTGCTCAGCGAGTTGATCGCCCAGAATGCCGAAGGCGCCGTGCTCGGCCTGATCAACGATGCCGAAAGCGCCGCGGCCTGCCACGCCGCCGGGCTCGGGGCGCGGCTGGCGCTCTCGCTCGGCGGACGCAGCGATGGCGTGCCCTTGGCGGTGACGGCGGTGGTGGAAGCGCTCTCCGACGGGCGGTTCATCGGCACTGGCCCGATGTCGAAGGGCAATCCCATCGATCTCGGCCCGACGGCGCTGATCCGTGTCTCCCCTGGCGTCAG
>Ga0209598_10003965_pt1 | contig 11030 bp, 10 predicted proteins | sample M_140807_EF_Meta_FD_187317 | JGI IMG/M metagenome (GOLD analysis project Ga0209598, IMG submission 187317) | Freshwater microbial communities from Lake Montjoie, Canada to study carbon cycling - M_140807_EF_MetaG (SPAdes) (version 2) | ecosystem: Environmental > Aquatic > Freshwater > Lake... | reverse complement strand
TAGGTGGCCGAGGCGGTGCGGACCGTGATTGCTTCGAGCGCGTCCATGGCAGCGCACAGACTAACGCCCGACGACGGGGGACGCCGCCCCGCCGCAACGCACACGCCCCCCGCAGTGTGTGCTGCGAGGGGCGTGGATTCACATGCGTTGTGGCGTGCGCCGGCTTACGGGCACTGGCCCCACGCCGACAGCATCAGCCCGAGGTCCGCGCCGTTCGTCGTGCCGTCGCCGTTGATGTCGCCGGAGGCACTGCCGCTCCAGTCGCCAAGGAGGACGCCGAGGTCGCTGCCGTCCACCACGCCGTTGCGCGTCAGGTCCGCGAGGCACGGGGGCGTGTTGTCCTGCACCTCGTACGCGCCGCGGTCCACGAGGGGCGCGGTGCCGGAACCGGTGTCCGTCACGCCGGGCACGTTGACGAAGCGCGGCAGGCCCGCCAGGTCCACGGTGGTGCCCGCGGGCACCAGGCTGTTGGAGCCGGCGTCGATGGCGGGCGACGCGGCGCCGAGCGTGTAGTCGCCGCCCGCGGCGTTGGTGAAGACGGGGTCGGTGCTGGTGTTGCCCGTCCCGGTGAAGCCGCCCTGCACCACCGACCAGCTGACGCTGTTGGTGCCGCCGCCGGCATTCACCTGGTTGGCGGCGGTGGTGCCGCCCGGGCCGGTGTTCGCCCAGAAGATGCAGTTGGCGGCGTTGAGCGTGCCACCCGAGGTGGTGTTCACGCCACCGGCCACGCTGGTGGCCACGTTGGCGGAGAAGGTGCAGTTGCGCGCGGTGACCACGCTGCTCGAGACGCCGATCCACAGCGCCGCGCCGCCACCCGAACCCGTGGAACGGTTGCCGCTGAACAGGCAGTTGACGTACGTGGTGTTGCCCGCGCCGTAGGTCTCCACCGCGCCTGCGCGCGCTGCGCCGTTGTTGCGGAAGACGCAGCGCGTGAAGGTGCTGGTCACGTTGTTGGTGTCGAACGCGCCGCCGTAGCTGCCGCCTTCGTTGGAATCGAACGTGCAGTCGGTAAAGGTTGCCTGCGCCGTGAAGATGTAGCCCGCGCCGCCGCCGAAGGTGCAGCGGTTGCCGCTGAAGACGCAGTTGCGCACGGTGGGCGCGCCGCTTGCGTAGACGATGATGCCGCCGCCCTTGTCGTAGTTGCTGGCCGAGGCTCCGTTGGAGTTTCCGCCGCGCACGGTGAACCCGTCGAGCACCCCGGTGGACGTGGCGCCCGTGCCCACCACCACGTGGTAGGCGTTGTCGGTGAGGTTGGCGGTGCCGCTGTCGTTGCCCAGGAGGTCGCCCGAGAGCACCGTGACGTTGCTGCGCCAGTTGCGCTGGTCGCGCGCGGATTCGGTACCGGCGAAGCCGCCGTAGATCCCCACGCCGGTCTTCATGGTGAAGCTTGCCGTGCGCACGCCCGAGGTGGACGGCAGGTAGGTGCCCGCCTTCACCCAGAGTTCATCGCCCGAGACCGACGCCGCCAGCGCCGCCTGCAGCGCTCCCGGGCCGGCGTATGCATCGGCCCAGCTGGTGCCAGTGCCCGCGCCGGTGGCAAGCGTTGCATCCACGTAGCGGATGGCGGCAGCCGCATGGAGGGTGCATGCCAGCGCGGCGAAGGAGGCAACGAACGTGCGTGTGTGGTGGATCATGGGAAGGTGGCCGTAGCGATAGCCCCGGGCCGAGCAAAGGTAGCCCCGAAACCGGGAATCACCGAATGGAATCGCTGATGAAATGCCGCGGGCAAGGCCCGGGAACGAAGACGCGCCCCCGAATCTGGAGGCGCGCGACGCTGTGTTCCCCGAAACCAATGACCCCGGAAGACGAATGACCCCAGAGGGATTTGAACCCTCGTCACCTCCGTGAAAGGGAGGTGTCCTGGACCGGGCTAGACGATGGGGCCGGTCGTGACGCTGCCCCGCGGGCGGGCAGCTTTGCTGAGTTCCGACGCTTGGACAGGGCGGCGGGGAGAGTGACCCCAAGGGGATTCGAACCCCTGTTCCATCCGTGAGAGGGACGTGTCCTGAACCGGGCTAGACGATGGGGCCGGCGAGTGAGGGGGAGAGTATACCCACGCCCCGCAGCCCATGTACATCGTTTGCCCACTGGAATTCGAGCGTTCGGCCCTCCGCAGACTGGCCGCGGCGCGAGGCTGGAACCTTGCATGCTGCGGCCCCGGCGCGGCAGCGGTGGCTGCCTGGGCACGCCAGGGCGGCCCCCCGGCCGGCTCCACGGTGGTCCTGGCGGGGGTGGCCGGCAGCCTGCGCCCATCCGTGCCCACCGGGGAGGCGGTGGAAATTTCGTCCATCGTGGACGAGGACGCCACCATGGAATACGTCCCCCGCCGCCTCACGAAGCTGCCGCGGGTGCGCTGCATCTCGGTGCACGCGCCGCTCGCCACGGTGGAAGCCAAGCGCGAGGAGGCCGCGCGCAATCGCGCCGACATCGTCGACATGGAGTCGGCGGCATTCGCCCGCGAGGCCATCGCTCGGCAGTGGCGGTGGTCGGTGGTGCGCGGCATCAGCGACGGCGCGGACGAATCGCTGCCGTCTGGCGTGGACGGCTGGACCGACGAGCGCGGCAAGACGCGGCTGCTGCGCGTGGCGGGCTCGCTCGCGCGCCGACCGTGGATGGTGCGCGCGGTCACCCAGCTCGGCGCCCGGAGCTTCCTGGCCATGGACGCCGTGCAGCGCGCGCTTGCCGGCGAGCACGCAGGCGGCTGATCTGTTCCAATGCGCGGCTCCCCATGACAGACACCGAAGCACCCAACGTCCACGCCGCGCCGGACCGCCCCATCGTGATCTTCGGCGGCTCGTTCGATCCGCCGCACCGGCGCCACGTGGAGATCGCGCAGGGCGCGGACGCGATCCTCAAGGCGAAGCAGCTCCTGGTGATCCCCGCCAGGCAGAACCCGCAGCGCGCCGACGGACCGAAGGCAAGCGCCGCGGACCGCATGGCCATGTGCACGCTCGCGTTCGACGGCCTGGCGGACACGGTCGTGCTCCCCATCGAGATGGATCGCGACGGCGCAAGCTTCACGATCGACACCGTGCGCGAGGTGCAGCGCATGCAGGCCGAGGGCGGCGTGATGAAGGGCCCGCTGCGACTGGTGGTGGGGAGCGACCAGGCGCTGAACTTCAGCACGTGGAAGGACTGGCGCGACCTGGTGGACCTGGCCACGCCGGTGGTGATCCTGCGCCCGCCGCACACGCGCGCGGAATGGCCGGCGATCCTCGCCCAGCACATGGACGAGGCGTGGGCGGCAAAGTGGCTTTCGTGGACGCTGCCCATCGAGCCCGTGGACAGCTCGAGCACCGAGGTGCGCAAGCGCATGGCGGAAGGCAAGGACCCGGGAGACCTGGTGCTGCCGGCGGTGGGCAATTACATCGCGTCGCGTGGGCTGTACGCGAAGGGCTGAGGAACGCGACTCACGCCGGTTCGATGCGGAACTCGTGGATCTCGCTGCGCGCGCGTCGCGGCGCGAGCGAGGCGAGCGAGTCGGGCCGCTCGTCGTAGGCCACGCGGTCCATGGAGTACCACTGGCCCTGGAAGCGCCATTCGTCCTGCAGCTCGATGCGCGACTCGATCATGCGCTGCATCTCGCCGATGCCGGCGGCGGTGAGCCACGCGAGCACGTAGCCGGCGCGCGGGTGATCCTCGTCGGCGCTCTCCACCACGGCCACCACGTGCCAGAGCGTGCGGCCGAGCCGGCGCCCTGCCTCGTCCAGGTTGTCCTCGGGGTCGGCGTCGAGCTCCATGCCCCACGCCTCGCGCAGCTGGAACAGGATCTCGTCGATGTCCGGGCATTCCTCGTCCTCCAGGACCAGGATCTCGCGGACGTTGAGCGGCGGCTCGGCGCGCTCGTCCACCTCGGGCGGCCAGGTGTGCGCCACTTCCTCCAGGCCATGGCGGCCGAGGATGCGCTCGATGTCCTCGCGCATGTCCGGGGGCACCTGCACCTCGATGCCCTTCCAGCTGTCGACGAAGACCTCCATGTACGGCTCGTCCGCCTGCGCACCGGCGCCGATCGAGCCGTCCTCCAGGAGGACCTGCCGGTAGTGGCGCCAGTCCTCCATGAAGTCGTCGAACGGGACGGGCTCGCGCGCGCTGAAGACGTCCATGGTGCGGAAGGCGTCCTTGGAGCCGACCTCCACCAGCGGGAACACCTCTTCCGGCAGCGCCTCGAAGAGGTCCTCCAGGAGGAGCGAGACCTTCTCGAAGCTGGTCACCGCGTAGAAGCGGTAGGTGTCCGGCGCGTTGTCGTCGCCCTCCACGAACTCCACCGTGTAGCCCTCGCTCGGCGCGGGCAGGTCCACGGGCTCCAGTCCCAGCGGAAGCTGGAACCGGCCGATCCGGTGGCGCTCAAGGTCGGTGCGGAGGGTGAAGGTTCGCATGGGAAGTCCCGAAGTGTAGGTGGAAGGGCGCGCCGCGCAAAGAACCGCGGAGGACCGGCGCGCTGCGCCTGCGAATGGTGCAAATGGGGGAAATCCGCGCGGCGCGGAGAGACGGCGTACCCAGTGGTCCAGGACGTGCTCAGTGGCCCAGGGCGCGCTCAGTGTCCCAATCAGTGACCCAAGTAGGCCGCGCGCACGCGCTCGTCGCGCAGCAGCTCTTCGCCGGTGCCCGTGAGCACCACGTTGCCGGTCTCCAGGACGTACGCGCGGTCGCTCATGCGGAGCGCGGCGTTCGCGTTCTGCTCCACCAGGAGGATGGTCATCCCCTGCGCGCGCAGCACGTTCTTCACGGTGTCGAAGATCTGCGCCACCAGGATCGGGGCGATGCCCATGGACGGCTCGTCCATCATCAGCATGCGCGGACGGCTCATCAGCGCGCGACCGATCGCGAGCATCTGCTGCTCGCCGCCGGAGAGCGTGCCGCCCTGCTGCGCGAATCGCTGCTTCAGGATCGGGAACATGCCGCAGACGCGCTCCACGTCGGCCTCGATGCCGTCGGTGTCGTTGCGGATGAAGGCACCCATCTCCAGGTTCTCGCGCACGGTGAGGCGCGGGAAGATGCGGCGGCCTTCCGGCACCTGCACCAGCCCGCGGCGCACCACGTGCTCGGGCGCCATGGCGGAGATGTCCGTGCCGTCGAACTCGATGCGCCCGCTCGCGCGGTTGATGCGCGAGATGCACATCAGCGTGGTGGACTTGCCCGCGCCGTTGGCGCCGATCAGGCTGACGATCTCGCCGGGGAAGACGTCGATGTCCACGCCGTGCAGCACCTCGGCCTGCCCGTAGGAGCACTTGAGCCCGTGGACGCGGAGGAGCGGCGTGCGCGGGGCGCTGGTCAATGGATCACCTCCGTGCCCAGGTACGCGGCGATGCACACCGGGTCGTTGCGGATCTGCTCGGGCGTGCCCTCGGCGATCTTCTTGCCGTACTGCAGCACCGCGATGCGGTCGGAGATGCCCATGACCACCTTCATGTCGTGCTCGATGAGCACCACGGTGACGCCGCTCTCGCGGATGCGGCGGATGAGGCGCATGAGGTCCGCGCTCTCCGCGGGATTCATGCCGGCGGCGGGCTCGTCCAGCAGGATGAGCTTGGGGCCCGTGGCCAGCGCGCGCGCAATCTCCAGGCGGCGCTGGTACCCGTAGGGCAGCGCGCGTGCCAGGTCGCCGGCGTAGCGGTCGAGCTCCACGAACTTCAGCAGTTCGAACGCGCGGCGACGCATGGCGGCGCGCTCGCGCCAGAACCACGGCGGCCGCAGCAGGCATGACCAGAACCCGCAGCGGAAGTGCTGGTCCATGCCCACCAGCACGTTCTCCACCAGGTTCATCTCGGGGAAGAGACGGATGTTCTGGAAGGTGCGCGCCACGCCGGAACGCGCAATCAGGTCCGGCGTGCGGCGCTGCGAATGCCAAATGGCCCCGAACCCCAGGCGCCCCACGAGCGATGCAGCAATGGCCACGCCCCAGGTTGCCCAGAAGCCGGCGGCGTGCAGCGTGCCCGGCACGGTGGCGAGCGCCTCGCCCCACGGGAACGGCTGGCCGTAGACGTACTTCCCCACCACCGCGGCCTGCCAGAGCGCGGTGACGTTGAGTGCAAGCACCGCCAGCAGCGCGCTCGCCACGCCCACCGCAAAGCCGGTGGCGGCCACGCGCGGCGTCCACTCGCGGCGCACGTCGTGGCCGTCGAAGAGCACGGCGCCCTCGGTGGGTTCGTAGATGCCGGTGATGGCGTTGAAGAGCGTGGTCTTGCCGGCGCCGTTCGGGCCGATCACGGCGAAGATCTCGCCCGACTGCACCGCCAGGTTCACGCGCTCGTTGGCCACCAGGCCGCCGAAGCGCATCGTGACGTCGCGCACTTCCAGGATGGTGCTCACGGGGTCGCTCCCTTCGCGGGGGCGGGGCCGGTGCCTTCGTCCTCGGGCGGCGCCTCGTGCTCGGCGCGCGGCGGCAGGATGCCCTGCGGACGGAACATCATCATCAGGACAAGCGCCAAGCCGAAGAGGAGGAACTTCCAGTTGGTCGGGCTCAGGAGCACGTTCTGTGCCCAGGTGGTGATGAACACCCACACGCGCTCCATGCCGTGCGTCTCCGCGAGCCTCGATGCGCCCGCAGCGTCGGTGTTGCCGATCATCTCGGTGAGCTTCACCAGGACGATCGAGTTCATGCCCACCATGACGATGGCGCCCAGGAGCACGCCGCGCACGCTCCCGATGCCGCCCACGATCACGATGCAGAGTGCCAGCACCGAGACCTGGAAGTCGTAGTTGCTCGGCTCGCCGGAGCTCGACAGGCGGCTCGCGGTGAGCGCACCGGCCAATGCGGCGAGCGATGCGCAGGTGGCGAAGGCCAGCATCTTCGCGTGGTCGGGGCGGATGCCCATGGCGCGGCTCGCCAGCTCATCCTCGCGGATCGAGAGCCAGGCGCGGCCAATGCGGCTGCGCTCCAGGCTGCGCGCGCCCGCGAACACCACCACCACGAAGGCCAGCAGCAGCCAGTACTGGCCGCGGCTTCCGAGCTCCGCACCGAACACCGTGGGCGGCGGCAACGGGTTGATGCCCTGCGTGCCCTTGGTGATGGAATCGAGGTTCACCAGCACGTCCTTCACGATCTCGCCGAAGCCGAGCGTGACGATCGCCAGGTAGTCGCCGCGCACGCGCAGCGTGGGTGCGCCGAGCGCGAAGCCCGCCAGCGCGCCGACCGCCATCGTGAGGGCGAGCGCCGGCCAGAATCCAAGCTGGAACGGATAGATCTCGCAGGTGGAGATGGCGAACACGTAGGCGCCGATCGCCGCGAACGCGGCCACGCCCAGGTTCAGGAGGCCGGTGAAGCCGGTGATGACGTTGAGCGCCATCCCCAGGATCGCGTAGACGAAGACGTCCGTCATCGGCTCGCTGATTGCCAGCCGCTGCGGGAGCGATGGCTCCACCACGGGCACCATCGCCAGCGCGACGAGCGCGAGGGCCATCTTCCACGGCATCTTCCGGGGAGCGCCCATGCTCACACCTTCTCCCGGAGCTTCGCCCCAAGGAGGCCCGAGGGCCGGAACACGAGGATCAGGATGAGGATGCCGAACACCACCGTGTTGGTCCAGCGCGCCTCGATGTAGCCGTCGCTCATGGAGCGGATCAGGCCGATGAGGAGGCCGCCGAGCACCGCGCCCGGGAGGTTGCCGATGCCGCCGAGCACCGCCGCGATGAACGCGTCCATGCCCATGCGGTAGCCCATCTGGAAGCTCACCGTCTGGTTGTAGAGGCTGTAGACCACCGTGGCGAATCCGCCCAGCGCGCCGCCGATGAAGAACGTGGCACCGATCACGCGCTCCACGTCGATCCCCATGAGCGCCGCCGCGGTGGGGTTCTGCGCCACGGCGCGCATCGCCTTGCCGAGCTTCGTGTAGCGCACCAGGTAGGTGAGCGCCACCATCAGGGGGAGCGTCACGCAGAGCACCAGGAAGTCGGTGCGCGAGTAGATGACGTCACCGATCTGCGCCGCCGGATCAGAGGAGACGAGCGCCGGGAACGCCTTCGGCGCCGCGGAACTGGTGCCGCCCGCAAAGACGTCCATCGGCAGGCCGCCCCAGAAGAGGCCCAGGTTCACCAGGATGAAGCTTGCGCCGATGGCACTGACCAGCAGGCTCAGCTTGCTTGCCTTGCGCAGCGGCCGGTACGCCAGCCAGTTGATCGACCAGTTGAGCGAACCGCAGAACGCGGCGGTGCCGACGAGCACCATGACGAGCCCCGCGGTGCCGCCCGCCCCGCCCCACTGGTCCACGCCCAGCGCACCCACCACGGTGAGCGCGAAGAACGCGCCCAGCATGCAGAGGTCGCCGTGCGCGAAGTTGATCAGCTCGATGATGCCGTACACCATCGTGTAGCCGATGGCGATCAGCGCGATGATCATCCCGTTGGAGAGCCCGGTCACCAGCTGCTGGCCGAAGACCTCCTGCCACGACAGGGTGCCGTCGTGCGCGAAGGCAGCGACGCCGTCCGCCCGCGAGAGCGCACAGGTCGCCAGCATCTCCGCGGCCGCAACGGCTCGGACCATCACTTGGCCTTCGCCGCCCCGCCGCCAACGGCCTTGATGAACGAGAAGTCGCCGTCCTTGATGGTGTTGACGCTCATCGCCTTGTTGGTCGTGTCGCCGTTCTCGTCGAAGCTCCACGTGCCCAAGGCGCCGGTGAAGTCCTTGGTGGCAGCCACGGCCGCGATCACGGACGCGCGGTCCTTCTTGTCGGCGCGGTCGATGGCGTCAAGCAGCACGCGGCAGGCCTCGTAGCCATAGACCGCGTAGGCCTCGGGGACCACGCCGTGCTTGGCCTTGTACTTCTTGACGAACTCGGCGCCGAGGCCGGTGAGCTGATCGGACGGCAGGCCGCCGAAGGTGATGTAGACGCCGCCCTGCTCCTTGGTGACGTTGTCCTTGCCGGAAGCCTCGATGAACGCCTTCTCGAACGTGCCGTCCGGCGAGACAAAGGGCACCTTGGAACCACCCGCGCGCAGGTCCTTGAGCACCTGCGCGGCGTTGGTCTGCGTGGTGCCGCCGAAGAAGACCACGTCGGGGCCTGCGGCGCGGATCTTGGTGACCAGCGAGCGATAGTTCGAAGCCTTCGGATCGATGCCCTCGAAGCCCACCACCTCGACACCGGTGGCGCCGGCGGTCTTCTTGAAGACATCGGCGATGCCCTTGCCGTAGAGCTCGCGGTCATGCAGGATGAAGACCTTCTTGGCACCCAGGTCGCTGCGGCAGAACTCGCACGCCACGGCGCCCTGGATGTCGTCGGCGGGCACCACGCGGAAGTAGTTGATCTTGCCCGAGGGCCGGTACACCGCGGGCTCGTTCGGCTCGCCGGTGCCGGGCTTGGTGAGGCTGGGCGTGGTGTTGCCGGGGCTGATCATCACCAGGCCGGCCTTGTTGAGGAGGGGCATCGACACCTTGGCCGCGCCCGAGTTGTACGTGCCGATGTAGCCGATCACGGTCTCGTCGGCGATCGCCTTCTTGGCGTTCGAGCTCTCGACGGCCGGATCCCAGTTGCCCTTCTGCGGGCTGGCATCGTCCATGTCCTCGTACTCGATCTTGAAGCCGTCGACCGCGCCGCCGCGCTCCTCGATGGCCATCTTGATGCCGTTCACCATGCTGGTGGTCTGCGCGTTGGCGCTGCCGGTGCGCGGGAGGCTGCTGACGATCTTCAGCGTCTTCCCGGCGGAGTCCTGCGCGGGTGCGGCGGCCAGGAGGAATGCCGCGCCGGTGAGCGCAGCGACGATGGATGCGGTCCGTCGGATCATGGCGCGGAATCATAGCGAACCATTCCCCCATAATCGCCGGAGATCCACGCCGGAAGGGCCCATCCGCCGGGGCAACCGCTACGATCCGACGCTCACCCCGAAAGGAATCACCACCGCATGAAGCACCTCATCCCGACCACCATCGTCCTCGCCTCGCTCTCGCTCGTCGCCCTGCCGGCCTGCGACTCCACCTCCAAGATGTCGCCCGAGGACCAGATGAAGCTCCTCAAGAACGACGCGGAGAACACCATCACGCGCTGCAAGGACAAGTTCCCTGCTGCCAAGGCCGAGTTCGGCAAGGCCTACGGCTACGCGGTCTACCCGTCCATCGGCAAGGGTGGCCTGATCGTCGGCGGCTTCCACGGTAACGGCCTCGTCTACGAGGGCGGCAAGCTGGTGGCCAAGAGCTCCGTCGGCGGCGGCACCATCGGTGCCCAGATCGGCGGCCAGGACTACTCGGAAGTCATCTTCTTCAAGGACAAGAGCGCCCTCGAGCGCTTCAAGAGCGGCGGAGCGGCGTTCCAGGCGGGCGGCTCGGCCGTCGCGGCAGGCGCCGGCGCCAGCGCAGCGGTGGACTACAAGGACGGCGTCGCCGTGTTCGCCTTCGGCGCCGAGGGCCTGATGCTCGAGGGCGTCGTCGGCGGCCAGACGTTCAGCTACGAAAAGATCGATTGATGGCCGCGGCGCTTGCGCCGCACCGCCCTCGATCGATCATCCTCGGATGAACCTCAGCACGACCTCGGCCGCCTCGCGGCCGGGGTCGTGTCCTTCGAAGCGGCGCGTCACCGCGTCCAGCTCGCGCGCCACGCGTGCGCGGGCCGCCGGGTCATCGAGGAACGGCTCGAGCGCGCGCACCACCGGGCCGATTCCGCCTGCATAGGGCACGAATTCAGGCACGATCCGGCGCCCGGCCACGATGTTCGGAAGGAGCCGGTCGGGCGTCAGGAGCACCACCGTGCCACCCACCACCTTGATGCGACCGGTCCAGTAGACGGCCACCATCGGCTTGCGCTGGTGCGCAAGGTCGAGGCTCACGGTGCCGCTCACGTTGAGCGCGCAATCGCACCACGCGATCGCGGCATCGGGGTCGCTGTGCGCCACGTGCAGGTTCGCGGGCCACGCCGCACCGCGCGCCGCGGCGCGCACGAGCGGCACCAGCGCCTCGTTGGCGGCCATCACCACGCCCGCAAGCCCGGGGCGCGTGCGCGACACCGCGCGGAACACCTCGAGCATGCGCGGCATGTTGGTGCGCACCTCGCTGCTGCGGCTTCCGGGAAGGAGGAGGAGCTTGGGCGAACCCTGCGGGAATGCGG
>Ga0209598_10003964_pt1 | contig 11030 bp, 16 predicted proteins | sample M_140807_EF_Meta_FD_187317 | JGI IMG/M metagenome (GOLD analysis project Ga0209598, IMG submission 187317) | Freshwater microbial communities from Lake Montjoie, Canada to study carbon cycling - M_140807_EF_MetaG (SPAdes) (version 2) | ecosystem: Environmental > Aquatic > Freshwater > Lake... | reverse complement strand
CTTTCCTCCCCGAGCACATCCTCCTTGCCAATGGCAGCAGCCAGAAGCAGGTCACGACGCAAATTGGAGTGGTCATTGAGATCCTCGTAGCCAAGGGCGAGACCAAAAAGACGCTGCCGCAGCAAATCCTCTACGGAGTGTTCGATGCGGTCTTGATCGCGGGCATCGGTGAAGCATTGGGCAAACAAACGGCTGATACCCAAGCCGGAATCGACTTGGCGCAAGAGAAGAAGACCGCCATCGGAACTGACATTGCCACCTTGGAAGTCGGCAACGATTTTGCGGGAACCCAAGTCTTGGAAAAGCATGGGTTCGGAAAGACAGGGTGTCGAGGAATGTTTTTTGTTAATTAAATTGATATCACAATACACACAAGTATTATAGAAATAGTTTTAATAAATTCAATTCTTTTTTCGGTGATTTATTCGGGCTAGAGCGATTCCGGCCCGCCTGAGGAAATCCGCGCCGCCTTCCAGACCAGCAAAACAAGCCCTCGGCAACCTCTACCGCCAGCGCCTCGTCGAACTCCACGATTCCGGCATCCGCTTAAAACCAAGAGAGGTGTGAAATGCAAAAACCCTCTCCCATTCCCCTCACGCGCGGCAGCGCGAACTTAAGCCTTAAAACTTAAAACTCCCCTCCTCACCCCACCCAATCGAAGCGCATCTCCTGAGTCACCTCCGGATGCAGGCTCAGATGAACTGGGCAACTGCGCGCCGCGTTTTCCAAGAGCGTGCGCTGCGGATGCTCCGCCGGAAGCGGGATCGTAAAAACAACGGTGAGCTTGGCAATGCGCCGAGGTGGTTGCGGAGTCATCTCCTTCAGCACCTTCACCGTTGTCTTACCGAGATCGATCCCATGCCGACGAGCGGCGATGCCCATAATAGTCAGCATGCAGGTTCCGAGCGATGTCGCCGCGAGATCGGTTGGCGAAAACGACTCGCCGCGCCCTTCGTTGTCCAACGGAGCGTCGGTCGTGATGACAGTTCCCGACGGTTCGTGCCGAGCCTCGCAGCGTAGATCTCCCAAATACTGAATCGAAATTTCAACCATGCGCGCAGTCTAAACAAACGCCCACGGCCATTGCAAAGCCGACTTTTTCGGGCTTTCTTTTTGCCTTATGCCATTTAAGGTAGAGCATCTTGGACTCCTCAAAAAAATCTTCTAAAAAACAAAGCGCTAAATTCCGCAGCGCGGCAGAAACAGACACCACAGCGACTCCTAAACCGCCCGAGCCAACGGCAAGTCCCCTCGCGCAAATCCTTTCTTGGAGCGGATTCTATGCCATTCTTCTCGTCTGTATCGGCTATGTTTTGTTCCACGCCTTTCTCATCGACAGCGTGACCGTGCGGCTCTGCCGCGAACTCGATGGCCCGAATGCCAAGCCCACAGAAGTCCTCCCCGTGCCGCTTCTTGAGATCGCCTTCGATGGTTACGAATGGTGTGATCACGCCGAACACCTTGGCGAGAAAGGCGAATGGCAAATGCGCTACACGCATCTAGACAACGCTCCCGAGGGCCGCGAGATCCACTGGAGTTCTGGTTTCGCTTGGTATCTGCGCGGCCTTGGAGAAATACACCGCCACTTCACCGGTGACACACTTCGGAACAGCATCTTCCGCATGTCGATCTGGGCAAATCCCCTGCTTCTCATCGTCGCCTTGGCCCTCTTTGCAACCCTCTCCGCCCGCCGTTTCGGCCCACTCTGCGGATCCGTGCTGGCGATTGGAATGATCACCACAGCCTCGTTCTACGAAGGCTTCCTGCCCGCCTACCCCGACCACCACGGTATCACCGGCTTCGCCCTCATGGGGATTGTTTTTGGCATCGCCTGGGCCGGTGCTGGGTGGGTTCAAAAACCAGACGGGGATGCATTTCTTCCTCCTCGCTCGCTGAAACAAGCAAGGCACGGAATCATTTTTTCGGGCATTTCTGCGGCTGCGGCATTGTGGATCAGTGGTTTCTCGGCTGCGGTGATTGCTTTAGGAATAGGAATCGGAGCCATGCTCTCTGTGTGGCTTTTTGCAAAAAGAGCCGCGGCCGAAGGCAGCGATTACCACCCCGAGCTTTGGAAACTCTGGGCGCTTGTGACGGCCGCTGGCAGTATATTTTTTTACTTATTGGAATATTTTCCGAACCACATGGCGATGCGCCTCGAGGTGAACCATCCTTTTTACGCCCTCGCCTGGCTCGGTGGCGGTTGGATTATCTATGAGATGACGAAGTGGATTCGCGCCAACCAGAATGGTGTCGCCCCCTTTCCGTGGTCTCATTTCATTTTGCCCCTGCTGGCAATCAGCATTCTCCCAGCAGCAATCTTCATCGGAGGTCCGGATGTGTATGCAATTCGCCATGAGTTTCTGATCGGATTGATGAAAAATATTGCCGAGGTTTTACCCTTGATGACGCGCGTTCAAATGGGGGCGATTACTTGGAAAGTAGCCTTTGGATATTTTCCCTTATTTGTTGTGGCTGCGATTGTTTTGATTTTTATGCGGCGTGTGTGTTCGGCTGCAAAAGGCGCTTATCTGCTTTTGATCTGCCCGATCATCATTGTCACGATCATGCAGTTTTTGCAGGTGCGCTGGGGGATGCTTAACGGTCCCATTTACATTGCCTTGGCCGGGTTGATCATTCCTCAACTCTGGCGCTTGGTGCCTCGCTTCCTAGCTTTCCAAATAGGGGCGGGAATTGTGCTGTGCGTTACAACCTACTTCTTTTCTGTCGATACCGTGAATGGCATGCTGATGCCGTTCTGGAATCAATACAGTAGCAAGCAAAATATGCAGGTCGGTTCCGGGCAACTTCTTGCCCTGCTCCATAGGGACATTGCAAAAGCACTCCTGCAAAATGCAAATGGCAAGCCGATTACGCTCCTCAGTAGCCCGAATAGCTCCTGCCTGCTTTCCACTTTCGGTGGATTTCAAACCATCGGCACGCTCTATTGGGAAAACGTTGAGGGCCTTGACACCGCAGCGCATATCCTTAATGCCCAGTCTGATGAAGAGGCACTGGCAATGATCAAACAGCGAGGGATCACGCATGTCGCCTTGATGACATGGGAAAATTTCATTGGACCCTATTTTCAAATTATTTACCCGAATCCTGTTCCTGGTAAATCCCTTGAGAACTCGTTCGGACAACGTGCCCTTTTCAAAAAAATGATCCCGCAGTGGGCTCGCCCGATCCCGTATCCTAAAAATTTCCTCACGAACGCTCTGAAACAAGATATCCTTCTACTAGAAATCGTTCCGGATCAAACGAAAGAGGAGGCAGAATTCCACCTCGCCCGCTTCCTGCGCATCTCGGAAGGTAACCCAGTCGCCGCCGAAATCATGCTCAAAGGCATACTCGACCGCTCTTCCGACAGCAATGCTGTCCGCATGGAACTCGCCGACCTTTATGTGGATCAAAAACGTTTCAGTGATGCCCAGAACCAGTTCATCCTCTCAATGAACGGCACAGCCCCCGAAGTCCGCCGCCAAATCGCCCAGCGCGGCGCCCAACTCCTTGCCCAACGCGGCGCCAGAACCGAGGCCGAAGCCGTCTTAAAAGCAGGGGAATCCACCGGAAATTAATTCCCACTAAAATGATTTCACCTTTTTTTAGACAAACGCGGAGCGTAGCTTAGAGCGACAAGCGAAGCTTGCCCGCAGGGCGAGCAAAGTGGGTCAATTAACAAAATTTCAGAAAATAATTCTGCCTTAAACTGCCCAACCTCCGTGTCGCTGCGCCTCCGTGTGAGCACTTAAAAAACTTTCTCACTGAGCCACAACGACACGGAGAAATTTATAAAACTCTCGACACAATACACTTCCAATGAGCCGCAATTCGCCAGTCGTGGTTTTTAAAAATTCCTTGAACACGGCTCATCCTCCGCTAATATAACTCGATGCGCATCAGCCAAGACGAAGCCCTTAGCATACGCAAAACCATCCAGGCCCGCGACCCCTCCGCCACTGTGAGCCTATTCGGTTCCATGGCTGACGACAAGGCCTGTGGTGGTGATATCGACCTCCTCGTTCGCTCAAACCGCCTCACCCTCTTAGACCGCTTGGACATTGCCTGCGAACTTGAAGATGCCCTTGGGCTGCGCAAAATCGACCTCGTCATCGATAATGGCCGACCGAATGCCTTTGTGCGGTCTATCGAGTCTCGAGCGATTCGACTATGAAATCCGAGTCCTCTGAGCTGCTCCGCGCCGAGTTGAATGATCTGCGACGCATGTCCACCCATCTCAACGAGTCCCTCAAGAACTGCGCGGCCTTACCCACCAATCCGGCAACTGAAGATCTCTGGAGCGAGCGTGTCGAGGCGTTCATGAGCCGCTTCGCTCGCACCGCCGACCTCCTTGTTAACAAATCCCTCCGCACATTGGTAGCATTTGAACTCGAGGATCCCGGAACCCTTCTCGACATCCTGCAAAAAGCCGAAAAACGCCGTATCATTGGCTCATCCGCAAATTTCCGCAAAATCAAACAACTTCGGAACATGATCGTTCACGACTACGCCGGTGAGGATTTGGCCGAGTCCTTCACCCTATGCCGCCAGTGGACTCCCGAACTCCTCGAAGGCATAGTCGGCTTTGAAAAATATCTGTCCGAAAAATTCCAAATTCATGCAGACTGATATATATCTTCCGCCCGCGCTTCCGAGTCCACGCCGCCAACTCCGAATCTTAAGACTTAAAACTTTTTAATGCCTTCCCCCATAATGCGTTGGAGTATTATCAGATTTCGCTGAGCAAATTCTACATTGACATGACCTGTGTTACTGTGTAGCATGAAAACATGAAAACGATCAGCTTGACCGATGATGCCTATGAGAGGCTCAAATCCTGGAAAAGCCCAGACTGGGATTCCTTTTCCAAAGTCGTCTTGGAGGTGATTCCCAAGAGGGGAACAGCCGCAGATATGGAAAAAGCGTTTCAGGCTTTAAGTCCGCTTACGCAGGAGGAAGCCAATCGAGTCGAGGAGGTCATGGCTTGGGGCAATGCGTGGGAAAACGCCTCCGCCGCATGGTCCGCTACAGCATCAAAGGAAAATCATGCGCGTTGACAGGGTGCTGGATACGAACTTCCTGATTGCGCGTTGGCGGGAAGGCGAAGGCGGACCTGCCTCTGTTTGGCTCACCGCCAATGCGAATCTGATTCTGGGAATCCCTTGGATCGTCAAAGCCGAATTTCTGCGCGGTGCCGAGATTGCCGGGCACAACCGTCAAGCCATTCGGGATTTCTTAAAACGCTTCCCTACAGTTTGGCCGGACGAAGACACACTCGAAATTTACGCCTCACTCTACTCAACTTTGAAAAAACGCAATGAACTGATCGGTCCGAACGACCTTTGGATAGCCGCATCCGCTCTACAAAATTCAGTTCCACTGGTTTCTAAAAACAAAATCGAATTTCAGCGAGTGCCGAGTTTGCACCTCGAAGGTTACTAATTTTATTGATTTCTACCCTCGCCCCACTCCAAAAAATGATTCTGCCGCCACTGCCAATTCTGTCTAAAAATTGCTTTCACAATTCTTACAATTCCGTCTAAAAGACACCCCTTTTTATGAATCCAGATATCCGCTGGCGGCAACGCTTTGAAAATTTTGATCGGGCTCTTGGCCTTTTGCGCGAAGCTCTTGCGGATGGTCAAGAGAACCTCTCTCCATTGGAGCAGGAAGGAGCAGCCCAGCGACTGGAATACACTCTCGAGTTGGCTTGGAAATGCATGAAGGATTATCTGGAGGACAGCGGCGTATCAATCTCACCGGCCACACCGCGCCAAGTTATTAAAGAAGCCTTTGTTGCAAAAATCATCACCGATGGGCAAACATGGATCAATATGCTCAACCACCGAAATCTCCTCTCGCACACCTACGACTTCGCCGTTTTTGAAGAAGCCATCCGAGCCACGGAAGATCACTATCTTCCAACACTTCAGGCACTTCATGAGTTTTTGTCCAAAGAACTGCAAAAATGATCACGCTCACCGATCGAGAAACCTCCCTGATCAGTTCCGTGCTCAACCAACACCCCGAAGTCTCGCAGGTGAAACTTTTTGGCTCACGCGCCAAGGGTTGTCATACGCCTGCATCGGATATCGACCTCGCCCTCTGGGGAGTTGATGCCCTGCAAGCCGAATCCATCGCCGCAGAGCTTGACGAACTCCCGCTTCCCTACCGCTTCGATGTTAAAGCCTTTGAGTCCATCAAACAACATTCCCTGCGAGACCACATTCAACGAAGGGGCATTGACTGGAAAAAGACACCGCTTGACTAAAAAATAATTCTACTGTTGATGATTTCGCCTATTTTTTAAACAAAAATAACAGAATTTTAGAAAATCATTTTGCCTGCCTAACCGCCGTGTCTCCGCGCCCTGAGCCATAAGCCATGCATCCATTTCCTCGATAGTCGCTGTCGATGGATTGATCTGTGGAATTTCTAACCAAATGTTGAATGCGGAATCTGGCATAAGACTCAATACAGAAAAAACCGCATAATGTTGTTAAATTGAAGTGGCAAAGAAGCAAGGAAAATTTTAGAGGCTTTCACAGAGGCGGAGACAGGGAGGGCAGTTGGAGGCTGGCTCATTTTCTGAAATCTGTTAATTGACTCGCTTTGCTCACCCTGCGGGCAAGCTTCGCTTGTCGATCTCCGCTACGCTCCGGGTTTGTCTAAAAAATAATTAAAATCAGAGGTTTAAAATTTGAATAGCGGAGTGGGCATTGTTCCATTCGATAATTTTTTTGTCCACAGTCATCAATGGAAGGCCGAGGGTCATGGCTGTGGCGACGATGAGACGGTCCGCCGGGTCGCCATGGAATTCCGACAAGCGGGAACTTGCGATGCAAATGGCTGGTGAGAGTGGCTCGAGTTCGACGGGGCGCTTGAGATTTTCTGAAATCCAAGTGTCCACATCGGGAGTCAGATCGAGGCGGCCTTTTTGAACAAGCATGGCTACTTCCCATACGGAAATTGCCGAAACAATCGATCGACCTCGAAACGTGGCTGCTCTGCGAGCTTCGGGTGCGCCTGCACTCATCCAGACCCACGCATGGGTATCGAGCACGGCGGCGGCAATTTGTTCAAGACTCTGCATTCCAGACTTCGCCTGTGTTGTTAAGGTCGCCAAGAATCCGGGTGCTATGAGTGGAGCGACCAAAAAGAGGCGTTTCTGGAGAACCCGCGAAAGGAATCACCTCGGCAGCAGGTCGCCCATAGCGGGTAATCACAACACGTTCTTTTTTATTTGCGATATCTTCGACAATTGCGAGGCACTTTGCTTTGAAGTGGGAGACGGTGAGTTCCATGTTTTGACTATATGATGACTACTGCAAAACGCAAGAGGCGGCAAGAATTTTTTGAGAAAAGTCCTTTGCGGTGACACTGCGCAAGGCTTCGCTACAGCCCCCAAACGAGGCGAAAATCAGAAGGCTCCAAAGCATGGCGGGGAAATACATGGGAAGTTTTAAGTTTTAAGCATTAAGTTTTAAGATTCATAGTTGGCGCTGTATATTCGGAAGCGCGAAGTGTAAGCGTAAAATGGGAAGTTTTCAGTTTTCAGCTGGTTTTAATCATGGAGGCGCTGAAATTTTAGATTCGGAACAACTCAAAGAAGTCGTGCATAAAATTTCGTGGGCAAATGTGCCAGGCGAAAATCCGGGAGACACGGAGTTTCCATTTGATCCCGCTTGGTAGAAACCTGCCCAATCCTCCGTGTCTCTGCGCCTCCGCGCCTACGTGAGAACCACTCCAAACCACTGAACCTTCTCTCACAATCGAGCACTGGGGCAGGTGCAAGAAAGAGCAACCGAAGGTTTTGGCCCGAAGGGCGAGCGAGTGGGAACGAGCGAGTCAAAGCCACAATAAACACGGAGAAATCTGAAAGCCTTGTTACCAGTTACTCATTACAAGCTACCCGTTACCCGTTACCCATCACCGCTGCGGACAACCACCAGCCCTGTGAGCCCTAAAGTGGTAAAAACATCTGAAGCAGAAAAAAATGATGAATGATGTTGACTCTAACATCTGTTGTGCAAATGTCGATTCATGCAAATGATTGCTTCCAGAGAATTGAGTTCCAAGCCGGGTGCAGTTTGGTCCAAGTTGGCTGCTGAGGGGTCGATCGTGGTTACGCGAGATGGTCGTCCAATCGCGATTGTTACGCCAACATCGCCTGAAACCATGATCGAAGATTTTCAAGAAATTGTGTTCTCCCAGGCTCGTAGGGCCGTGCGTAACTTGCGAGCTTCGGCATCTAAAACGGATGTTGCTTCTCTTTCGCTTGAAGACATCGAGAGCGAAATACAAGCGGCGCGCAAAATCACGCAATGAAATCCACATCGCTGTGGGTTCTTGATACAAATGTGCTTGTGTCAGGCCTTATTTCCGCAAAGGGTCCTCTAGGTCGGTTGATCGACGCCGTTCTGGCTCGGCGACTGCAAATCGCATTCGACGACAGAATATTACAAGAATACAAGGCTGTTTTGGCGCGTCCCAAGTTTCAATTCAAACCAGCCGATGTGACAGCGTTTTGGGAAATTCTTCCATTTCAGCGCCATCTTGTGGCGATGCCAGTAGAAGACCTCCAAGCTAGTGATCCAGATGACACCAAGTTCCTAGAAGTCGCAACCGCAACCGAATCAAAAACTCTGGTGACGGGAAATACACGACATTACCCGGAAAAAAATTGTGGAGATGTTGTTATTTTAACGCCTACCGAGGCTTTTGATTGCATAGCTTAAAAAATGATTTTGCCTATATTTTTGACAAAATTAACAGAATTTCAGAAGATAAACTCGCCCATGCTGTCCTCCCTACCTGGAAGAGTGAGAGGATTTGTTGCCGAATGGGCCGAACTCCACCAGCAGGAACTCCTTAGTATGTGGGAAAGTAAAAATTTTCACAAAATCGATCCCCTTGTCTGATACTATGCTTTTCATTAAAAACGCGAAATATTTAAATGATTTATCGAGAGTCTTTTTCTTTCTCCGAGACATTCCTGAATTCATTCCGCATTTTTTGATCCAACTAAAACAGACTGAATCCATAAATCAGAGGATCCAAAATCATAGCCTGAGAGACGAAAATTATTTGATGTAAAAATCTTAGACGCATGATTTCTTGATTGTATCAGAGAAATTTCCGGGGGGTGCAATTGCTTTTTGCTCGCTAATATGGAGCGCATAAATATGTGGCACAACTTAAGCAATAGAACGCTGGTGGCTCGGGCATGCGGCCAAAAAAGTAGTAACTTCCCATTAGGTTTGAGGACGCGGTGGATTTCATTGAGGATTTGATTGATTTCCTCCTTGCTAAAATGCTCCATGACTCCTAGATTGTAAATTCCATCGAATGTATTGTTTGGGAATGGCAAATTAAAAATACTTCCATGCACTAAAGCAGCGGCGTGTTTGTTGTTTCTGGAATACAAGCTCAACGCTCCTTTTGAAATATCCAGAGCTGTGATTTTCATTTCTTTCTGAAGTTCGGTGTCCACTTGTCCGCTACCGCAACCGGCGTGCAGCAATGATGAATCAGGCGCAAACTCCCTACGAATAGCTTTTTCTAAGTTTTTCTTAATAAAAATTCTTCGATAGACGCCAGCGATGATTTCATAAACTGGATTTCCAGTTTCTCCAGACTCATTCCAGTAATCATCCCAATTTTGGGGGTCAGTGAGGTTGGAGTCCAAATGAAGATTCGGCGATGGCAGGAGAAATTGTTCAGGGCGGCGGATATTTTTCAAGGCAAGTTCAAAAACATAGCGCGCACTGTTGAATGCGGCCTGAGTGGACATTTTGGAATTCCCGTAGGTGCGAGCGGGAAGTGCGATGGGAATCTCTTGGATCAAAAGCCTGTTACGATTGAAAACGAACATGCTTTCGAAAAAAAACGCATAGCCTCTGGACTTAATTAAATCCCAAACTCCCTGCGGAACTCGGTCCAATCGGTAGGCCCGAAATGCGCCGCTGGCATCTTGAGGGATGCCTAGCACAAATTTGGTGAGGCAATGCCCAAGAAAAGTCATGGCTCTTCTGAAAATGTTCCAGCCCGGCAGGCTGTCGCTGTTCACCCAACGGGAGCCAACGGCGATATCGGCTTTTTCAGTTGCTCCAATCATTGCGGGAATGTCTGCTGGAGAGTGGGTGAAATCGCAGTCGAGAGTTACAAGGATTTTGTATCGTTGCTGGTAGGCCCATGCGATCGCTTCCGCGTGCGCTGTGCCAATCCCGAGTTTTCCTGACCTATGGTGGACGATGAGGCGCGGGATTTCTTTTTTGATGTCCTCCAGAAGTTTTCCCGTGCCATCGGGCGAATTGTCGTCAACAAAGAGAATGTCGGCATCGAGTGGCAGCGCAGCAAGTTCACGGGCCATTCGCGGCGCGTTGTCGCACTCATTGTAGGTGGGAACGAAAAGGAGGATTTCAGCCATTTTTGGCGGTTTCGAGTAAATCAAGGATCATTTGTTTGAAGCCCACCGTGGGTTTCCAACCAGTGGCCTTATGAAGTTTTGAAGAGTCGCCGCGCAGGGCGGTTCGTTGCCTCGTGAGTATGGATGGCGATTCCAAGACATGATCGCGCCAGTCAAGTCCAAGTGCAGTGAAAACAATTTCGACGACTTCTTGAACGGAATGAGTCTCTCCGGTGGCGATGACAAAATCCTCCGGTTGGTCCAAGCAAAGGATTCGATACATGGCGTCGACATAATCGGGCGCGTATCCCCAGTCGACACGGGCCGAGAGGTCACCGAGGTGGAGTTTCTCAGGGGATCCGCGTGAAATGGCGATGGCAGAGTGAATGATTTTTGGAATGACAAATTTTCGCTGGCGCAGCGGCGACTCGTGATTGAAGAGAATGCCTGAAGAAGCGAAGACGCCATGTTTTTTCCGGTAAAAACGGCAGAGATAGATGCCGCTTGTCTTGGTGATTCCATAGATGCAGAGGGGAGCAAACGGAGTGTTTTCATTTTGCGGTTCCTGCGCAGGTGATCCGAAAACCAGTGAGGAGGCCGCGTAAAAAATCCTGCTGGTAGG
>Ga0209598_10003960_pt1 | contig 11037 bp, 7 predicted proteins | sample M_140807_EF_Meta_FD_187317 | JGI IMG/M metagenome (GOLD analysis project Ga0209598, IMG submission 187317) | Freshwater microbial communities from Lake Montjoie, Canada to study carbon cycling - M_140807_EF_MetaG (SPAdes) (version 2) | ecosystem: Environmental > Aquatic > Freshwater > Lake... | reverse complement strand
GTATTCACCCCGTTCCAGAACATGCGCCATGGCATCGCCCGGCTTTTCCTGCATAATGTGCGCGATTGTTCCACGCCCACGAAGGGCGATTTCCTCTTTTTCCAAAGCCACCAACACGGCCTTCAATTCTCCGTATGTCTGATCCCGGCTGCCGAGGTACCAATTGAAGAGCTGGGTTTTTTCGTCGGCTGTGCGCTTGTCGGGCGCCTTAGCAAGAATGCCATCCAGCTTATTGCCAAGGCTTTCCGCCTCGTTCAACGACAATTTGCGCGTATAAACGCGCAAATCCTGAACAGCGGTGTTGGCCAGCGGTTCGCCACCATCGCGTTGGCCCAGACGCAGCGGCACCTTTGTTCGAGTGGTGGTACCCGCCAAGCTGTCGTTTTCCACGGTCACAGGTTGTTCCTGGCCGTTGTAATAAACCTTCACGCCCGACGCCTTGGCAGATCCGTCGTAAGTCACAGTGACATGAGTCCACGCGTTGGCCGGCAATTGAGCGGACGCTACAACTTTCAGCCCCGCTGACGGCCATTTGTTGATGAGATGCATGCCCATGCGGCGATCCTGCATCCAGAAATCCCAACCACGGTAATCTGGTTGTTTCTCCATACGCGCCACAATGGGACCAAACCCTGCATTTACAGGAGGCTTAATCCATGCGGCACAGGAGAACGCCTGATTGAAGTCGAAGTCTCCCGCATCAGGAACTGTTGCGGTTGAACCGTTCAGCTTCAGGGCTTTTGTGGCGTCACGGCCAGCAACCCACGCAGCGCCGGTTAGAGGAATATCGACATCCTTCCCGGCAATAACAAACTTGGCTTTGTCGCCTTTGCCTTCGGTCAGGGCAGCGGATAATGCCAGACCATTTGGCGAAACAGTTCCTGATATCGTGGCAGGTGTCGCTTTAGCTTGCCAGATTTCGAATTCGCCACGGCTGACATTTTTCCGGTTTTCAACTGCCACCTTGGCCTTGGCAATCTTTCCCTGCAACTGCTCCATGGCTGATTCATCGCCCTTACTTGGAACAGGAATCACAGGCGGAGTGTTTTGGATATTGCCATCCATCGCGCCTTGTGTGGTGTTGTTGAAGAATGCCGCCATGGCGTAAAAATCTTTCGTGCTGATCGGATCAAATTTATGATCATGACACACCGCGCAGCCAGTGGTCAGGCCCATGAACACCTGGCTGGCTGTTTCTGTGCGATCACGTGTGTACAGGACCAAATACTCTTCCGAAATAGCTCCGCCTTCGTTGGTTGTGATATTGCAGCGATTAAATCCAGTGGCTACGCGCTGCTCGAGGGTCGCGTTGGGCAGAAGGTCGCCTGCCAGTTGTTCGATAGTGAACTGGTCAAAGGGCATATTTTTATTGAACGCGCCGATCACCCAGTCTCGGTACGACCACATTTCCCGGTAGTTATCGAAATGAATGCCATGCGTATCGGCATAACGAGCCACGTCGAGCCAATAGCGGCCACGATGCTCGCCCCATGAAGGGCTGGAGAAAAGCTTATCCAGATATTTATCGTAGGCATTCGGAGATGGGTCGTTGACAAATTCGTCCACCCATTTCGGGTTGGCAGCAAGGCCAGTCACATCGAGTGCCGCACGGCGTGCCAAAGTGCGCCTGTCAGCTTCAGGTGCCGGTTCAAGCCCTGCCGATTCGATCCCTGCAAGAATGAACCGGTCGATAGGATTACGCACCCAGTCGGCGCGCTTGACTGCCGGTAAAGGCGGACGTTTGGCAGAAATGAACGACCAATGGGGCTGATATTCCGCCCCTTGGGCTACCCACGCCTTCAGCACAGCCTTTTGCTCGGGCCTCAATTTCTTGTGGCTGCGCTCGGGAGGCATGCGCTTGACGGGGTCAGCAAGATCAAGGCGTTCTACTAAAGGACTTTCTGAAGGTTTGCCAGGAACAATAGCTCCACTGGCAATAGCATCTTCCCTGCGATCAAGGCGAAGGTCGGCTTTGCGGGCCGCGCTGTCGGCACCGTGACAGGCAAAACAATTTTCTGCAAGTATCGGTCGTATATCGCGATTGTACTCGTAACGCGTATCGGCACGCGCCTGGATCGCGGTAAGGGATGCCACAACAAGCAGAAGGGGGAGGCGGATCATCGTTCTGGCCCTGATTCGGAGGCCGAGCACCCGGGGAGGGATATCCAGAAGCGGGTGCACGGTAAACTGCTAACTTATGATACTAACCGAACCGGCACGAGAAACAACAACAGACACTCGATTCCTGCTTGTCATGGTGCATTGGCAACTTCGCCGCCGGCACGGGTTGCCAATCCCCTCCAGGCTGAAAGATCGATGCTGTCATTGATAAATCGTGTGGAACCGTCAACGAACAGTACATTCACGCCCCCCGAGTGGTAGCTTCTCGCTGTTATCCCCGCATAGGTTGGATTGCTGGTTGCACCTTCACGGCTGGAATTAAAGTCCGTGTCGAATGTCGTTGTTCCCGAAACAAAATCACATCGGGTATTGGGCTTCCAGAGGGCTGTCATTCCCGTTTGGTGAACACGTCCATCCACCCATTCCGTGTGGCCAGATTCCGCCTTAAAACTTCCCCCAAAAGCAACCATGGCAGCCACCCCTGCCGGTTCAGCAGCACCAGAAGCAGCTGGATTATTGGCGTCGCGCAGATACGGCTGAAAAGCCTTTACGTCGGTGGCGGCCAAAGTTGTTGAGGTGCCGTCAAGGAAGTCTGCCATACGTGTGCCACGCTGAATTGTGAAAGCACCATTGCCCGTTTGACCTGTTGTCGGCGACCAAACAGCCCACGTGCCAGCATTGAAGCCATAGGAGGTGGGGTAGTGAGTGATCGCGCCGTCGAGGCGGGATTTGTCATTGATGTCAGAAGGGCAGATGAAAGTGGCCACACGGGTTGCAGTGACAACTGGTTGGGATGAGTAGGGTTGATTCCAGTCGATCAGCCGCTGGAGGTTTTCCTGCTCGAGGTAGGGCAGGATTCGAGCATGGGCACTCCACGAAACAGAGGGAGCAGTCCCGTATTGGCCGAGGCTAGGAAAAGCACCACGAGCATCGTGAAAGTTATGGCAGGCAAGTCCGATTTGCTTGAGGTTATTAAGGCACTGGGCCCGTGCGGCAGCAGAGCGGACTTTTTGGACAGCGGGAACGAGCAAACCAATGAGGACCGCAATGATGGCGATCACAACAAGTAGTTCGATGAGGGTGAAAGCATGGCGCAGGCGGTTCATGGTCTCAGCTCCAAGATAATTGAGACTGAGTCTCAAAATCAGATCTGGGAATCAGTATAAACCGTGTGCTATTTCAGTCAAGAGGCCTGCATAGTTTTTCGAACCTCCAATGAGCATTTGCCACAACACTATACGAAATAATATGTTATGGCATTTAGCATGCAGTATTGGCTTCCGATCCAACCATAAAAAAAGGGGATGTGTGTGATTCCTCACACACATCCCCCCAAAAAACCGGGTCGGGACTTGATGGAAGGTCGTCCCCATCCCCCCATCAGGCCAGAATCGCGTCGTCCCATCGCGATTGAGGCCACTGCCCCGACCCAGACTGGCATTCCTCGCATTACGAGGATCTTATATCAAAAAGTTCACATCAATTCTGACTACTCACTATTACACGAACTAATTGTGAGCAACCGATTAAGGAAGAGAGGCTACTCTTCAAACTCGCTGATTTGATGGTAGAACTCAAACCGCCTTACCGGCAATAGTTCCGCAAAAAAAAAGAATTTTTTTGAACCGTTATACCGCCCGAATCCGCCTTACTAATCTTTTCGGGCTACTATCTCCTTGATCGTAACGGGTGGTTTTTCCGCTCCCGCACCAGCTCCATGCGCCTGAATCATGATGGCACGAGCTACTTCAAGACCCCGGGTTACCCTGCCGAAAATCACTTGATGGCCGTCAAGATGTGGTGATTCCGACATCAGAATAAAAAAGCGAGCACCCCCTGTATCGGACTCTTCATCACGGCAAGCGCCCACCATTCCAACAACATGATGTGCCTGCTCGCTTGTTTCATGCTTCAGCCAATAACCAAGGCTGCCGCTACCGGATTCTCCGGTCCCCAGTGGGCAACCAGCTTCCAGCTGGTCCAGGCGTGCAGATTCTTTGCCTCCCACATCCACCAATTCTTCCTGACGCACACGATCGAACCGCATGCCGCGGTAGTAACCAGCACGCACGAGCGCCAAAAAATTCCTGGCATGGTTGGGTGCCAACTGCGGCAAAATTTCGATCTGGATGGCGCCCAGATCAGTATTCAGGTCAACAAGCCAACGCAACGGTTTTCCGGAATCGTCCACAAAACGTATTTCTGGCCAATCTTCCTGAACGCGGCGCATGATTTTGTAGACAGGCAGACCCGTAAATGTGGTATCCGGCGGACGGCCTGCGTTTGCTGGTGGCTGGTCCGCCGGGCGGACCGCTGATTCAAATGGCAGGCTCAGTGCCGATGCATTCAATACGACCGAATCTTTTTCGGCAGAGCTATTTGCAGAACCGCCTTGTGCCGCGATGGCAGTGGGCGCAACCGTGCTGGCAGATTGAAATCCAGATGCAGTTGCTGGCTCGCTTGGGCTACTGGACCCGCATCCCGCAAATGCCGGCAACAACAAAAAAGCGCCAGCGGATACAGTTCGAATATATTTTGCGTAATCCATGACCAATAGCTCCTCAGGAGGCGTGCGAATTATGGTGTGACATGGAACACCAACGAGCAGAAACGATTGGAACGAAACTAAAAACCAGGGGGTGGTGCATCGATTTCTTCGAGCACTGCGCGCATAACTTCGATATCCGTTTTGCCTCGGTGATCAAAATTCTTGCGTAATGAAGGATTTTGCCTGTCGGCAACAGTGCAAGTAAAGCGCCAGTCATTGGCATTGGTCATTTCAAGCCGCTGGAAAATCACGCCTTTGCGGGCCAGTTCCTTTTGAATGGCCTGATACTCGTCTGTCCCCTGACTGTTGAAACTGGCCGTTGCCAAGCCACCTGCAGCTCCCGCTGGAATGGCGCCCAAACCGCTGCCGGGTGGTGGCGATGGCGCCGGTGCAGGGCTGAATCCCGATGAGCCTTCTTGTTGCAACCGAATCGGAGGCAGGGTGATTCCTCCATTGGCCGGGTCGTTGGAAGCACCTTGTATTCGGAGACCGCCGGTACCTTGGTTACCCGTGGTCATGGCAGCCGGGCTAGTGGAACCAAAAGATGGATTCGACTGATTCCATCCAGAAGAAGTGGTTGCGCCCGGCGGAGGCGATGGGGCCCTTGAAGGCAAACTGGTTGAAGGTAATGGTCCAAGGAGTGGATCACGATCCGCAGATGTTCCTACACCGGGTGCGCGCGCTTGGGAGCTGGTCCCGGAAAAAGGCAGACTTCCTCCCGGTGGGGGTGTAACTCCTGTTCCCGCGGTGTTTTTGCACCCAGAAAGGCCCAACACGGCGCACAGGGCCACCAGACCCCATTCTTGCGTGCGCATGGCCGTCTCCTCCAGAACCTTGGCTTGACCTGTTCGCCCAGCCCGATACACCAGCAACTCGCTGTAAACGTGCGTTTAACGATGCTTGGAGCTGGTGACAATGGCAACTTTCCGCATAGCGGTGATCGGTGGCGATGGAATTGGACCTGAGGTAATTGATCAAGCCGTCAGGGTTTTGGAAAAGGCGGCCCACCATGATCAGGCCCAATTTGAATGGAACCACCTGCCATGGAGTTCCACCCGTTTCAAGGAAACGGGTGTGATGGTTCCCGCAGATGGTTGGGATGTTCTGGCTAGGCACGACGCCATCTTTTTTGGGGCTGTAGGCCTTCCCGACGTTCCCGATCAGATTCCAGTGCACAGCCTTCTGCTGCCCATGCGTCGCAAGTTCGACCAGTACGTGAACCTGCGCCCTGCCTACCTGTTCGACGGCGTCACCTCGCCGCTTCGTGACAAGGCACCGGGCAGTATCGACATGATGGTTTACCGGGAAAACACTGAAGGCGAATATGCGCCCGTCGGTGGACGCATGTACCAAGGAACCGATGCCGAAATTGCCATTCAGACCAACGTCTTCACACGGCGCGGATGCGAACGCATTCTGCGCGCAGCCTTTGAAGGGGCCAGAAAGCGTTCCCGCAAGAAACTTACCTCGATCACCAAATCGAATGCCCAAGTGTACGGTATGGTGCTTTGGGACGAGTGCTTTGCCAAGGTGCGCGCCGAATTCCCCGATATTCAATCTTCTTCCTTGCTGGTCGATGCCGCCGCCATGGATTTTGTGCGCAAGCCAGAAGCATTTGATGTTGTGGTGGCCAGCAATCTGTTTGGAGACATTCTCACGGATCTTTCGGCCATGGTGGCAGGTACCGTTGGCCTGGCATCTAGCGCCAATATCAATCCTGAAAGAACATTCCCAAGCATGTTTGAACCCGTGCACGGTTCAGCTCCAGATATTACCGGAAAGGGCATTGCCAACCCCCTTGCAGCCATCCTTTCGGGCGTATTGATGATGCGCCATCTTGGATGCGAGAAAACGGCGAATGCAATCCAAAAGGCGGTTACAGAAGTCTTGAAATCTGGAAAAACGCGCACGCCAGACCTTGGCGGGAAAGATACCACTCAAGACATGGCAGATGCCGTGCTGGCGCTGGTGTAATACCGGACCATTTGACATTGATCCCTCTGTTGCGTATTCTAATCCGTTGGAATACGCCCTTGTTCCGGGGGATCAATGTCATGCGTCGCATAACATTCGCCATGTTCGTCTTACTTGGTTTTTTAATCCACCAACCTGCTGCTGAAGCGGGTTGAGCACAAACCAATATGCTTCAGGCGGCCGGTCTGGCCACCGGGGAGCAACGCTCTCACTGTTCTCCTTCCCGCAATGATTATTCCCGCCAACAGCTCTTGGAAATGCGACTGCAAGCCACGCGCATGGCCATCAGCTTAAAATCGTGTGGCGATGAAGACATGATGCGTGCTGCCATCACTTCAAGCGATTACCGCCACCGTGTAGCTGCGGCATTTGCGCTTGGAATGACCCACAAGCACGACGAGAACCTGATGATGCTGATGGAAGACCAGCACCCGCTGGTTGTGCAAGCAGCGCGGGAAGCGTGCACGCACGTCAGCGCGATCAAGTTCAAGCAGCCTACTGCGGACTTTGGCCCATTTCCAGGGGCAGACGCTTCCAACAGAACCGATTCCGTGGCGCTTTGGCGCCTCTACTTTGACAAGCAGCAAGCCAAAGCAACTCTTCAGTCGGCCAAGGCACCCAAACCCGCACCGCAGCCCAATGCCGACAACTCAGCATCCCCATTGGGATTTGTGAACCATCCAACAGGTGGAGCAGATCCCGTTGCAGCTAAAATCCCGCTCCGCCAAATCACCTACGACGACGATGACACCATTCCCGGATTTCGTATACGTCGAACGGTATCGACCCCAGATCTGTCCAAATAATCATTTTATTTTTGCTGTGAATATTCGCCGCTACGCGGCGAATATTCATTACTGGGCATGCAACCACGGGTTGGATTTCCAGTAATGAAGCCCTTTGTAACACCCTATTTTATCCTAAACGAAACGAGGAATGTCGCTCCAAATCCTTCTGATCCAAAAAATCCACATGGTCTGCAAGATCCAGCAAGGCCGTTGCAATAACCAATGTGCGGCTGACCACCGCGCGTTCCATTCACTCCAGGAGGATGCTGCCGATGTATCAGAATAAAGTCCGGTCCATGCCTTGGAAAACCGCCTGCGATCTCATCGAAAATCAAGAATCGTTGGCACGCCGCTTTCAGGAAGCCTTTCGTTTGGGCAACACATCGGAAGCAAAATCTCTTGCGAATGAACTTTCATTGCGCCTCCACAATGCTGTCGACGAATGCAATCTCACAGCAGCAGCATCGGTGGCCTATCACCACCTCTCAAGAATGGGATCGTGGATAGATGTGGTCGGTCTGGCTAACGACGCCGCTAACGAAGCCTTTTCGGAGTTCTCCAGAAACCCATTGAATTGGAAAAGCCACGAAAAATTCGGCAGCTACATGAAGAGGGCTCTGGATTGGCGGTCAAGGGATGAAGTGCGACTGCACTACCGGCACCACGAAGGACGAATCGACGGAACATGGGGCGACGATGCCAGCGCCTCCTTTCCCGGTCTCGAAACGCCGTTGGCAGCCAATGCTGGTACAGAGCAAGCCTACAATTTATTGGAAGCAGATTTGAAGGCTTTCGTTGCAACGCTGCCAGAAGCGCAGAAAGTAATCGCTACCGAACTGTATTTGAGCCCCGATGGCCGCAGCCAAGTGGAATTGGCGCAATTTTTCGGCCGCTCGGAAGCGTGGGTATCCGGTATTGCCAAAACAACGCGCCAGCTGATCGCCAGCCACATCGACGGTGGTGAAAGTCTGGATCAAGCCGCATAATTTCTGACAGCTCGATGTTTCCCAAGATTACAACACCCAGTCTGGCCCATGCCGGATTGGGTGTTGTTGTTTCAAGAAAAATATCAAAAACTGCGCGCCAGATAATCGGCACCGGCCAGTCCCAATGGCTTCACCGCTTCGCGGAGAATGTCTGGATGAAATTCTTGGCCGCGCAGATCTACATGCCTTAAATCTGACATGCTGCTGTTGTTTGTCAGAGCCAATAGTCCGTCATCTCCCAAACCGCACCGCGCCAAAGACAACTCTTGCAATTGACCCGCACCCGGATGGTTGGCCAGCAATGCGGCACCCCGATCGCCAATCGGATTATCATCGAGCACCAAGGATTGCACGCCTTTCAGCCAAGGCGATTCCAGCAGGGTAGGAAGTTGCGCAAGTCCGATACGGCTTGCAGAGAGGTCCAAATGCTTCAGCTGGAATAACGGGCGGGACGAAAATTCACCTGGCACATCGCCAATCCATGGAATACCAGCCAATGAAAGTCTGGTAAGCCTTGCCAATGAAGGTGAAGAAGCCAGCAACGCTATGTGCTCTTCTTTCAAACCCCATTTTCTGCCTTCTCTGATTCCATTATGTCCCACATCCAGATCTGTTAGGGACGATGTCTTTTCTGACATGGCCAACGACTGGATTGCTGGCATGCCAATCCAGCAATCGGCCAGGCCCAAACGGGTCAAGCTCCCGTTCGCATAACGCTCTACTAGTTCGCGCACAGCTGAGGAGGTGAGAGGATTTCCGGCCAACTCGAGTCGTGTCAGCGAGTCGAACATGCCGCCTCGCAGCAAGGCGCGGAGGCCAACAGCACCAATGCCATTATTCCGCAGGTCCAATTCTTCGAGCATCCACTGCGATCTCGACTCAGCCAGCCCAAGGGCCCCATCATCGGCAATCTTGCACCCAGCCAGATGCAGGATTTTGATGTTGGGAAACACATAGGTACGGCCAAGAAGCTGCGCTCCTTGCGGTCCAATCCGATCGTTTTCATCCAACTCCAATGCTGTTAGATCACGAGACCAGGGGGCATCCATCAGGTGCGCAATCGATGCTGCTGTCAATCGATTGCTGCCAAGCCGCAAGGCACGCAGAGACGCTAGTCCCTTGGCGTTGCGAAGTACACGCACCTGCTCATCGATTAAGCCGTTTCCATCGAGCCAAAGGTAATTCAGCAGTTTTGTATGATGGGAATCCACCAGCATCGGCAAAGCCCTGCGCTCCACCTGCCGCGACAGATCCAGCCCAATCAGGCCATAGTTCGACACGGTAGAAAGGGTATCCTCCGCGGATGCCACGACAACTCTTGGAGAAGGCCGCCAAATAGCGACGTGATTCCAATCGGAATTGCAAGTGCCTTCCCCGTGCAGAAAACCATCCACAACCCGCCACGTGGTGGTATCGGTGGGGTTGCCTTGCAACGTGAATTCGGCAGGAAGCGGAACACGTGAGAATGGAGTAACCAAGCTCATGCGCCATCGACGGGCAGGTTCACCCATACCACGCATCTCAAGCCAGTCGGCGCAGGCCAGACGAGGAAATGTCTGATCGGGCGCCGTACGAATCTGGTGCAGCAGCGCCAGAAATTCAGGATGCTTCAGACACGCAGGCAAATCCACGGATTGATTGCTCCGTTCTACCGTATTGCTGCAACAATAGTCGCTTCTGGTAAATCCCCAGCAAGCCAAATGCCGCTTGTTCTTGCGCCGGATTGCCGGGCCATGGCACCATACGCCCTCACGGCATGGAGGATGCTCACATGAACATGGTATTGGCACTGTTGCCTTTGATCACTTTGACCCCATCAGGCGACCCGATTGCGCAGCGCCTGAGCGGAATTGTCATTGAAGCTGAAACCATGGAATTGCAGGGCGGATGGAAGGCTGTGCGAGTGGGTGCCGGCACTCTTTTAGTTGACCAGTTGGGCTCCAGCCATATCTCGGGCGAGCGGTTGGCGCTGCTGCCTGCTGATCAAAATGGCCAAGCCACCATCAAAGTGCGTATTCCGCATGCGGGAGCCTATGTGGTTTGGGTGCGCCACGAACATGCCACGGGGTGTGACGCCTCGTTTACTGTGCAGATCAATCAGGCCGGCAAAGGCCTCACATGCCAGGCTGGCGGCCGATTGAACCCGGCCTTCGGCCCTGGAGACACAACTCCTTCAAGGCGTCGTGATAACCCGCAAGGTATGGATGGACTGGTGGAAGAACGCTTTGAAACGCAAGTTCTAGAAGCCGGAGAGGCCACGATTGTGCTGGAGGGCAAACAACTGACGGGTAGTCAGGGAACTGTGGCACCGCGCCTTGTAGATGCCATCGTGCTGACTGATGACCTTACCGATAGCTGGCGCCCCAGACTGTCGCGCCAGACCCCTCTTTACCCTATTTTGGATCTGATGCGGGATCTGGCTGGTGCCCGTTGGGAAGCACGCTTCCGGCATGCGACCGACTCGCTTGCAACCTTCACAGCCAATCATCACTACAACCGGGCCCCCTATGGAGCGTCGGAAGGAATTCTTTCCCGTGATCTCGCTCCTAATACTTGGAGCAAATGGGCTCCACTGGTGCAGCAAGACACATGCCATGCAAGCATGACCACATTCACAGGG
>Ga0209598_10003952_pt1 | contig 11061 bp, 7 predicted proteins | sample M_140807_EF_Meta_FD_187317 | JGI IMG/M metagenome (GOLD analysis project Ga0209598, IMG submission 187317) | Freshwater microbial communities from Lake Montjoie, Canada to study carbon cycling - M_140807_EF_MetaG (SPAdes) (version 2) | ecosystem: Environmental > Aquatic > Freshwater > Lake... | reverse complement strand
GCCGTCATTCTGCTCTTCTGCCGTGTCGTTGGCGCGGTTGCGGCGAAGTTTGGCCAGCCCCAAGTCGTCGCTGAAATGATCGCTGGGGTGCTGCTGGGCCCCTCTTTCTTTGGCTTAATTTGGCCCGAAGCGCAGACCGCCCTATTCGCCTGGGACAAAACCCAGACCCTTCGTGACACCCAAAGCTACCTCTTCCCCGCCTCCCAGCTCGGACTAGCCCTTTACATGTTTGTCGTAGGCATGGAGTTCCGTGTCGATATCATCAGGCAAAATCTGAAAAGTTCCATCGCAGTCTCCGCAGCGGGAATGATCGCCCCGTTTTTGCTGGGAGCCGGACTGGGCTGGGTCTTTTTCCATCACACCGAACTATTTCCCAAAAGGACGTCCCTACTGGAGGCGATGCTTTTTTTGGGAGCCTCGATGTGCATTACGGCGTTTCCGATGCTGGCGAGGATCATCCACTTTAAAAAGCTCAACGGCACAACCATGGGAACCGTGGCCATCGGCGCCGGCGCCCTCGATGATGCAACAGCATGGTGCTTGCTCGCCATTGTGCTTGCGAGCTTCGACGATAACTGGTCGCACGCGCTCTGGAACATGGCCGGGGGCGCAGCCTACGTGTGCGTGGCCCTCGGCTTGGTCCGCCCCGTTGCGAAGCGCTTCGAGCGTCACTTCACAGAGAATGACTCGCTCTCGGAGGCGGGTCTTGTGGTTGGACTGGCGCTGATGTCGCTGGGCGCTTGGGTCACGGACAAGGTCGGCCTCCACGCGGTTTTCGGCGCCTTCATCATGGGAGCCGCCATGCCACGAGGGATTGTTACCCGAGAACTCATCGCGCGAATCCAACCGTTGACGGTCGCGTTACTGCTGCCCTTGTTTTTCACGTATTCTGGGTTGAACACGAAAATCGGGCTTTTAAACACAAGCTTTCTCTGGCTGATGTGCGGCGCGGTTTTGGTCGCGGCGATTTTGGGCAAAGGGGTCGCGTGCTGGCTTGCGGCGAGGGCCACTGGCATTTCCAACCGAGAAGCCCTTGGAATCGGGGTGCTAATGAACGCCCGGGGACTGATGGAGCTCATTATCATTAACGTCGGCCTTCAACGCGGGATCATTTCCGAGGGGCTATTCGCGACTCTGGTCATTATGGCAGTGGTGACGACGCTGATGGCCTCGCCCATTTTTGACCGACTTGTTGAGAAGAGATAGTGCGTCAGCTGGCTTTGCAAAGCACCCGCTGTCTCTGGGAGGGACATTGACACCCCCCAGAAACAAAAACTCTACACATCGCAGACAACGGCCTTTGCTCCGTTGGACGCGTTATTTCTCGAGCGGGAACTCTTTAAGAAGCTCCTCGACGGTGCACATGTTCACGCGCCCTGGAAACGCCGCGCGCACCTTTTTAACCTGCTCGGAGGTGATTGCGTCAGACTTGTTCCCAAAACTGTTGCGCACAAAGGTGAGAACAGCCGCCATTTCCTCGTCGTTCACCATTCCGCCAAAGGGCGTCATGGGAACCTGGCCATCGTACTTTTTGCCGTTGATTTCGAGGGGGCCTGCTAGGCCGTACAAAGCCATGCGAATCAAGCGATTCGGCTCGCCGCTCACCCACGGACTTTTCTCGAGCGACGGAAACGCTGGATCCAAGCCCTTGCCGTTAGCTTGGTGGCAAGTCGCGCAATGACCTTCGCGGAAATACACCTTTTGTCCGGCGATAAATTGCTTCTTGGCGTCGGCACTCAAATACGTCGGCGCCTGCAATTCGGGATGGTCAAGCGCCTCCTTTTCAACCGCACCCGCGAGACGATCGGCTGCCGTTTTGGCGGCATTCTGACTCCATTGATCCAACGGTTTACTCGAGGCGATCGCGACGATTTTCTTCGCGGAAGCAGCGTCTGGTAGCCAAGAGGCGGCGACCAAAGCCTCCAAACGCACCCGACCATGTTCGTCCGCGGCTGCCGTCTCCAGCAAAGCCGCATGATCCGCAATGCAATGCGTGTTGTACCGAAGCACACGCACAGCCGCTGAACGCGCTCGGAAATCCTTGGCGGCGAGAAGCTGACGCAACAGCGGTTCGTCCACTTTGTTCATTCCCCAAGTGGTCCAAAGCGCCTCTAAAGCGTAATGCTCATAAGACGGATCCGATTTATCCAGTGCCGTCACCCAACTCTTCAACGCAGGAAGCACTTCTCCCGCAGGCAAACCCCGCAGATGGCGCCGAGTGCGATAACGGGTGCGCAGCTCGGGCTCCTTTAGGTTGTTGAGCAGGGTTGCGACGCTTGCGCCGTCGATTTGTGCGGGCTTCACCAACGGACGCGACGGATACGTGATGCGGTAGATGCGCCCGTGGGTGTGGTCACGGAAAGGGTCGCGAGCATTGTGCTGCATGTGACCAATGAGCGGATTCTGCCAATCTATCACGTACAGCGAGCCGTCTGGGGCGAACTCGAGGTCCACGGGACGGAAGTTTTTATCGCTGCTCACCAGCAAATCTTGGCGGAAAGCTGTCTTCCAACCGGTGCCCTCATCCTCAATTTGGTGCTGCTTTATTCCAAGAAAGCCGATGCTGTTACAGAGAATAATGTCGCCTTGTACTTCGTCGGGAAAATGCCGGGAAGACACAATTTCCAAACCTGAAGTCGGGCGTACCTTTTGTTTTTCAGGAATGAGGTCGGGCGTGGATGGGGTCTTACTCCCGAAAGTCGGCTTCACAGAAACTGGCAACATCCAGTTCATGCTGGTTCCGGAGGTGTGGAGGAAAAAGTCCTGCCCCCAGGCGTCGAACGCAACGCCCCAAGGATTCGGAATCGCCAACTGAGCGGTACGTTCCAACTGCCCACGCTGGGGACTATAACGCAGGAAACCGCCGTCGACACAGCGCACTGGTCCGTAGGGCGTTTCAACGTTGGAATGCAGAAATACGCCTTCGCAAAGCATGAACGCGCCGCTGGGATCCGCGCAGTAGGCGCTGATCGCGTGATGCGTGTCGTGGGTATCAAAGCCGCCCAGAATGATTTCGCTGGAATCCGCTTTGCCGTCGCCGTCGGTGTCGCGCAGGAGCACGAGATTCGGCTCTTGGGAAAGATAGGCACCTTCGGGAGCGAGTTCGAAGCCGATGGGCAGATGCAGATGATCGGCGAAAACGGTCTCCTTGTCCGCTTTTCCATCCCCATTGGTGTCCTCGTAGATCAGGATTTTGTCGTTGGGCAACGCGTCACCCGGACGATAATGCGGGTAAGTTGGAGCCACGGCGACCCAGAGGCGTCCCTTGTCGTCGAAGGCCATTTGAAGAGGGTTGGCAAGGTTCGGGAACTCCTTTTCGCTAGCAAAAAGCTCCACTTTGTAACCCTCGGGCACAGTCAACATCTTCACCGCCTCTTCGCCAGGGAGAAAAGTATCCGAACCATTCTTCACACTGGGCTGGTAATTTGTGGGTACCGGAGAGAGCGCGTGAGTTTTAGAGTCGTCGACGATCAGGTCCGTCTTTTTTGCGGAAGCTACGTCGTGAATCAGCGTGTCGCGGATCGCGGCAAGCTCGCGCGTTTTCTTAATTTCGTCGGGATAATTTTGCGGACCGAATGGGTTGTAACGCTGGCCGTGGGTGTGGACGCCGTTGAGAACATTGTAGTCATTGTTCCAAAACCAATCCTTTTGCTTCACTGCCTCATGCAGCAGCTCAGCGTTGGCCTTAGAAACACGCGCTTGCTTTCCGTAAACTCCGTCTGCCAAAAGTTCTGCGAGGATTTTGTAACCTTCCTCCGTTGGAATAAACCCGCCGGTAGTCAGAGGCTGCTTGGCTTTAGCGTAAAGCGCTTTGGTCGGATTAAAAAGGTCCACAAAAGTCAGCCCATGCTTCTTGGCAACCGCCTTCACCGCATCAGCATATAAGGCGAGGTTCGCGTTTTCCTTTTCGCCATTAGGAAGATCCCGTTTGGCAGACTGATCCTCAAACGCCACAGGAGAAACCAGCACAAGACGCGGGGCCGCCGTCCCGTTGTAAGCCTTGCTCAAGGTGTGCACGACCCATGCGTCTAGTTCAGCCTCAAAGTTGGCGACCCGCGTAGGGCCGTCGAAAGATTCGTTATAACCGAAGAAAGCGACAATGGTGTCCGCCTTTAAAAAAGCGAGCCACTCATCCGGCATAGGAAAAAAGCCTTTTCCGTGGTGAACATTCAACTCTGGGTGGAACTTCTCTGCCCCCGGAAACGCCCATTGGGTCACGCGGGAAGGATGGGGACGAAATCCGGGAGTGTCACCGACGTGCCCCATATTGCGCACGAACAGGGCGTTCTGAGGGTAGCGCAGATGCAATTCAGTCTCGAGGCGGCTGTAATACACGTCACGCTCGGCGAGGCCGTTGCCAATGAAAACGAGGCGTTCCCCTTGTTGCGGCGGAGCAATGGACTGCGAGCGCACCGCGGTTGCCGCGGAGGGAATCGGCATCTGGGCATGCGGCGCGTTTTGAGGCGCCGAATTCATAGTCTGAGCGTAGAGCGAGAACGGGAGGCCGGCAAAGGCGGCAAGAGCGAAGAGGGTCTTGTTCATGAAGGGAAATGCGTAGTGGAGGGGCTTTTTAGCCATGTCCCGCAGCCAAAGGCGAGGTCAAAAGGCTCTCCTCTGCTTGCTGCTGGACGCGCCTCCCCGCAATATTTCCTCTTCAAACCATCCAAACCATTCAACACAAGTTCATATTAAGATTCGCATTTCACCAAAAGCACCATATCGATGAAGCGAAGCAAAGGTGTAGGTTTGCAATCACGCGCTTGACCCTTAAGATCTGTTGGAAACACTTTGTCTGAATTTTTGCCTGAATGAAGCACGATCACTGGAAGCTTTTTAGCTGGAACCTCACCGCCTTGGACGATGCGGATATTCCTTTGCCTCACGGCTTGCTCCTGCGACCCGCTTCCAAGTCGGACGAAGCGGCAGTCCAAGCTTTGGTCGCGTTGGCCTTTTCCACGGACGCCCAGTGGACGGGCAGCTACAGCAGGATTGCGAGCGCGCTGCAAGAGCGCCTCCATGAGGCTTTTCGCTCCCAACATAATCCCGCTCTAGTCATTCTCCACGGGACGAGAATTATCGCAGCCGCATGCTTCAGCACGGAGGCGGAGGCGGAAAATCACCTCTACTGCGGCCCCTGCGTTCTGCCCGAATACCGCAGCCGCGGACTCGGCGCAGCGCTACTCTTGGGCAGTTTGCGCACACTGAAAGACTTGGGAATTCACGTGGCTCGCGCAGTGGTCAAGGACAACACCACGGCCAGCAAGTTTGTGTACCCTAAATTCCGTTCGGTTTCTGAACCGTATGACGCGGAACCGTTTCCAGTGGCACGTTGACCGATACGAAAGGTCGATCTGTTGGCCAAGTCTCTAATTTTGATGCAGCGACCGCCCGCAGGCCCGGCATTGGCTCGCTATAGAAGGACAGGTCTTCAGCACGCTTGGGCCCATTGTTCGGTGGAGCGCCCATTTTCCTGAGACCAACACACGGCGTAGCGCACCAATTCCTCGGAGGAGTCTATGCCTAATTTGCGTTTAATGTTAGAGCGGTGTGCTTCAACCGTCTTCATGCTAATAATTAGGCGGCTGGAAATAGAACGCGTGCTGAGCGCCCGGCCAATGAGGGATAGAACCTCCAGTTCCCTGTCTGAAAGTTTTGTCTCCGGAGTCGAGTTCTCTCCACGGGACTTGCCTGCGAATATCTCGAGAATCATCGATGACATGCGCTCACTGAGCACAATTTTGCCTTTCAAAACATCGCGAATTCCGGCGGCAAGTTTTGCAACGGGCTCACTTTTCATCACATAGCCGCGAGCGCCTGCCCTCAGCACCCGAGGCGCGTATTGGGGCTCATCATGCATGGAGACGACCAGCACAGGCACCAAGGGGTACATGGCGCGCAAATCTTTTATAAGCTCCAAGCCTCCCTTTCCAGGAAGGTTCAGGTCCGAGAGAACCATGTCGGGCTTCATTTTTTCCATCATTAACATCGCCTCGCGCGGATCGCTGGCCTCAGCGCACACTTGCAGATCGGGCTGCGTGTTAATAAACTGTGCCAAGCCCATCCGCATGAAAGGATGATCATCCACGAGGAGGATTCGATGAGGCGTTAGAATTGGCGGGGAGCTCGAGTACATAAGCTTAGGATTCTGGTGAGGGGACCACAGAGTACATCGTGACAGAATCGAGATTTCGCCTTATTTGCTTCACAAAAGCCATGCGATCCGCTTACACAGGCCGCTTAGCCCCCTCCCCCACCGGACTGCTGCACCTCGGGCACGTAGCGACCTTTCTCACGGTAGCGCAACGTGCTCACTCACAGAATGGTACGCTTCTTTTTCGCAACGATGACCTGGATCATGAACGGTGCCAGCCAGAATTTACAAAAGCTGCGCTAGAGGACATTTTATGGCTCGGAATTCATTGGCATAGTGAGCCTTACATCCAGAGTCAGCGCATCTCACTTTACCGTGACGCTTTCTCTAAACTCCGTGCCGCTGGTTGGGTTTATCCCTGTACCTGCTCCAGACGCGTGGTTGCGGCCGCATTAAATGCTCCGCATCCCATTGATGAAGAACCGGTTTACAATGGACATTGCCGTCCATCTTCGCCCACCGATTTCCCCGAGCAAAACCTCAACGTCAACTGGCGCTTCCGCATCCCCGAAGCTGAGCTTTTAAGCTTCGATGATGGTTGCCAAGGCCTCCAGCAGGCCGTTGCTGGCGAGATGTTTGGCGACTTTCTGGTATGGCGCAAGGATGGCTTCCCTTCCTATCAACTCGCTTCCGCCCTTGATGATATGCTGCTTAACATTACTGAAATTGTGCGCGGCGCGGACCTCATTACCAGCACCTTCCGCCAACTTTTGCTTTGGCGCGCCCTCGGCCACAGCCCGCCCGCCTTCTACCACTGCCCGCTTCTCGCCGATGACTCCGGGCGACGTCTCGCGAAAACGCATCAATCACTCGCGATAAGGACGCTCCGGGAACGCGGCCTCTCCCCAGAAGACGTCCGCGCCCTCGCGCTCAACGCGCCAAGAATCCCACTCGTCCACTCATCCTCCTAATTCAACACCAGCGGAACCATCTCATTACGAGAAAGATGCCCCTGCGCAATAACCTCCAACTCTCCCACGGAGGCAATACTGGAAAACCGGTGACGCAACTCCTTCGCTTCGGGCATTCCACGGGAATACGCCATCAGCCTGGAGCGCATAAACTGCATGGTGACTCCCTCAGCACCAGTTTTTTGAGTCGCCTCCCTGCAATGCCGAATGATGTGCGTCCACTGTTTCTCTAAGGACGGTTCGGGCAAGCGCTCCCCTGTTTTGATGAAGTGCTGAATTTCCGCAAATACCCAAGGCGCACTCATTGCGGAACGCCCCAACATCACCCCGGCAACCCCGCTTTGCCGTCGCTTGGCGACATCCTCAGCGCTCGCGATATCTCCATTCCCGATCACCGGAATACCAACCGCCTGCGCCACATCCCCAATCACCTGCCAATCCGCCTCCCCGCTGTAACCCTGCTCCTTCGTGCGCCCGTGAACCGCCAGCGCCTGAATCCCGCACCCCTCCAGCAACCGCGCCGTCTCCACGGCATTGACCGTCTTCGCGTCCCACCCAATCCGAATCTTCGCCGTCACAGGATGCGGTGCAACTGCCCGCACCACCGCGCTGGCAACTTTTTCCAACAGAGGACAATCCCGCAATAACGCGGAACCGCCGTTTTTGGAAACCACCTTGTTCACCGGACAGCCAAAGTTCAGATCAATAAAATCCGGCTGCTTCCATTCCAATACCATCTGCGCCGCTCGTCCCAAATGCTCTGGATCTGCTCCAAAAAGCTGCACTCCCAAAGGACGCTCCGCCTCTGTAAATTCGAGATATTCCAAAGTGCGTACGTTCCGGCGAAAAATCCCCTCGGCCGCCACAAACTCGGTGACGACCACATCTGCGCCAAACTCTTTGCAATACCCGCGGAACAAAGAATCAGTGATCCCAGCCATGGGAGCTAGATAAAGCGGGAACTGATTTTTAAACCACGGCAACATTTACATCAGTATAGTGCAAAAAAGAAGCGCCCCAAAGCCAGATCCTGTCTGACAAATCACGCCGCGCAGTTTCCCTTCAACTTTACCCCGGTGACTCCACTCAAACACCAACTCCTAAACCGCATCCGCCAAAGTGGTCCAATGAGCTTTGCCGACTTTATGGCGACCGCCCTGTATGACCCACTCCACGGCTACTACGCTTCAGGAAAGGCTCGGATCGGGAGGGAAGGCGATTTCACCACTTCGGTGAGCACCGGTGCGCTATTCGGACGCCTTCTCGCGCGGCAGTTTGCGGAGTGCTGGACGATGTTGGGGCGCCCAAACGAGTGGCTTTTAGTCGAACAGGGGGCCTTCGACGGGCGGCTTTCCTGTGACATTTTGGAAGCGCTTAGCGTGCAGGATCCTCCTTGTTTTGAGGCTACGAGGCTCCATATCGTGGAACCCTTTCCACAATTTCAAGCAAGACAGGCCGAGACACTGATTCTATTTAAAGACAAAGTCGTTTGGCACTCTGACGCAGCCGAGTTACCCGAGTACCATGGGGTTCACTTTTCCAACGAACTCCTCGACGCCTTTCCCGTCCACAGGGTGCAGCGCCAAAACGGTGCTTGGACGGAATTACGCATCGGGGAGGAAGACGGCGCCTTAATATGGCAAGCGGCTCCGATCAGTTGCACAAATCTGAGAGACGCGGCTGAAGCGATTCCCACAACGGACGAAGACTTCACCACGGAAATCTGTCTTGAGCATCGCGATTTTTTTGTAAACGCAGCCCTTAAGTTACGCCAAGGCTGGCTGTTGACCTGCGACTACGGCATGGCTGACTGGGAATTAGCAGCTCCCCACCGCAAAGACGGCACGCTCACCGCCTACCGCGACCAGAAGAGACACTCTGATGTACTTGCCTGTCCGGGAGAACAGGACCTTACGTCCCATGTAAACTTCACCACGGCAACTCGAAGCGCCATTGCCTCAGGCTTTTCGTTTGTGGGATATACTGACCAGCACCGCTTTTTAACCGGACTCGCGCCGTTGCACTTCCACGACGCGACCGAGTCGCTTTCAATGCAACAGCAACGTGAGTTTCTTCAATTTCGAACCCTGACTCACCCGCAACTCATGGGCACTCAATTCAAGGCTTTATGCCTTTCCAAGGGCCTCACCCAAAATCTGCTTCCCAGCGGATTTAAGCACGCAGAGGCGACATCGGCCCAACTCCAGATCCAATAAGCACCCTCTTACAGGGGACTCATTACAAACGCATCCCAAGCAAATGTCACAGGAAGCTTGGGACGACTCAAAAGACACTCCATTTCGAAAAACAAAGAAGCCCCACGAGCGCAAAAATCGGCAGGAGTACAGGGAGTGAAAAACGCAGCACATACCCGATAAAAGACGGGGTATGCACCTGTTGTTGCTCCGCAATTTTTTTTACCATGAAATTCGGGCCGTTGCCGATGTAAGTCATCGCTCCGAAAAACACAGCGCCCAAGGACACCGCCCTGAGCAGTTGAGTTTGTTGGAGAAGGAATTGGCCCATATCTTTGTCCAAATCCAGCCCAGCGACCCCGAAGCCTGCCGCTAGAAAGGCGAGATAGGTCGGCGCATTATCCAACAAACCCGAAAGAGCGCCGGTGCACCAAAAAAACTGCAACGGCGAGTGTAGTCCCAGCGAATCGGCGCTGACCCCCAGCAACTCCAAGGCGGGCAGCATTGTGAGAAATATACCCATAAAAAGCCACGCGACTTCTTTGATTGGATTGAATTCAAAATGGTTTGCCTCGTGCACCCTCTTTGGCGTGGTCCACCAAGAAACTAACGCGGCTGACAGCATCGCAAGCTCTCGAAAACCAAAAGGCAGCAACGCAGCACTCACCACACCCAACGCTAAAAGCAGATTCCACAACCCGTCCAAGTGCCAAGTCTCATGACTAGTCATCTCTTCGCGAACGTTTACTGAGGCCCGGCGAAAATTTACTGAATCCAAAACATAAAAGACTCCGAGAATCATCCCAACAGTCAGCAACCACGGCTTCCAACAATGTTCCAGCATCCACCAAAAAGGAACGCCCTTGAGAAAGCCCAGAAAAAGCGGTGGATCACCAATGGGCGTGAGACCACCGCCCACATTACTCACCAAAAATATAAAAAATACGACGTGCAGACTGGTGATCCGGTACCTGTTCATTCGAATCCAAGGCCTGATCAACAACATAGACGCCCCCGTCGTGCCCAGCAGATTGGCTAACAGTGCGCCCAACAAGAGATACAGGCTGTTCAGTGCTGGAGTCGCCTCGCCCTTGGTCCGGATCAAGATTCCCCCGCTCACGACGTACAGGGCGGCCACCATCGAGATGAAGCTAAAATATTCTCGGACGGCGTGCAAAAGCGGCTCCACACGTTGTAGTTCAATGACATAATATCCAGCGGTTAACAGCCCCAACACCACGGCAATATGCGCATAAAACTTCTCCCAAAAATGGGGGATCCAAAGCGGGGCTAGCGCAATGAGCAAAAGCAACAGCGCAAAGGGAAAAACCGTCCAGTATTCGAGCGCGGCCCCGGCATTTTGGAGAGTGTGCGCGTCCATGCTTGACTCTAAAATCACCATAGAGAGACGGTCGAGTACCTATTGGCTTTTCAACTCGACGCGCTGAGCAAACTTTTGTCTGGCTCGGCCCCTAAACCTAGCGAGAGAGGCACATTGTCTTTTACAGTTTGCAAATCATCCCAAGGGAAGTGCCCCTCTTTGCTTGTCTTTTTGAAATAGATACACCCGACTTATGAAACAAACTCCCCTAGCCCGCGCCGCCTTTCTGCTCCTGAGCGCCTCCCTATTCGTCGGACTTCACGCCCAAGCGGCAGATCTGGTAATCCCCGAAGGAGTGAAGTTTGAACGCGGAATCGAATTCTCAAACATTGCTGAGCAGCACCTACAACTCGATATTGCTCAACCCGAAGGGCCAGGTCCATTTCCCGCGATCCTGTGCATTCACGGGGGAGGTTTTCGCGC
>Ga0209598_10003951_pt1 | contig 11062 bp, 5 predicted proteins | sample M_140807_EF_Meta_FD_187317 | JGI IMG/M metagenome (GOLD analysis project Ga0209598, IMG submission 187317) | Freshwater microbial communities from Lake Montjoie, Canada to study carbon cycling - M_140807_EF_MetaG (SPAdes) (version 2) | ecosystem: Environmental > Aquatic > Freshwater > Lake... | reverse complement strand
TCGCATAAATCAGGATTACGTCAAGAAAAATTCATCGGAAAGTAAAAAAAGTAAATCGGAGAGCCCGATAAGTTAATCGGAAAGACAACTCACAGCATCGGTTAAATAAAACAGCGTCTTATTGATTTATCCGATGAACTATATGGATCTTCCGATCAACATTTACAGTTGTCCGATAGTGATTTTAAGACAAAAAATAAACCAGAAAATCTATCCGTATCAAACAAAAGCCCCGCCTGGATTTTCAGAGATCCAAAAATTCTCGCGCAGAGTCGCTGAGATGCAGAGGCAAAAGGGAGATTTTTTCCCGATGACCTGAGATATATCCTCCCACGCCATCTGTAGAGGAATCTTATATCGTTAGAGGCACTATTGACGACCAGCGCTACTTCGGGACTCTGTCCTTCAGTTCATCAAGGGTCAGAACCTGTCCCTTTGCAGCGCCGATTCCTTTTCGACTGTAATCCTCAGTCATACTCCTGCGCTCCTTACCCTTCCTCATGAATTTGAAAACAAAAGTAGTGCAGCCATTGCCCCTGCCAAAGCGGCCTTCCCGCACTTGGTCTAGATATCGGTCTACCTTGGCTGCTGGCGGAAGAACCTGGTTTCTGAGGAGTCGATGGTTCGGGCTACACAAGGTTGGACAGTCAGATCTAACCACTGAGGACACTGAAACCCACTGATTTCACTGATTGATTCCGATTTCAGTGCTTTCAGTGGATCTCAGTGATCAGTGGTTCTCTTCGTTCTAGACCGTTTCTCAAAAATCTTTTCATTTATCTTTGCCCCAACGGGGCTCACGGTGAAAGCGAAGGGTGCCACTTGGCACCCTGGAATAAGCGTAAAATGATCCGCGCCCCAACGGGGCGCACGGAGGTCGACGAAACATAAAAGTTGATGTAGACGAAGTTCCGTGCGCCCCGTTGGGGCGCGGGGATATGGAATGGTCATACCAGGGTGTATCCTTTGATGGATACACCCTTCGCTTTCACCGTTGTCCCCGTTGGGGACGAAGAATGATCGTACCTCGCCAATAGACGAATGGACTTTTGGCAACCAGTCCAAGTATTGGAAGTTGCGACGTGTCGTCCATGCCACAGACGATTGAGTAATCACTGCGGGACTTTATTGGCCGTGCATTCGCGCAGGGCCTTTTCGATCCTGCGGTCGGGGAGCAGCCAGATCATTGCAACGACGGCATTGAGCACGGTGGCGATGACGGGAAATCCCGCGAGCGATAGAATCAGGGCGGCGATGTAGGTCAGCGGCGAAAGTTTTCCTTTGTAGTCGCGTCCCAACGCCGACAACAGGCGCGAATCGCTGTCGTGCTGGCGAACGATCGCCGATTGCAGCAGGTAGTAAGCGAGGGCGCTCAACAGCAGCACGATGCTGTAAAGAGCGGCGGGATGCGCAGAATAATTGCTCTCCCCCAGCCAGGCGGTGACAAAAGGAATGAGCGAGATGAAAAACAACAGCAGCAGGTTGAACCACATGATCGCGGCGTTGACCTCCCGGCAGGCCTTGAGCAGATGGTGGTGGTTGTTCCAGTAGATGCCGACGTAGAGGAAGCTCATCGCATAGCTGATGAATTTCTGGATCAGCGGTTGCAGAACCGACCAATCATTGCCGTGCGGCACCTTGAGCTCCAGCACCATGATGGTGATGACCACGGCGATCACGCCGTCGCTGAATGCTTCCAATCGTCCCTTGCTCATCATGATTTTGCGGGCAGGAATAGACATCGTTTGCGCCGTTCTGGCAATGGCAAAGCAGCGGCGCATCCCGCAGGACGGAAAAGCCAGGGAGATGCTCGAAGGCAGGGATCGCTGTCCCTAGCGATCCGGTGGGGGCAGGATGCTTGACGGGGAACCATCCTTCCTGACTCACTCGCTTTGTTGACGAACGATAGCGTGGGGTGAAGGTAGATCAGGTGAGGGTGATTCGCGGCCGTCCCCCACCGGAACGCTCGGAGATCGTTCCCTGCCTTTTTCACTCGCTTTGTTGACGAACGATAGCGTGGGGTGAAGGTAGATCAGGTGAGGGTGATTCGCGACCGTCCCCCACCGGAACGCTCGGAGATCGTTCCCTGCCTTTTGATTGCGACATTCCTTGTCAATCCTTTCCCTGGCTTGATCGCCGTAGAGCATTCCGCAGGGTGATCAGGCAAGGAAGTGGCAAGTGCCAGGTGAGCAGTGATCAGTGAAATCGATGAACTAGGAACGAAGTTTTGACATGAATGGCCTCTGTTGTTGTCAGCAGCCATTTTTGACAGAATTTCAGAATTTTCAGAATTTGAAAATCAAGGAGTTTTATTTGATCGATGAATCTGATGGCATTCCAGAACGGCGTGGGGCGGGGCCTTTTCGTGCGTTGCTCGGCGTTGCATTCACAACACAACATTTTGGTGAAGCATTGACAGAAAGGTGCGGGATCGCTACGTAGAGCCACCATGGTACAACATACAAAATCCCTGTTTATCTCTGTTTGGGTTGCCCTTGCCTGCAGCCTCGGCGCGCAAGCGGCGAACAAGATTGTTTTCCTTGCCGGTGGCCGCAGCCACGGACCCGGCGAGCACGAGTTCAATGCGGGTTGTCAATTGCTCGCCAAAAGTCTCAATGACAGCGGTCTCGGCATCGAGGCGACCGTCATTTCCGGATGGCCGAAGGACGAGTCGGTTTTGAACGGGATCAAAGCACTGGTGATCTACGCCGATGGCACCAGCGTGGTCGGCAATGGCTGGGAAAAGGTCGATCAACTCGCGAAGAGCGGCGTCGGCCTTATGTTCATGCACTATGCGGTTCACCCCGACGCAGCAGAGGGCGAAAAGTACTACCGCCCGTGGATCGGCGGTGCGTTTGAGACCAATTTTTCCGTCAACCCGCACTGGGTGGCGGATCTGAAGGTGCTGAAGAACCATCCGGTCGGCAATGGCATCCATTCATTGGTCGAAGCGTACGACGAATTTTATTACAACATGCGCTTCCCGCAGGACCGTTCGAAGGTTCTCGATCTGGTCACCGCCGTGCCGGACCGCTCGCGCATGAAACAATACATCAACCTGTGGAATGAATACGGGGTCGATGGACTCGGCAAACCGCAGACGCTGATGTGGGGCATCGAACGCAAGGACGGCGGTCGCGGGGTCGGTTTCACCGGCGGCCACTACCACCGCAACTGGTCGGTCGATGATTTCCGCAAAGTTGTTCTCAATGCGATCGTCTGGACCGCTAAAATCGAAGTGCCCAAGGAAGGCGTGCCTTCCAAGCCGCTGACCGAGGATGATCTGAATGCGAATCTCGACGACAAAGGCAAAGCCGCCCGCCTGACGCTGGTGAAAGCGGGTGAAGTGAAGTCGATACCCGCGGCACCGGTTCAAACCGAGCGCGAGAGCAAGTTTGCAAAACCCGTGGCCGCGAAGGCCGGGAAAACAACCAGTGGTGCGGCGGCTGGCAAACCGGTTTACAGCAGCCCGGTGATGACCCCGAAGACGAATCGCCTCGAAGAGATCAACGTCCCGATCAAGGATGCCAAGGAGCTTTACCTGATGGTAACGGAAGAGGGTGAAATCAGTTTCGACTGGGCAGACTGGATTGAACCAACCTTGGTCATGGCAGACGGTTCGAGCAAGAGTCTGACTGAAATCAAATGGCGCTCGGCCGAGGCGGGATTCGGGCAAACCCAGATCGGGAAAAACATCCAGGGCGGTCCGCTGATGGTCGATAAAAAAACCTACGACAAGGGTTTCGGCACGCATTCGAAGTCGATGATCGCTTTCAGTCTTCCTCCCGGAGTCGAATCGTTTACCGCCAAGGTCGGCATTGACGATGGCGGCGCGATGCAGCAAGGCGCGGTCACGGCTGCAAGTGTGCGTTTTCTCGTGTTCACCCAGCAACCTGTCATTGCTACGGCTGCCGGGGCCGCCACGTTGGTCCCCACGGAAATGTTCACCGTTCCCGACGACAACTGGGAAGTCACGGTTTGGGCGACCTCGCCGCTGTTGCGCAATCCGACCAACATCGACTTCGATGCCGCCGGTCGCCTGTATGTCGCCGAGGGCGTGAATTACCGTCACGCCAAGGGACGTCGCCCGGAAGGAGACCGCATCGTCATTCTCGAAGACACCGATGGCGATGGCAGCGCCGATACATCGGATGTTTTCGTTCAGGACATCAATCTCGAATCCCCGCTGGGAGTTGCGGTGCTAGGCGACAAGGTCGTCGTTTCCCAGCCACCTGACCTGTTGGTTTACACGGATGTCAACGGCGACCGCAAATTTGATCCCGCCACCGACAAGCGCGAGGTGCTGCTCACCGGCTTCAGTGGTCGCCAGCATGATCACAGCCTGCACAGCATCACCGCCGGGCCGGACGGGCAATGGTATTTCAATCAAGGAAACACCGGTGCCGAGTTCACAGACCGCAGCGGCAAGACATTCCGCATGGGCAGTCCGTATCAACTGCAAAATATCGGGGGCAAGACAAGTGACGACGGCAACGTCTGGATCGGCGGATTTTCCGTGCGCATGAATCCCGATGGCACGAACGTGAAAATCATCGGGCACAACTACCGCAACAGCTACGAGCAGGCGCTCACATCGTTTGGCGATCTGTTCCAAAGCGACAACGACGACCCGCCGGCCTGCCGCGTGGCAGAAGTGATCGAGGGCGGCAATGCCGGATTTGCATCGGCCGACGGCCAGCGTTCCTGGGGTGCCGACCAACGGCCCGGACAGGACACACCGACCGCCGAGTGGCGTCAGGAAGACCCGGGCACCATGCCTGCGGGTGATGTTTACGGAGGTGGTTCACCGACCGGCGTGGCCTATTATGAAGGCGGCTCGATGGGCGAAAAATGGCAGGGCCTGTTGCTCGCCTGCGAAGCGGGCAAAAACATTGTGTTCGGCTATCTTCCCAAACCGGACGGCGCGGGTTTCAAACTGGAACGCATCAATTTTTTCACTTCGAACAAAGAGGGTGAATACGCCGGTTCCGACTTCAAAGGCGGACCGAACAACGAGCTGAAAACGCGCTTCCGACCCAGTGACGTCACGGTCGGTCCGGATGGCGCGATTTATGTGGCCGACTGGTTTGATCCACGCGTCGGTGGTCACGGGACATCGGACGACAGCGGCTCCGGCACGATCTATCGAATTGCTCCGAAAGGATTCAAATCGGTCGTGCCGAAGATCGACTTGAGCAGCACCGAAGGTCAGATCGCCGCGCTGAAAAGTCCTTGCGTCAACGTCCGCAACAGCGGCTTCATCCGCCTCAAAGCCCAGGGTGAAAAAGCCGTGCCTGCGATTGCCGCATTGTTGAAGGACAGCAACCCTTACTTTGCCGCCCGCGCCACCTGGCTGCTGGCGCAAATCGGCCCGAGCGGACAAAAACTCGCCACCGACTTGCTGGATTCCAAGGACGACCGTCAGCGGCTGGTCGCCCTGCGCGCCCTGCGTTTCGCCGGCGCCGACATGGTGAAACTTGCCGCAAAAATGGCCTCCGATCCCTCCCCCGCTGTGCGTCGCGAAATCGCCCTGAGCATGCGCGACGTGCCCGCCGCACAGAGCGTGCCGGTATTGGTGAAGATTGCGAAGCAGTTCGATGGCAAGGATCGAACCTACCTTGATGCTTTCGGCCTTGGTTCGACGCGCAAGGAAGCGCTGGTGTATGCCGAACTGCGCAAGGAGATGGGTGGCGAAGCCGAGTCGTGGACTGATGCGTCCGCGTGGATCGCCTGGCGTCTGCATCCACCGCAAGCCGTGGCCGATTTCAAGGCCCGCGCGCTTTCCGCGAAACTGAATCCGGAACAATCGAAGTTGATGATCACCGCACTCGGATTCGTCGAGAGTCCGGCCGCTGCGGCTGCCATGATCCAACTGGCCAACACGGCGGGCTTTGTGCACAAGGATCTCGCCGGATGGTGGATCAACAACCGCAAGGGCAACTTGTGGAAAGGATATGACATCGACGGCATCCTCAAGGCGATGGGGCAGGATCCCGCCAGCGCCAAGCTGACAGCGGTGGAAATGCCCGCCGAGCCGGCCAATGCCGCCAAACTTCCTCCGGTGGCCGATATCGTCAAACTCGTCGGCGACAAGGAGAAAGGCAAGGCCGCCATCGCCGCCTGTTACATGTGTCACAGAGTCGGCGACCAGGGAATTGAATACGGTCCGAACCTTACTTCGTTTGGCAAACAACAACCGACCGAGGTGATCATCAATGCGATCGCCAATCCTTCCGCGGAAATTTCCCACGGCTTCGAAGGCAGTGTGGTCAAGACCACCGACGGTATCACGATTGTCGGCATGGTTCTCAGCGATGGCGACCCGTTGATCATCAAATGCGTCGGCGGCCAGAACCAGACCATCGCGAAGTCGCGCATCGCTTCGGTGAAACCCATGGAAAAATCACTCATGTATCCGCCCGCCGTGCTGTCGCTCACCCCGCAGGCGATTGCGGATATCGCGGCTTATTTGAAGAGCCTTTGATCCTTTTTGTGAGGTTCTTCACAATTGTCTGCATCGAGACTGGAATATTCGCGCGGGTCGGCACATGATCCGCGCGAGCCACTTTCCTTATGTACGATTTCGACACCATCATTCCGCGTCGCGGCACCGGCAATATCAAGTATGACCGCCGTCCGGACCTCGATCCGTTCTGGGTGGCGGACATGGATTTCGCCTCGGCTCCGCAAATCACCGAAGCCATCATCCGTCGGGCGCAGCATCCGATCTACGGCTACGCCCAGGCGCATCAGGGCCTGATCGAAGCAACATGCGGATATCTGTCGCAGCGGCAGAAAATCTCCGTCGACGAGAAGTCGCTGGTCTGGCTCGGTGGGCTGGTGCCCGCGCTGTCGCTGGCGGTGCGGGCTTTCTGCTCGCCAGGCGATGCCGTGATGGTCTGCACGCCCTCGTATCCGCCGTTTCTCGGGGTGCATCACGACAGCGCGAATCTCGATTTGATCAGCGTTCCGCATTGCATGGTTGACGGGAGATGGACCATCGACTTCGCCGCCATGGAGTCCGCAGTGACAGAAAAGACCCGGATTTTCCTGCTCAGCAATCCGCAAAATCCGTTAGGCCGGGTGTTCACGCGGCAGGAATTGATCGAACTGGCGGAGTTCTGCCGCCGTTATGACATGATCCTGGTGTCCGATGAAATCCACTGCGATCTCATTTTCGACGAGCAGGCCACGCCGCACATCTGCGCTCATTCGCTGCCGGAAATCTATCACGACCGCATCATCACGCTGTTGTCGCCCTCGAAAACCTACAACATCGCCGGCATCGGCATTGCTTATGCGGTCATCACCGACGACAGCCTGCGCCGGCGTTTCAGCGCCGCCAGAGGTCACAGTCTCGCGGAGATCAGCACCTTTGGATATTACGCCGCCGAAGCCGCCTATCGCCACTGCGAACCATGGCGTCGGGAAATGATTGCCTATCTAACGAAGAACCAGGAAATTCTGCACGAATTCCTCGCCGCACATGCGGAGAAACTGCAGGTCAACCACAACCAAGCCACCTATCTCACCTGGATCGATTGCCGCGCTTGTGGTCTGGAAAATCCGGCATTGCACTTCGAACAAAAAGCCAAACTGTTCCTATCGGACGGTGCGTTTTTCGGCATGAAGGGATTCGTCCGCTTCAACTTCGCCTGCCCCCAGTCGCGGCTGCTGGAAGGCCTGGAGAAAATGGTGGCGGTATTGTAAATGCCGGCACAATGTCGGGCGTCGATGATCGACATCGACACCCACCACAAGATTGAGAAATAGGAGGGCGAGCGCAAGTTCGCGCCGGGTTTGCACCAAAAAACCATGGCGCAAAGGGCATAACCCCACGCCCACGTTCAGCTCGGGGGCCACTCCCTGGACCTCCGTGTCGTTGCTGTCCGGGTGATTTCTCGAGCTTACCAGATCGTTTTGGCCGTCAAACTGGCCCGTCATTCATCGTTTTCGCCATTTTTCCGCCAGCCCCCGGCCCTGTTGGTTGAAAAAATTTGTTGACGGCGTGTTGCGCATGCAACACATTATGATCATGAAGACCGCAGCAGTCCACAGTCGAATTGAGCCTGAGCTCAAGGAGCAGGCCGAAGGAATACTCCAACAATTGGGTCTGAGTCCGACCGAGGCGATTCGCATGTTTTATACGCAGATCACCCTGCGGAACGGACTGCCGTTCGATGTGGCTATTCCGAATGACGTGACGATCAAGGCACTGGAGGACTCCCGGAACGGCCGTAATCTGGAACGATTTGACTCTACCGAGAAACTTTTCGAGAGCTGGAATGCATGAAAGCGATTTTTCAGACCAGCCAATTCAAAAAGGATTTCAAGAAGATTAAGAAGCGAGGCAAAGATCTGAGTAAGCTCATGGAGGTCGTAAGTGCCATAGCAAATAGCGAAGCGCTAGAGGAGCGTCATCGTGACCACGCACTGAGTGGGAATTCGTCAGGGTCAAGAGACTGTCATATCGAACCGGACTGGATTCTAATCTATCGTGTTGATGACGGGCACCTGTTCCTTGAGAGAACGGGCAGCCACAGCGACCTTTTCAGATAAGATGAACACCCGACAAGTCGTGGAGCACCCACTGGCCATAATCATTTCAATTTCATTTCCACATCCACTCAACCGCGCCGGAGGGCGCACATCAAACGTGCGATCTTTCCATGGGATAGGGATGGACAATTTACACCAATAAATGCACGAAGAAAGTCCCAGCTTACGGGGTATATACTGGGCGGTCGCCCCGTTGACGTTCATACTGATCAGTCAATGTTTGGGGTGGATTAGCGGCAAATTGACACTCACGAGCATGAATTCCGACGCGCTATTGTTTACCGCGCTTACAGGTTCGCTGGCCGGACTTTGGTTTCTCTACAAGAAGCTCGACGATTCTTCCCTAACATCCGAGCCGTTCTGGAAGTCTGGATTTTGGATCTTTGCTGGGATTGGGGCAACTTTCGCAGTAGGACTCGCACTGGCAAAGCCCTTGTTTATGGTGCCCTAGCAGTAAGTTGCAAGGAATCTGGAGAACAAGCAACTTTACAATCACTGTAATTCATACTCACGTCCTCAATCGCCCCGGTCGCAGCGTATGCAGTACGCGGGATGACTAAAGTGGAGCGGTGGAAGGTGCCCGATAGCCGCTCTCATGACATCGTGCCGGCACCGCATCCGTTCATCTCTGCTGACTGCCGCGGGATCACCTTCCGGTGTCGGACTCCACTTCCAAGAGCCTCCTGCACCAAACCTTCCCGCTACACCGGCCCGTGACACTAACGTCTCATTTCCGTCAAATTTTCGGTTTTGACGGGGATAGATCGAGTATTGTATACGGACTGTGTTAAGATGCATTTTCTCTTACCAGATACGACTAGTCGCTTTGCATCACGACGAGTCACACAAGAACTGTTCGCCCAAGAAAATCATGATCTCACGTGACGACATTATCTTTGGAGGTCTCTTTGTAGCCGTTGCTCTCATTCTTGGAATAGTCACAGGATTCATCGGAATTTCCTACCCTGTCCGAGTCGACAACACAGCATTGAGTTCGCCAATTAAAGTCGAACGAATCACTGGGCACCAGATCGAATTGGTTGATGGCCGAGTGATCAGCTGAGCGATGCTTACACGGACCAAGAATGGGAAAACAGGATTGCATACAGTAAGAATCTAGTGGACCTTGAAGGTGATGCAGAAGGACCGGAGGTCTGGCTTTATGGTGACCGCGAGTTGTTTATTTGTGGAACGCCTTGGGCGCAACCGATCCGGATTCCAATCATCCCCAATCGAATTCCCAGGAACCATCGTCAGCTCATTGCCGTTGGAGAGATAACGAAAAAAGCAGAACAATGAGTGGTCAGGCCAGTTTTGCATCGTCGAGTATTCGCGCTTCCTTTACAATCACGACACCAACCAAAGTTCCCTTCTTCACTCCAAGGCCACCTTTGACTCAAAAGCCCCGGAGAAGGGTCTTCAGATTACCGAGCAGCCCCCGGAACTTTTCAATTGACCTCGATGCCTAACCAAGCATTGCCGCGCCGCTCACAGCAACTCCGCGTATTCGAGCAGTCCCTGTTTGCCGCCTTCGCGGCCGAAGCCTGATTCCTTGAATCCACCGAAGGGCGATGCGGGGTCGAACTTGTTATAAGTATTCGCCCAGACGACGCCGGCCTTGAGTTCGCTCGACATTTTCAAGATCAACGATCCCTTGTCCGTCCACACTCCGGCGCTCAGGCCGTAGGGGGTGTTGTTGGCTTTTTCCACCGCTTCCTCGGGGGTTCGGAAGGTCATGATCGACAGCACCGGACCGAAAATTTCCTCGCGGGCGATGCGATGACTGAGCGTGACACCGGAAAAAAGTGTCGGCGGGAAGTAATATCCCTTGTCGGGCAGAGGGCAGGACGCTTGGTGGATTTCGGCTCCCTCCGCGATGCCCGATTCCACGAGTTCGGTGATTTTCTCCAGTTGTTTTTGGGAATTGATCGCTCCGATGTCGGTGTTCTTGTCCATCGGATCACCCACCCGAAGCGAGCGCATGCGGATTTTCAATTTGCCCAGCACAGCGGCGGCAATGGACTCCTGCACCAGCAATCGCGAGCCGGCGCAACAGACGTGGCCCTGATTGAAAAAGATGCCGTTGATGATGCCCTCGACCGCCTGATCGATCGCCGCATCGTCGAATACAATGTTCGCCGCCTTGCCGCCGAGTTCCAGGGTGAGGCGCTTGCCCGATCCGGCGAGCGAACGCTGGATGGCCTTGCCCACCGCTGTTGATCCGGTGAAGGCGATTTTTTTCGCCAGCGGATGATTCACCAGAGCGTGTCCCGTTTCACCGGCGCCGGTGACAAAATTCACCACTCCCGGCGGCAGACCGGCATCCTCGAGGATCGAGGCGAATTTCATGCAAGTGATCGATGTTGTCTCCGCCGGTTTGAGCACCACGGTGTTGCCGCAAGCCAATGCGGGGGCGATTTTCCACGCGAGCATCAACAAGGGAAAATTCCATGGAATCACCTGTCCGACCACACCGAGCGGCATCAGCGTGTGACCGGGCGTT
>Ga0209598_10003947_pt1 | contig 11068 bp, 9 predicted proteins | sample M_140807_EF_Meta_FD_187317 | JGI IMG/M metagenome (GOLD analysis project Ga0209598, IMG submission 187317) | Freshwater microbial communities from Lake Montjoie, Canada to study carbon cycling - M_140807_EF_MetaG (SPAdes) (version 2) | ecosystem: Environmental > Aquatic > Freshwater > Lake... | reverse complement strand
CACGCCGTCACGCATTGCGGTTACCCGCCATAGCGCTCCGACCGCTTGTAGGCACATGGTTTCAGGTTCACATTCCTCCCCTAACAGGGGTTCTTCTCAACTTTCGCTCGCGCTACTAGTTCACTATCGGTCATCAGAGAGTATTTAGCCTTACGGGATGGTCCCCGTAGATTCAGTCGAGATTCCACGTGGCTCGACCTACTCAGGGTACCCCCTCAATGGAGCAACTCAGCTTTCGCGTACGGGTCTGTCACCCTCTGTGGACGACCTTTCCAAGTCGTTCCGCTAGCCTGTTGTTTGTAACTCCTCGGGGGCCCTACAACCCCGAAGTGGAAACCACCTCGGTTTGGGCTATTTCCCTTTCGCTCGCCGCTACTGAGGAAATCGAGTTTTCTTTATTTTCCTGCGGGTACTGAGATGTTTCAGTTCTCCGCGTTAGCCGCTGCAACCTATGAATTCAGTTGCAGCTTGTTCAGGAATCCCGGGATCATCACCTGTTTGACGGTTACCCCGGGCTTATCGCAGTCTTCCGCGCCCTTCACAGCCTTCTGATGCCTAGTCATCCCCCATGTGCCCTTTCTAGCTTGACCACCCGAATCGAATGCTCGCAAGCGAGCCTGATTCGAGTGAGCTATCGCCGAACCATCTGATTGCCTGGCTCTTCAGTCCGAAGACTGAAGAAGCCCTGCTCGGTTCGGATCTACGATTATTTCTCGCTCTTTTTCCAGAGATGCCGCCTACGGCTTGCGCCGCACACGATCTCCCTGGGCCTTGGGAGAACGCTTTCAGAGAGACGCTTGAGACGCCTCCCCTTCAGCATTCTTTTCAAGATGCCAATTACCACGACCAAATTGTCAACGAACGAGAACGGACCAGCGATGGACGAAGCCATTGCCGGCCCGTATGCGGGAACCGAACCCGGGATAAGTGGGATCGGCCGCGACAGACCCAAAACTTAGCGGCGGACCATTCGACCGTCAAGCGCCCGGAAAAATCCGGGCAATCCGACCAATTTCGGCCGCCGAAGCGAGGGTATAACCGTTTTCATGATACGCATCGGCGGGCGGAGAGGTTCGGCACTGGCCGCGGCGGCTGCGATCGCCTTCTTGGCGGCTCGTTTCGCGTGGTCGCAGCCCCCTGCGCCACCGGCCGTTCCCGTGGCGGCGGCCCTTGTTTCCACGATGAAAACGGCCTCCGGCCAGCCTTTCGTGGGCACCGTGCTGCCAGCCCGAACGAGCGATGTCGGCAGTGCCGTTGACGGTCGCCTGACCGAACTTCCGATCGTGGATGGCCAACACGTGGCCGAAAACGAGCCGATCGCCCAGCTTTTGCGGGGCTTGCTGGAGATCGAACGGGCTGGCGCCACCGCCGAACTCGACCGCCGCCGCCAGGTGCTCGGTGAACTTCAGGCCGGCTCGCGGCCGGAAGAAATCGAGCAGGCCCGCGCGGCAGTCGCCGGCTTCGAGGCCCGGCTTTCCTACGCGAAAGATCGACTCGCTCGCTTGGCGAGGCTCGCCGAGCGGGGCACAAGCACGGCCGATGAGCTGAACGATGCTCAAACGGAACTGCGGGCAGTCGAAGCCCAACTCCGCGGCAGTCGCGCCGCCCTCGAACTCGTCGAGACCGGCCCACGCAAGGAACAGATCGCGCAGGCGGCAGCCGCCGCTGCCGTCCAAGAGGCCGAAGTGCAGCGGATCGACGACCAGCTCGCCAAGCACACGATCCGCGCGCCCTTCAGTGGCTGGGTGGTCGAGCGGTTTACCGAAAAGGGACAGTGGGTGGCCCGCGGAGGACTGATCGCGAGGATCGCCGAACTCGACACCCTCGAGATCGAAGCCCAGGTGCCCGAGTCGTCGCTGGCCGCGCTTCGCGAGGGCGCCCACGTGCGACTGGAGTTCGACGCCGCGGCCGATCAGGCGTGGATCGGCACCGTCGCGAGGGTCGTACCCCAGGCCGATCTCCTGAGCCGAAGTTTTCCAGTACGAATCCGGCTGGAAAACCGGATCGTGGATGGCGTGCCGACCATCAAGGGGGGCATGCTGGCGCGGGCCTGGCTGCCCGTCGGGGCCGCCGGCGAGGTCACCGTCGTGCCCAAGGACGCGCTCGTTCTCGGAGGCGCGAAGCCGCTCGTGTTCTGCATCGATCCGTCGAGCCCCACCACGGGCGTGGTGCGGCCCGTCGAGGTGGCGCTCGGAGCCGCGGTCGAGGGCCATGTCGCGGTGCGGGGAACGCTCGAACCGGGCGCGCTCGTCGTCGTCCGCGGCAACGAACGACTGCGGCCCGGCATGCAGGTCACCTTCACGCCGCCGACCGAGTGATCCGCCACCACGCGCCGTGCCAGCCTTGAACCGGCGATCAGTTTCATGAACCTCATCGAGTCGTGCGTCACGAGCCCTGTGAAGGTCGCGGTGGGCGTGATCCTGGTGACGCTCTTCGGCGTGCTCTCGATTCTCTCGATGCCGGTGCAGCTCACGCCGGAAGTCCAGATCCCCACGATCACCGTCGACTGCCAATGGCGGGGCGCGAGCCCGCAGGAGATCGAGCGCGAGCTGATCCAGCCGCTCGAGGAGCAACTCCGCAGCGTGGAAGGACTCGTCAAGCTCTCGAGCGACTCGGCAAGTTCGGCCGGCACGGTGGAGCTGGAGTTTGCCGTCGGCACCGACATGTCGCAGGCGCTCGTGAAGGTGAACACGCGGGTGCAGCAGGTTCGCGACTGGCCGATCGACGCCGACCGCCCCGTGATCAGGACCTCGAGTGCCAACGATCGCCCCGTCGCCTGGTTCATCCTCGGGCAGGCCGCTCCCGAAACGGCTGCCATCGAGAAGGCCAAGGCCGATCATCCGGCTCTCGCGGCCGACCTTGATCGCGTGCTCAAGGCCCGCTCGCCCGACCTGGCAATGTTCCGGATCCGGAAGCTCGCCGCCGCGCACCCCGAACTCGCCGCACTCGCCCCGCCCGTCATCGACGTCGAGGCGGTCCGCCGCATGGCCGAGGACGACATCGAGAGCCGGCTCGAGCGGGTGGACGGCGTCTCGAGCGCCGACCTCGTGGGCGGCCGCGAGGACGAGCTCCAGGTGATCGTCGATCCGCAGTTGCTCGCCGCCCGCAACCTCACGATCGAAGACCTCCGGCTCGCCCTTGCCAACCAGAATCAGGACACCTCGGGCGGCGACCTCTGGGAGGGCAAGCGGCGGTATGTGGTCCGCACGCTCGGCCAGTTCCGCTCTCCGGAGCAGGTCGAGGGCGTGATCATCACGCGCCGCGACGGCAAGCCCGTCTACGTCCGCGACGTGGCCAAGGCCCGCCTCGGCACCAAGAAGCCCGACGGCATCGTCCGGCGGTTCGGGGCCCGCAACATCGCCATCCGGGTCACCCGCGAGTCGGGGGCCAACGTGCTCGACGTGATGCAGCGGCTCCGCGACACGGCGAGCCGGATCGACGAGCAGCTCAAGCCCAAGGGGCTCTCGCTCTCGCTCGTCTACGACGAGACGAACTACATCGACTCCGCCATCGGACTCGTGAAAGACAACATCCTCGTGGGCGGCCTGCTCACGCTCGGCACGCTGCTCCTCTTCCTGAGAAACATCCGCTCCACGCTGATCGTGGCGATGTCGATCCCGGTGAGCGTGATGGGCACCTTCCTCGCCCTCGCCGCCTTCGACCGCACGCTCAACGTGATCAGCCTCGCGGGCATCGCCTTCGCCGTGGGCATGCTGATCGACAACTCAGTGGTCGTGCTCGAAAACATCTTCGTCCACTGGAGCGCCGGCGAGTCGCCGAAGGACGCGGCCGTCAAGGGCACCCAGGAGGTGTGGGGGGCGATCCTGGCAAGCACGCTCACCAACGTCGCCGTGTTCCTGCCTGTGCTCTTCGTGGAGGGGGAGGTGGGCCAGCTCTTCGGCGACATTGCCCTGGCGATCGCGGCCGCCGTCGGGCTCTCGATCGCCGTTTCCGGGCTCGTCGTGCCTGCAGCTGCCGCCCTGCTCCTCCAGAGCCGCCACGCCCGCGCCGCCGCCACGGTTGTGACGGGGGCCGGTGATACGGCCGGCACCACGGCCTCGCGAGGCGACGTGCTCACGCGGTTCGGCGCCACCTTCATGGGCGTGGTCACCGGCATCAACCGCTTTCTGCTCGCCAGCGCGGCCCGGGCGGCGATCGCCTCGTTTGCGATCGTCGCCGCAGCGGCAGTGGCCACCTGGCTCCTGATGCCGAAGGTCGAATACCTCCCCGAAGGCAACCGCAATCTTGTGTTCGGCATCCTGCTGCCGCCACCGGGCTACAACATCGATGAACTCCTGCGAATGGGCGACCGCGTCGAGGAACGACTGATCCCCTACTGGGACGTCGATCCAGGCACGCCCGAAGCGAAGGCCCTCGACGCCCCGGTGGTCGCCGACTGCTTCTTTGTGGCCCGCGGCAAGAGCGTGTTCATCGGCCTGCGTTCGCTCGACCCACTCGAGGCCGCGAAGCTCGTGCCGCTTGTCCGCCGGATCGCGGCCGACCTGCCCGGCACGTTCGCGGTGGCCAAGCAGTCGAGCCTGTTTGAAAACGGCATCGGCGCCGGCCGCACCATCGACATCGAGATCACCGGCCCGGATCTCGCGAAGCTCGTCAAGCTCGGCGTGCAGGTCATGGGGAAGCTCCCCGAAGCCACGCCCGGCAGCCAAAACCTGCCCAGGCCGTCGCTCGACCTCTCCAGCCCCGAGATTCAGCTCGTGCCGCGGCTCGAGCAGGCGGCCGACATGCGGCTCGACGCCCGGCAGCTCGGCTACATCGTCGACTGCCTCGTGGACGGCGGCTACGCCACCGACTACTTCCTCGACAACGACCGGATCGACCTCGTGATCAAGGGAGACGACCGGTTCGTGCAACGGACGCAGGACCTGCGCACGCTCCCGGTGGTCACGCCGGGCGGCCAGCTCGTGCCACTCGAAGCGGTGGCGGAGGTTCGCGAGTTCTCCAGCGGCCCCGAGCAGATCCTCCACCGCGAGCGGGAGCGGGCGATCACCGTCCAGGTTTCGCCGCCGGCAAAGATGCCGCTCGAAGAGGCCCAGGAGCGGATCCAGTCGATGATCGTGAAGCCGCTCGAAGAGTCTGGCGGGCTCGACGGCGGCTACCGAATCACGCTCGGCGGCACCACCGACAAGCTCGTGGCCACCTGGAAGTCGCTGTGGTTCAACCTCGTGATCGCCGGCGTGATCACCTACCTCCTCATGGCGGCGCTCTTCGAATCGTGGCTCTATCCGGCCGTCGTCATCGCCTCGGTGCCAGTTGGCAGCGTCGGCGGCCTGCTCGGCCTCTGGCTGCTCAACTGGCTGGGAGCGTCGTTCGGTATCTTCCAGCCGCTCGACGTGCTCACGATGCTCGGCTTCGTGATCCTGATCGGCACCGTGGTCAACAATCCGATTCTGATCGTGGAGCGGGCGCTGCAACTCGTCCGCGAGACCGACACGGAGCCGACCGAGGCGATCCTGGAGGCAGTCCGCAGCCGGGTGCGGCCGATCTTCATGACCACGCTCACCACGGTGCTCGGCCTGCTGCCCCTCGTGCTCTTTCCCGGAGCGGGGAGCGAGCTCTACCGCGGCCTGGGCGCGGTGCTGCTCGGTGGCATGCTCTTTTCGACAATCGTCACGCTCGTGCTCGTGCCGGCACTGCTCGGCCTCTGCTTCCGGGTGTTTGGCACCAGTGGCCTGAAGCCCGCCACCGCTGCCGGCCCGTGAAAGCCGAAGGCCGTAAGGCCTCGGGCGCGGCCACGCTGGGCCGCGCCTCTCTTGGCCTCGTCCCACGCCTCACGGCGTTGGGCTTGGACAGGTCACGCCGACGCGGAGCATCCAGGCGGCCAGGATCGCCCGGGCGGTCCAGGCGATGGTGCGAATCCAGTTGCTCCGCACGAGGGAATCCACCACGGGCGCCGAGTGGCCGTCGCGAGCGAGCCGGCCATGCAACGGCACCTGCACGAAGAACGTGGAGAGCCAGATCACCGCGATGAGCGCCAGACCCACCAAGGCCGCGCCGCGGCCGACGCCCGCCGGTGGCCAAGCCGCCACCGCCACCGCCGTCGCGAGTTCCACCGCCATGAACGGAATCACCACGGGGCTGGTGCGACGCTGGTTCTCGATCGCATGCTCCCGCGACCCGGCGCCGGTGATCGTGGCAAACAGCGGGTAGTGCACGACCTGCACGAACCAAATGAGGCCGCACATCGCCCCCGACGCAACAGCCTGCGCCACGAGGATCAATTCCACGAGCGGCACGCCAGCGATGGAGTCATTCATGCCGAACGCCCGCCTCGTTGCGGTGCTGCCGCCAGGCGTGAAGGAGGATCAGCCCGAAGGGAATCCACCAGAGCAGGTCGTTGGTCGGCAGCGTCCAGCCGAAGGCCGGCGGCACATCGCCACGCATCACGCCCATCGCATACCCGAGCGGGCCGAAGATCTTTCCCAGAAAACCCACGAGCACGATCGGCCAGTGCCTCACCGGGTCGGAGGCGGCGGCGAGGTAGCCGATGCCATAGACCCCTACGATCATCCCCACGCACTGCCAGATGAACGGATAGTTTGGCTGTTCGAGGCCGGTGAGGTCGAAGAGCCACGGAGGATAGAGCACGGTGACCGCGCCCCAGATGAGGTTGTAGATGCCCGCGGCCACGAGCCAGCGGTGCATCCAGATCGGCGTGGGGGTGGGTTCTGAGACGGGTGTCATCGCGGCAGAACGATAGTCGCTCCGCAGCCGCCGGCGAGGGGGATTCACTCGCCGATGTCCTCGGCCCAGAGCTGGGGGTGTTTTTGCATGAAGTCCCGCATCAGCGCGATGCACCGCTCATCCTGGAGCACCGTGAGCTCGACGCCCCGCTCCGCCAGCAACTTCTCCTCCCCCATGAATGACCGGTTCTCGCCGATCACCACCCGAGGAATCCCGTAGAGCAGGATCGCGCCGCTGCACATCGGGCAGGGAGAGAGCGTGGTGTAGAGCGTGCACTCGCGGTAAAAGCTGGCCGACTGCCGACCCGCCCGCTCCAGCGCGTCCATCTCGCTCGCCGTGGAGGATCGTGCTTCCCTGCTGCACGCGGCGGTTGTGCCCGCGGCCCACGATCATCCCGTCGCGCACCACCACGGAGCCGATCGGAATGCCGCCCTCGGCAACCCCCTGCTCCGCCTCTTCAATCGCCGCCAGCATGTATGCGTCCATGATGGCCAAGGATACCGACTGCGGCATCATGGTGGCACCTGGCGGGCTGCAATGGGCATTCCCTGCGCGGGAAACGGGCCAGATCCCACCGGCGGCTTACGGTGCCGCGAGCCGCTCGACGCCCCGTTTCACCGGCCGAAACCCCTTGAGCCGCGTCGCCCGGCCCGCTACCGTCCGCCACCCTACACGAGGAGACCGCCCTCATGCGTGCATCGATCCTGAAGCGTCTGCTGATCTTCGCCGCTGTGATGGCGACCACGTGCTGGCTCCCGGCCCGCGGCGAAGAGCCCACCGACACGGTCCAAGGCCACCCTGCACTCACCCGGGCCCCGCGACACACCGTCACGAAGCAAGGGCGACGCGGCGACCCCGTAAACATCGCCTTTGTTGGCACCGAGGAGGAACTCCACCGGGCGCTCGCCGCGGCCCGCTGGTATGCGGCCGACCCGATCACGCTGAAATCATCGCTGCGGATCGCGGCCGATGTCGTCCTGAAGAAGCCCTACCCCCATGCCCCCGTGAGCGACCTCTTTCTCTGGGGCCGGCGGGAGGACCTCGCCTACGAGCAGCCGGTGGGCGACAGCCCAAAGCAGCGGCATCACGTCCGCTTCTGGCGGTCGCAGGAGGTCGATGCCGCCGGCGAGCCGCTCTGGCTCGGCGCTGCCACCTTCGACGAGCGGGTGGAGATCAGCCGCACGACAGGGGGCGTGACACACAAGATCTCGCCAGAGGTAGACAACGAGCGCAACAAACTCGTGGGCGACACAGCGCGGTCAGGTGCACTCGACGGCTACTACTGGGTGGACCGCTTCCATCCTGAGCGTCAGGGCGTGAATGGCGGAGGCGATCCCTGGGTCAGCGATGGCCGGCTCGCCGTGGGCGTGCTCGAGGTCCGGCGCTGAGCCCGCTGGAGCCGTAGCCGCAGGTTGCCAACCTGCGGTACTCCGATCGCTCCGTGGCGTTTCGAGGCCGCCGGGACGGGTGCGATTCGCTCCACCCCCCCTGGTGCGATTCGCTCCACCCCCCTGGTGCGATTCGCTCCAGTTGGCCCCGCGGGGTGGTGCATTTTGCCCCACCCCCCTCAGGGTCACCCCACGAAGGACGGCACGCGAAACTGCTGTTTTTGATGGTCGAGATGCAAATCCCCCCAAAAACCGCCATCTCGCAGAGATTTGGCACGGGATATGCAGAGAGAATTGTTGACATCGCCGTGACTGGATGCGGCAATCCTCATTTCTGCCTCATGCCGTTGGAGCCCCCCAGCATGCCCCGCCTCGCCATTCAAAGACTGTGCGCCACCGTCGCCCTCCTCCTCGTCGCCGCCACCGCCTCCGCCGACACCGTCTATGAGGTGAACACCAACGGGGCCACGCAGACCGGTTCGAAGAACAACGACGGCGTCTTCATCGGCCAGTCGTTCAACTCCGGCACGAACACGCTCCTGACGTCGGCGTCTCTCGAGATCAACCGCAACGGTCTTGCCATCGCAAATTTCACCCTCAAGCTTTTCGAGGCGACGGGCACAGCGAACAACTACTTCGCGACCGGCAGTTCGCTTGCGGACGCCACCTTCAGCAACTCGATCTTGAGCGACACTGAGTTCACATTCTACGACTTCACCAACCTCAACTGGGCCCTGTCGCCCAACACGGTCTACATGATCGGCGTCGCCAGCGAGAGCACGCCAACGGTCAAGTGGTCGCTCAATCAAAGCGCAACCAAAAACAGTTCGACGGGCTTCATCACCGGCTACTCCGGCTACAATGCCCAAGAGGGCAGCAATGTCGATAACGGCCTGCACGGCGCCACCATCACCGCCGTGCCCGAGCCGTCCACGCATCTCGTCGTCAGCATCGCGGCTGCGGGAATGTGGCTGATGGCTCGGCGGCGCACGTCCCTGAACAGTCACACGTGATGCTGGGGAGTTCCCCATCGCCTACGCGATTGGGCTTCGTGATTCCCACACATCGGTTCACACGCGGAGCGGTGCCGCGTGCAGCCGGTCGTGCTCTGCTCCCTCGCGGGCGAGGCGGCTCTCGTAGAGGCACACCCGCTGCACGCTCGCGGAGCCACCGTCGGCATCGCGGCACGCCTCGAGCGCCGCAATCAGGCGATCGCTCCCGGCGCCCGCGCCACCCCGGCCGCCGCGAAACCGGCCGAGCGTGAGGTGCGGACGGTAGGCCCGCGCCTCCGGGGGAAACCCGAGCGGCGTGAGTCGCTCCGCGAGGGCGGCGTGCAGCCGGCCAAGCTCCGCGGCCCCCTCATGAACGCCGAGCCACGCCACCCGCGGTCGTGCCGCGTCGGGAAACACTCCGACCCCTCCGAAGTCGAGCCGAAACGGCGGCACCGTCGCGGCCGCCTCGTCGATCGCCAGGCAGATCCGGTGCAGATCGGCGTCGTCCACATCGTCGCCCAAAAATTGCAGCGTGAGGTGCATCTGCTCCCGTGCCACCCACGCGGCCTCGATGCCCGCCTCACGCAGCCGGTCGATGATCCGGGCCGCGCGGGCGGTCACCTCCGCCGAAACGTCCACCGCCACAAAGAGCCGCATCTGCCGCATCGATCACCTCCGGGCCGACAACGTATCATGCCCCGATCCCAGCCGCCCCTCAGACGCGTCTCAATCATGACCTTGCGCTCCTTTCTGCCCGCGATCGCGATCGCGATCGCCTTCGCCGCCGGCGTTCGCGGCGCCGACGCACCCTTTGCTGTGACCATCGAGGTCAACGCCGCGGGCGATCGCGGACGCATGGCGGAGATCTGGCGTTTCTTCGGGGCCGACGAGCCCAACTACGCCACCATGCCGCACGGCCGGAAGCTGCTCGGCGAACTCGGCGAACTGCGGCCAAAGCAGGTCTACTTTCGCGCCCACAACCTGCTCACAACGGGCGACGGCACGCCCGCGCTCAAGTGGGGCTCGACCAACGCCTACACGGAAGACCAGCAGGGCCGCCCCGTCTACGACTGGACGATCCTCGACGGGATCTTCGACGCCTATCTCGCCAGCGGCGTTCGACCCTATGCCCAGATCGGCTTCATGCCCGAGGCGCTCTCCGCGAAGCCCCGGCCCTATCAGCATCGCTGGCGGGTCGGCGCTCCCTATGAGGAGATCTACACCGGCTGGGCCCATCCACCCACCGACTACGCGAAGTGGGAAGAACTCGTCTATCAGTGGGTGCGGCACTGCGTGGAGCGGTATGGCGCCGACGAAGTGGCCGAATGGTACTGGCAGACGTGGAACGAACCCAACATTCCCTACTGGCAGGGCACGCCTGAGGAGTTCTTCCGGCTTCATGACCACGCGATCGCCGCGGTTCGTCGCGGCCTGCCAGCCGCCCGCGTCGGCGGGCCAGACGTGGCCGGCGACGGCGGCGGCTTCATGGACCGCTTCCTCGACCACTGCCTGCACGGCACGAACCACGCCACGGGCACCAAGGGCACGCCGCTCGACTTCGTGTCGTTTCACGCCAAGGGCGCCCCCACCACCGTCGACGGCCACGTGCGGATGGGGCTCCGCGAGCACCTGCGCACGATCGACAAAGGCCTCGTCCGGATCGTGAAGCATCCCGAACTCGCCGACGTGCCGATCGTGATCGGCGAGTCGGATCCCGAGGGCTGCGCCGCCTGCCAAGGCCCGCAGCTCGCCTACCGCAACGGCACGATGTATTCGAGCTACACGGCGGCGAGTTTTCCGCGAAAGCTTGCCCTCGCCACACGCCACCGGGCCAACCTCGTCGGCGCCCTCACGTGGGCTTTCGAGTTCGAGGGCATGCCCTGGTTCGCCGGCTTCCGGTCGCTGGCCACCAACGGCGTGGACAAGCCCGTGCTCAACGTGTTCCGCATGTGGGCGCGAATGACGGGCCGGATGCTGCCCGCCACG
>Ga0209598_10003945_pt1 | contig 11069 bp, 11 predicted proteins | sample M_140807_EF_Meta_FD_187317 | JGI IMG/M metagenome (GOLD analysis project Ga0209598, IMG submission 187317) | Freshwater microbial communities from Lake Montjoie, Canada to study carbon cycling - M_140807_EF_MetaG (SPAdes) (version 2) | ecosystem: Environmental > Aquatic > Freshwater > Lake... | reverse complement strand
TGGGGCCAAGAGTCCGTTTGAGTTGATGTCGCGGATTGAGTTCAAGGACCCGACGACGGAGATTCAGTTCCACGACAAGGACTTTGAGCGATTCAGCGAAACGGTCGAAGAGATCAAGGATGAGACGCAAGACTACTTGCCCACGGTCCGTCTAAGTGCAGAGTCGCTCCGAACCGTACGTTAAATATGTTTGGCTCAATCGAGCTTGTGCCAGCGTTTCAGCTGGCGTTCTCTTTCCTTTTGAAATTCCGCGATCGGATCGATGCTCGGATCGATTTCCTCTTCCATCACTTTAAAGAAGCTAGCTCCGAGCACTCCTAGTATCCCAGCAAAGATCGCAAGGGCAGTCATGAACGTAAACATGGTGATGCATCTACCTAGCGTAGTTACTGGAGTGATATCCCCGTAACCGACCGTCGCAACGGTGACCATGGTGAAATAGGCTGCATCGAACAGGTCTCTAAACTTGTCCGGCTGAGCCTCGTACTCTGCTTCAAAAATCGAGACGGTACAGAATAGGCCAACGACCAACTGAGTAAACAAGAGTGGTTTCCATGCTGGCCAAGCGCGATAGAAACCTAAAGCAACTAATTGCAATGAGCGGTTGTAGCGGAAGAACTTAAGCAGCTGGAAAGTGCGTAATGCTCGAAGGAGATGCCCCCATCCTGGGGGCACAAAGAATCCGATCCAAAACGGCAGGATCGAAAGCAGATCGACCAAACCCATCGCAGACTGAGGGTAATGCCATCCGTAGTGATCCTGGGCGTCATCGAGCCAGCGCAATAGATACTCCACACTAAAGACAACAGCGATCAGACCCTCAGTCCAAACGAATCCGGGAAAACGCTCTTGGGCTCCCGCAGAACGGTGGGATAGCTCGGTCAAATAGACCATTGTCCCAAGGACGATGGATAGCTTGAGAAATGGATCTAACCGTTTGAGGATCGGTCGAACTTGAAACATCTCTCATTTCTGGGGTTAAAATCACTGCCGTTGATCTCGCTTGCTCAACACCGAAAACCGCATGCTTGAGGGCTGTTTTCTGCAGTTTTGGAGGCGCGCTTTGATCTTCGAAATGCAAAAAATCGCTTTCTGAATTTTTTGCGCCTCAAAATTTGCTATTCTCTGCCTGGAATACACTAAGCGTCTTTGCGAGGATCGTTCTTTCGACATTAGGTACAGAGTGCGAGCATGGGATTATTCGACAAAATACGTGGCGAATTCATCGATATCATCGAGTGGATCGATGACTCCAGACACACCTTGGTATGGCGATTTCCGCGTTATCAGAATGAGATCAAGAACGGAGCCAAGCTGATTGTCAGACCGGGGCAGGTGGCGATTTTTGTATCCGAAGGGAAATTGGCAGACGTTTTCGAACCAGGGACTTACGAGTTAACCACGGCCAACCTCCCTGTCCTCTCGACCCTGAAAGGCTGGAAGTACGGTTTCAATAGCCCGTTCAAAGCCGAGGTCTATTTCTTTAGCCTGCGACCTGTTTTGGACCTCAAGTGGGGAACCCCTAATCCAATCATGCTGCGCGACGCAGAATTTGGACCGATCCGGATTCGCGCCTTTGGATCCTACGTGCTCAAAGCCGCCGACCCCAGAGCCCTGCTCACGGAGATCGTTGGGACCAATGCCGCTGTCTCTACCGAAGAGGTCACGGAGCTGATTCGATCCATTATTGTCGAATCTCTGACCGATCTGTTGGGATCATCCCAGATCGCCGCACTGGACATGGCCTCGAACTATCGCAAGCTTGCCGATGAGCTGAAAAAACAAGTTCAGGAGCGGATCGACGACGAGTACGGCCTGGAGCTTCAGCAACTGATGATCGTCAATATCTCGCTGCCTGATGAGGTCGAAAAAGCGCTGGACCTGCGTACTAAGATGACCGTGATCGGCGACATGGGTAAGTTCCAGCAGTATCAAATGGGCGAGTCGATGGTTGCAGCCGCCAACAGTCCAGCGGGTGGCGGGGCTGCCGAAGGGATGGGGCTAGGTATTGGCCTTGCCATGGCCAACCGAATGACTCCTCTGGGCAATCCAGGCCAGGGGATGCCGTCGGCCCCACCGCCTCCACCGGCTGCCGTTTGGCACGTTGCCAACCAAGGCCAAACCTTAGGCCCCTACAGTTTGCAACAGATGGTTGAAGCCATCGGGCGAGCAGAGCTCCAATCCTCCAGTATGGTTTGGACTGCCGGTATGCCCGATTGGCAAGCTGCTGCCAAGGTTCCTCCGTTGGCAGGATATTTCCAAGCCCCTCCTCCTCCCCCGAAACCATAGCCATAGGGGTTCTTGCCTTGACCCAACTTGAGAGCAACCAGCAAGCAGGCTCCATGAATTCAGGAATGCTTGGTTGTGAATGGATCATCGATGCCTACGGGTGCAACCCCGAACTGCTTCGCAACCTGGGAGCAATGATCCATTTGTGTGAAAACATCGTCGAGGAGCTCGACCTAAACGTCGTCGGCAGTCCGACTTGGCATCAATTTCCCGGTCAGGCCGGCGTGACGGGTTTGTATTTGCTGAGTGAATCCCACTTGGCTTGCCATACGTACCCAGAGGTAGGGATGGCTACCTTGAATCTCTATTCTTGCCACTGGATCCAGGAAAGGCCCTGGGCTCTACTGCTCCGAGAATTTCTGCAAGCTTCCCATTGCGAGGCCGTCTGCGTGCCGCGTGGACGCAATGCTTGCTCGCCGATTTCTTTGGACAAGGAGATTGGTCGATGAAAGCTCGCACCACGAATTGTCCTGCTTGTGGCGGCCCAGTAACCTTTCAGGTCAGTTCGTCGCTGGTGACCGTTTGCGGCTTTTGCAATTCCGTTGTCGCCAGGGGGGACAAGCATCCCGAGGACTGCGGGAAAATCGCGGACGTTGTGGATCTAAGCTCTCCGATTCGAGTCGGCATGACAGGCAGTTATCGCAATAAGGCTTTTCATGTCACGGGGCGAGTGCAATACAAACATCCCTCAGGAGCCGTTTGGAACGAATGGTACTTGAGCTTCCCCGGCGAGCGCTGGGGGTGGCTTGCCGAGGCCCAAGGCAACCTGTATCTGATGTTTGAACAGAAAACCAAAGCGGGTTCTAGGCTAGCACAGTTCGAGTCGCTGGTGCTCGGCCAGGAATTTAAAGTTCGTGACGAGTCGCTCGAAGTTACCGAAAAAGCGATTGCCACAGTGGGGGCCGCTGAGGGTGAAATACCCTGGGCGGTTCGACCGGGTTTGAATCACACGTACGCGGATTTGAAATCGAAACAAGGCTCCATCGGCACCCTGGATTTTTCCGAATCGCATGTACGCTTTTATCTCGGAAGCCGCGTGACCCTCGATGAGATCGGGATCACCGCCGAATCTAGTCTTGGTATCCCACAAGAAATCTCGGTCCAAGGAATCCAAGTCAACTGCCCAAACTGCGCAGGTAGCTTGCAGATGAAACTTCCTGATCAGTCGCTTCGGATCACGTGTCCAAACTGCAACGCATTGTTGGATGTCCGGGAAGGCGACCTGATCTACCTGGAATCTCTTGGCGGTAAAAAATTCGATCCAGTTCTACCTCTGGGCTCCAAAGGCGTATTGTTTGGTAAGGAATTCATCGTCATCGGATTCCTTAAGCGATTCGTTTTTCACTCCGGCAAGTCCTACCCATGGAGCGAATATTTGCTGTACAACCCAGAGATCAAATTTCGCTGGTTGGTGGTAACCCAGGACAACCATTGGTCCTACATCGAACAGATCGATTACCCTGGTAGTACCCAAGGCACTATCATCAACTACGATTCGAAGTTCTTTAAGTTATATGACGATGGGACGTCGACCGTCAGCTACGTCGTCGGTGAGTTTCCCTGGCGCGTTCAAATCGGCGAGCAGACCAAGGTCAAAGACTATATCAGTCCACCCTGCATGCTTAGCTTCGAACAATCCATTGCAGACAACACCTCAGGAGAGCAATCTGCCCTGGTGAATTCCGAAGTCACTGTCTCGAAGGCGACTTATATATCGGCCGACGAAATTGAAAAAGGTTTCTCATTAAAAGACATTCGACGCCCGCTGGGGGTTGGGGCCATTGAGCCTGCACCGAACCTAGGATATCGATTCCTAACCGCCTGCGGTGCGTTTCTAGCCTCGCTGGTGATCCTCAATACTTTCGGCCGTTGGATCCATCCGGGGAACCCTCCCGATAGCTGGTTAATGACATTGGCAATCTGGGTCGTCATCGGGTTCCCGATTGGCACTCTGCTCTACAAGTGGTCGTTTGAAATCAAGCGATGGCAAGGCAGCGATTTTTCGCCTTATGGCGGTATGATTCCGACCCAGCAGAATGTCTTTGGGGAATCGAGATGAATTCGATTTTCAAAACCTATCTTGTCACTGGCGTGATCGTTTGTCTTTTGTTTGGAACGGCTGCCTTGAGCGGTTGGCGTCTGCCTAAGTACGACACGGGGAGTTCCAGCAGTCGCACCAGCAGTAGTAGTCGCAGCGGTGGAAGTTCTTTTTTTGGTGGTAGCGGATCGACCTCAGGCCGATCCTCAGGTGGTTCTTGGGGTGGAGGAAAATAAATAATGAAACTCTTTATCGTTGACTATTTTTCAGGTTGGTATCTTGGACAAGTTGTTCCGGTCGAGCCGGGATGGGGACTGCTTGTTTACCACTTGAGTGCATCTGCCATTTTTTCCGGTCTGGGCATCTTGGTCCTGTTCCTTGCAATCTATCTGATGGAGCTGTTGACCAAGTTTTCGATTACCAAAGAGATTGTCGATGAGCACAATACCGCCTTGGCGATCATTGTCGCTTCGGTGGTTATCGGGATAGCGATGATTATATCCGCGTCGGTCGTGGGCTAACGAATCGATGCTCAATCGTGCACCGCTGTTTTTGTTGTACCTGAACGTTCTGGTGATCGCCGTTTGCGGGCTGATCTACGAATTGCTCGCAGGTACACTTGCCAGCTACATGCTAGGGGATTCTGTCACCCAATTCTCGTTGGTGATCGGTACCTATCTGTCGGCCATGGGGGTTGGAGCATGGCTTTCTCGATACATCGACCGGCATCTGGCCCAAGCCTTTGTGGAGATCGAGTTGGCGTTGGCATTTTTGGGTGGGTTTTCGGCACCGATTCTCTTCATGGCGTTTCCTTTTGTGGAATGGTTTCGACCTCTGCTATTTGGGATGGTCTTTGCGGTCGGAATTTTCGTCGGGCTTGAACTACCTTTGCTCATGCGAATCCTCAAAGAGCATCTCGATTTTAGCGATTTGGTGTCTAAGGTTTTGGCGTTTGATTATGTCGGAGCGCTGATCGCGTCGATTCTATTCCCTCTAATTTTCGTACCTTATCTAGGTTTGGTTCGAACTTCCTTGGTCTTCGGGATCCTCAATGCCTGCGTGGGACTTTGGAGCACATTCCTGCTACGCCCTTTGTTGCGTCCGCACCATGTACTGAGTTTACGAGTTCGTGCGGCGATCGTCCTAGCGATGCTCGTAGCGGGGTTTTTTCAATCCGCCAAACTGACACGTTTCGGGGAGGAGAGCAGCCTTGGTGGAAAAATCATCCATACGGTATCCTCACCCTACCAACGCATTGCCATCACGAGCAAACGAGGTGGCTTTCAACTGTTCCTCAACGGACACCTGCAATTCAATTCGACCGATGAATATCGCTACCACGAAGCGCTCGTACACCCTGCGCTCATAGGCATGGATCAACCCAAGAGTGTCTTGGTCTTGGGTGGGGGCGACGGGCTAGCCGTGAGGGAAATACTCCGTTATCCGACCATCCAAAAAGTTGTTCTGGTCGATTTGGATCCAGCCATCACCGATCTATCCAAAAGCTTTCCTCCCCTGGTGGCACTCAACGGATCCTCGCTCTTGGATCGTCGAGTCGAGGTGATCAATCAGGATGCATTCCTTTGGGTCAACCAGTCGAGCGAATCTTTTGATGCAGTGATCATCGATTTTCCAGATCCGGGTAGTTTCTCGATCGGTAAGCTTTACACAACACATTTTTTCCGAAGGTTAAAAAATCGCATCCACCCAAAATCTCTAGTCAGCATTCAGTGCACGTCGCCATTGGTTGCACCGCAGTCGTATTGGTGCATCATCCGCACGCTCGAAGAAGCAGGTTTTAACGTCAAGCCATTCCATGCAAGTGTCCCATCCTTTGGAGTCTGGGGATACGCACTTGCGAGCCTAGGTGACATCTCGATCGATGCTGGAAGACTCCCATCGGAGAGTCAACTGCGTTTCCTGAATCAAACAAATCTAGCCAACCTCTTCACTCTTCCTCAGGACATTCGACCACTGAATCCGGAAATCAATCGATTGGATAATCAGTCGCTGGTTCGTTACTATGATGAGGAATGGCATGGAATCGATTAATCGCCGTGACCTTATCGCAACGCTGCTGGGAGCTTCGGCTGCGACCATGGCTGGATGTTCTAGGCAGCAAAGGAGTCATGTCCAAGGTGAACTCTTAGGTCCAGATAGTGATAGCGGACACCGACTTCGCGATTCGAGTTTGCAGCCAGGATCAATTCAGGATTGGAGAGAGATACCGGTGGTGATCGTCGGAGGAGGCATCGCTGGTTTGTCGGCCGCATGGAGACTCAAACGCAAGGGATTCGAGGACTTTGCGCTGCTTGAACTAGAAGCCAAACTAGGTGGAACTTCACGCTCTGACTCCTCGGGCTCCTTTCAATATCCATGGGGGGCCCACTACATCACCACCCCTCTGCCAACCAACAAGGACTTGATCGAATTCCTGATCGAGATGGGGGTGGTGCAAAAAGTCTCAAACGATGGCACTCCGATCGTTGCCGAAGAATACCTGTGCCGAGAACCCGAAGAGCGGATCTTTGTCGATGGACACTGGCACGAAGGGCTGTTTCCCCAAGCCATCGCCAATAAGGAGGATCTGGATCAATACGCAGCCTTCAACGAACAGATCCAGTACTGGGCAAACGAGAGGGATGTCCAGGGTAGACGATTTTTCGACCTGCCGATCGCTCATTGCTCGGACGATCCTCGTGGACAAGAGTTCGACAGGATATCGATGCTCGATTGGCTCGGTCAGCAGGGTTGGAATTCACCGATCTTGAGATGGTTTGTGGATTATGCATGCCGAGATGACTACGGCCTGTCGATCGATCGAACCAGCGCCTGGGCTGGAATCCTCTATTTTGCCGCCAGACTGAGAAACAAAGACCACTCGATGCAGGACGTGATCACTTGGCCTGCGGGCAATGGCCAAGTGGTCGAGTACTTGTACCAACAGGTCACCAAGCATATTCGAAACCGTTTTCTGGTGACCAAGATTCGGCCTTGCGAGCCATCGGGTCGCGATGCTATTTGCGAATTGATCGGACACGATTTAGATACCAACACGTCGGCCGGCTATCGCGCCAAACGAGTCATTTGGGCCGGCCCTCAGTTTGTAGCTAGTCGAGTCATCGATCGGTTTCGAAACGGCAATACGAATACCCCTACTCCGTTTCGGTATGGTTGGTGGCTGGTTGCTAATGTGCACTTACAAGACCGCCCAAGGGAATCAGCTGCGCCTCTGAGTTGGGACAATGTGCTTTATGAGAGCAAGTCTTTGGGCTATGTGGTTTCTACTCATCAGTTGGGCGTGGATCACGGCCCTAGCGTTTGGACCTGGTACTATCCGTTTGCCGACCAACCACCGAAATACTCTCGCGAGCAACTGCTTTCGGTGCCTTGGTCCGACTGGGTCGAATTGGTGCTGACGGATTTGCAAAGAGCCCACCCACGAATTCGAGATCTAGTGACCAGAGTGGATATTTTTCGCTGGGGGCATGCGATGGTTCAGCCCTACACGGGGTTTGTTTGGAGCCAGACGCGTCGCGAGTCGGTGATCCCCGATCGGAATGTACATTTTGCTAACACCGACCTCAGTGGCGTAGCGCTGATGGAGGAGGCTTTCTACCACGGAATCCGTGCGGCCGACGAAATCCTTAAAATCTTGAGATAATACTGCAATCAACGCGGTCCAATAGAAACACCGCTGGGTAACTTTGAGAATTTTGAATAATGTGCGCCCCGAAACTTGATCATTCCTGCCAGATCTAAACTAGCGGAAAATGAGGCTGATCTTCTTCATCTCATGAACAACGTCGTTCCCGCAAGCGAGTGGAACCAGATGTGGGAATCTGTCTATGTCTATCGAACACACATGCCAGTGCGGTGCGAAACTCAAGGTTAAAGATGAGCTAGCCGGCAAAAAAATCAAATGCCCCAAGTGCTCTGTAGCGTTCACTTTACCGGTTGCACAAGCGGCTCCGGAATTGATATCCGTTTCTTGCAAGTGTGGCAAAGCGTTTCAAGCCAAGGCATCGATGGCGGGTAAGGCGTTCCAATGCATCGCGTGCAATCGTACTGTTTCGATCCCTGCACTGAGAAACACAATCCAAGAAGAGACGGACCCTTTTGCGTCCAATCGAACGGATAATCCTATCGGTAACTCTACGGGAAGTCCTTTCGATGCAAACTTCCCTGACCTGGGAATCCCGACTGCGAGCTATGTGCCTTATCACGCACCGGTGACGGAATCGGTGACCAACAAGGCCTCCGCATCAAGCAAAACGGTCCCCGACTACAGAGGGATTCCCGCTAGGCAGGGAGTCACATTCAACTTCAATCAAGATGTATTAATCCTCATTACGGCCGTACTCTGCATCCTTTATGGGTTTGGGTGGGGCGGTCAGTTACCCTTCCGAATTTTACCGATGGTCACCTCTGGGGCAATCTTCACAGTTGGCGGTTCGTTAGCCGTTGGTAAGTCCCTTGTCGCGCTTGGGATTCTCATGGCGGGCATCGGTTTATTGACACAGCACGACTGGGGGGTGAGCGTCGGCCAAATCGCTGCATCGATGTACTTTGTCCTAGCGCTGATCGACATTCTGTATTTCTTTTTAGCTGGTTCTACAGATGGAGTTCTTTTTCAAAAGAACTACCTATTGTTTGGAATCCAGTACCTCTCGATGCTTGTCGGTTATTCGATAGCACCAGCGTTGTTGCTGTATGTCACGTTTCGTGAATCGAATCGACAGTAGGTGTTCTCAAGCATGAAGATAAAAACGAGTTGCCCACATTGCCGCCGCGAGTATTCGGTCAAATCCAGTTTGCTGGGCAAGAAGCTCAAATGCAAATGCGGAGAGGTGTTTCAATTGCAACCGCCGTCTGCCAGTGATTTGGTTGAGCCATCGCAAGTCCAACAACCCGCAGGCTTCTGGGACGATAAGTTCGATGAAATCGAAGACGATTTACCCAAAGAGAAAGCAGTAGTGGCTCAAGTTGCAAAGCCCGCAAAACAGCCAGCCAGCTTCGAAGCGATCCTTCCGATGGATCCGTTCACAGGTGGTAGAATCTACATCGTTGCGTGCTTTGCGATCGGATTGCTCTTGCTGCCTGCTCTTTCCTTTTTGCTTCTATTTGTATCGATACCATTGGCACTGATGGTTCTTGCCCTCATACCGATCTTTGCGGTAGCAGCGTTTTTTTATCGAATTCGTGCGCACTTCGTCAACCACATAACGCTGTCGATACGCGATGAGGGAATATCGATCCTCTACCAAAAGCAACTCCCCTGGCCATGTCGAGATCAAATCATCCCGGTCGAATCGATCGAAGAGGTCTATGTGGAGTGCAACACGGTACTGAGCTCCTGGCTTATTCCACGTGCTGAATACTCTCATACAACCTACAGCACCGATCGGACTTACACCTATGTTTTTGTTTTCGACCTGAAATGCAAAATCAAGAACAAGCACTTTGAAACAAGACTACTGACTGTCGAAGATAGAGGCTTGGCCAAGTCGATTCGACTGCATTTGAAAAGAATGCTTACAGAGAACTAAGAGGAATCTTAAAACAACAATCATCGTGGAGAAATCATGATCAACTCAAGCCCCAAGACGGTAGATAATCGATCGATCACCATTCTTCCCGAGGATCATGCGCAAGTCGATTCGCACCGTCGGAAAGCGCAATCTAGGACTTTCTTGATCTATGCATCCTTGCTTTTTCTCGGAGGTCTATTGGCTAACACTTGGTGGTATTACCAAGATTGGAGATTCCTAGCAGACGGTTCCAACTCGACTGGAACGATTGACTCTTGGAGTACCCAAGCGAGCTCTTACAAAGGACGATCACAGCCTACCCATACCATCAACTACCAGTTCAAAACCCAGAGTGGCGAACTCAAGCTTGGACGGGATTGGGTGAAGGCCTGGAGGCACAGACCCAAGAGTGAATCCGGGATCAAACCCAAGAGGAACCAGGACATACTGGTCGAATACCTCAAAGCAGATCCAAATACTTCTAGGATCGTGATTCCCAATCGCTATGCCGAGGAACACTTTTTATCGACGTGTGCGATGCTCCTTGGAGGTGCTCTTTTCCTAATTCTTCTTATCAACTCTCTACCCACCAAACTGCGACTGCAAAGCTATGGTGGAATATTGATTCTCCTAGGTTTAGCCCTACTGACACTTTTCGTCTACACCGTATTATTGAGCGATTTTGAAGTTAATCGCCCTGGAGATTTTTTGGTGAAACTACTAATCCTACTCACTTTTGCAACTCCTTTCGTCGGAGGGGCTCTATGGTATGGATGGTTCCTATTTCAACAAAGCCACTTTACGTTTACAGACCCTCAGGAGCTACTTAAGCTCGAGTCGATGCCGCCCTGCGGGGATCAAGTTACCATAATGCCTCGTACCTTTATGGGAACCGAGTCTGCAATTGTCATTGATCACCAGCATCGGCTGGTGCATTTCCTCAATTGCCACGTGGCAAAGGGGTTTCTGCCGAAGGTCAAGCCGATCCACTCCTGCAACATCGATCGGTTGGAGTTTGATGAAAAGACCTATTCGACCAAAAGCGGAAAAAAGACCCAAGCGATCCTTAAAACTCCAGAAGGATCAACATCTTTGGGAATGGATGAACCCGGCGTGGCAGAGCTTCTTGGACTGCTTCGGAAACATCGGTGAATGCAATTGTATACAGTAGCCCACGATAGGATTCTTCGGGTACGGGTCGCTCGACGCGG
>Ga0209598_10003941_pt1 | contig 11079 bp, 7 predicted proteins | sample M_140807_EF_Meta_FD_187317 | JGI IMG/M metagenome (GOLD analysis project Ga0209598, IMG submission 187317) | Freshwater microbial communities from Lake Montjoie, Canada to study carbon cycling - M_140807_EF_MetaG (SPAdes) (version 2) | ecosystem: Environmental > Aquatic > Freshwater > Lake... | reverse complement strand
CCGTGATCGTGCCCGAGCAGGCGCTCGAGGCGATGCTGTACGCCGACCTGCGCCAGCCGGAGCTCGAGGCATGGTTTCGCAAGATGGGCATGGCGCACCACGCGAGCGCGCCGGAGCGACGCCGCTTGCTGCGCCACTACTTGCTCACGGCGCGCAAGCTCGGCTCGGTGCGCTTCGTGTGAGCGCGGGCGAGCGCGACGACGGGGCCACAGAGCCTGAGGTGCGCTCCGACCCCGCGGAGGCACCGCCGGACGCGGCGCGCACGCTCACGGCGCAGCCCACGCCGCCCACTTATCGCCACGAGCGGTACGAGTTCTTGTCGCTCATCGGGCGCGGCGGCATGGGCGAGGTGCACCGCGCCCACGATCGCCTGCTCAATCGCCACGTAGCGATCAAGATCATTCGGGCAGACTTGGCCGGCCAGCTCGAGCTGAACGCTCGCTTTCTCGAAGAGGCGCAGATCGCGGCGCAGCTCGACCACCCCGCCGTGGTGCCCGTGTACGACCACGGGCGCCTGCAGGACGGCCGGATGTGGCTCGCCATGAAGATTGTGCAGGGCGAGACATGGACGAAGGCGCTGCGCACGCACCACCGCGCGCCGACGGGGCCGTCGCTCCACCAGCAGGTGCAGACGTTCTTGCGGGTGTGTGAGGCCGTGGCGGCCGCGCACGCGCGGAACGTGATTCACCGCGACCTGAAGCCCGACAACGTGATGGTCGGCGCGCTCGGCGAGGTCTACGTGATGGACTGGGGCTTGGCAAAGGTCGTTACGCGCCCGGACTCGACGCCGCCCGGCAGCGAGCCGCGCACCACGCCGCGGGCGGCGGGCTTGCTGCTCGACACACGGTTTGGCCACGCGATGGGCACGCCGCGGTACATGGCGCCCGAGCAGGCGCGCGGCGACGTGAGCGCGGTCGGCCCGACCGCGGATGTGTACGCTCTGGGCGCCATACTCCACGAGGTACTCACGGGCGCACCGCCAGCGGGCGGCGGCGGGCTGGTGCAGACCGCACCCCGTCTCTTTGCGGCGCAGGCGGCGCAGGGGGCCGAGCTCCCGCCAGAGCTGACGCAGGTCTGCGAGGCCTGCCTGCAGACCGAGCCAGCGCGCAGACCCGCGCACGCAGGCGTTGTGGCGGACACGGTGCGCGCGTGGCTGGCGGGCGCTCACCGGGCCGAGGCGGCGCGGGCGCACGTGGCGGCGGCCGAGGACCTGCGGGCACGCGCCGTTGAGCTGCGCACGCGCGAGGCCACCCTGCGGGGCGAGGCCGCGCGAGCACTCGCAGGCGTTGCCCCCGCCGCGCCGAGCGACGAGAAGCGCGCCGCGTGGGCACTCGAGGACGCCGCCGAGGCGACGCGGGCCGAGGCCCGGCTCGTCGAGTCTGAGATGGTCCTGCGGCTCCGCGAGGCGCTCACGCAAGACCCCGCGCACCCCGAGGCCCGGCAGGCACTCGCTCGGCATCACCAGGCGGCGCTGCTCGAGGCCGAGCGTCGAGGCGACGCGGACGCCGCGGCCGAGCACGAGGCCGCGGCGCGGCAGTACGACCCCGGCGGCCTGAGCGCGTGGCTGCGGGGCGATTGGACGCTCGAGCTCGACAGCGACCCACCGGGCGCGGTCGTCGAGCTCGCGCGCTACGCGCCCCAGGACCGACGGCTCGTGCCCGTGCCCATGGGGACGCTGGGGACGACGCCCCTGCGCGGCGTGGTGCTGCCGCAGGGGAGCTACGTGCTCACGCTCACACACCCCGCGTGCCACGCCGTGACGCTGCCCGTGTTCAGCAGCCGAGAGCAGCGCTTCACGCGCGTCGCGCCGGGGGAGCACGCGGCCCGCCCGGTCTACCTGCCGCGCCGCGGTGAGCTCGGCCCGGGCGAGTGCTACGTGCCCGCCGGTTGGTTCATCGCCGGGGGCGACGCCGAGGCGCTCGAGCCGGTGCCGCAGCAGAGCGTGTGGCTCGAGTCGTTTGTGATGGCGCGCCTGCCGACCACGTTTGGAGACTTCAAGGCGTACCTGGACGCGCTGCCGCGCGCAGAGGCCGAGGTCGCTGCGTCAGCGGGCCAGGTGGCGGGCGAGAAGTCCGAGGGGGCGACGCTGTGGCGGTGGCTCGACGGCGAGGGGTGGACGCCGTTGAACGTGGACGGCGCGCGGTACCCCCTCGACTTCGCGCTCGGCGGGGTGACGTGGCCGGCCGCCAAGGCATATTTGGCTTGGCTGGATGGCGGGGTCGGCTGGCGGCTCCCGCGTGAGCTCGAGTACGAGAAGGCCGCGCGCGGCGTGGACGGTCGGGTGTGGCCGTGGGGCCGCGCGTTCGATGTCACGTGGGCGGCCGTCTCGGGCTCGCGCGGCGACGACGTGTCTCGGCGGCCCGTCGGCGCAAACCCGGTCGACGAGAGCGTGTGGGGCGTGCTCGACCTGGCCGGCGGGGTGCGCACCTGGACGCTCGACGCCTGGACGATGGACGGCGCGGCCAGCGGTGGACGCTTGGCCGCGCCCGACCCTGAGCCCAAGCTCGTTGTACTCAAGGGCGGCGCATGGAACGCGGTCGCGCCGCATTGTCGACCGGCGGGGCGGTTAGCGCTGCCGCCGCCTCGGAGTTATCGGAGCCTGGGGATCAGGGCGGTCAGACCTTTGGCTGGTCACACAGCCACCAAGACTTGAAAGATGAAGGCTTGAGTGTGATGGTGTTCAATTTCTTCAAGGTGTACACAACGGTGCCATTCAACCAAACTGCACCTTCGGAGCTCTTGTACAAGTAGCCTGCGTCTACGCTACTCGGCTGCAGCAGGAACCAGAGCCTGTCGCCAGAGATTGCAGCGAAACCCAACTGCAACGCGATACTCCCGACGCCCACTGCGACAGTATGCGTGGGTTTCAGACTGCCGGGAAATTGGGGTAACCCTGCGTTCGAAGTCTGCCAGAAACTTGACCTCGCGAACTGCGTGTATCCCCGGTCCTTCAGAACTGAGGGAGCGATACATACAGAGTCTGTGTTGGGCTCAAGCTTCTCTATCGTGAACGAACTCGATACCAACGAGGCGAGTTCACGGCTCCAGAACTCGCCTTGCATCGAAGGGACGTCGCAGGCGTTCTGGTAGTAGATTTCCCCTTCTAATAACCTGACTTGCGCCGCGACACTCCGCAACCGTGAGCGAACGACCTTGCCGTCGGGTTCATGCTGACGTCCACCGTTCGTTACCTTCGGCCTCATGCACGTCCTCCGTTGAATCTCTTTGTCCGGGGTCTGGCTTCGTTACCACGCCCCCCGCGACCTCGCAAGCCGTGGTAAGCTCCCGCCCCATGTCGCTGCGACGCCCCGAAATCCTCGCCCCGGCGGGCGACCTGCCGTCGCTCCGCGCGGCGCTCGCCGCCGGCGCCAACGCCGTCTATCTGGGCCTGGACGAGGGCTTCAACGCCCGCGCCCGGGCGCGCAACTTCTCGCGGGAGAACCTGCCGGAGGTCGTGGCCGAGGTCCACCGCGCGGGGGCGCGCCTGTACGTGACGATGAACACGCTGGTCTTCGAGCCGGAGCTCGAGCACCTGGCCGACGTGCTGCGCGTGATCGCGGCCGCCGGTGTCGACGCTCTGATCGTGCAAGACCCCGCGGTGGCGCTGGTCGCACGGGCCGTGTGTCCGGCGCTCGAGCTGCACGCGTCCACGCAGATGACGATCTCGAGCCCCGAAGGCGCCGAGTTCGCGCGCTCGCTGCACATGACCCGCGTGGTGGTACCGCGCGAGCTCTCCGTCGACGAGATCACGCGCTTCGCCGCGGGCACGGACATCGAGCTCGAGGTCTTCATTCACGGCGCGCTCTGCATGTCGTGGAGCGGGCAGTGCCTGACGAGCGAGGCGTGGGGCGGCCGCAGCGCCAACCGGGGGCAGTGCGCGCAGTCGTGCCGCATGCCGTACGACCTGGTGGTCGACGAGGCTGTGCGCCCGCTCGGCGAGGTGCGCTACCTGTTGTCACCCAAGGACCTGGCGGGCCTTCGCGCCGTCGAGGGCCTGATGCGGGCGGGCGTGCACAGCCTCAAGATCGAAGGGCGCCTCAAGGGGCCGGCGTATGTGGCCTCTGCGGCGGCCGGGTACGCGCGCTGGGCAGACGCCCTGGCCCGCGGCGCGACGCCGGACGACGAGGCGGCCATGGCGCGCGACCTGGCCGAGATGACCGTGACCTACTCGCGGGGCTTCTCGGACGGCTTCTTGGCGGGGTCGGACCACCAGACCCTGGTCGAAGGCCGTTTTCCGAAGCACCGCGGCGCGCTGCTCGGGCGGGTGACGCGCGTGGACGCCGCGGCGGGGGTGGTGCACATCGCACCACCCGACGCCGACGGGCGCCCGCGCACAGGCGGCTTGGCGCTCGGCGACGCGCGGGGCGATGCCCAGGGCGCCGTGGTCTCTCCCCTGCCCGCGCTCGGAGGCGCGCCCGACGCGGCGACGGGCGCGGCGCCGGCGCCGATTGAGCCCCGCGCCGGCGTAGGCGTGGTCTTCGACGCCGGCAACCCCGAGGACAAGCACGAGCAAGGCGGGCCGCTCTTCGGCGTGGAGCCGGAGCGCGGGGGCGGCTGGCGGCTGACCTTCGGGCGGCCGGGCCCCGACCTGCGCCGCGTGCGGGTCGGCGAGCGCGTGTGGCTCACGGCCGACCCCGCCGTGCAGCGGGCGGCCGAGAAGCTGGTCGAGCGCGCGGAGCGCGGCGAGGGCACGGGCGGGCGCGTGCCGCTCTCGCTGCAGGTCGCGGGCGCCGCGGGCGAGCCCCTGCGGGTGGTCGGCGCCGCGGGGCACGCGCACGCTCAGGTCGAGACCGACGCGCCCCTGACGACCGCCGACGGCGACGGGCTCACGCACGCGCTCCTCGCGGACAAGCTCGGCGGGCTGGGCGGCACGCCGTTTCGTCTCGCGGCGCTCGATGTGTCCGCGCTCCCCCCCGGGCTGCGTGTGCCGGTGTCGAGCCTCAAGGCTGTCCGCCGCGCGCTCGTCGACGCGCTGCTGCCGCAGCTCGAGCGCGGGCCGACGCGGTCCGTGGCGCAGGGCGATGTCGTCGGGCCACTGGTGCACTCGGGCCAGGCGCGCCACCCGGCCGGGCCGACGCTCAGCGCGCCCGAGCTGCGGGTCTTGGTGCGCGACGAAGCGCAGCTCGAGGCCGTGATCTCGCACGGACTCCCCGAGGTCGAGCTGGACTTCATGGAGCTCGTGGGCTTGGGCCGGGCCGTCGAGCGCGCTCGCGCGGCTGGACTGCGGGTGACGCTCGCGACCGTGCGCGTGCAGAAGCCCGGCGAGGAGGGCTACGACCGCCGGCTCGCGCGGCTGGAGCCCGACGCCATTCTGGCGCGCCACTGGGGCGCGGTGATGACGTTCGCCCGCGGGACGGGGGGCAGGCGCCCGACCCTGCACGGCGACTTCTCGCTGAACGTGACCAACAGCGTGACATTTCACCACCTGCTCGACCTGGGGCTGGACAGCGTGACCGTCGCGCACGACCTGGACGAGGCGCAGGTGCTGGCGCTGCTGGCGCGCGTGCCCGCGGACCGCGTGGTCGTGACGGTGCACCACCACATCCCGACGTTCCACACCGAGCACTGCGTCTACGCGCACCTGCTGAGCAACGGACGGGACTTTCGGACGTGCGGGCGGCCGTGCGAGCAGCACAAGGTCTCGCTGCGCGACCATACGGGTCGAGAGCACCCCGTGATCGTCGACGTGGGGTGCCGCAATACGGTGTTCAACGCCGAGGCGCAGAGCGCGGCGCGGCTGGTGCCCAAGCTGCTGGCGCGTGGCGTGCGCCGGTTTCGGGTGGAGCTGGTGCGCGAGACGCGCGCGCAGGCCGAGGCCGTGCTCTCGGGCTGGCAGGCCGTGCTGGCGGGCACGCTCGACGCCGCCGCCCTCGCGCAGCGCGTGGGCGCGCACGAGCAGTTCGGCGTGACGGCCGGCACGATGCGCGTGCTGCAGTGACCGAGCTCGAGGCGCTCCGAGCGCAGATCGACACGCTGGACGACGCCCTGATCGCGCTCGTGGCTGAGCGGGCGCGGGTCGCCATCGCGCTCGGGCGCGCGAAGTCGGCGCTGGGCAGGCCTCTGCGCGACGAAGCCCGCGAGGCTCAGGTGCGGGCGCGGCTGACAGCGACCGCGCCCCCGCCGCTCGAGCCGTCCGACGTCGAGGCGCTGCAGACGACGCTCACGCGCATTTGCTTGCGCGCGCAGACACAGGCGGTCGAGGCCGAGCGCTCGAAACCCTGAACGGTTTCGGTTACTTGCCCTTCGCGGGGGGCGCAGCGCCCAGCTCGCGGAGCAGGTCTGCCTGCCCATAGACGACGTCGAGCGCGTGCACGAGCGCGCGCGCGTCCACGAACACTGCGCGGTTGAGCGCCGTGTCGAAGCCGTAGTCACCGCCGAGCGAGTGAATGTTGCCGTCGAAGACGAGGCCGATGAGCCGCCCCTGCGCGTCGAGCGCGGGTGAGCCCGAGTTGCCGCCGATGATGTCGTTGTCGCTCGAGAAGTTGAACGACGCATCGAGCGCGAGGCGCGGCTTGGCGTCGAGCCAGGACTTGGGCAACGCGAACGGCTCGGCGCCCGTGTGGCGCTCGAACGCACCGCCGAACGTGGTGAACGGCGCCACGACTCGGCCCGACGGCTCCGTCCACCCGCGGACCTTGCCCCAGTTCACGCGGGGGGTGAAGGTCGCGTCCGGGTACTGCGTGGTGCCGTACATCTCGAAGCGCGCGGCCTGAATGGTCTCGTGCGCGCGGGTGACCACGGCGTCGACCTCGTCCTCCATGCGCTTGCGCACCGCGCGCGCCTCGGCGTCCACGACCGCCGCGAGCGCGATCATGGGGTCCTTGGCGGCTTGGACCGCCGCAGCTCCGCCGTCCAGCAGGCGCAGCCGCTGCTTGGGGTCGGCGAGCTTGCTGCCTCGAACCACGCGGGTCGCGAGCTGCTCGGGCGAGTCCTTGCCGAGGACCGCCTTAACGATGGGGTCGTCGGCGCCGAGGAGCTCGCGCAGCTTGGTCAGCGCGAAGGTCAGGCGAAAGATCTCGAACTCGGCGTAGACCGGCGAGGCGCTGCCGAGCTGGTTCTTGAGGCCGGGCAAGTTGCTGTCGTGATAGCCGGAGAGCCGCTCGGCGTCTGGCTTTTGCAGCTCCACCGAGGCGCGCAACAGCGTGCGGGCGGACGAGAAGAGGTCGCTGTTGAAGCCGCGGCCGCGCTCGAGCATGTCGTAGCGGGTGCGCAGTGCGCGGGCGAGGCCCATCGCGCGCTCGATGTCCGCGAAGGCCTGCATGACCTTGGGGCCGGTCGCCTTGTTGGCGAGCGCGCGCTCCTTGAAGGCGCGCTCGGCCACACGCACCTGCTCGAGAACCGCGCCGCCGAAGAGGGCGTCCGCCTCGCCTCGGAACGACTTGAGGCTGTTCTCCACGCCGAAGAAGAGGCCCTGCGAGTGGCGGGCCTGCTCCTTGCCGCGGCGGGCGTACTCGACGAGCGCGCCGCGAATCTCAGACAGGTACATCAGGCGCGGCACCAACCCGAAGTCGCGCCAATTCTCGGTTTGCGCGACCGTGTTCAGGCGACTCGTCGAGCCCGGGTTGCCCGTGACGAGCACGACGTCGCCCTCGGCGAGCTTGGAGCCCGCGGGGGGGAGCGCGAAGAAGTCCGGCGACTTCGCGGGCTTGCCCCCTTCGTAGGCGCGCAGCAGGGACGCGTCCAAGTCGTAGCGCGGGAACATGAAGTTGTCGGGATCGCCGCCGAAGAACGCGATGCCGAGCTCGGGCGCCCAGACGAGGCGCACGTCCGTGTAGCGCTTGTACTCGTAGAGGTCCCAGACGCCGCCGTTGTAGAGCTTGACGACCTCGCAGTGGACGGCCTCGCTCGTCTGGCAGGCCTTCTCGAGGCGCGCGATCTCGGCGCGACGCGCCTCCCCCGCCTTCGCGTCGTCGAGGCCCTCCGTCGCCTTGCGCACCTGCGCCGTGACATCGGTGATGCGCGTGAGGCCGTGCAGCTCGAGGCCTGGGCACACGAGCTCTTTGTCGCGCGACTTGGCCGCGAAGCCGCGCTTGATGTAGTCCGCCTTGGGCGTGCTCACTTGCTCGATGCAGTCGCTCGCGACGTGGTGGTTCGTGAGCACCAAGCCGTCTGGGGACACGAAGCTGGCGGACCCGCCGGCGCTCACGCGAATGGACGACGCGCGCAGGTGGTCGAGGCGCTTGGGATCGAGCTGGGCGCCGGTGGACTTCTCGTAGTGCGCGGCCGGGAAGCGGTTGAATGTCCACATGCCCTCTTCGGCGGACGCGCCGAGCGGGGCGGAGAGCGACAGGGCGAGCAACGCGCTCACGCGCAGGCGAGACTTCATGCCAGAGACCTTTCCAAAGATTCAGCGACGAGCGCGTCGACGACGCGGTGAGAGGAAAACGAGCGCGGCGGCGAGCGGCGCGAGCGACGCCGTGCCCGCTGCGGATGCGACAATGCAACCGGGCGCGCCGCGACCATACACGGCCACGGCCGTCGCGCGGCCCTCGACCGGAGACGGTGGCTCGGCGTCGGGCGCAGCGTCGGGCGGCGAGGTGTCCGGCATCGGCTCCGAAACGTCCGCTGGCTGCACCGCGGCGTCTGCGGCGACATCGGGCGCAGGGGGCAGCGCGGTGTCTTCGAGCGCCTCGGCGTCGACCACGGGCGGCATCGCGTCCCGCTCAACGGACGCAGCATCGACGATGGGCGGCCCCGCGTCCGGCTCAGGCGGCGGCGCCGCACAGCCGCCGACCGCGAAGCCCTCCGCGGGCGAGACACGCAGCTTGCTCTCGGTCTGCGGGCCGTAGTCGCCGTCCTCGACGATGCGGTCGTCGGGGTGGTTGCGGTTCCAGAGGCGCTGGAACGCGAGCACGGAGAGGCCGCTCAGATCGACCGTCTCGCCACCGCCCCGCCAGTCGAAGTGCACGCGGTCGCCGTCGCCATACCAGTCGAAGCCCCCGTCCTCGAGGCTAGGGCGCCACGCCTGCCAACCCGGGGTGTCCACCGCGAGGCCGCGCTCATGCGGGCTGCGACCGGGCTGAGCGGCGATCTGAATCCCGCACTGCCCCGCCTGCCACCAGCGGTAGAGCAGATACTGCTGAGGCAAGGTGCGAAGGGCCGAGCTGATGGGAAACTCGCCCCCGCGGGCCTCGACGACGCGGCGAAGACCCTCGACCGCGGGCGCTTGCAGATAGGGCCAGACGGCGGGCTCAGGCTGCATCGGCAAATCGGCGAAGCTCACCAGCGTGCCGGGCCGAATACAATTGACCTCGTCGATGAGCTGCTGCGCAAGGCCGCGCACGATGGCGGTCGAGCAGCCGTCCGCCTGGCCGACCTGCAGGCCCGCACGCCAGGTGCCGAGCGCACCCTCCTGCCAGGTGCAGTCGTCCTCGTGGGCGTGCTCGCAGGCCGCGAGCGCGAGCGCGAGCGACGGCCAGAGCCGGCCCCGAACGACCCCCGACCACGCCACTTTAGAACGTCCAGCCGACGTTCAGGTTCGCGAAGGGAAAGACAGAGATGCCTCGACCCGTGAGGCCGTCCGCGCCGCTCGCCCCCATGTAGCCGTAGCCCGCGCCGCCGTTCAGGTCGATGAACGGGCCGCGATCGAGCGTCCACTTGTAGCCGAGCACGAGGCCGCCGCCGAAGGCGTCGAGCTCGAGGGCGAGACCAGACTCCGTGGCGTGCGCGTACTCGGCCGCCAGCCCGCCGAAGAAGCCGCCATCCCAGGGCGAGCCCGTGAACCAGCCGCGGAGCTGCAGACCGACATCGAGGAGCGGTACGGTCAGGCTTGAGGCGCGGCCCCGGGTGACGACGGGCTTGCCCCACCCGCCCTGGAGCGCGAGCGAGGTGGAGTCCGAGAAGTAGACCTCGAGCTGCGCGACCGCGACGCGAAAGACGGCGCGCGGCACTGAGAGGGAGAGGCCGACCCAGGGGCGGTCGTCGTGGGTCTTGTCGTCGGGTTCGACCGGCGCGCTGACCTGCAAAGGCTGCGGCTTCGGTGTCGGCGACCGCAGCGCAGCAGGCGCGGCGGGCAAGACGAGCGCGGCGAACACGAGGGGCGTCCACATGGGGTCAACGTATCACGAGCGCTGGACGCGGAGCACCTGCGCGATGCGCAAACCATCGAGGGCCGCGCTGACGATGCCGCCGGCGTAACCGGCGCCCTCGGCGGCTGGGTAGAGGCCCGCGTGCGTGGGGCTCTCGAGGGCGTCGCGGTCACGCTCAATGCGCACAGGTGCGCTGCTGCGCGACTCGACGCCGACGAGCACGGCCTCGTCGGTGACGTAGCCCCGCATCTTTCGACCGAAGTCCGAGAGACCCGCCTCGAGAGGCGCCCAGATGCGCTTGGGCAAGACTTCGCGGAGCTCGACGGACGTGAGCCCTGGCCGGTAGCTACACACGGGCAGGTCGGTGGAGACGCGGCGCGCGAGGAAGTCCGTGACGCGCTGCGCGGGCGCCCTGAAGCCACCGCCGCCGGCCGCGAAGGCCGCGCGCTCGAGCGTGTCTTGGTAGGCCAGGCCGTCGAGCACGCCCGCGCCATAGTCCTCAGGCCCGAGGCTGACGACCATGCCGCTGTTGGCGAAGCGCGAGCCGCGCGCGTGCGGGCTCATGCCGTTGACCACAACGCCGCCGTCGTCCGTTGCGGCGGCGACGATGAAGCCGCCGGGGCACATGCAGAAGCTGTAGACGCCGACGCCGTCCGCGTCCGTGCGCGCCAGGCTGTACGGCGCGGCGCCGAGCTGCGGGTGGCCCGCGTGCTCGCCATACTGCAGGGCGTCGATGTGGGCCTGAGGGTGTTCGATGCGAACGCCCATCGCGAAGCCTTTGGCGGTCATCGCGACGCCGCGCGTGTCCAACATGCGGTAGACGTCCCGGGCTGAGTGGCCCGTCGCGAGGACAACGGCCTGCGCGGGCAAGCGCTCACCGTCGGCCAGGACCACACCGCGCACACGACCGCCGTCGGTCATCAGGTCGGTCACGCGCGCGCCGAAACGCACGACGACCCCTGCAGCCTCAAGGCGCTCGCGGAAGTCAGCGACGACCTTCGGTAGCCGGTTCGTGCCAATGTGGGGTCGCGCGTCCGTCAAGATGCGCGGG
>Ga0209598_10003940_pt1 | contig 11080 bp, 10 predicted proteins | sample M_140807_EF_Meta_FD_187317 | JGI IMG/M metagenome (GOLD analysis project Ga0209598, IMG submission 187317) | Freshwater microbial communities from Lake Montjoie, Canada to study carbon cycling - M_140807_EF_MetaG (SPAdes) (version 2) | ecosystem: Environmental > Aquatic > Freshwater > Lake... | reverse complement strand
CGGGTTGGCCCTTGGGCCCCGAAGCGAGAATGTATCCGCCGGCGATCACCGGGGAGGTGACGATGCGATACCAGTCATCGCGTTTCTCATAGAGGCGGGCCCGCCAGATCTCGGAACCGTCCTTGGGCCGGTGCCCGCTGACGTGGTCTCCACCGACGACAATTAACTCGGTTCCGTTCGGCCCTTGGAAGGGCACCGGCGTGGCGTACGATTCGCTGCTCTCCTTGGTGGAATCGGTGGATCGAAGAGTTTTCCAGAGGTCTTTGCCGGTCTTGGGATCAATGCACAGCAGGAATGAATCCCGCTCAGGCTTGCCGTCGAAGCGGGGGTAGTCGGGCGGAACTTCCCGGCGCTGCAGGATTGCCAAGTAGAGGCGGCCATCGTGCAACAGCGGGCTGGCTCCGTAGATCCACATGAGACCCAGGCTCCCGAAGTCTTTACTGAGATTGCGCGACCAAAGGGGCTTTCCATCGAGATCGAAGGCCGCGAAGTCGCCCGTGCCGAACAGCGCGTAAACCCGTTTTCCATCGGTCACGGGCGAGGGGGCACAGGTATTGTTGCGGCCCACTTCCTTGTCGCCCAGGCCGACATTTCGGCTCCAGAGAACTTTGCCCGAGGTTCGATCCAGACAAATGAGTTGCAGGTTCTTTTGCTCGTCGGGTGAGGTGAGAAAAACCCGATGGCCGCTGACCACAGGAGTGGAACCGGCCTTTCCGGGCAAGGGGGTGCTCCAGCGAAGGCTTTCTGGACCGAGAGCGCTGGGCAGGCCACTCATGCGGATCGAGCCATCCTGGTTGGGGCCTCGCCACTGAGGCCAGTCCGCCGTCGAGGCCGCCGACAGGCACAGGGTAAGAGTGGAAGAGAGGACGAGAAGAGACCGGAGGTTCATGGCTTCAACGAGGTGCGGGTGGGGATCATCGGTTTCAGGATCGCGGATGGCTCTTTCAAAGATGACGAATGTGGGCCTTGTACTTCTTCAACAAACGATCGTTGTGGTCGTCTCCCTGGGTGTTGCTGCTGATGTAAATCTCCGGTTCCACGCCACGCCGGACCAACTGCTCAATCGCGTGAACCACGATGAGGTTGATGATCAGAATGCCGGTGATGGTTGAGGGGGGGCCGATACGGTGAGGGAAGCCTTCGATGCCCATGGCGGCATCGCCATCGACCCCGCAATTGTCGATCACCAAGTCTGCGACATCCGCCAGGCGCTTTCCGGAAGGGTGCCGCGAGGGCCAGCGGCGGGTTTGATCCAAATTGGTGATGGCCACGGTCTTCAAACCGCGAGACTTGGCTTCCAGCACCATTTCGATTGGAACCGCATTACGCCCCCCGTTGGAGGCCACGACCAACAAATCGCCGGCAGCGACGGGGTACTGGTCTAGGATCGTCTTGGCTCGCCCCTGTTCCCGCTCCAGATAGGTCGCCTCGGTGGCGTTGAGGTGCATCATCAGGGTTTCCTCCAAAATCGGAACAGCCCTGGCCAAATGGCCGGCGCGGTAAAAGATCTCTTCCGCGACCATGTGGGAATGACCCGTGCCAAAGGCGTACAGAAACCCCTTGGCAGCGAGCGAGTCCGCCAGCCAGTCACCGGCGGTCGTGATGGGGGTCCGTTGAGTATCGGCGACCCGGTCGAACTGGTTACGGGCGACGGAGACGAATTGATCGTAAGCGGACATCTCCTTCTGTTGAACGCCTTTGGCCGGGGCGGGGCAATGCAAAATTCTAACCAGTTGGAATGAGTGTCTGAAAAGGCCGCCAAAACCGGCTTCCAAGTCTCCCCAATGAGGGTTGGATTCGGATCCGATGCGCGATGTCTGCCCTATGCGGAGTTTGACCCCTGTCGATGTGCGCCCATAGTGTTAATAACGATGTTGGTCGCACTTGAGACGCAGGCTGGGGTCCCCGAGGCAATTTCGGTTGCCGATTGGGAGCCTGTGATCGCCCCAGCTCGGGAATTTCTGGGCCGGGTATCGGCCATGATGGAGGCTCAGGTCGACGAGTTCGATTCGGAGATCGCCGAGTACGCCCGCTATGCGTTGGAAAACCAAGGCAAGCAATTGCGTCCAACCCTCGTAGCCTTGGCGGGCGGAACCGTGGGTTTACTGACCGATGATTCCGTGGCCGTGGCCGTGATCATCGAAATGATCCATTTGGCCACCTTGGTCCACGACGACATCATGGACGAGGCGAGTATCCGTCGTCGCAAAGCGACTCTTGCCGCCAAGTGGGGCAATCAGGTTGCAGTTCTCTTGGGAGATTGTTTGTTTGCTCATGCTCTCAAACTGGCGGCCGGACTCTCCAGCGCCGAGGTATCGCGGTTGGTAGCTTCCTCCAGTGGTCGAGTATGCGCGGGCGAAATTCTGCAAAGCCATCGTCGCCGCCGCTGGGCTGTCGAACGCTCGGATTACTTCAAGGTCATCGAAATGAAGACGGCCGAATTGTTCGCGTTGTCTTGCGATCTTGGCGCTCGTCTCTCCGGGGGAACCCCCGAAGAAATCGCTGCACTGCGAAGCTATGGGATGTCTTTGGGGACCGCTTACCAGATCTACGACGACTGTCTCGATCTCTACGGTGCTGAATCCGCCGCCGGCAAATCCCTGGGCACGGACCTCGCCAGCGGCAAGGTGACCCTTCCGCTCATTATGGGTCTGGATCATGCCAAACCAGCAGACCGCGAAGCCTTGATCGGATGGTTGGAGGATTGGCGGCCTGAATATTTTCCGCAGGTGCGAGACCTACTGGAGAAGTATCAAGCTTTGGAGCGATCCCGAGAGGTGATCGGAAAGTTTTTGAACGATTCGGATGCTGCGTTGTCGACTCTTAGGTCCGGACCGCAGGTCGAAGCCTTGTATGCGCTCAGCCGTTTTCTGGCGCGACAAACCGACTTGCTCGCCGGCTCTTGAGCCGTGAGCGTCGCTGTTTTGATGGATCCCATCGCCGAGTCGACCAAGTCGACCCTATTGGCCCGAACTGCCCCGAATGCCGAAGAGGCGTCCGAGGTTGGCCATTGTGTTCGTCGGGCTCAGGCCGGTGATCTCGCGGCCTACGACCAATTGGTTCATCAATTCCAAGAGCGGATCTACGGGCTTTGTTACCACATGACCTCCCATCATGAGGACGCAAATGACCTGGCTCAGGACACCTTCGTGAAGGCGTGGCAGGCCCTCAAAGGTTTCAAGGGCGACTCCAGTTTCTATACCTGGATCTACCGGATAGCGGTCAACACCTGCCTCAACTACCTCAAGCTTCGCCGGAATCGCATCCCGCATCTCAGTCTCAATGATTTGGATCTCCAACCCGAAAATCATCCCGACTTGGTGGCCCTGGTCTCGGACAAGACTCCTCGGCGTGAAGCCAATCTTGCAGAACTTCAGCGTCGGTTGAACGAAGCCATCCTCAAGCTGTCAGAAGATCATCGAGCCGTGGTAACACTGCATGATATCCAAGGTTTGCCCCACGATCAGATCGCCAAGATTCTCGGGGTGAACCCAGGTACGGTTCGATCGAGGCTTTTCTACGCTCACCAACAGCTCCAAGGGTGGTTGGTGGATTGGATGAAATAACCAAATTTTCAAGTGTAACGCAGGCTATGATCGACGACGAACCCTCTAAAAGACTGCAACAGTTGCTTCGTTTGAAGCGTCACGAGACTCCGCCTCCGGGTTATTTCAACGAGTTCTCGGACACGGTGTTGGATCGTATTCGTACCCTCGAATCTGAACGAGCCATACCCAAATGGCGTCGCTGGTTTTCTCGAGGATCGCAATCTTCCCATGGCCAGATCTCCGAAAGCGATTTCTGGCCTGTGTGGGGTCGGAATACCGCCATCGGTTTGTCGATGTTGGTCGCTGTCGTCGGTGGGCTCTACTGGGCCTCCCATCTGACAAATCCAGAAGGCATGTCCGGCAATCCACCGCTACAAGCCGCCAGCTTTGGCAATCCGTCAGCGGTCGCACCAGCGGCTTCCACAGTGGGAACAGGGCAGGCGGCGGGAACAGGGCTAGCGGCCAAATCGATGTTCGAATTAGCTGAACCCCGAAGCGTTCAATTTCACCCTGTAACGGTGTCGATGTCGGGTTTTTCACCCGAATTGTCTTCAACCAATCCCTTGCCTCCAGGCTTGTTCCAGTTGCCTGGGTCCTCAGGGGGTGGTTCCGAGGCTTACCGGGTTCGTTTCGGTAACAGTCCTCGATAGCCGTCGTTGGCTTTCGGGAGAGCCTGCGGTGCAGTGGTCGGCTGGCGTCTCTTGAAACACCGTTGCGACCGAAGATTTGCGCAGGGGTGGGCGGGAGTTTTCTGGCCCCCTGTTTGTCTTTGAAAAAACCAAAGGGCCGCCTGCGATCTCACAGACGGCCCGTGGATAAAGTCCCGAATTCGGCGACTCGAGCCGTGGATCAGCTCGTGCGGACGAAAAAGACGGTGAACTTCTGGTTTCCGCTGCCGAAGGTCCAAGTCAGGCGCCCTGTTTCATTGACCAATGCGTCAACCGATTGTTTGGAACCTTGAAGTTCTGTCCCCAGCACATAACGCCCATCGGTCCGCGTCCAGCTGCCGTCGAAGGACTTGAGTCCCTGAATGAAGTCGATACCGGGTGGCAGCTTGGCCACCTTGCCCGCTCTGGGTTGGGTTGCTTGGGCTGCCGGGGTTCCGGCCGACGAGGGGCGCAGACCATATCGGGCCATGTAGGCGTTCTGGGTCGTGGTCGGGTTAGGAGCTGAGGGATCGCCGCCCTCAGGGTTGGCTGCGGCGACCGGGGCAGCCGGAGGGGCGATTTTGATTGAGAAGCGACCATCGGTATAGGCGACCAAGGTGGCTCCTGAAAGAATCGGGCCCAAAGCCGCGCGAATGTTCCGCATCTCCGCCGGGCTCAAGTTAAGACGGTCGCGCTTGAGTTGAGTGAAGACGGTGCCCGGATCCATCCGCCAACGGCCGAGGATCTTCTCGTCTTCATAGCGGGGCGAAATTCCAGTTTCGAGGTACTTGCGGAAGTCCTTCAGGTCCACCTTAGCGAAGGTTTCCCGCAGGGTGGGGCTGAATATCACCGCCGTCGCCTTCGGGTGGTTAATCATGGCGGAAAAGGCGGGCTTGCTTTGGATCAGCTTGATGAATTCGGCATCAGAACCGATTTCTGCAAATTCTTGCTGGGCTCCGAGGGCCAGGAAAGGGGGGTAGTTTTCAGCGCGGCCTTGGACAAGCGGGTTGGCATGTAGAATGCCCAAGATATCCGAGACCTCGTAGTACTTGGCCGGCGAATTGTCCATCGCAGCAAAGGTGCGGGCCCAACCGGTGGATTCCATTTCGCCGCGCAACTGGGCGATGTAGCGCACCGGGGTGGCCTCGCCAGTGTCGCTGGTGACCTGAGAAATCAGGTAGCCCTGCCGGTAGACGAAGTTGCCCACGCTAAAGAAAACGCAGATGCCGGAAATGAGTCCCACGAAGAGTCCGATGGCTTGGTTCATTCGTTCGAAGCCAGCCCGCGTCTGCTCATCGGTGCGGTACTTGAAGAACAGTTCAACGGGACGATGGGCCGCGACTCCGATCACCAAGAAGATGATGGTCAAGAGGCTGAAGACAATCACCCCGGGCAGGAGTGTGAGGTCGACGAAGTCTTTGACCCCCATCATGGCGAGGCCGGTACCCACCAGTCCACTGACAACGCCTGTCAGCATCAAGCCCAGCGCAGCACCAATGAAGCCGACGCCCCAACGAATGGCGCCGGTCTGATGGCCCAACAGGCCAAACCCGCCCACTAAAGCGATTGCTACGACCCAGATAAGCATGCAGCTAGGCTAGAAAGTTCTGTGCCAACGCGCACGCTGAAAATCCAGTTCCTGCAAGTCTTGCGAAACAGGGAGTTGGTTTCCATGGTTTGTCAGAATGAGTCTTTTGCCGTTTGGAGAATTGCCGCCCTATCGCCCTCGACGCTTTGTGCCGGCAGTCTTGGCTTTGGGAGATTGGGAGGCTGTGGCTCCCTTCTTTGATCAACTCGAAGCCCGAGCGGCCGGTTGCGCCAGTGTGGCCGAGTTGGAACGGTGGTTGTTGGATGCCGGTGAATTGGCCGCCGCTCTCGATGAAGAACGGGCCCGTCGGTACATCGCCAAGACCTGCCACACCGACAATGCCGAGGCTGAGAAGGCCTACCTGCATTTCGTGGAGGTGATGGATCCGGCGCTCAAGCCGCGCCAGTTTGCTATGGCCGAGTTGTTCCTGAAGCACCCGCTTCGGTCTCAGTTGCCTCCGGCAAAGTATGAGGTCTTTGATCGGGCGACGGCCCTTCAGGTAGAATTGTACCGTCCGCAAAATATCCCCCTGGAGACCGAAGACGCCAAGGTGGGCAACGAATACAACAAGCTCAGCGGCAGCCTGACGGTAGAATTTCGGGGCGAGGAGAAAACGCTCGTGGCCATGGGTCGCTTTCAGGAAGACCCCGATCGAGCCGTGCGTGAAGAGGCCTGGAAATCGGTGGCCGGTCGCCGAGTTCAGGAGGCGGATCGTTTCGATGCGTTCCTAGATGAGTTGATCCGCATCCGACACCAGATCGCCCTCAATGCCGGGTTTCCGGACTACGTGGCCTATGCCTACCGGATGCGGGGACGCTTCGACTACGGGCCGGAGGATTGCCGCAAGTTTCACGACGCCATTGAATCGGAGGTCATGCCCATCTTCCGGCGGTTGCAATCGGAGCGTTGCCACACGCTCGGGGTGGAGCGCTTGCGTCCGTGGGACACGCAAGTGGATCCCTTGAACCGTCCGCCGCTGAAGCCCTTTTCCACCTCAGCGGAAATGGAGACCGGGGTTCAGAGTGTTTTCGACCGCATGAACCCCGAGTTGGCGGCCGGATTTCGTGGGATGCGGGAGAAGCGCTTGCTCGACCTGGACAACCGCAAAGGCAAGGCCCCGGGTGGCTACCAATACACGCTGAGCGAGGCCCGCTTGCCGTTCATCTTCATGAACTCGGTGGGCCTCCAGCGCGATTTGGAGACCATGCTCCATGAGGCCGGTCATGCCTTTCATGCACTGGCCTGTCGGGAGCAGGATTTGCCCCTCTATCGGGAGGCTCCCATCGAGTTTTGCGAGGTGGCCTCCATGGCCATGGAACTTCTCGGGGCGGAGCATCTGGAGGTGTTCTATAGCCCGACCGACGCGCTTCGGGCACGGACGGTTCACTTAGAAGGGGTGATTGGCGTGTTCCCATGGATCGCCACCATCGATGCGTTCCAGCACTGGCTTTATTCCCATCCCAACCACAGCCGCGACGAACGTCGGGCTGCCTGGTTGGCACTCATGGACCGGTTTGGGGGCGACGTCGACTGGTCTGGGTGCGAATCGGCCCGGGCCAACCTCTGGCACAAGCAACTCCACGTCTTCCTGTACCCCTTCTACTACGTCGAGTACGGCATCGCCCAATTGGGTGCGTTGCAAGTTTGGGTCAATGCCCAGCAGGATCCGGTGAAGGCTCTGGCTGATTATCAGGCGGGATTGGCTCTCGGTGGTAGTCGCCCATTGCCGGAACTGTTCGCCAAGGCCGGTTGCCGCTTTGACTTCGGCCGCGAAACGGTTCGACCGCTCGTGGCCCGGGTTTCGGAAGCCTTGGATCGACTGGCGGCCCATTGATCGATCGCTCGAAGGGCGGCTTCTTCAGTAGGCCTCGGCGAGGACTTGGCTGAGCACCTCATCGGTGAGTCGGATGGGGTTGCCCTTCATGCTGCTGGAGGCCTGGGCGGCTCGGATCAGTTCAGGAAAATCCGAGACGCGGAGTCCATACTGGGCCAGTCGAGGGATTTGCCATCCGTGCACCGATTCGGTGATCCAGCGCAGTCCCTCGTCGATCGAGGCCCCCGGGATGCCTGTCAGCCAATGGGCGGCCTGTCGGTAGCGTTCGAGGGCGAAATGTCCGGGCGTCGTCCGGGACAAGGTTTCGACATTTGCCCGCCAGACGGGGCCTAACAACGCGGCACAAATCGCGCCATGGGGTGCCAGAAAGCGCCCGCCGATGGGCCCGGCCAGCCCGTGGACCGCACCGAGGCCGGAATGCGCCAGCGCCAACCCGCTGAGGAAGGCCCCCAAAGCCAAATCAGTCCGGGCTTCGAGGTTCTGGCCATCGGTAATGGCCTGGCCCAACGCACGCACCATCCGGGGGATTCCCTCGCGGCAACAGGCGTCGGTCATGCCGTTGGCCTTGCAACTCACCCAGGGCTCCAGCAGTTGGGTGAGTGCATCGAGACCCGTGCTGGCCGTGAGACCGGGTGGAAGCCCGAGGGACAGGCTGGGGTCGATTAGGGCGATGCGAGGCACCATGTTCGGGCTCCGCAAACTGACTTTGAGAAAGTGCTCAGGCGAAGTCAGGACCGCGTTCCGCGTGGCCTCGGCTCCAGTCCCGGCGGTGGTCGGCATCGCCAGGAAGGGCAGGGGCTGGTTTTCGAGCGGAAGCCCAAGCCCGATGATCTCCAAAAATCGGAACACACCGCCCGATTGAGGGGTCAGCGCCGAGATGGCCTTGCCGGCATCGAGAACGGATCCGCCGCCGCAAGCCACTACGCAGTCGACACCGAGGCTTCGGGCTGCTTCGGCCCCGGCCCGCACCTCGGACACCGTGGGTTCGCCCGCTACCGCCCATTCGACCCAGTTCAACCCGGCTGATCGAAAAGACTCCCGCACGGGTTCAGCTCGGCGCACATCGCGGCCCGTGACCAGAAGCGCCGAATTGCCGAGCGAGGCGGTCAGCGTCCCGGCCTGAGTGACCCTCCCGGGACCGAAGACGATGCGCTCGGGTTGAGCAAATTCGAAGGCGCTGGCCGGAGAGGGCATTAGTCCGGAAGGTGAATGGAGTGGTAGCGCACGCTCTGCCGAGGCGCGGCCATCATGGGAGCCACCGTGTCGCGCCAGGTGGCGTAATGCGGGGTGGCTTTGTGATCGGCGGGCGCCGATTCGGTGCGGTAGGCCTCCACGAGCACGAACCGGCAGGGGTTGTCCTGCTGTTGCACTACGTCAAAGCGGGCCACTCCCGGTTCCTCCAGTGAGGCTTCGGCATTGGCGCGGGTGGCGGCGATAAAGTCGGCCACCGATTCGGGTTTCACCTCGACCAACACATGAACAACGAGCATGGGCTTTTAATTTCGGGGTGGTGATCAGATGGAAATTCGGCGGCTGCGGGCCTGGACCGTCCAAGCCCTCGTGGCCCGGCCGTTCTCGGCCAGCCAGACTTCCTGGTGCAAGGCCACGGTCGGGCACACATGCCAGGGCAGGGAGTAAATGACGTCGCCCAAACGCAAGGCGTCGGCCGCCGGCGATTCGACCACCAAATGTTCTTCGCTGTGGCTGAGGGCGGTGGCGTCCGGGAAATTCAGGAAGACGGTTCGAGGGTGGGGCATTTCTGAGGCCACGGCCTTGTGTCCGAGGTCTAGGCACACTTGTCGGGCGGCAGGACGGCTGATGGCGCGCGATAGCAGCACGGCCGCGGGCACGAAGGGCAGGTCGGGCAATTTGTGGGCGTAACCGGCGTCCCAGAGAACAGTGGTTCCCGGGCTCAGCGAGACATCGGCGCGCATCGCATGGATGGCGAAGGTCGGGGAACCGCCGGCGATGACTCCCAGGGGGCGGCCCAGTTCGGCTTCGATCCGACTTCTCAAGGCGGCCACGGGCGCGAAGGCCTCATCGCAAGTGCGGGTGCGCTCAGCCAGATCGGTGATGCCCAAATGGCCGTCGTAGGCGTGCAGGCCCTCGAAGCGCAACGTAGGCGCAGCGGCCAGCAAAGATCGGAGCAACTCGCTGCCGAGGACTCGATCAGGTGCGATGCCGGTGCGGTGTTGGCCGACGTCGAGGTCGATCCAAATTCCGAGGGGGGTTGCGATGGATCGCGCGGCGGCGGCAGCCCGAAGCGATTCCACCACACCGGGGTCGTCGACGACCGCTGACCACTGGAGGCCCGGGAAGCGGGAGGACAGACGAATCCAACGCTCGATTTGCGGGCCCACGGGTTGGACCGCGAGCAAGATGCTCCGGACACCGCTAACCCCGGCCACCATTTCGGCCTCGGCGATGGTGGCGCATTTAAATTGAACGATGCCCAAGCCCACTTGCCAGGCGATCAGCTCGGGCAGCTTGTGGGTTTTTACATGGGGCCACAATCGGAGCGGATCTCCAGCGATGGCCACCATGCGTCTCAAATTGGCTTCGATCCGGTCCCGGTGCAGGACCAGCGTCGGCGACGGGATTTCCGCCGCATTCTCCAGAACGTACCAGGGGTTTGGGGCCATCGGATCGCCGGGATTAGTGAAGTTCGAAGATTACCTCGATCTCGACGGAAATATTTCCGGGCAGCGGTCCCATACCGACGGCGCTGCGGGCTCCGATGCCGTTCTCAGGTCCCCAGATTTCCGCGAAGAGCTCGCTGCAGCCGTTGATGACCTTCGGGTGATCGTAGAAATCGGCGGCTGAATTGACCATGCCCAGGGTCTTCACCACGCGTTTCACCTTGTCGAGGGATCCCAATTGGGAACGTAGGGTTGCCAAGATGGCCAGACCGACTTGCCGGGCGGCCACCTTGCCAGCCTCCAAGTCGAGGTCTTTGCCCACGACGCCGGTGATCAGCGTGCCGTCGGTGCGCAACGGCCCATGTCCCGAGACATAGGCAGCGTTACCGAAGACCACCAGCGGCTTGTAAACGGCCACGGGTTTAGGGGCGGGAGGGAGAACGAGGGAAAGGGCAGCGAGTTGGGATTCGGCACTCATGATCTATAAAGAGTGAAAGATCCGCCTTTTGCGGCAAACCCTCAATTCCGAAGTCCACGGATTGAAAGATGTTTTGATGCTCCGAAGATCATCGTGACTCGCGGTTGGGTGCAGGAGAATTGGAGAGTGAAGATCGCCTAGAGAGAGAGGTGCACAAATGCAAAACGGGCGCTTGACTCGGCAGTGCTTTGGGCAGTAGCTCCAACACATCCACTTGGCCGACTAAGATCCGACCGTTTCATCATGGAAAGATTGGGTCGAGCAACGGTAATTGATGGTAAAACGGTAACGCCTGTTGGAAGAAAATTTTATGAAAACTCAGAGACAAATCGTGGGCAAACGGAGG
>Ga0209598_10003939_pt1 | contig 11080 bp, 8 predicted proteins | sample M_140807_EF_Meta_FD_187317 | JGI IMG/M metagenome (GOLD analysis project Ga0209598, IMG submission 187317) | Freshwater microbial communities from Lake Montjoie, Canada to study carbon cycling - M_140807_EF_MetaG (SPAdes) (version 2) | ecosystem: Environmental > Aquatic > Freshwater > Lake... | reverse complement strand
CACCTCCCTGGAGCGCTTCTCCACCGAGATCCGCAACCTGCAGCGCACCGATGTGCTCGAGGTGGAGGAGAACTTCGCCAAGGGCCAGAAGGGCAGCTCAGCAATGCCCCACAAGCGCAATCCGATCCGCAGCGAACGCATCTCAGGCCTGGCCAGGGTGCTGCGCAGCTACACCGTGGCTGCCCTGGAGAACTGCGCCCTCTGGCATGAGCGCGACATCAGCCACAGCTCCGTGGAGCGGATGATGTTGCCCGACTGCTCGGTGACCCTGCATTTCATGCTGCGGGAGATGAGCGAGGTGGTGAGGGGCCTCGGGGTCTACCCCGAGAACATGGCCCGCAACCTGAACCTCTACGGCGGCGTGGTGTTCAGCCAGCGGGTGCTGCTGGCCCTGGTGGAGAGCGGCATCAGCCGCGAGGAGGCTTACCGGATCGTGCAACGCAACGCCCATACCGCCTGGAATACAGCCGGCGGCGACTTCCGCGCCAATCTCGAGGTCGACGCGGATGTGACCAGCCACCTCAGCCCGGAGCAACTGGCCGCCTGTTTCGCCACCGACCTGCACCAGGCGAACCTGGCGGTGATCTGGGAGCGGCTGGGGATCTGAAGGAAGGGGGCGGCCGCAGCCGCCCCCGCCTCCTGCCTCAGGAGTAGCTGGGCGTGTAGAGGTGGCTGCGCACCAGCGCCTCGATGTCGTCCGGCCGGGCCACCTGGGCCAGGTTGCTGTCGAACACCAGCTTCGCCACCCGTGTCGCCGTGTGGACCGCCACCTCCAGCACCTCGGACTGGGGCGGGAAGAGCATGCCCAGCTTGAGCTGCTCCTCGGTCACCTGGTCGGCCACGGCATGGGCCGCCTCGATGAACATTTCATCGGTGACCACCTTGGCGTTGGTGGCCAGGATGGCCAGGCCCACGGCCGGGAAGATGTAGAGGTTATTGGCCTGCGAGGGCAGGTAGGTGTGGCCATCGAGATGCACAGCGGGAAGCTGGACACCACCTGCAAACACCACCGAACCCTTGCTCCAGGTGTAGGCCTCGGTGGCCAGGCATTCCATCTTCTGGGTGGGATTGGAGAGGGGGAAGATGATCGGCTGGGCGTTATGGCGGGCCATCGCCTCCACCACCTCCTGGTTGAACAGGTTACCCACGGTGCTCACGCCGATCAGGATCGTGGGCTTGAAGTCGTCGATGGCTTCAACGATCCGGGGGCACTCACTGGCCAGGCTGGTGTGATCAAACGGCTGGCTGGGGGGCAGATCCTTGGCGTAGGGCTTCTTGTGGTCGGGCAGTCCCGGACGGCCCGTCACCACCAGGCCCTGGGTGTCGAACATGCGGATCTGCTGGCGGGCCACCTCGGCGGCAATGCCCTGCTGGCCGAGGGCCGACACCATCAGATTGGCCAGGCCGATGGCGGCTGAACCGGCACCCAGGAAGAGGAGTCGCTGGTCCTTGAGCTGGCCGCCGGTGAGCTTGAGGGCATTGATCACGCCGGCCAGCGTCACACCAGCTGTGCCCTGGATGTCGTCGTTGTAGCAGCACACCTTCTCGCGATAACGAGCCAGCAGGTTGATGGCATCGACGCCTGTCCAATCTTCGAAATGGATGCAGCAGTGGGGGAACACCTCCTGCACGGCCTCAACGAATTCATCCACGAAGGCATAGAGCTCCTCAGTGGGCGGCCGATGCTGGCGCAGGCCCACGTAGAGGGGATCGGCCAGGTAGGGCTCGTTGTTGGTGCCGGCATCGAGGTAGATCGGCAGCAGGCCCTGGGGCGGCACGCCGGCCGTGGCGGTGTAGAGCTGCAGCTTGCCGATGGGGATGCCCATGCCGTTGGCGCCGAGGTCGCCCAGGCCCAGGATGCGGCCGCCGTTGGTCACGCAGATGAAGCGCACATCCTTCTCGGGCCAGTTGCGCAGCACCTCTTTCACCTTGCCCTTGTGGGTGATCGAGAGGTACATGCCCAGGGGGCGCCTGAGGATGTGATCGAACTTGAGGCAGGCCTCGCCGATCGTGGGGTCGTAGACGATCTCCAGGAATCGCGCCGGATCCGACATCAACGTGCGATAGAAGAGCGTCTCGTTGCTGTCGAGCAGGCCCATCACGCCCTCAACTTTGCCGCTGTCGCTTCATGGGCATCTTGCAGGGGCCCCGGCTCGGTTGCGGGACTCGGGGGGGGGTCGCCGCAGCGGCCGCCCCCCCCGATTCAGTCCTCGGATGTGGCTCCTCCCGGCCCAAGGCTCACCACCCTCAGCTACACCCAGGCTCTCTTTGATGAGCAGCTGAGTTTGCGGGTCGGCCGGCTCTCGATCGACAGCCTCTATGGCGAGGAATTTGCGGGTTCTACTTACTTCCGCCAGTTCACTTCAGTGGCCTTCAATGCCATCCCCTTCGCCATCTTCTACAACGCTCCTGGCGCCTTCGGCTATCCCGCCACCACCTGGGGAGCCCGGGCCCGCTACGTGCCCCGTGGCGATGTCTATGTGATGGCGGGTTTTTATAACGGGGATCCCGATGTGGCCCTGGCCAGTCAGCACGGTCTGGATTTCACCCTCCAGGGGCCGCCCCTGGGGATCGGTGAGATCGGCTGGCTGCGCAACCAGCAGCCTGGCGCCACGGCTCTGCCCGGCAATCTCAAGCTGGGGGGCTTCGTGCTCGGCGGCTCCGTGCCGGCCTACACCACGTCCATCTCCGCTTCGGGCCGTCACGGCTTCTACCTGGTGGCGGATCAGGCCCTCGCCCGCTTCGGTGACCGGGCCGATGGCCGCCAGCTGGGGGTGTTCGGGAGTCTGGTGGCCGCTCCGGATCAGGCGGTGAGTCCGATGCCCTTCTTCTTCAGCACGGGGGTGGTGGCCAATGGCCCGCTGGCCAGCCGCCCGAAGGATGTGCTCTCGCTTGGCGTGGCCTATGGCGGCTACAGCGGCGACCTTCGCAGTCAGCAGCAGGCCCAGGCGCTGCTGGATCCCGCCATCCGGCCCCAGGTGAGCGAGCTCACGATCGAACTCTCCTATGCCATTCAGGTTCTGCCTGGGTTCACGCTGCAGCCCGGGGTGCAATATCTGATCCATCCCGGCGGCAGCCCCGCCACCCCCAATGCCCTGGCCCTGGGGGTGAATGCGGTGGTGAGTTTCTGATCGCGAGCCGCCTGCCATGCCCCTGATCGCCAGCTTCTGGATCGCCCAGGCCGATGGGGTGTATGCGGTGGTGAGCACCACCCTGCTGCTGGCTGTGGTGGCCCTGGTGCTGCGCCCGGGCAACCGCTGAAGCGGCATCCCATCGGCGGCTGGCCCGCTCAGCCGGTGAACTCGTTGTTGTAGGCCTCTTCGCCGTGGGCGTTGATATCAACCCCCTGCTGCTCCTGCAGGGCGCTCACCCGCAGCGGCAGCATCTGGCGGATCAGGGTGAGCACCGCATAGGTGCCCACCCCCACCCAGAGCAGCACGAAGGCGGCGGCCTGCAGCTGGATCCAGAGCTGGGCTGGATGGCCCGCCAGCAGGCCATCAGCGCCGGCCGGATTGATCGCCTTCAGGCAGAACACACCGGTGAGCAGGATGCCCACCAGGCCGGCCACGCCATGCACGGGCACCACGTCGAGGCTGTCATCGAGACCGAGGCGGTTCTTGAGTTGCAGGGCATAGCTGCTGGCCACCGCCGCGCCCGCCCCGATCATCAGGGCGGCGGTGGGACCCACGAAGCCGGCGGCCGGGGTGATGGCCACCAGGCCGGCCACGGCGCCGGTGGCCACCCCCACGGCGGTGGGTTTGCCGCGCTGGAGGGTCTCCAGGGCCATCCAGACCAGCGCGGCGCTGGCGCCGGCGCTGTTGGTGGTGAGGCAGGCGAGGCTGGCCAGGTTGCCGGCCACCAGGCCACTGCCGCCGTTGAAGCCGAACCAGCCAGCCCACAGCAGCCCCGCCCCCAGCAGGATGAAGGGCACGTTGTGGGGTGGTGAGACGCTCTGGGGGTAGAGGCGCCGCCTTCCCACCACCGCGGCCGCCACGGCGGCGGCGGTGCCCGAGGCCATCTCCACCACCAGGCCGCCGGCGAAATCCAGGGCCCCCAGGCCTTCGGGCCCCAGGAAGCCCCCGGGACCCCACACCATGTGGGCCAGGGGCAGGTAGATCAGGCACGTCCACAGCACCAGGAAGGCGAGCCAGGCTCCGAAGTGCATGCGCTCCACCACCGCGCCCGAAACCAGGGCCGGCGTGATGATCGCGAAGGTGAGCTGGAACAGCGCCACGGCCCCCTGGCTGAGCTGCCCCTCGCCCCAGGGCTCGGCCCAGTTCTCCAGGCCAGCCCACTGGAGGCCGCCGAGGAAGGGGGCCAGGGCCCCATGGCCCGGAGCGAACACCAGGCTGTAGCCGAAGAGCACCCACAGCACGCTCACCACCGCCATGGCGGCGAAGCTCATCACCATCGTGTTGAGCACGTTGCGGCTGCGCACGAAGCCGCCATAGAAGAGCGAGAGCGCTGGCGTCATCAGCAGCACCAGGGCGGCGCAGAGCAGCACGAAGCCGTTGTTGGCACTGCGCAGGGCTTCCGCGGCGAGATCCGGGGAGGCGGGTGCAAGGGCGGCGAGGAGGGGCAAAGGGGCGAGGCATCCGCGCGCCAGCAGAGCGAAGTCCCCGGTCTCAGCTGGTAGCCACTGCTACCAAAAACGGTTTTTTTGTAGCGAACGAAACGATTTCTTCAGGGGCGCTGGGCGCCTGCAGGGGCGGAGGGGGCCAGAGCTGGCGTGCTCGGGCCTGCTCCAGAAGGTGCTTGGGCGGTGCTGCTGGGGGGGATGAGCTGGCGGCGCCGAAGGGCGGCAACCAGGTCGTCCAGCACCAGGGAGGCGCCGTAGCGGGAGAGGTGATCGCCATCGGAATAGAGCAGGAAGCCGTTTCTCAGGCGGGGGCAGCGGCCCTGCCGTGGCGGGCAGAGACTGTTGAGCGGGTCGTGCACCACGATCTGGCGGTGCTGGGCCAGCAGAGGCGCCAGTTGCCGCTGGAGATAGGCGGAGAAACGCTCCAGGCTTCGGCGTTCGACCCCGCTCATGCACTCCTTGGGCCTCGTGGGCCGGAAGGGCTGCTCCCGGCAGAGCTCCGCGGGCACGCCATCGCCGAACTCCGGGGTGGGCAGCAGCAGCACGATCGGCGTCTGGGGGTGGTTCGCGGCGATCTGCCCCACGCCCTCAATCCAGCGGCTCAGGGCCTGCTGGCGGGGGATCGCCATCTGGCTCTCGGGATCAAGGTGGTTGGTGCGCCGCAGGCTGGCATCGCTCAGGAAGCCAGGATCGAAGTAAAGGGGCCAGCGCAGGGCCAGCACCAGCACATCGCCCTGGCCCTGGCGGCTGGCCGAATCGGCGATCAGCGCCGACCAGCGCGCCTCCTCCGCCTGGGCGGTCTGGAGGGCCACCTCGGCGTCCACACCGGTGGCCGGGTTGGTGTAGCGGAGGGTGGGATAGGGCATCCCCACGGTGGCCGCTTCGCCGTAGCCGAGCCCATGGCGGCTGCAGAGGTGGGTGGCGGCGGCCTGGAACACATGGGCGTGGCTGTCCCCCACCAGGAGCAGCCGCCCCTGGCCCGCTCCCGCACAGCTGCGGGGAGGTGTGGCCGCGTTGAGGGAGTACTCCCCCGCCTTGCGATCGCCGGCAAACAGGGCGGCGGCGCCGTAGCGGGTGAGTCCCTGGAGGGCCGCCGCGCTGCCAGCCGCCAGCAGAGCACCCGTGGCCACCACCTGCCAGCGCTCCGGCCACCAAGTGCCGCGGCGCAGGGGCTCCTCCACCAGCCGCCAGGAGAGCACCGCCAGCCCCAGCATCAGAACCACGAGCAGGGGGAGCGTGGTGGCGTTCACCCCCACGGTCCAGCGGGCCAGGGTGAGCACGCTCCAGTGCCAGAGGTAGAGCGAGTAGGAGATCAGGCCGAGGAACACGAGCGGCGGGCCGCTGAGCAGGCCATGGGCGCCGCTGCCGGGCCGCAGCACCGCCAGCAGCAGGGCCGTGAGGGCCACCGCGGCGGCCACCGGCAGGGCGCCGAAGGGCCGTGGCAGGGCCATCACACCCACCAGGGCCAGCAGGGCGCCCAGGCCCAGGGGCAGGGGGGGCGGTGCGGCGATCCCCCACCCGGCGCCGGGCGGCTCCGGGGTCCGGTTGCCGCCCGCGGCTGGGCCGGAGGGAGCCGCCAGGGCCAGGCCCAGCCAGAGCAGGCAGCCCACCCCCAGCTCCCAGAACCGGCCGGGCAGCAGGAAGAAGGCCCCCGGCACATCCACGCCCAGTTGATGCACAAACACCCCGAAGGAGGCCACCACCAGAGGGATCAGCAGCCAGATCAGGCGCCGATGGCCCTCGCGGCCCGCGCGGGCGAAGCCGCTGAACCACACCAGCAGGGGGAAGAACAGATAAAACTGCTCTTCTACTCCGAGGGACCACGTCTGGGTAAAGGGATTGAGTTCGGCGGCGGGCCGGAAGTAATTCACCGCCAGCCTGTGGAGGATCAGATTGGAGTAGCCGAACAGGGAACGCCATCCCACGCCGAGCATCGGGCCCGGATCGGGGTTCACCAGGCAGAGGAGCAGCGCGCTGATCAGCACGCAGAGCACGAGGGCCGGCAGCAGGCGGCGGATGCGGCGGCTGTAAAAGCCCAGCATCAGGTCTCCCAGGCCGTTCGCCGGTCGCTGGGCCAGCGAGGCGGTGATCACGAAGCCTGAGATCACGAAGAACACATCCACGCCCAGGTAGCCGCCCGGCAGCAGCTTGGGATTGATGTGGTAGGCGATTACCGCGAGCACGGCCACGGCCCGCAGGCCATCAATCTCCGGTCGATAGGGCGCCGGCGCATGGGTCACGGGGCCATCAGAAAGCCGAAGGGTTGCGGGGGAGGCCCCACCTGGGCTCGGGCTCACGGCATCCCGTCGCGATCGGGGGCGGACGCTAGCAGGGGTTCTGGGCTGGCCCAGCGCCGAAGCGCTCAGGGCTCCGGGGCGTCGTTGGTGGCGCCATTCACCACAGGAGTCGGGGGGCGCTCGGTGGCCGGATCCAGGGGGGGCGCCGCCAGCAGGTCCTCGATCTCGCAGACCGGGAAGCGGTTGATCGCCTTGAGAGCGCGGCGGGCGTTGGTGCGCAGCTGCTCGCTGATCGCTTCGCAGTAGGGGATCTGGGCCAGCAGGTCCACGGTGCGGCGCAGCACCCGCACCACATCGCCCTCATCGAGGGAGGTGGCGGCGATCACCTCGCCCCAGGGGGCGCCCTTCGCCCAGGCATGCACCAGGCCGGTGAGTTCCGGCTCCCACCACACCGGCACCACCACCTGGCGCCGTTCCTGCTGACGCTGCAGCTCGCGGCGCAGGCCGCGCAGATCGTGGAGCGCTTCCTCCACGGCCGGCGGCGGCGGCCAGGCGCACCAGAGATCCGGGCGGTTCACCTCGGTGGAGATGGCCTCCAGCACGGCCGCCAGTTCGGCCGGATCGAGCTCATCGAGGTGGCCACTCATCAGGGCCAGACCCAGCCAGAGCTCGTTGTCGCCCCGCAGGGCCGCCACGGTGCGCCCCACCTCGGTGGGATCGAGACCCTCCTCGCCATCGAGGCCGCCGAAGAAGCGGAGGATGTCGATCAGGGAGAGGAAGGTGTCCCAGTGGCGGTTGGCGCGGAAGTGCAGCAGCCGCTGCCGCTCCTCCAGTTCGGCCGCCAGTTCCTCGGTGCGGCGGCGGTGCTTCTTGAGCTGTTTGCGGTCGCCCCAGCGGTGGGCGGGGTGCTGCTCGATGGCCTCTTCCAGCTCGCGCACCAGCAGGCCCTGGGCTTGCACCTCGCCGGCCAGGTCGTAGCGGGGGGTGTGCATGTCGTGGCGGCGGGCCATGGAGGCCACCGCCAGGGCCAGGCCGCCGCTCTCCTGGTTGCCGTGGCGCAGCTCGCCACCGTGGCGCAGCTCGGGCGGATCCAGCTGGGCCACCTGCAGGCAGCTGAGTTCCGCATGGAGGCTCACCACCGCCGAGCAGGGCAGCAGGATCCACACGTTGTCGTCGGTGAGGCAGAGCAGCAGGGGGAACTGCCCCGAGCCCTGCACCTTCTCCACCACCACCGCCGGGGTGACCCGGCCCTTCAGCTGGGGCGCCTTCACGCTCACCAGGGTGCCCTCGCTGGCGAACTGCAGCGCCAGGGTGAGCTCATGGGCGAGGGTCTCCTCGGCCTGTTGCTGCAGGATCCGCAGCAGGCGGCGCTCCTCCCGCAGCCGGCCCCGTTCCTTTTCGTAGTCCTCGAAGTCGTCCCAGGGGACATCGCCGCCGTTGCTTTCGAGGGTGGCCAGCTGGGCGGCGAGTTCGGCGATGCGGGCCTCGTCGTCGGCCAGATCGAGGGTGGCCAGATAGCGGCCGAAGCTGCGCTCCACCAGCTCCTTGGCCTTGGCCAGGTCGTAGCGCTGCAGCAGGTTGAGCACCATGCCGTAGCTGGGGGTGAACTGGCTCACCAGCGGATCGGCGGGGGCGGTGGCGAGCTGGCCGGCCTCACGCACTCCCTCGAAGCGGCTTTGCACGGTCACCACATAGCCCTGGGAATCGAGGCCGCGGCGACCGGCCCGGCCGGCCATCTGCAGGAACTCACTGCCCATCAGGGGCCGGTGGCCCCGCTCGGTTCGCTTCGAAAGCGCCGAGATCACGGTGGTGCGGGCTGGCATGTTGATGCCGGCCGCCAGGGTTTCGGTGGCGAACACCACCTTGATCAGGCCCTGCTGGAAGAGCTCCTCGATCAATTCCTTCCAGGCCGGCAGCACGCCCGCATGGTGGGCGGCAATGCCCCGCAGCAGGGGATCGGCATGGCCTTCCCGCACCGCTTCGGGCGTGGCCGCCACGAAGGCATCGAGCCGCTCACGGATGCGCGCCTGCTCGGCGGGATTCACCAGGCACACCTTGCCCAGGTCGCGCACAGCTTTGTCGCAGCCGCGACGGCTGAAGATGAAGTAGATCGCCGGCAGCATCTCGCGCTCGGCCATCTGCGCCACCACGAAGCCGATCGGCGGGGCCTCCGGCTGGGGCGGCCGGACCTCCTTGGGCCCCTTGCGGCGAGTGGTTTTGGGGGGCCGCCACACCTTGCAGTTGGGATGGAGGCCGGTGCCCTCGTCGTTGAGCAGGGGGTGGAGACCCTTGGCGCTGCAGAAGCTGAAGGCGAGCGGCACCGGCCGGAAATCGCTGAACACCAGCCGGGTGGGCCCATGCACCCGCTCGATCCAGTCGGTGAGCTGCCCGGCGTTGGCCACCGTGGCCGAGAGGGCCACCAGCTGCACCGGCGGCGGGCAGTGGATGATCGATTCCTCCCACACCGTGCCGCGCTGCGAGTCGTTCATGTAATGGCACTCGTCGAGCACCACCGCCTCCACGTCGTGGAGGGGGTCGTCGGCCTCGCGATCAATCTCCGCATAGAGCATGTTGCGGAAGATCTCGGTGGTCATCACCACGATGCGGGCCTCACGGTTGAGGCTCAGGTCACCGGTGAGCAGGCCCACGTTCTCGGCGCCGAACTGATCGCGGAAATCGCGCAGCTTCTGGTTGGAAAGGGCCTTGAGCGGGGTTGTATAGAAGACTTTGCGGCCGTGGGCCAGGGCGCGGTGGATGGCGTATTCGCCAACCAGGGTCTTGCCGGAGCCGGTGGGGGCGCTCACCACCACGGAGTGGCCGATGTTCAACGCATCGATCGCCTCCAGCTGGAAGGGATCAAGCGGGAAGGGGAAGAGCTCGCCCAGGGGCGGCACGGAGCCGGTGGTGGAGCGCTCGCTCATGGCCTGATCCTATGGGTTGGGCGGTGGCGGGGCGAGGCTCAGGGCCTGCCGGCTCGCTGCAGCACCTCCGCATCGGAGAGATCCGCGCCCACCCAGACATCCGAAGCACGGGCGCAACGGGCGGCGAGATCCCGCAGAACACGATCCTCCACCTGGCTGATGCCGCCGCTGATGATTTCAAGCGGATGCATCAGGATGAAGGCTGGCGGCGATGGGAATAGGCCGGGCTTCGGCAGTTCCTTCACGGCTTTCATCAGGGTGGCCTCGGCCTCGTTGAAGTTGGCGATCAGCAGGCGCTCACTACTGAAGCCGTTCAAGCTGCGGGCGATGGTGCGTTGATCCGTGGATAGGTTGCGGATGTCGAATTGATCCTTGCGAATGCGCACATAGAGGATGGTGTTCTGAAATAGGCCGGCCATGGTTCGTAGGTTTTCGGCGTTGGTCGCGTGAACGGCAAGGCGCGATGTCGGCAAAACAGCGTACTCAGCCCCCTACCACCAGGGCGTCAACAATCTCATAACTTTCGAAGTTCTCGCCCAACCTGATCAGCGAGGCATCTCCACGCCGGTGAACCGTGAGCGTCTCGGGCTGATCCGAAGCCACCGCCTTGCCAGCAACAAACAGAAATTGACGCTTCTGTCCCTCGGGACTCATTACCACCACCGTGCCGCTGTTGTTCGCCCTGCGAATCACGAAGGCCTGGCATCGGGCGGCCCCGCCGCTGCTGCCGGATCCACAGGGCACCAGCGCCGAAGCGTGATAAGGCGTGCCAGGGATCAGGGCATCGCGGGATGCGGGAACAGGTGCCAGGGCGGCGCCGGCGATCCCCACACGAAGGCTGTAGTGGCTGGTTTCCCGGCGGCGCGCCGCCGCACGCATCAGATACACCCGCACCGTCACATCGCCATCGCTCGGGAGGAGACCACGAAAACGGGTTCCGGAGCTGCTGCCGATGAACAGGGCCGTGTCGCTGCCGGCCGCGATCACATTGAAGTAGTTCTGGAGATTGGAGGCCGTCAGTTCCACCTTCAGGGTCTGTCCTGCGGAGGCACGCAGGCGGTAGTCGATCGTCTGATCGCCGTTGAGCTGGCCTTTGAGCACCGTGGAATCGGCGCCGGCTCGAAAGCTCACGCGTTGCGTATCGATCGCCGGCTGGGCCACGCCAGCACCAGCCGGGAGGGTGATGGCGTGGAGGCCTACGGCCACGAGGCCGAGCGGAGCACGCATCTGGGTGGCCCGTGAGGATGGAAAACGCTACAGCGCCTCTTCAACACAGGCGCCTAGTGCCGTGAATCTCCGACTCACCAGCATCAACATCACCGCCGCATGAAACAGCCCAACGC
>Ga0209598_10003938_pt1 | contig 11085 bp, 10 predicted proteins | sample M_140807_EF_Meta_FD_187317 | JGI IMG/M metagenome (GOLD analysis project Ga0209598, IMG submission 187317) | Freshwater microbial communities from Lake Montjoie, Canada to study carbon cycling - M_140807_EF_MetaG (SPAdes) (version 2) | ecosystem: Environmental > Aquatic > Freshwater > Lake... | reverse complement strand
CGTTGGGAATTCGTTGGATCCCGTTCGTCGGGTTCGTCACTCTGGGCAAGTTGCTGAGATATGTCGTCGTCGTAGGAGCGATGGATTACGTCTGGCCAGGTTGGGCCCGATGATCCCGGACTTCGCGTTGCAGGAGTGTGCGCATCGCTGCCCGTACGTTCCCCGATGGATTGAAGATTGGTTCTGATGACGGCTGAAAGGTCTGATCTAGACATCAACACGAGTGCATTTCACGCATTGATCCGCGTCTTGGCGTGGGTCCCGGTCAGCGTGGTGGTCGGTTGTCTTGCTGGTGCCTCATCGGCGGTGTTGTTGCTCCTGCTTGAATGGGCGACAGCGACACGAACTGCAGTGCCGGCCCTGATTTGGATGCTGCCGGTCGTGGGTGCGGTGACGACCTGGGCGTACACGCGGTATGGCGGTCGCTCTGTCGAGGGGAACCGTGTGCTCTTCGAGGAAATCGATTCACCTTGCGAGCGCCTTCCGCTGAGGATGGCACCGATGATTCTCGTTGCGACCACGGTTGCGCACTTGGCTGGCGCGTCGGTTGGTCGGGAAGGGACGGCCGTGCAGATGAGCGTCCCGCTCGCCGACCAACTTTCCCGCTTAGGCAGGTGGAATCCACATTCGCGTCGCATCCTCCTGACGTCAGCATTGTCCGCAGGGTTCGCCTCGGTCTTCGGGACACCCATCGCCGGGATGTTCTTTGGTCTTGAGGTCCGTCGTGTTGGCCGGGCGAACTATGACGCATTGCTGCCTTGTCTGATTTCGTCGCTCGTCGGTAACGAAGTCGCAATCGCACTTGGAGCCAAGCACGCGGTATATGACATTGGTTCCGTGCCACCGATTGACCTCTGGTCGGTTCTGTCGGCCATCCTTGCGGGTATCGCCTTTGGAGTGGCCGCGATGACTTTCGTCAGGTCGATGCGATGGTGTGCCAAGTTGATGTCTGACCTGTTCCCGGTTCAGGTGTTTCGGCCGGTTGTTGGGGGAATCGTGGTGGTACTACTCGGGTCGCTCCTTGGCACTGATCGCTTCTTTGGTCTAGGGCTTCCGATGATCACGGAAGCTTTCACCAAACCGGTTGCGATTGGGGATTTTGCACTGAAGGGATTGATGACCGTGGTTAGCCTGGCAACCGGTTTCCGCGGTGGGGAGGTCACTCCATTGTTCGTGACCGGTGCAACCCTTGGCAATGCGATGGGCATCTGGTTGGCGCTTCCACGCGGACTCCTGGCTTCAATGGGGTTTGTGGGCGTATTCGCCGGTGCGTCAAACGCTCCAATTGCGTCCTTCATCGCGGGAATCGAAATGTTTGGAAGCGGCCCGCTTGTCTACCTCGCCATCGCATGCGTCGTGAGCTACTACTGTTCAGGGAATGTTGGGATGTACACCGCGCAAGCAGTCGGTGAGCACAAGGTCCCCGTCACCTTGCCATTTGCGGTCAAATCGACCAAGTGAGGTCCATATTCACGCGGGGATACACTGATTGAGGTGAGCGCGAACTGTTTTGTGACGGCGCGCAAGGTCATCTGGAGGGACAGGTAGCAATGGCGAAAATCCCGGTCGCAGTGCAAATCTATTCGGTCAGAGAGCTTTACAAGAGCGATCTCCATGCGACCCTCAGAGAAGTCGCGGGCATGGGCTATGAGGGTGTCGATTTCTACGGTGACGTGCCGTTACCCGCGCGGGAATTGCGAGCCGTCCTGGACGACTTGGGCCTGAAGTGTGCAGGCTGGCATGTCAACTACCTCAAGTTTGACCCTTCAGTCATTCAGGAGACTATTGATTATCACTCCGAGTTAGGGAACAAGTATTTGATCGTACCTGGGTTGCCAAGGGATCAATTCAAGTCGCATGACGACATGAAGCGATGGGCCCACTGGTTTGATGCAAATGCAGCGACGCTTGCTCCCCACGGAATGGTGACTGGCTATCACAGCCATGACGGGGATCACAAAGTCATCGATGGACACACGCTCTGGGACACGCTCTTCGGCGCAACTGGCCAGAACGTGGTTATGCAGATTGACCTCGGCAACTCGGCACACGGAGGCGTCGATGTGGTGTCGGAGCTCCGCAAGTATCCGGGGCGGGCGACCACGGTTCATTTGAAGCCGTACTCACCGTCACTCAAGGCAGGAGGGCAAGATCCGTTTGGTCCGGTCATTGGCAAGGATGAGTTGGACTGGAACACCATTCTGAACGTGTGCGAAACCACTGCTGGAACAGCGTGGTACATCGTGGAGTATGAGTGTGATGCCCTGCCGGCGATGGACGGAATTCGCCTCTGCCTTGAAGGATTGCGTCACTTGGGACGCTAGCGAGAAAATCCAGCGGGAACCGAACGTTGCCGATCCGAAAACCGGCAGCGTTCAGTTCCCGGATCATGGACCCTAGCCGAACCACTTGGTCGCTGGAGGCATAGCCACTCCGTTTGCCGAGGCGATTTCAGCGAGCGATTCCCATGTCGTTCTTGGTAGGGAAATGCCGTCGGCTTTTCTACGCTTGGCCGATAGTGACTCGGGATCTCCAGGGATCAGTACTGCCTCCGTGCCTGGTGCTGGACGCACTCGTCGGGCCGCGCGAGAGACACGAGTGACGTTCTGGCGATAGGCGATGGGATCGCCAAACGCGCCTGGGTCGATCAGGATGAGAAGTGCGCCGGCAGCGCACTCGTCAAATCCGCCCGGCGGCGGCAGCGCCCCCACGAGGTTTGGTTCTGGCTGACCAATCGAGCCGAGCGCGCCCAAAAGCGCAGATGCAAACGCCAGACCGTACCCCTTGTGTCCGGCAGCTGCGCCCCCAAGGGGCAACAACACGCCGCCGTCATAGAAGTCTTGCGCCGTGGTTGTAGGCAACCCGTTCACATCCAGGATGCAACCTTCCGGAACAGGCTTGTTGCTGTCACGCGCAACCCTTACCTTGCCCTCGGGAATGACTGTGGTCGCAAAGTCGACAAGGACTGGGTCCCCTTCCCCTGGTCGCATCTCTTCTGCACGTCCGTCAGAACCCGGACCATACGCCGAAGAAGGAATTCCAACGGCCCATGGGTTTGTTGATAGAAATGCCCCGGCACCGCCGAACGGCGAGGCGCCACCAACTCCGGGCCCCGCGGCACCTACGGTGACAATCGCTACATGGCCGTTACGACCCGCGGTGTCAACGTAATCACCAATTCGACCCAGATGGTTTGCGTTTCGGATGGCGACAACGACTGCTCCGAGACCCTTAATGCGGGATGTCGCGACTTCGAGAGCGTATGCGGCCGCGACCTGACCAAACGTGCACTCGCCGTCCACCACCACCGTCGCACCCATTTCTGAATGGATGTGTGGGTTTCCGGAAGGATTGACAACCTTTTGGCGGATCATCTCCACGTATTGCGGGATGCGCATCACTCCGTGCGAGTCGTGCCCGGCCAGGTTCGAGTGCACCAGGTGTCGCGCAACTTCGGCAGCGTTCACGTGTGGCGTGCCCAGCGCAACAAAGATGTCGCGGGCGAAGGGTTCAAGTTCTTCGGGTCGAGCGACAACATACTGAGTGGTCTCAGGCATGGGACGTTCTTTCTACAACATCCTGTGGGGAGGCCGGCTTCGCGACAGACTGGTGTGTCGCCTGAGTGCGAAGCCTCGCCACAACCGATGCAACGGCGTCTGGCACGTGTGAAAGTTCGCGGACGGGGCGGACCGGCACGCCGACCAGCTCTTCTGGGACCGACCGGTACCCAACAAGGACCGGGTGCATCCCGATCACATCGGATGCGCGCGCGTCGCGTTCCGGATCTGAACCCACATAAACAGAAACAGTCGAATCCGTCCCCATTTGCTCAATGGCGTGACGGAACAATCTTGGGTCTGGCTTTCGGTAGCCAAGGTCTCCGGCCACGACTACGACATCGAAGTAGCGTGAAATGCCTAGTTCGCGCAATTCTGCGCGGACGAAAGCGCCTTGACCATCGGAAACCACTCCCAATCGGTAGTGTTCGGCGAGGGCCTCGAGCGTCTCGATCGCTCCGTTCACAAGTTCGAACTGAACCCGAGACTGCGAGCGTTGGATGGTTGCGAGCGATTGGCTGAACGGCACGAGGCCTTCAGGTCCAAGCGAAGCGACAAGATCTGGAGATGACTCTTCGATCACGTTGCGCCACATCAGTGCGAGATCAAATTGGAAATGGAGTTCTGAAGAACCGTCAATCTGTCGCTGCAGGGCATCGCGTGCGCGCTCACGCAGCTCCGCGCGTCGCAGATGCAACCCGCGGTACCGCAGAAAGTACGCGACGCCGCGCATCGCGTCGTCGCCCCAGTCTTCGGTCTTGATGTCGACGAGGGTGTCGTAAAAGTCAAAGAGAACAGCAGTGATCACTTGGCATCCCTCTCGCAGGGATGATAGCTGTCAATTGGTCCGCAGATGCAGTTTCGAGATGGCTGGGAATTGCCAACACTGCTCAACTCTGTCAAGGTCACCGGGAGGCGGATCACCTTTGTTGGTGGGTCGGCTTCACTTGTGGGGCTTGGGATGGGTTCGGAGACCTGACTCGATCACCTTTATCGCGTCATCAGCGATGGATTGTGCGCCCTGAACAGCGGCTCCATACCGTGTGTCTTCATACGCGGATGTGAGTGACTGGATTGCGTCATTTACGGTCTGAGGTAGGGGGAAACCAGCTTCTCTCTCACGGGGCGCTCCGCCCACGGACGGTGCTTGAAGTCTGATTTGGAAGGCACGTGCAGTCTCATTCGAGGGCCTGCCACTTCCGTGTTGCTCCATCAAACTCTGGAACTTTCGGTACGCGACCCTGACCGGATCTGAAACCGGTTCAACGGCGCCTTCAGCGGTATGCGTAGCGCGTTTATTGAATAGTGAACGCCAAGAAAATACCGTTGAACGTTCTTCGTCAAGGGCCCCGTCCAGGTCGTCAACCCGGGAGGGCCTCAGGAGGCGCCACACGATTATCGCGATGATGATCAGCGCGACCACCGCAAGTCCGGTCTCAATAAATGAAGAGTCGAGAAGTTGCGGGTCTCCTGGCTGTTCAACCTGGTCCATTGGGTTCGGGCGCCCGAATTTGCCCATCTCTACCGGCGGTCGCTCCATCTTGACCGACCCCATCATCTTCGCCAACCATTCGGCAAGCATCAGGAACGGGATCGCGACGAATGAAAGTGCAAATACGATGACGACTGCAATTGCCTGACCCAGCGATTTGAGGAGCGTGGTGACTACGCTCGTACCGCCGCCGAAGACAGTTGCAAGAATGATCCCCATCACCACGACCGTCAGGCACATCGCCGCGACCATGCCGATCCAGTTTCGATCTGGAGCGCGGGTGGCGGTCGGTTGACCCGGGCGGGGCAATTGCGCCTCTTCAAGCGATGACAGCGCGATTGCGACAAGCATCGCGGGTACCGCGATGATCGCGACCACTGGAAGGAGGTCGGTGATGAGCCACGGAAGTACCGCGCGCGCCACGCCAGATGAAATGGCGATCAACACGGCCGATGTTGTTGAACGTCTCCCCGCTTCCCGGTCACCTGGGACTGCGCCACCGAGGATCGTGCCACGCCACCAGATCAAGGCAGAAAATACGATCGCAATGAGGAGCGCGCCCGTTTCATGTCCGCCTGTGAGGGAGCCAATCCAAGTCGTTGGATTCGGTGCCCCCGGGGGAACGGCAAGGAGATTCAAGGACACGACTGCGACTGAAACGATTGCGCAAAGGGTCACCACCACGGCAAGGCGTCTGAGGGTGGGTTGCTCGTAGATGCTGACAAGCCGTGACTGTTGTCGGCGCACTATTGTGCGCACTGCCCATGCCAGTCCGAGAACTGAGGCGATGAGACCAATCGGGACGAGGGGTGTTGTTGGCCCTTGCGCCATTCCCTTGATGTCGCCAATTCGAGCGCTCGACGAAATCACAGTTGCGAGGATGTACGCCCATGGGGTCAGCCAGGCGAGTTCGATCACTCCGAGGAGGAGGATGATTGCTGTTCGCGCAACGGACCAGACCGTCAGTGTGCTGGGCACGCTCGATCCTTTCGGTGTCGGAAGTGAGGATACTTCGGGTGGTCGCGTGGCGCACTGGTCCTCAGGGAGTGTCCATCTGTTGGCACCCGGTTGGAGCATGGGAATTGCTTTGTGGAAACCCCTTGGCCCTAACTCGGAACGATTTCCGATTGGCTGTCGGGGCTTCGCGTCAGACGGAATGAAGTTCGTTGAATGGAAACGCAATTACCGTGAGCGGCCGTGGTAATCTGCCGGCCACACCCACTCCACGCCGGGTGTTCTTCACGCCCGATGGCACGATTGTTGTGAATGACTTTTTGCCGACGTGAGCGTGCGTCAACTTTACTCAGCAAGATTTGACAAGGATTGCCATGCCAGCGATGTCCTCCAATACGATTGCACCATCACACTTGACAGTGGATGAACTCGATACACCCGCATTGCTTGTCAACCTCGATGCGTTCGAACGAAACGTTGAACGGATGGCGGGAACATTTCGACAGGCTGGGGTGTCGTGGCGCCCGCACACCAAGGGCATCAAGGTGCCGGCGCTCGCACAACGCTTGATAGACGCGGGAGCAATCGGCGTCACATGCGCGAAAGTCAGTGAGGCCGAGGTCATGGCCAAAAGTGGCATTCGCGACATCCTGATCGCAAATCAGGTCGTTGGGGCGAAAAAGGTCAAGCGGCTTGCGGAACTCTGCCGGATTGCGGATGTGATCGTTGCGGTCGACACGGCTGCCGGTGTTGCAGAGCTGGACCGAGCTGCTGGTGTGGCGGGAACCCGGCCCCGGGTGGTTGTGGAGGTTGACACCGGTATGCAGCGTTGTGGCGTGGAGCCAGGTCAGGCTGTCGTCGCTCTTGCATCCGTCGTCGCGTCAGCTTCCAATCTTCGATTTGCCGGAGTAATGGCATGGGAAGGTCATACGGCGGCCATCTCTGACGAGGTCGAGAAACGTGGCGCCGTAACCGCCGCCGTCGCCCTCCTGACCAGTTCGGCCGACGCGTGCCGGGCGGAAGGTATCCCGGTCGCTATCGTGTCCTGTAGCGGCACCGGAACATACAAGTTTGCATCTGGGCTACCAGGCATCACGGAAGTTCAGGCAGGTGGTGGCGTCTTTGGCGATGTCCACTATCGCGATCACTTTGGGGTGGATCACGAATGTTCCTTGACTGTCGTGACGACCGTCGTCAGCCGACCGTCACCAACCTACATCGTCACCGATGGCGGATTCAAGACTCTCGGGTCGATCAATGCAATGGCGGAACCGATCGGAATCTCGAGTGATGACGTCAAGAGTTTCACCCTGTCAGCCGAACACGGAAACCTGCGCTTGAGCGTTGAGAACCACGCAGTCCGGCCAGGAGACCGCCTGGAGTGGACCGTTGGCTACTCTGATGCGACCGTATTCATGCACGACGCGATTCACGGAATTCGCAACGGCGTTGTCGAGGATTCGTGGCTCATTGAGGGTCGTGGGAAGTTGCAGTAGGTTGGGCCTTATCAGCACGGCCCGCGGGAGAATAACCCAGAGGTTCGTGCACTGGCCCCCCCGGATCATCTGAACGCGGCTGAACTCGCACTCGCTGAAGCCCGATCACATACAGGCTTACCACTACGCTTACGAGTGCCATTACCAAGCCATTTTGGATCACGGACTGGCCGATGATCATCTCTAACACTCCCCTGCTTGACGGGGACAATCCACCTTTGCTCATGTCTCAACCGGAGAGTACGACACAGCCCTCTGTTCTGAGATTAAGGACGAACATTCTGCCGTGACATATCCGAACAGCCTCGATTAAAGACTTGACTTCCATCTCATGCGACTACGAGAGCGAATTCCGGACGGCATCTGCCGACACAAGCCCACTGTGGCCGATGGACATCGTTTCCCCGTTAAGCGCGGGCAGGCGGTCCAAGGCTTGTAGGTCCGCGCGGTCGGCAGCGCGAAAGTCGTGGTGTACTGAAAAGTTTGGGAGGAGGGTCCCGGCAAGTCATCTTTGAACTACAACGTGTAGTGCGAACGCGGTTCCATCTCGCGCCACGAGAGCGATTGATTGGTGAGAGGGGCCCGGAACTGGAATGACTGTCCCTCACCGACCATGTATCAAGAGACCGCAGACATCAACGTGTCACTATCAGTGGGAGTCGGTGTGTCAACGGTGGCCCGGCTTGCCTCATTAGCGGGACATGCTTTTGACGTGGGAAGCGAGATCGTGGGGACCGGAGCGCGGGACACTGTCGGATTCAGCTGATCCGAACGGAATCGCGGAGGTCCCATGACACCTCTGGCTGGTCGAGGTTCCATGCGCGCACTGAGCGGATTGACGAGAATTGAGCTGCTGGAGGGGTGATTGGGCCCTGCTCGGGCTCACTTTCTAGCATTTCCCGACGGGAATTTGGTTTGGGGACCCCAACGGCGCAGTTGACGACAAATGCCGACTGCCCTCGGCGGCATGCTCGTGCGAGGGCCTCTCGCTTGGCTTCTGACGGCATGCAGGTCACGAGGATGACTGAGGCATCGGTTGGCCAAAGCGGTGATGCGAGAACCATGGCCTCCCGTAGAAGACGGCTTGGCCACGGACGCAGACGGGCAAGACCATCGAGGATCCGGGTCTGGTGCCGAGGATGTGTTCCACACGGGATCGACATGTCCCCGGAACTTCCGGCGGACCTTCCGTTCGCACTTATCCCGACGGCAACCCCGGCATTCATGGCCCATGTTGCCAGGGAGGCGGCGACCATTACGACGGTTTCTTGCGCGTCAGTGTCGCCGGCTGCCCACCACCGATCCTCGGGAGCGGTCTCTACGTCGACGATCACCCAGAGGCGTCGACCACCCGTGGGTTCGTCGCGTCGGACTTGAAGTGTGCCGGAGCGCGCCGAGGCACCCCAATGCACCCGGCGCAGACTGTCTCCAGGAATGTACTCCCGAACACCGGCCAGACGGGATGGATCGGCGAACAGTGATTGGCGCCTCACTCGGTCCCCCAGCACTTGCCGTGCGAGAGGCGCGGGAGCAATCACGGGCACCACGCGCGGATACACCACGAGGTCGTCACGGACGTCGAGATCGGCGTCGCGCGCTGACAGTCCGAATGCATCTCGCCACCGGAAAGCGACTGGACCGAACCCGTAGGCGCCCCTCCGGCCGCATGCGATCAAGAAGCGTCTGCGAACCCGCTCGAACGGTGCGAGGGTCAGACGCTGTTGCAGGATTTCCCGGTCGGTCACGTGAGGTATCCGCACAGTTCCTTCTATCGGTAGTCCAGTGGATACCTCTGGACCACCGTCCATCGGGATATCTCGAGAACGTTGCCACCAATTGGCCCGGCTGGTTTGATGGCGTGCCGTCGCCGGCATCAGTGCCGCCGGCCAATCATCAGAGGTATCGAGCCATGGCATCGGCAGGAGTTTTCGATTGGTTACCTCGATGACGCATTCAAGTGTGTCTCCACACGAAAGGGTCCGACTTGACAGAATGCGTCGATACTCAATTCCCGTCGCACCCCAGCGCCACCACGCTTCGGCTAGGCCGAGTACAAGCAGAGCGATTGTGCTGAAGAGAACCCAGATTGGGTCCGTGATGATGATTCCAATGACCAATGCCACTCCGCATAGAGCGGCTCCCGTGCCCCGCGACTGTCTAGTCACCGGTTCGCGCCGCTCTTTTCAGGCGCGGTTGGTTCAACTGGCGCTTCAATGCCCGCGACGACCCTCTGGATGATGCTTGAAGGTGACACTTGCCTCAACCGGCTTTCGTCATCCACCACCAGTCGATGAGCGAGGACTGGGCCCGCCAGAGACTGGATGTCATCAGGCAGGACAAAAGACCTTCCCGCGACGAGGGCCCGTGCCCGTGCCGCCCGGACAAGGCCGACGGTCGCTCGCGGACTGGCTCCGAAGGCCACGCCCGGGGTGTGCCGGGTAGCCCTGACGATATCCGTGGCATACATCGCGACGGCGTCACCGACATGGACCAGTCGCGTTGCGGCCTGTATTTCCAGAACGGTTTCACTATCCATGTGGGCCGAGCGATCTGCCGTTCCACGGTGTCCGGACCGGTCTTCCCCGGCAAACCGCCTGACGATTTCCACCTCATCTTCACGGTTCGGGTACCCCATCGACGCCCGGATCAAGAAGCGGTCAAGTTGCGCCTCAGGCAGTGGGAAGGTGCCCTCGAGCTCAATGGGGTTCTGCGTGGCCAGGACAAGGAATGGCTGTGGAAGTTGACGTGTCTCGCCATCCGCACTGACCTGACCCTCCGCCATCGCCTCCAGAAATGCAGCCTGTGTCCGTGGGGTCGCCCGATTGATCTCATCGACGAGGACTACCTGCCCAAAGATCGGTCCGGGGCGAAAGGTGAAGTTGCCGTTGGTTGGGTTATAGACGCTCACGCCGGAAACATCTGTTGGCAAGAGGTCGGGTGTCCCTTGAATGCGGTTGAATGAGCATCCAAGGGCGATGGCCAGGGCCTTCATCATTGTGGTCTTGCCAGTACCCGGGACGTCCTCGACGAGCATGTGGCCACCTGCCAACAGTGCGATAAGCGCCAAGTCAAGGGTGTCGGTGGCACCGACGATAACCGTTTGAACGTCTGAGCGAACCTTGTCAACGAGTGACGAGAACCGTTTCGCGTCGTCAGCGCTCAAAGCAGTGGAGAGGTCGTGAGAAACCGGCGAAACCCCACCGGAACCGGGGGCAGGTGCAGGTGAACGCGCTTCCCGGTTTGCCATGGTGACGGATCCGATCTTTGGCGTGTGATGGGTAATGATGCCGCGTAGGGCGCTCAGACGCCTTGTCTGTCCCCAGGGCGTGAAGAACGTCACGAATTGTGGATGAAAGGTTCGATGCGATCCCGGCCCGTCCGCTGAGTTCGCCGGACATCCGATCACGGATCAGCATAGTTGATGCGTGAACGAGTCAGTGAAGTTCCGTAATCCCGATGATCAGCGGAAGCGTGCGCCTTGGAGCGCGGTGTGTGCTTGGTCGGGCATCCAAAGCAGGTGAAATGAAAAGGCACGAGACTTGATGATGTTGGTGTGAGTTGCAAAACCTGCCGGGATGCTGGGTTT
>Ga0209598_10003933_pt1 | contig 11092 bp, 9 predicted proteins | sample M_140807_EF_Meta_FD_187317 | JGI IMG/M metagenome (GOLD analysis project Ga0209598, IMG submission 187317) | Freshwater microbial communities from Lake Montjoie, Canada to study carbon cycling - M_140807_EF_MetaG (SPAdes) (version 2) | ecosystem: Environmental > Aquatic > Freshwater > Lake... | reverse complement strand
CCCCGAGGACAGCAGCAGGACCACCTCGTCCCCCGAGAGGGCGGACAGGGCTGCCTGCGCCTCGGCGGCGCTGGACACCGGACGGGCGTCTACCCCGGCCGCCCGGGTGCGGTCCACGATCTCGGTCAGGGTCGACTGGTTGTGACCGCCGGCGCCGTGCCCTGGCGGGGGCAGGATGAGCACCCGCTCCACCCCCTCGAAGACCGTGTCGTACCAGGACAGGGCGTCCCGGGACCGCCATGAGAAGGTGTGCGGCTCGAAGACCACGATAAGCTTCCGGTCCGGGAAATGAAGCCTGAGGGCGTCGATGGCCGACCGCGCCTTTTCCCAGGAGGAGCCGAAGCCCTCGATCACCGGGATGCGCGAGGTGCGGGTCAGGCGGTCAAGCCGGCGCCGGATGCCCTCGAAGCTGGCGACGGCGCGGACCAGCCCCTCCCGGGTCACGAGGCCAGTGTCGAGCAGCAGGGCCGAGACCCCGACGATGTTCTCGATGTTGTGGGCGCCGAGGAGGCTCGTGGTCATAGGCGTGCAGGCGCCGTTGGGGGCGACCAGGTCGAAGCGGGTGACGTCCCCGAAGACCTCGCCCTGCGCCCGCCAGCCGCCGGAATCGCCGCCGTACCAGATGATGCGCGCACGGGTCTCGCCTGCGACCTCGCGCACCGCCGGGTGGTCGCGGAGTACGGCAAGGCCGTCCGCCGACAGGCCGCGCAGGAGGTCCCGGAACGGCGCTTCGTACTCGGCAAAGGTCGGGAAGACGTTGACGTGGTCGTGCACCAGCGAGGTCAGCAGCAGCCTCTGCGGGTGGTAGAGGGCGAACTTGGACCGCCGGTCGTCGGGCCCGACGATGTACTCGTCGCCTTCCAGGATCATCTCGGGCGAGGTGCCCCACCTCCCGGTCGCCGGAAGCGAAGGCGAGATGGCGCCCACCAGCCAGCCGGCGTCGACCCCGCAGGACCTCAGGACATGGGCAGCCAGGGCCGCGCAGGTGGACTTGCCGAAGGAGCCGGCCACCACGGTGTTGATGCGGTCCCGGGTCAGGTCGCCGACGAGTTCGGGGAAGGTGGTGACCCTGACCCCTCGCGCCCGGGCGGCCCGGGCCTCGACATTGTCGTCGCCGCCAAGCTTTGCGCTGGCCCCCTGGACGAGCACGTCGAGGTCTGCGGGTAGGTTGGCGGCATCCAGGCGCCAGGCGACCGGCAGGCCCAGGCCCTCGACAAATGTGGACATGGGCGGAAAGACGTCCTGGTCGGAGCCCGAGACCTGGTGGCCGGCGTCCTGCATCATCTGGGCGACGGCCGCCATGCCGGCGCCCGCGATTCCGGTGAAGTGGATCTTCATGGCCCCCTTCCTGAAGTCCGCGCCCTTAATGTCGGATTAACCCTACCTGGCCAGGCTTTCATCGTCTTCCCTGAAGACATCCACCATCACCACCTCGCGCCCGGCTCTGGTCGGGCGTTCTTTTTTCCGGCCTTTGAGAGTCAGGGCCGAGGTGCTGTAGTGCGCGCAGAAACGCAGGGAGGACAACGCCATGGCCAGGGCCGCAGCCGGCTTCAAGACCCGCCTGGAGCCGCAGGACGAGTTCCCGCACGATCCAGGGGCCTTCAAGAACTACAACGAGAGCATGTATTTCAACGTGTTCGACCCTGCCCGGAAAGCCGGGGGCTGGTTCCGGATCGGCAACCGGCCCAACGAGCACTACGCCGAGATGACGGTCTGCCTCTACCTGCCGGATGGCCGGGTGGCCTTCATGTTTGGCCGCCCGACCATCGAAGCGAACACCGAGATGAACGCCGGCGGCCTCAAGGTCGAGGTGGTCGAGCCGTTCAAGCGCCTGCGGGTCACTTATTCCGGCAAGGCCCTGCTCCTCGCCAGGCCGCACGAGATGGCCGACCCCAAGCGCGCCTTCCGCGAGAACCCTTCCCTGCCCTGCACGGTCGAACTGGACTACGAGGGCGTCTCGCCCATGTACGGTGGCGAGACCGTGCGCGAGGACGGGACCCCGATCGAGATCGACCCCGAGAAGTCCTTCGCCAAGGCCCACTATGAGCAGCACTGCGCCGCGAAGGGCCGTTTCACCATTGGCGACGAGAGCTTCGAGATCGATGGCCACGGCCTGAGGGACAAGTCCTGGGGGCCCCGTCACTGGCAGGCCATAGACTGGTACCGCTGGTGCCCAATGAACTTCGGCCGCGACTTCGGCATGATGCTGTCGGTCATTGGCGACGGAAAGGGCGGGGCCCGGCAGGGCGGCATGGTCTTCCGCGACGGGATCTACGACCTGATCTCGGAGTGCAGGATCGAAAGCGACTGGGACGAACACGGCTACCAGACCCACCTGCGGGCCGAGGTCACGACCGTGGGCGGCAAGTCCTATTCCGTCACGGGTCAGGTCCTGTCCCTAATCCCCCTGCGGAACCGTCGGACCACCGCTGAGGGCGTCGAGCTCCAGACCCGGATCACCGAGGGCATGACCGAGTACCGGTGCGGCGACCTGGTGGGCTATGGCCTGTCGGAATACCTGGACCAGATCGTCGACGGACAACCCAACGGCAAGGCCGCTGGCTACTGAGGTGCCGGGGAGATGGACCCGCTTGCGCGGCGAGGTTGCAGACCCGCTTGCGCGGCTGGGCAGCGCGGTCTATAGCGCCGGTCCGTCCAGATGATCCCCGATAGCTCAGCTGGTAGAGCAGTCGGCTGTTAACCGACTTGTCGCAGGTTCGAGTCCTGCTCGGGGAGCCATCCTTCCGATTTCCCTGGTGCCCAAGGCTTCCCTGCAAGAGGCGAATGCCATGCCCTGGACCTCAGTCTTCGACGGTGATGCTCCCGAGCGGGTGAACCGCTGGCTGGCGCACCGGGGTGTCTGTTCCCGTCGGGAGGCCGAGACGCTGATCGCGTCGGGGCGGGTGCGGATCGATGGCGAGACGGTCCAGGATCCCGGCCGCAAGATCCTCCCCGGACAGACCCTGGAAGTGCAGGACGGAGACGACGCCGAACAGGCCGTGACCGTCCTCGTGCACAAGCCACCCGGCCTGGTCAGCGCCCATCCGGAACCCGGACAGTCTGAGGCCCGAAGCCTCCTCACTTCAGAGCGCGCCGAGGGCGGTGCCGCCCCTCCCCCCGACGACCTCAGCCTGCCCCCGGCAGGCCGGCTGGACCGTGAGTCCCGCGGCCTTCTGGTCCTCACCTCAGACGGGGTGGTAGCCCGGGCCCTCATCTCGCCAGCCTCGACGCTGAAGAAGGAGTACCAGGTGCGCGTCGCCGGCGGCCTGACGCCCGAGCAGATCGCCCGGCTCCGCCACGGCCTGTACCTGGACGGCCGGCCCCTCAAGTCCGCCGGGGTCTTCCGCAAGGGGGAGGACCGGCTGCGCATCGTCCTGACCGAGGGCCGGAACCGGCAGATCCGGCGGATGTGCGAGATGGTCGGCCTGCGGGTCACGGACCTGCAGAGGAGCCGGATCGGCCCGCTGTCGCTCGACGGCCTGCCCGAAGGCCGCTGGCGCTTCCTGACGGCGGCGGAGAGGCATGACCTCCTGGCGGCGGACCTCCCTTCCCAAGGCCGGGGATCAGGCCCATATCGGGAAGAAGACTGACAGGGACGGCGCAATGACTTCGAAATCCCGGCCGGACTGGCGACGGCGCGGTCTCCTCGCCCTCGTGGGCCTCGCCCTCCTCGGCCTCATCGGCTTCGGCATACGCAGCTGCCGCTCCGAGCCCGAGGCCCCGCCCTATCGGACCGGTCAGGTCGAGCAGGGTGCCCTTGTCCAGACCGTTTCGGCGTCCGGGGTCATAGAAGCCCTCGTCACCATCGAGGTCGGATCCCAGATCTCGGGCCAGATCATGTCGATCTCGGCGGACTTCAATGACCGGGTGAAGGCGGGCCAGGTGCTGGCGGAGCTCGATCCCCAGACCTACCAGTCCCGGCTGCGCCTCGGGCAGGCGGACGTCGCCGCTGGCGAGGCCACCGTGAAGCAGGCCGAGGCCCAGGCTCAACAGGCCCGGCAAGACCTCGCCCGCAAGCGCTCGCTGGCATCCCAGGGGTACTATTCCGCCGCCGCCCTCGAAGCCGCGGAATCCCAGGCGCGCACGACCTCCGCTGCACTGGAAGTGGCCAGGGCTCGGGTCCAGCAAAGCCGCGCCAGCCTGAGCACCACGCAGGTGGACCTGTCGCGGACGCGCATCATCTCGCCGATCGACGGGATCGTCGTCCTGCGGGCCATCGAGCCCGGCCAGACCGTCGCCGCCAGTTTCCAGGCACCCGTGCTGTTCCGCATCGCCCGGGATTTCGACCGGGTGAAGGTCAAGATCTCCGTCGACGAAGCCGACATTGGTGGGGTGAAGGAGGGCCAGGCGGTGACCTTCTCGGTGGACGCCTTTCCGGACCAGGTGTTCGACGGCGTCGTCACCCAGGTCCGCAAACAGCCTGTCATGGAACAGAACGTCGTCGCCTACACGGTCATGGCTGAGGCGCAGAACACGGGCGGTCGCCTCATGCCGGGCATGACGGCGAACGCAGACATCGTAATCCAGCGCCGGGACGGCGTGCTCAAGGTTCCTGTGGCCGCCCTGCGCTGGACGCCGCCGGCCGAGGTCCAGGCCGCGCCCCGCGGACCACCCGGCACGCCGATCCGCAACGATTCCGGCCCCGCCTATCCGGGATCGGTCCCGGTGCAGAAGGTGGTCGGCCAGCTTGGGCTCGACCCCAAGCAGAAGAAGACCTGGTTGGACATCCAAGCGGACCTCCGCGTCCAGGCGACCGCCGCTGCGGGATCGGGCACAGACCGGGAGGCAAGCCGCAAGGCCGTCGCCGGCGCCGTGGAACGCAGCCTTACCCGGCTTGACGCGGCACTCACCCCTGCACAGAAGGCGCGGCTGAAGATCCTCCGGCCCCTGGCCTTCGATGTCGGCCCAGACGCCGGGGGCCTTGTCGCCGGCGTAGTCTACCGGCAAACCGCCGAGGGTCCGCAGCCGGTGGTCCTGAGCGTCGGGACCAGCGACGGGTCGATGACCGAGGTGAAGGGTCCGCTGAAGCCGGGCGAGGCGCTGATCCTGGGCGGCGGCCCCAAGCCCAAGATGCGCGTCGACGTGGGCTGACCGGACATGGCCGAGCCCGCGATGATCCAGATCGAGGATCTGACCAAGACCTACGTCATGGGCGAGGAGATCGTCACGGCCCTCGACGGGGTCAGCCTGTCGATCTTCCGCGGCGAAATCATCGCGATCATCGGGCCCTCCGGATCGGGAAAGTCGACCCTGATGAACATTCTCGGCGGGCTCGATCGGCCTAGCCGGGGCCGCTACCGGTTCGAGGGCGATGAGGTCGCGCACTTCTCGGATGACCAGCTGGCGGACTTCCGGAACCGAAGGATCGGTTTCGTCTTCCAGTCCTTCCAGCTGCTTCCCCGCCTCTCGGCCCTGCAGAATGTCGAACTCCCGATGGTCTATTCCGGGGCGGCACCCAGGGCCCGCAGGGAGAGAGCCGCGGAACTCCTGGAGCGGGTCGGCCTGGGCTCGCGCATGGGGCACCGGCCCAACCAGCTTTCCGGCGGCCAACAGCAGCGGGTCGCCATCGCCCGGTCCCTGGCGAACCAGCCCGACCTCCTGCTCGCGGATGAGCCCACGGGAGCCCTGGACAGCGCAACCGGGATCGAAGTGCTGGCGCTCTTCCAGAAGCTCAACACAGAGGGCCTGACGGTCGTCCTCGTCACCCACGACCGGGGCGTCGCCGACGCCGCCCGCAGGCGCATCGCCTTCCGGGACGGGCGGGTGACAGAGGACGTAGCGTCGTGAGCGGCGCCTCCCCCACAGAGATCGTCCGCTTCGCCGCCGGCGCCATCATCGCTCACCCCCTGCGCTCGGGCCTGACCTCCCTGGGCGTGGTCATCGGCGTCGCCGCCGTGGTCATGATGACCTCCATCGGCCTGGGCGCGCAGAAGCGAGTGACCGATACGATTTCTGGCCTTGGCTCGAACCTGATCATCGTCAGCCCCCTCCAGCCCCGGACGGCCGGCGGGGTCATGGGCGGGGCCGGAGCGGGCCAGAGCCTTACCGACGCCGATACCGAAGTGATCCGCCGACAGGTCGAGGGTGCCGCAGCGGTTGCGCCTTCGGTCACCGGAATGGCCCAGGTCACAGCCGACGGCGCCAACTGGAACACCTCGATCATCGGCGTATCCCCCGAATACCTCGAGGCGCGGGACCTGACCGTCGCCTCAGGCCGCATGTTCGAGGAAAGGGATGCCCGGCAGGGGCGCAAGGTGGCCGTCCTCGGCCCCACTGTGGTCACTCAGCTCTGGGGCGACGCGGACCCGATCGGCAAGCGGATCCGGATTCGCGGGGCGCCCTTCGAGGTGATCGGCGTCCTGGGGTCAAAGGGCCAGTCCAGTTTCGGCCGCGACCAGGACGACCTGATCCTGAGCCCTCTCGCGACCGTGCGCACGCGGATCATTGGCCGGCGGATCAAGGCCGATAGCGTGCAGACCATCTACGTCAAGGCAGTCTCCGAGGAGGAACTGGCCTCCGTCCAGGAGGACATCGACAGCACCCTGCGGGCCGAACACAAGATCCAGGCGGGCGACGACGACGACTTCCAGACCCAGAACCTGGCCTCCATCCTGGAAGCGTCCAAGGCGGCCATCGGGGCCTTCACCGTCCTGCTGGCCGCCATTGCCGGCGTGTCGCTCGTGGTGGGCGGCGTGGGGATCATGAATATCATGTTGGTGGCGGTGACCGAGCGGACCCGGGAGATCGGCCTGAGGATGGCCCTCGGTGCCCGGCGCAAGGACGTCCTGGCGCAGTTCGCCCTGGAGGCCGTGGTCCTGTCGGTCTTCGGCGGTCTGATCGGGCTTGCGATTGGCCTGCTGGGCGCGGCTGGCATTGCGGCGATCGGCGACTGGCCCTTCGCCCTGCCCGCCTGGGCGATACCCGTCGCCCTGGGCTTCTCCAGTCTGGTCGGGCTGGTCTTCGGCGCCTATCCTGCTTGGCGCGCCGCACGCCTCGACCCCATCGAGGCCCTCAGGCGCGAGTAGCCCCGGATCCGAACGTGAAGCTTCCCGTCCTCCTCGCCCTGACCTGCACCCTCGCTGTCCTCGGCTGCCAGCCGCAGGTCAGCCGTCCGCCCTGCCCTGAGGGCAAGACCTGCCTGGCGTGGGGAAACAACACCGAGGCAGGGTCCCTGGATCCCCAGAAGGCGACCCTGGTCGATGAGTTCGCCATCATCGCCGACCTCTTCACCGGCCTCTTCACCGACAGTCCGGAAGCGACGCCGATCCCGGCCCTGGCGCAGAGCTACGCGGTCTCGGCCGATGGCCTGACCTGGACCTTCCGCCTCAAGCCCTCGACCTGGAGCGACGGTCGGCCCGTCACCGCGAACGACTTCGTCTTCGCCTACCAGCGAATCCTGGATCCGGCGACGGCGTCCAGCTACGCCTATCTTTTGTACCTGATCCGTAACGGGCAGGCGGTGAACGAAGGCAAGGCGGGCCCTGAAACCCTGGGCGTACGGGCCCCCGACGACCTGACCCTGGAGCTGACCCTCGAGCATCCCGCGCCCTACCTGCCCGCCCTGCTGAAACATCAGAGCTTTTTTCCGGTTCCCGCCCACGCGGTTAAGGCCCATGGCGACGCCTGGACCCGCCCGGAAAACTTCGTCGGGAACGGGGCCTTCCGGCTGGTGGACTGGAAGCTGGGAGATCACATCCGGGTGGTGAAGAACCCCGCCTTCTACGACGTGCCCTCCGTCTGCGTGGACCAGATCGACTACTTTCCAACGCCGGACTCGGTGATGGCTGAGCGTCGGGTCGCCCGCGGCGAACTGGACCTGAACACCAATTTCCAGTCCAGCCGGGTCCAGCGCCTGCGAGACACCCTTCCAGGCTATGTCCGGACCTATCCGGCCCTCGCCATCTCCTACATCGCGCTGAACGCCGAGGGCGTGCCCGCCTTCCGGGACATCCGGGTGCGGCGCGCCCTGTCGATGGGGGTCGACCGGGATTTCATCACCGGCAAACTCATGCGGGCCGGTCAGAAGCCCGCCTACAGCTTTGTCCCGCCCGCGACGGCGGGCCATGGCGAGGGCGTGCGACTGAAGTGGGCGGACATGCCGTTCCCGGAGCGCCAGGCCGAAGCCCGCCGACTGCTGGCCGAGGCCGGCTATGGCCCCGGAAGGCCGCTGACGGTGGAGATCAAGGTCCCCAACTCGCCGGACTCCCTGCTTCTCTCCCAGGCCGTCGCCGCCGACTGGACCGCCCTGGGCCTGAAGGTCTCGACCGTGCAGAACGAGGGCCAGATCGCCTTCGCCGCCTACCGCCAGAAGGACTTCCAGGTCGGCATGATGAACTGGTACGCAGACTTCAACGACCCCCTGACCTTCCTTGGCCTGTTTCGTTCGGACACCGGTCAGCAGAACTATTCCGCCTACGCCAATCCCCGTTACGACGCCCTGCTCGACAGGGCTGACCTTGAGCCGGATTCCCGGAAGCGCGGGAAGCTGCTGGCGGAGGCCGAGCAGCTGATGCTGGATGAGGAGGGAACCCTCCCTGTCTTCCAGGTGGTCAGCCGGGCCCTGGTCTCGCCCAAGGTCACGGGCTGGACCGACAATGTCGAGAACTTCCACCGCGCCCGGTGGGTCTGCGTGAAGCCCAGCGCCGTCGGGGTTTCGCCCGGTCAGCATTGACAGCCGAGCCCCGCCCCGCCTTGCTGGGGCCAGACCGGATCAAGGAGGGCAGACCCATGGACTTCAACCTGCAGGGCAAGGTCGTGCTGATCACCGGCGGGTCCCGGGGCCTGGGACGCGCCATGGCCCAGGCCTTCGCTGAGGCCGGCGCTAACCTGGCCATCGTCTCGCGCAAGCTGCCGGCCTGCGAAGACGCTGCCGCCGAACTGGCGAAGCTGGGGGTCGAAACCTTCGCCCACCGCTGCCACGTGGCCAACTGGGACGAGATCGAACCCATGGTGGACGCCGTCTACCGGCGCTTTGGCCGCATCGACGTGCTGATCAATAATGCCGGTATGTCGCCCCTCTATCCCTCGCTGGAGGAGGTGACGGAGGACAACTTCGACAAGGTCATCGGGGTCAACTTCAAGGGCCCCTTCCGGCTCTCCGCCCTGGTGGGCGCCCGGATGCACCGGGGAGACGGGGGATCGATCATCAACATTTCGAGCATCGCCTCCCTTGAAGCCTCGCCCTACGCCCTGCCCTATGCCGGAGCCAAGGCGGCGCTGAACGTCCTGACCACCGGCTTTGCTGCCGCCTACAGCCCGAATGTCCGGGTCAACACCATCTGCGTGGGCCCCTTCGCCACCGACGTGGCCGAGCACTGGGGCGATCCACCGGACCATGCCAATCCCGGCTGGACCAAGGGTGGCATGCGGGTCGGCCTGCCCACGGAGATGGTCCCCGCCGCCCTCTGGCTCGCCAGCGACACGTCCAGCTTCACCAATGGCGCTCTCATCCGCATCGATGGCGGGCCTGTCCGCGCCCGCCTCCGCCCCTGATCCTGAAAGGCCAGATCATTATGCCCAGCTCCACGCCCACCTTCGAGACGATCCTTTATTCGGTGGAGGATCACATCGCGACCATCACCCTGCACCGGCCAGAGCGGATGAACGCCTGGACACTGCAGATGTGCAACGACCTCCAGGCCGCCTTCGACCTGACGGACAGGGATGACGATGTCCGGGCGGTCATCGTGACCGGCGCAGGCCGGGCCTTTTGCGCCGGAGCCGACCTTTCCGGCGGCAGCCAGACCTTCGGTGCGGCAAAGCCCGACAAGGATACGCCGATCCGCCGCGACACGGCGGGCCTCGTCACCCTGCGCATCTTTGACAGCCTAAAGCCGGTGATCGGCGCCATCAATGGCGCGGCGGTGGGCGTGGGCGTGACCATGATCCTGCCCATGGACGTACGGATCGCCTCGACCGACGCCCGCTTTGGCCTGGTCTTCAACCGCCGCGGGATCATCATGGAAGGCGCCTCTTCTTTCTTCCTGCCCCGCCTGGTTGGCATGCCGGCCACCCTGGACTGGATCTATTCCGGCCGGCTCTTCCCAGCCTCCGAAGCCCTGGAGAAGGGCCTGGTAAGTGCCCTCCATCCACCGGAGTCGTTGATGGACGCTGCCCGCGCCCTGGCACACGAGTACGCTGACAACACGGCGCCGGTCTCCAGCGCCCTGACCCGGCAGCTGTGCTGGCGCATGCTTGGCGCCAGCCATCCCATGGAGGCGCACCGGGCCGAGAGCCGGGCCCTTATGGCGCGCGGGGGATCCGAAGATGCGGTAGAGGGCGTAAAGAGCTTCTTTGAGAAGCGTGCCGCCAATTTCACCGATCCAGTCTCGAGCCTTCCGGACGTCTTCCCGAACTGGGTCGACCCGGAGTTCTGATCACTCGAACCCGGCGCCAGCCTTGGTGCGGATGTTGAGCTGCCCTGCCAGGCCCGCCTTTCGGTGGTGGTCGATCTTGCCCATGTCCTCGGACATGGCCATGGCGCGGAAGGCGGCCAGGGAGGGATATTCGGCCAGGCCGACGGCGTCCCACAGGTCCTCAACCTCGCCGATCATCAGGCTGGTCACCCGGCCGGAATAGCGGATGCGCCCACCCAGGGCCTCGACAAGCTTGCTTACGGCGGCACCGTAGAGGGCATAGGCCTCAGCGCCGGTCAGGTGGCTGTTGGAGCCGTCCTCGTATTCAGCCTTTGGCCTGAACTTCAGCAGGTTGACCATGACGAAGGGCCCGTCCTCCTCGGCGGAGAAGAAGGCCATGGCCTGTTCGGGGGGCGGATAGATAGCGTTGACGACCTTCATGGGAAGTTCTCCGGTTTCGATCAGCGGGTGCGCTGGACCATGTCGTCCAGCAGGTCGGCGATGGTGGCAGGGCAGTCTTCCTGGAGGAAGTGACCGCCGGAAAGGATGATGTGAGCCTCGCCCTGGGCACCGGGGACGCGGGCCTTGAAGGCCGTCTCGCCACCCTTTGTGACAGGGTCATTGTCGCTGAAGGCGGTCAGGAAGGGCTTTTCGAAGGCTTCCAGCACCTTCCAGGCCGCCAGGTTCTCGGCCACCGAGCCGTGCTCCGCCGTGATGGGCACCAGGGTGGGGAACTG
>Ga0209598_10003931_pt1 | contig 11096 bp, 10 predicted proteins | sample M_140807_EF_Meta_FD_187317 | JGI IMG/M metagenome (GOLD analysis project Ga0209598, IMG submission 187317) | Freshwater microbial communities from Lake Montjoie, Canada to study carbon cycling - M_140807_EF_MetaG (SPAdes) (version 2) | ecosystem: Environmental > Aquatic > Freshwater > Lake... | reverse complement strand
GTCTTGGCGGCTCTGGAAGATCTCCTCGGAACTGGTTCGGAATCGCTCCCGATGCTTGAATTCGTCCGGGATGGAACGTGCAAAGTTCTTCCGGATGGCCCAGTGCGCATAAGTGCTGAATTTAAAGCCTCGGTTGTAATCGAACTTATCCACGGCTCGCATGAGCGAGACGTTGCCGTCGCTGATTAGGCCGAAGAGGTCTCCGGAAGCCCCAACGTGTCGCTTGGCAATCGAGACGACGAGTCGCAAGTTGGATTGTACGATCTTGTTCTTGACTCCCAGAGCATCCTCGTAGAGCTTTTCGATCTGGTCCATCAGGGCGATCGAAGGGGCTTTCGGGTCGAGCTTGTCGAGCAGTTTGGTCGCCTTGTACTTCAAGAAATTCATCTTTCGGAACAAGTGGACCTCTTGCTGTGGTTCGAGCAAGGGGACTTCGTAGAGGGAAGCCAGGTAGGCAGGAAGACCGGCTGGTGCCCGCATCTTTCGACCAGGTGAGACTGCGTTGGGAGTCTCGGCCAAGATTTCCTGAACGTTGGCATCGTTCTCGAACTCTGGGCTCGGGACATAGTCCAACGCCAGTACCTTGATTCTCAGAGCTCGCTGCTCACCGAGGATACGGATGATGCTACTGCGAGTCCTTTTGTAGCGTTTGGCCAACAGGATCGTCGAAACACCGCGCAGGTGCTGCTGGTAAAGCGCACGCTTGTCCTCTTCCGAAAGCGTTTCGCGTTGTTCTGGGAATACAGCCATGGCTGGGTACTTCCTGTCAAAATTCTTGATCGTGTAGCGAATCGTTTCAACGCTGCGTTGGACTTCGCGGGAAACCTGACGGATCACCTCGGTGAGGTTGTCTCCTTGGGCTGCCAATCTCCGAGCGCGATCGATGATCTCGTCACGCTCTAGATCTGACATTTGGCTGAAGCGTTCGCCTCGCTCGATGCGGAGCTTGTTTTGGATGACGAATCGCTCAACGCTCGAGTGAAGAAATCCAACCCGCTTGCGCCCCTCAGAGATGAACCGACGGGAAACCAAACCTTGATCCCTCCAACGGGAAATCGTTTTTGTCGAGACCTTGAAACGCTTGCTCAAGTCTTCGACAGTGTGAACCGGTTCAGAAGCTTCTTCAAGTCGCAAGTTCATCGAGTCGGTGATGTCCTCGACGAAAAGGCGAAGATCATGCACAGCTTCGTCTCCCTTGATCAAACGCATCGAATGCGCATCGGGACGGACTTCCGTGACTCGGTAGAACAGAAAATCGAAGGGGTAATCCTTGGTCGGATCCAATTCCGCCAAGAGTTTTTCGGCTCGGTCAGCTTGCTCGCAGCGCTTGTTGCGCGGAGCAAAACGTACCTGCTGATCTCGAAATTCCCTAATCAATGCAATCTTGTAATCGCTATTCATTCTCTTCTCGCCTCCTGCCATGCGAACAGCACAGAGATAGGTTTCAGACCCGATCCTGCGCTGCTGGCTTAACGGGACAAGCTCCATGCGTTGGAACCAAACGACCTCCCTCCATTCGTTCGACGCCATGGGAACCGATTTGGTTCGCCAATTCGACCGCTTAGGAGATGAAAAGCACTAGATGCAAGTGCTGGGCCAAAAAAACAAAGTTTCCCAGGAAGACTATTTTTTAAGGGAAAACACCAGGGATTGGCGAATCACGGGTGTTTTTTCATGGATTCCTTGTAAAAAGTTCCGCCCACGAAGTAGTTTTTTTCCGTGTAATCCTTGATTTTACAAGGCTGGAAAAATCCACGGTGCCAAACTTTCTCACCAACTGTCTCGAATCGAGACAGAATCTTGCCATTTGATTTTTTGACCCGGCACTTTGACCCGCACAACCGGTCGATTCATTGGGTGCCTTTCACCCCTTGCGCGGAGTCGTCTAATCTAGATGTTTTTCGAAAGTCAGGGTAAAACCCAAAAGCCAAGCCAAAGTTCCAAAGGCCCAAGTTCCAAAAGAAAAGACTCTCAAGCCATGAACGTATCCTCCAGCGTCGGGATCATCGACTACCAAATGGGGAACCTTCGAAGTGTCTGCAAAGGGATCGAGCGGGCTGGGGGTGCCCCATTGGTCGGCCAGTCTTTCCACGACTTGCACTCAGCGAGCCACCTGATTCTTCCAGGTGTCGGTGCCTTTCGCGATGCGATCAGCGAGCTTCAGCGCCGCGACTGGGTGGCATTCATCCACGACTGGATTGCTGCGGATAAACCCTTTCTTGGAATTTGCTTGGGATTGCAACTTCTTTTCGATGTCAGCTACGAAGGGGGTGAGCACCAGGGATTGGGGATTCTCAAGGGCCAAGTCGTGAAGTTCAACTTCGATGATCAAACACTCAAAGTTCCGCACATGGGCTGGAACCAAGTGATCTCACGCAGTCGTTCAGCCGATGCGATGCTCACTGGCCTCGGTCCGAGTCCTTACTTCTATTTCGTCCACAGTTTTCATGCCGTGCCCCAGGCGTCCGAAGACGTTTGGCTGGAGTGCAACTACGGCTATAACTTCTGCGCAGGGGTGCGGCGTGGGAACATGCTGGCTACTCAATTCCACCCCGAAAAAAGTCAATCCAATGGGATCGGCTTGTTGAGAAACTTTCTGTCTTTTCCCGGTGGCCGACTCAATGCGAGCCTCGCCCCGACATGTGATGTGCAAGGATCCCTACGAACATGAAAGAACTACCCATGCATCGCCGTCATTTCACTGGAATGCTCTCAACGGCGATAGGGATTTCGGCCGCAAGCGACCCTTCGCTTTTATTGGCCTCGCCAGTCGAGCCCGAAGGTGGTGCACGGACGACTCTGCCGATCGGTATCTCGACGTACTCGCTGTGGCGTTTTAAAAACGACGAGTTTAAAGATGTCGGCAAGTGCATCGAAATTGCAGGCGAGTACGGATTTGATGGGGTCGAGATCCTGCTATATCAAATCTCCCAAACCGAACTTCTCAGCCGAGCCGCTCTTCAAGACATCAAGCGAAAAGCCCTGCTCTCGGGCTTGGCCCTCTACGGGATGTCCACCCACCAAGGCTTCGTATCGCCCGACCCGCAGGTTCGCCGCAACAATATCGAATTGACGATCGGTCAAATAGAGCTCTGCTATGCGCTCGGGATACCGACGATGCGAGTCAACACCGGTCGCTGGGGTACTAGCAAGAATTTTGACGAACTGATGGCTAATCGAGGGATCGAACCGCCACTTCCAGGTTACACCGAAGAGGATGGCTTTCCATGGGTTATCGACGCTCTAGAACGCTGCTTGCCCACGGCCGAAAAGTGTGGTGTGGTCCTGGGCTTGGAAAACCACTGGGGCTTGGGATTGACCCCCGAAGGTGTCTTGAGAATCGTCGATGCGATCAATTCTCCTTGGTTACAAGTCACCCTTGATACAGGCAACTTCCTCGAGAGCCCCTACGAGAAACTCGACAAGCTTGCCCCCAGAGCCGTGTTGCTACAGGCCAAGACTTATTACGGTGGTGGCGAGTGGTACACGCTGGACCTAGATTACAACCGCATCGGAGAATTGATGCGCAAGCACAAGTACCGAGGCTGGGTCTCGTTGGAGTTCGAGGGCAAGGAGGACTACCGAACGGCGATTCCAAAAAGCCTTGAACTGTTGCGAAAGTCGTTTGCCAGAACCAACTAATGCATTGCCAAACAACCCAGTGCAAGCCGGGATCTCAGCAGCTGACCATGTGGGGCTCAAGATGCGAATGTGCGTTGAATTCATGGAGCTCCCATCGCCCCTGCGAGTAGCTCAGGGTGGTCCAAGCGGTGTTGAATACCGAGCCGAGTCGGCCCTCGATATCGAGGTCTCCAAGCAACGCTTCGAGCATCCTAATTTTGAAGTCCGCATGGATCACTAGCATGATCCGGGAATTCAAGGCCCATGGATGCCCCGACAACCAGCCCGAGACTCTCTGCGCCCGAGCGCGAGCTTCTTCGAGCCCCTCATAGACGGTGTTCTTGTTCCAACCCAATTCGTCGATTGCCGGGTCGATGTGCCAGGTCGGATGAAGGCTCTTGAGCTCCGAGCGGCTCAATCCGGGTTCAGGAGTTCGGTCGTCGATTCGGTAGCCTCGGTAACATCCTCCTTGCTCGTACAAATCGGCTCGGATCACCGGGGTGAGCCCCAGTGCGTATGCCAACGGTACCGTCGTCTGCAGAGTCCTTAGAAATGGACTGCAGAACAGATGGCTCGGGTCCAAGTCCCCTACAACACCCGCCAGAGCTTGTGCTTGCAGGGTCCCCAAAGGGGTAATAGCAGGATCAGGAATCCGCTGAGATTCCGGATTGGCATTGTTTGCCGACTGGGCGTGACGTACCAAATACAAAGTAAAGTCGACTGAGTTCATCCGATTTGCCCAATGAGACGCTTGTGGCACGTTGTATTCGCCTCGAGCCTACGCCACAATGTAAGCGAAATACTTGCTTATCTTACAGAAAAGGAACGCTTTGATGTCCCACTCCATGGTCATTTTCGGTGCGTCAGGTGATTTGACCAGTCGAAAACTCATACCAGCCCTTTACCGACAATTTCAACGCGGTCGCTTGCCCAAGAACTCTCGGATCGTAGGGGTGGCCAGAAGCAACTTTACCTCCGAGCAGTGGCGAACTTCTCTCACCGAATCGACGGCAGCGTTTTCCAAAGGCGATTTCGATCCGACAAGCTGGGAGAGCTTTGCCCAAAACATCTATTACCATCCGGCGGATATCTCTGCCACCGAGGACTTTCACAAGCTTGCCGCATTCCTAAATCAGATCGAGGAATCGCAACCCGCCGATCGAACCTATTATCTTTCCACCATGCCCCAACTCTATGCCACCGCGATCGAGCAATTGGGCAAAGCCGGCATGCATGAGGATTCCGTCGGGCATCGTCGGGTCGTGATCGAAAAACCATTCGGCACCGACCTTGCCACCGCTCAAAGCCTTAACGAATCGATCCATCGCACGTTCCGCGAAGACCAAATCTATCGGATCGACCATTACCTGGGCAAAGAAACCGTCCAAAACATCTTGGTCCTCCGCTTTGGCAATACCATCTTCGAGCCGATCTGGAACCGAAACTACGTCGACCATGTACAGATCACCGTCGCCGAAGAGGTTGTCGTTGGGCGCAGGGGTGGATATTACGATAAGTCAGGAGTCTTGAGGGACATGTTCCAAAACCACCTGTTTCAATTGATGATGGTCACGGCCATGGAAGCCCCAGTTCGCTACACAGGAGAATTCGTCCGAGACGAAAAAGTGAAAGTCCTCCAAGCCGTCCGGCCTTACCACGGTAGCGACTTTTCCGAGTTCGGAATCCGAGGTCAATACCAAGACTACCTCGACGAAGAAGGGGTGCCCAAAGAAAGCCAGACCGAGACGTTCGCCGCACTGAAGTTCTATATCGATAACTGGCGATGGCGAGGGGTTCCTTTCTATCTTCGAAGCGGCAAAGCGATGAGCTGCCGAACCACCCAAATCGTTATCCAATTCCGCGAACCACCCCATCTGCTCTTCGGCGAGAAAAAGTCCTATCGTCCAGAAGCCAACCGATTGGTCATCCAAATCCAACCCGCCGAAGGCGTCCAGTTGTACTTCCAATCCAAAGTCCCCGATTCCGACATGCGTCTGCGCTTAAGCGAACTGGATTTCCGATTCGACTCCAGCGGCAAAGAACTCCCCGATGCCTACCAACGACTGCTCCTGGATGCCATGCTAGGTGACCCCGGCCTGTTTGCTCGCAGCGATGAGGTCGAACAAGCTTGGCGGATTATGGATCCAATCATCTCAGCCTGGAGAAGCCCCGCAGCTCCACAACTCTTTACCTACGAAAAAGGGTTGTGGGGACCAACCGAGTCGAACGAATGGATGGAAGGGCAAGGTCGCTCCTGGATCGACTCCTGTCCGATCCTGCGATAATTCGCCCTTAGCGGCCCCCCCCACAAGATTTCTTTACAAATGCCAATAACGCTTCGTTTATCCTCCTGCTTGCCAAGCGTTTGCTTGGCATGGCTCTCTCTGGCATGGATCTCCTTTGCTCAGAGCACTCCCGAGTTGCCCCGGCTGCCCGAGCCTCCTAGAGAGTTTCGCGGCGTTTGGGTCGCAACCGTGGCCAACATCGATTGGCCCTCGAAACCAGGTTTGCCCACCGATAAACAAATGTCCGAAGCCCTGAAGATCTTGGACCGATGCCAGGAACTCGGCCTCAACGCAATCGTCCTCCAAGTCCGAACCTCATGCGATGCGCTCTACGCAAGCCAGCTCGAGCCCTGGAGCTACTATTTGACCGGGGAACAAGGCAAACCGCCCGAACCCTATTACGACCCACTCGAGTTTTGGATCGACCAAACGCATGCTCGTGGCATGGAACTTCATGCCTGGTTCAATCCCTACCGAGCCAGAAACTCCGGTCAAAAATACACCGAGTCGGCTTCGCATATCAGCAACACCCAGCCGGAACTGGTCAAACGCTACGGCAATGACAAAACCAATTACCTGTGGCTCGATCCCGGCGAAACAAAGTCGCGAGAACATACGCTGAATGTCTTTCTCGAAGTGGTCAAACGCTACGATGTCGATGGAATCCACATCGACGATTACTTCTACCCCTACCCGATCGACGATATCCCATTCCCAGACGATCCAGCTTGGGATAAATACGTCCAAGCCGACGGTAAACTGACCCGTGACGATTGGCGGCGCGATCAGATGAACCAGTTCATCGAGAGTCTTTACAAACAGATCAAAGCGGCCAAGCCGCATGTGAAGTTCGGGATCAGCCCGTTTGGCATCTGGAAACCAGGTTATCCAGCTAGTGTCCAAGGCTTCAATCAGTACGAAAAGCTCTATGCCGACGCGAAATTGTGGCTCAACGAAGGCTGGTGCGATTACTATTCGCCTCAACTGTATTGGCCGATCCACGCCAAACAACAAAGCTTCCCCGCCTTGCTCCAATGGTGGGTCGAGCAGAACACCAAAGGTCGAACAATCGCACCAGGGATTTTCACCAGCCGTATCGGCGACAAAAACCGACCCTTTACCGTCGAGCAGATCGAAGACCAAGTCTTCCTGGCACGCACCCTACAGGGTAGCTCCGGGACAATCCACTTCAGCATGAAAGCGATCATGGAGAACCGCGAAGGCCTCTCCGATCGACTCAAAGCCAATACCTACCTCACCCCGGCGCTGACCCCCGAGACCCCATGGCTGAGCGTCGATAAAACCCCTGCCCCCAAACTCTCGATCGCTCGCCCGAGTGCCCCCCAAGAACCGACGACCGTTTCCTGGCAACGCCCGAATCCTAATCCCGTACGCCGATGGTGTGTCTATCGCTTGATTGCAAACCGCTGGGAAGTCTCAATCTATGGCGTAGATACGCTAAGCCTAACCATCGATCCAGCCAATAGCACCGAAAGCACCGATGGCAAAGAAACTAAAGTTCAAGCCATCGCGGTGGCCGGCGTCGACGGAGCCGGAACACTCGGCCCAGCAACAATACAGGTTATCGATTGAAATCTGGTTGTGCTAGAATCCCTGCATCGATACCTAAATTCACTCCGTTTCCTCCTAGATTCCAAGGGCCCTGAGCTTGAGCTCTCTATCACGTAGTGGCGTTTTTTCCGGTGACATGGACCAATCGCTGGCTCGGTTCAGCGAAAGCATCTCCTTCGACCACCGACTTTACCAACACGATATTCGCGGCTCGATCGCCCATGCTCGAATGCTGGCCAAACAAGGGATCCTGACCGACTCCGAGTTCTCGCAGATCGAAGCAGAGCTCCTAGGTATCCAAGCCAAGATCGATCGCAACGAACTCCCCTTTCGAATCGAGCTCGAAGACATCCACATGCACATCGAACAGGCGCTGATCGACGCCCTGGGAGATGTCGGTCGAAAACTCCATACGGCCCGATCCAGAAATGATCAAATCGCCACCGACCTTCGACTCTGGGTCCGCGACGCTCTGGACCGAGTCGACAAACTGCTCGAGGAATTGCAACGAGCATTCCTCTCTCGCTGCGAAAAAGACAGCGGCGTGATCCTGCCAGCTTACACACACATGCAACGAGCCCAGCCGGTCCTGGCCGCTCACTACTGGCTAGCCTACATCGAGAAACTCAACCGCGACCGATCGAGGGTCGCCGACTGCCGCCGCCGAGTCAATATCTGCCCTCTGGGTGGCGCAGCCGTGGCCGGTACGAGTATGCCCATCGACCGACACCTGTCGGCCGAACTACTTGGCTTTGAATCGGTAGCAGCCAACAGTATCGATATCAGCAGCGATCGAGATTTTGCGGTCGAGTCGGTATTCGTCCTGAGCCTGATCGCAACGCACCTGAGCGGCTGGGCCGAAGAATGGATCCTATGGTCGACCACCGAATTCGGTTTCATCAAACTGCCACAAGCCTTCTGCACCGGTAGCTCGATCATGCCCCAAAAGGTCAACCCAGATACGCTGGAATTGACCCGAGGAAAATCGGCTCGGGTGATCGGAAACCTTCAAACCCTCTTGGTCCTACTCAAGGGACTCCCGCTTGCCTACAACCGTGATCTCCAAGAGGACAAACCACCGTTGTTTGACGCATTCGATACCGTCGTGGCTTGCTTGGAACTAGCTGTGCCGATTGTCCAAGGCTCGGTGCTGCAAACCGAAGCGATCTCCAAGCGGCTTGACCAAGGCTACCTGGATGCGACAGCCCTCATGGAAGCCATCATGCTGCGGGGCGTGCCTCAGCGGACCGCACATCACAAGGTCGGTGCCCTGGTGGCTCTGGCCAAAGAACAAAACATGACACTCGTTGAACTGAGCGATCAAGACTTTCAAAAAGTCGATCCGAACTTCGATGGCAACATGCTCCGAAAGAGCTTGGGGGTCCAAGGAGCCGTCGCTTCGTATCGCTCCTTCGGTTCAAGCGGACCTGAGTTTGTTGCCGAGCAAGTCGCTTCTTGGAAAAAGAAGTTGCAAGTCTAGGCATGCATTTGAAAAGCTTCCTGGCTCTCAAAAGCCGCTTGGATGTGCCGAAAACGCGGATGCCCCGGATCGCCCCCCAAGACGACTTCGATCACATCGAATCGACCTTGGGTGTCGAGAAGTCCGTGACGCTTTGCATAGTGCAACGCGGTGCGACAAATCTTGCGCTGCTTGATGTCATCCACCGCATCGGCCGGCCCTCCAAGATTCTCTTTCTGTCGACTCCATGTCTTGACCTCGACGAATACCACCGTTCTAGCCTTCCATGCTGCGATGATATCGATCTCTCCCAACTTGCAATCGTAGGAGCATTCGAGGATGACATAACCGCAGCGTCGCAAGTATTCGACCGCTAAGCGTTCGCCATACTCACCGGTCGATTCCTCGACACAAGGCGGAAAGTATCGCATCGATTTACGAAACTCGAACCAGCGATTCTCGAGGCGCTCCAGCAAACTGCGAGAGCTTTTCTTGACGTAACGCCGGACGACTCGATAGCGGTGCATCAGAATCCCAAGTCCTCCCATGCATTATCCCCCAGTTCGTGGCCTCATTGTTCCAGCCAATCTCAGCAGGGTTTCCACAGAGATTGGGCCCATGGAACTAATTGTGGGAATCCAGAGATCCTGTCAACGAAATGGTTCGTTTTTTCTAAAAAAGTCTGTGGGATTTGACAAGCGGCCCGACCTACCAACTCCAAATCCTCATGGTTTTCCCACACCGAAACACCCATCGCACCTCCGAGCCGATCCTCATGAGTCGCAACCGAAAACGACTCAGTCTCATGCGGCACAACTCCTGCTCCCACCGCAAGGCGTCTCGGAGCTTGTGGCTTTCCGGCTTGCTCTCCTGCTCCCTGGCCAAACGATAAAGCTTCCAATCGGCAAAGTGAATGGCATCGAGCAGGATCGCTCGATGGCCGTCGAAGTGATGGCTCTTTGCATACTCGCGAAACTCGCGCCGATACTCTCGACCTAATAGCTTGGTACTCTCAGGCAATAGCGACCTGGTCTGCGAAATCCGCTTACGCAAAAGCGTCTCGCTAGCCCGATCTAGCTCAGCCGAGTCTAGCTCAGCGCGGGCCAGCTCAGCCGAGTCCAGCTCAGCCGAGTCCAGCTCAGCCGAGTCCGATTCGAGCGATCGATTCCAGAAGACCAATCGCTTGGCAAGTGCAGCTTGGAGGCGCTCAAGCTCCTGGTGTTGCTCGAACTCGTTCGACGATGGTTCTTGCATGCTCCAGCTCAGTGGTCAGTTCCTGTAGGTCTGGGATGTTCTCGTCTCGCTCCAGGATCATCCCCTTGACCTCTGCGAAGCGGACTACCCGATCTAAAAGCTCCCAAATCTCGTCTTGGGTCGCTCGGCTATGGCTGTCGACCCAAAGACCGTCCTCGATGTATCCACCCACAAAGTGCAATTGGACAATCCGATCCTTGGGCAGTCGATGCAGGAATTCTACTGGATCGAATCGATGGTTTGCCGAATTGATGAAAAGATTTGTTACATCCAACAGCAATCCAACATCATTCCGATCGCAAAGCTCGCCCAAGAATTCTGCCCCATCATAGCTCTCTGTGGGATAACGGATCGTGTCGGTGATGTTTTCCAGGATCAGTGGGGTTTGGATGGCATCCTGCAATCTCGCAATGTTGTCGTGGAGCACTCGCAGCGTCGCATCGGTTTTTGGTAGCGGGGTCAAATGACCGATATCGATTCCACCGGCTCGAGTAAAGGCGATGTGTTCGCTGCACCAAGCCGGCTTTAACCGATTGACCAGATCTGCATAGAGTTTCAAGTACGTTGCATCGAGGCCTTCGGCACTACCGAGGGACATTGCCAACCCATGCGGGATCAATGGGAAGTTGTTTGCCAGCAGATCGAGCTCAGCCGCTTTAGAGCCAATCGGTTCAAAATAGTGGTCTGCGGTGATCTCCAAGAAATCGATCGAATCGCGGCAATCAAACAACTTCGATAAAAAGGGCTCTCGATAACCAATTCCAACACCCATCTCGGGCAATTCAGACCAATTCACCAAGTACCTCCCTCATTGGAATATCCATCGATGCCAGCTTAGCACAGCCGCTAGCTGCCACAACCGCCACACCCGCCACCGCCACAGCCGCCACCGCCACAGCTTGAAC
>Ga0209598_10003926_pt1 | contig 11106 bp, 7 predicted proteins | sample M_140807_EF_Meta_FD_187317 | JGI IMG/M metagenome (GOLD analysis project Ga0209598, IMG submission 187317) | Freshwater microbial communities from Lake Montjoie, Canada to study carbon cycling - M_140807_EF_MetaG (SPAdes) (version 2) | ecosystem: Environmental > Aquatic > Freshwater > Lake... | reverse complement strand
CTCTCCTTGGCGCCCAAACAGCGCTGAGGAGGAAAGTCTGGGTTTTTTTAGATGGGATAAGCAATTGCTGGTAGAGCGCAGAGGAATGATCCGGGAAACGGCTTTATCGAAACACGCTTCGTGTTCCGCTACTGGGAAATAGGTTCTCGGGATGATTTTCATCCTCTGTGCTCTCTGTGTCCTCTGTGCTTGATTCTTCTGGACTCGCTTCAAGCAACAGTCCTTCGCTCAAAGAGGGAATTGCCTTTCAAAAAAAGGGCCAACTTCGGAAAGCCGAGGAAATTTATCGTCAGATTCTCCAGGGGGATCCGAATAACGCCGAAGTGTTGCATCTTTTGGGCACGATCGCCTTTCGCGCGGGAAAACCCGCTGATGCGATCTCGCTGATTCGCAGAGCAATCCAGAACGAGCCCCGCAATCCTCATTTTTATAACAACTGCGGTCCGGCCCTGCGGGAACTCGGTCGTTTTGATGAAGCCGTGGTCTGTTATCAAGAGTGCTTGCGTCTCGATCCAGCGCATCCCGAGGCGTGGTATAATCTCGGGAAGACCCTTGCCGATGCGGCGCGACCGGAGGAAGCGCTCGCTGCATACAACCGGCAAATTGATCTTCATCCGGATCATCTCAGCGCGCGCTGGAATCGCAGCCTCACAAAGCTTCTCTTGGGCGACTACTTGGCGGGATGGAGCGAATATGAAATCCGATGGGAGGCGACCCCATTCAAGAGAAGGAAATTTTCCAGTCCGTCTTGGCATGGCGAACCGCTTTCCGGAAAAACCCTGCTGATGCATTCCGAGCAAGGACTTGGCGATACCATTCAGATGCTTCGCTATGCCTCTTTGTTAGAAAAGCTCGGGGGTCGTGTGATTCTGGAATGCCAACCGGAACTCGTGAATCTGGCCCGCACGGTCAGAGGCATTGCCGATGTGATTCCACAGGGCGCTGTCCTGCCGGATTTCGATTTTGAAATCCCGGCGATGTCATTGCCATTTGTTTTCAGAACCACGCTGGAATCCATACCGGCTGTCATTCCCTACATCGGCGTCTTTCCGGAAAAGCTCGCCTACTGGAAATCACGGATAGAGAAGCTCCCTCCGACTCGCAAATTCGGAATTGTATGGGCCGGTAGCCTTAAAAACCCCGCAAACACCAAGCGCAGCATGTCATTAGCAGACTTTGCTCCATTTCAAAAAATTCCGGATATTGAATGGATCAGCCTTCAAAAAGGACCCGCTGCTGAGCAAGCCAGAGAAGCCCCCCTTCCCCTTTACGATTGGATGGGTGAAATCCAGGACTTCAGCGATACCGCTGCGCTGGTCTCGGTGCTAGATGGGGTTGTTACCGTGGATACCGCGGTTGCTCATCTTGCGGGAGCACTTGGCAAGCCGGTTTGGTTGCTGTTGCCTTATGTTTCGGACTTCCGTTGGCTATTGGATAGAGACGATACGCCTTGGTATCCTTATATGAAACTTATCAGGCAGCCTGTGTTGGGCGACTGGGACGGAGCGATTAAAAAATTAGACTCTATCCTGAAGGATGGAGTGTGATTTTTGTGCTGGTTAGCTACTGGCTGATCGACACCACTCGCTCCATGCGTGGCGGAGAGCGGCTTCAAAGAGGGTTGCTTGTCCTGCGTGGTCGCAGAGGATGCTTTCGGCGACTTCACCTTGGAGCAACTCGCGGAGTTTGCTGCGCAGTGTGCGGTCTTGAGCCAGAGCGACGGCTTTTTCGATGTAGGCGTCTTCGTTTTCTGGAGCCCACTCGGCATGGCCGACGGCAGTCAGTAGGGAAAGCCCAACGCGGGCAGCATGGCTGTCGCCGATGAGCGAGACCACAGGAACGCCCATCCAGAGGGCTTCGCAGGTTGTTGTTGTGCCGTTGTAGGGGAAGGTGTCGAGGGCGAGATCCACTCGGTTGTAGGCGGAGAGGTGGTCCTGCGTGGCGGCAAAGAAGCCGGAAATTTCCACACGATCCTCGGCGATACCGGCGGCGACGATGCGCTCGAGGACATTTTTTCTAACTTCGGGATCGTCCAAATACACGCTCTTGATGAAGAGGAGGGAGTCTGGCACCCGGGTCAGAATTTTTGCCCAAACTGCGAGTGTGTCGTCGGTGACTTTCAGGAAATTGTTGAAGGATCCGAAGGTGATCGGGGCCTTCTCATCTGGCATGGCGGGCGAGGGGGCGTCTGCGGGCGCTTCGTAGGTCCATGCGCATGGCGAAAAGCGAATCAACTTCTCGGTGGCGAAAGCATCCGCATTGCCGCTTGGGTCGGTGATCTCATCGACGAGGCGGTGCGTGATGGCTTGCACGCCTGTCGTGTTGGGATAGCCGAGGTAGGAAATCTGCACGGGAGCGAGACCTCTGGAGAGGAGGGGCAGGCGGTTCATGGCCGAGTGACCGGCGAGGTCGATGAGGATGTCGGGTGCGTCACGCTGAATGAGAGTGGCGGCGGCGTCATCTTCCACGCCGTTGAGATTCGTCCATTTGCTCGCCAGTTTCCGCAGCGCGGCGCTCGTGGCGTCCTCTGTGTGGTGGCAGTGGTAAAGCAGCGTCTGCACGCGCGTGGGGTTGAGATTTTGCAGTAGCGGCTTGAGAAAGAAAGCGACCGAGTGATGTCTCAGATCCGGCGAAATGAAGCCAACACGGAGTTTTTTATCGGGCTCTTGGGGATTGAAAAAAACCTGAAATTCATCTTTTTCAAAGAGACTCCCAAATTCCTTGTGCGCCTCGAAAACGCTCTGGCGATCTTGGCGTGGAAGGTAGTTGAGCAGCATGTTGCGGGCGCTGAGCACGCGGGCATTTTGGGGCTCCATCCACAGAATCGAATTGTGCAGATCGAGCGACTCCTCGGTTTTATAAAGCCGCTGCAGGCCCAGCGCGCGCGCGCTCGAGGCGGCGACGAGAAAGGGGTCGAGTTGAAGCGCCTTGTCCAGACACTCCATGCCCTCAACGATGTGACCAGTCTTTTCGAGCAGGGAAAGTCCGAGATTGCTCCAGGCAATGGCCATGCCGGGATCGATCTCCGTGGCTTTGCGGAAATGTGGCTCTGCAGCGGCAAAACCATTCACCACGGCTGCAAGCTCGCCGAGAAGTTCGTGGGCGATAGCATTCGAAGGCTGGATCTGTGCAAACTTGCCGAGGGATTCCAAGGCCTCATGGGGCAGTCCCAGTGCCCTTTGACAGCGTGCAAGGTTCTCCCACATTTCAGCCATGTGTGTGGATTTCTTAAGAGCGCGAACGAGGTGCGGTTCCGCTTCGGCATGTCGGCCGAGATCCGCCAGCGCCATGCCGAGAAACATCCGACACTCGATCGAGTCGGCATTGAGTTTCCGGGCTTTTTGCAAAAGCTCAACAGCCTCTTCCAAGTGCCCCCCGCGCTGAAACGCCATCGCCCCAGAGAGATACCAGGCATCGAAATCCTTCGGGCACTCGCGCCGCACCTTGGCATAAATCAGCTCCGCCTCGTCGTGCTGGTGAGCTTGGTGAAGCGACAATGCCTCCTCAAGAAGATTGGTTCTTTGTTTGTGGTTCATGCGCCGTGGGTCAACCGCTAGGACACTGCCGTATGGTAGCCAAAAATGCACGATGGTTTTATTACCTCGTCTCAATCGGTCACAGTTTGTAAGCAGACCGTTTGCTCACACACGATGACAATCGCGCCTGCATCTGCAGAGGGTTTAAAAAACGGCACCTTCTTTGCCATTCACGATCAGCCTTTCACTGGCAACAGGTATTTTTCATTTATAACAGAATCAATCGATTCCGATAAAGATATGATTAATGTTATAGACTGTTAGGTTTTAGCGAACCATTTTCACTTGTAGCGGGGTCTCTATGAGCGCCGAATCGTTGAATATCGGCGGTCGCAAACCGCCGCTACAGCATGCGTCCAAAAGCATTCAGCTTTTGGTAAAAGTTCATAATATTAAGCGGCAATCTGTCCATATTGGCGTTCAAAGAATCTTTCTAAAGCCTTGCGTGCGAGACTTAGCATTTCTTTTGAGCCCGCCAGCAAGCCCTCGACACTTAAATCGCAATCCAAGGATTCCCAATGCAGTGATTGGTCAAAAACTTCCATATCCTGCCGCTCTTTCTCTGTTGCCAAGAGAAGCGTTGGCACATGCTCCAATGGCATAAGCACGGTGATTCCTGAGTCCAGCTTCACCTTGAGCTGAGAGGGCGTGATCTCGGCATTAAGAATTTTGGGAGGCGGATTCATAAGTTTGTTGGATGAGATTTCTATTTTCCTTAACCAAACAAACTATCGCATTCAAATCGCTCGCGTCGGACATAAAAATGGCGTCGCTCGAGCAAATCAAAACTAAAGAAGCTTACGCGATACGGACAATTTGGAATAGGAATTCGTGGCATGACGCTTCATTAAACTAAAATCGCGTGCTACTTCGTTTCCGTAATCAACTGCCTCAGCACAAACGGCAGGATGCCGCCGTGGCGGTAGTAGTCGACTTCGATCGGGGTGTCGATGCGGAGTTTGACGGTTTGCTCGAGTTTGGACCCGTCTTTGCGGGTTATGGTGAGGGTGACATCTTGGCGGGGTTGGATGCTGTCGCTGAGGCCGGTGATGTCGTAGGTTTCGGTGCCGTCGAGGTTGAGCGATTGGGCGCTGATGCCTTCGGGGAATTGGAGCGGGAGGACGCCCATGCCGACGAGGTTGGAGCGGTGGATGCGTTCGAAGCTTTGGGCGACGACGGCTTTGACGCCGAGGAGTCGGGTGCCTTTGGCGGCCCAGTCGCGGCTGGAGCCGGTGCCGTATTCTTGTCCGGCGAAGACGATGAGCGGCGTGCCGGCGGCCTGGTATGCCATGCAGGCGTCGTAGATGCTCATTTGCTCGCCGGTGGGCTGGTGGATCGTGAGTCCGCCTTCCACGCGGGTGCCGTCCGCTTTAGCGGGGATCATGAGGTTTTTGATGCGGACATTGGCGAAGGTGCCGCGGGTCATGACGCGGTCATTGCCACGACGGCTGCCGTAGCTGTTGAAATCCACCGCTTCGATGCCGTTTTCGACGAGGTATTTTCCTGCGGGCGAGCTGGCTTTGATGGCGCCGGCAGGTGAGATGTGGTCGGTAGTGACCGAGTCGCCGAAGATGCCCATGGGGCGTGCGCCAGTGATGTCTGAGATCGTTCCGGCGGACATGCCGAAGTTTTCGAAGAAGGGCGGTTCCTGGATGTAGGTGCTCTTGGCGTCCCAATCGTAAATTTGGCCGACGCTGGATGGCACTTCATTCCACTTCGGATTCTGGTCTGCGAAGCCGGTGTAGAGTTTTTGGAAAACTTCGGGCTTGAGGGCGGCCTGCATTTCGTTGCGGATTTCCTCGAGGCTTGGCCAGATGTCTTTCAGGAAAACATCAACGCCGGCGCTGTCTTTGGCGATGGGTTCTTTGGTGAGGTCGATGTCCACGCGGCCGGCGAGCGCGTAGGCGACGACGAGCGGGGGCGACATGAGGAAATTGGCGCGGATGTTTTGGTGAATGCGGGCTTCGAAGTTGCGGTTGCCCGAGAGCACGGCAGCGGTGACGAGGTCGTTTTCCACGATTGCGGATTCGATCTCGGGAGCGAGCGGGCCGGAGTTGCCAATGCAGGTCGTGCAGCCGTAGCCCACGATCTGGAAGCCGAGCTGGTCGAGGTAGGGCTGGAGGCCGGTGGTCTCGAGGTAATCTTTCACGACGCGGGAGCCGGGAGCGAGGGATGTCTTTACGGCGGGATCGACGCGGAGGCCGCGGCTGGCGGCTTTTTTCGCGAGGAGGCCGGCGCCGATCATCACGCTCGGGTTGCTGGTGTTTGTGCAGCTCGTGATGGCGGCAATCAAAACCGAGCCGTTGCGGAGGTGGAGGTCGCCTTTGGTGTGGGCGGCGGTAATGGCATCCGGCGTCGGGCGGTCATTGACCATCTCGGCCTCGTCGGCGCTTTGCGAGCCGTTGCGTTTGACGGCAGCCGTCTTGGAGAGGTCGTTCGCGGCCTTGCCGTAGCCGCCATCGGCGACGGATTTCGTGAGCAGGCTGGTGAAGGTGTTTTTAAGATCGGGGACATTGATGCGGTCCTGTGGGCGCTTGGGACCTGCCACGCCGGGCTGGACGGTCGAGAGGTCGAGGTCGATATCAACGCTGTATTCGATGTCGCCTTTTTTCGGCATGCCAAAGAGGTTTTGGGCCTTGAAGTAATTCTCGAAAGCGCGGCATTGCTCCGGCGTGCGGCCTGTGGCGGCGAGGTAGTTGACGGATTCGGCATCGACTGGGAAGAAGCCCATGGTGGCGCCGTATTCGGGAGCCATGTTTGCGATGGTCGCACGGTCGGTGAGCGGGAGTGTGACAGCGCCCTCGCCGTAGAATTCCACAAATTTTCCAACCACCTTCGCAGCGCGGAGGAGCTGGGTGACATGGAGGGCTAGGTCGGTCGCGGTGACGCCTTCGCTCAGTCGGCCGGTGAGGTTCACGCCAACGACTTCAGGAGTCAGGAAATACACAGGCTGGCCGAGCATTCCCGCCTCGGCTTCGATACCGCCTACGCCCCAGCCGACGACGCCGAGGCCGTTGATCATGGTCGTGTGGGAATCGGTGCCTACAAGCGTGTCGGGGTAGTAGAGGTCGCCGGCGCTGAGCACGCCTTTCGCGAGATACTCGAGGTTCACTTGGTGCACGATGCCAATGCCAGGAGGCACGACGCCGAATGTCTTGAATGCCTGCTGACCCCATTTGAGGAACTGGTAGCGCTCGCGGTTGCGCTTGAATTCCATGTCGAGGTTGAGCTGGAGCGCGTTGGCGGAGCCGTAGAAATCGACTTGCACTGAGTGATCCACGACGAGATCTACAGGCACGAGGGGCTCGATGATGGCAGGGTTGCCGCCGAGGCCTTTCACAGCTGTGCGCATGGCTGCGAGGTCCACTAGGAGAGGCACGCCGGTGAAGTCTTGAAGCACGATGCGGGCGACAACGAAGGGAATTTCCTCTTCGGCGGGAGCCTTCGCATTCCAGTTTGCGAGGGTCTCGACATCACGGGATTGGACTTTTTTCCCGTCGCAGTTGCGGAGCACGGACTCCAGAACGATGCGGATGCTGACGGGGAGTTTAGAAAGCGGGCCGACGCCTGCTTCTTCTAGGGCGGGAAGTGAGTGAAGTTGGCCGGTTTTTCCGTTTCCGAGATCGAAAGAGCGCAGGGTATTGAATGGCGTGGTCATGGGTGTTGAGTGTTTAAATCAGATTTTGGGGCTTCTGGGCAATACCGATTCCAAGGCGCGCGGAGGCACGGCTACGCGGGCAAACTCGCATGGGGCCAAGCGCACTCGGCCTCATGCTGTAAGGATTAGGCTTTTTTGAGGGCCTCGGTTTCAAGAACCTCTCGGCGCACGCTCTTGCCACGGAGTTTGGAGGCCCAGAGGACGACTGGCGCGGCGATGTAGATCGACGAGTATGTTCCTACTAGGATGCCGACCAGAATCGCGAACGAGAAATCGCGTAACACGGCACCGCCGAAGAAATAGAGGGCGCCCACCGAGAGGAGGGTCGTGCCGCCGGTGAGAACGGTGCGGCTCAGGGTCTCGTTGATGCTCGTGTTCATGAGTGCCTGCACAGTGCCGCGCTCCCCGTTTTTCAGGCCTTCGCGGATGCGGTCATAGACGACAATGGTGTCGTTAATCGAATAACCGGCGATTGTCAGGACGGCGCCGACCATCACCAAGGAAAGCTCTCCGCCGATCAGCGAAAAGACGCCTAAAGTGATGATGACATCGTGTAGGAGAGCGACAAGAGCTCCGAGAGCGAAGGAAAATTCAAAGCGCAGGGTGACATAGAACAAGATGCCGACCATACCTAGCCCGAGCGCAATGAGGGCGCTCTTGGCGAATTCCAAGCCGATTTGTGGTCCCACGGTGTCCTGTCCGAATGACACGACGCCACTTTCCGGAAATGCCTTCTGGAGCTTGGCGAGAATGGCGTCGGACGTTCCTTGATTACTGCGGAAGGTGAGCATTTCCTTCGTGCCTTCGCGCTCGAACTGAATGACCACAGCTGGATCGTCCAAGGCCGCGCGGGCATCGGCGATGGAGACAGGCTTGGAGGAATCAACGATCAGAAGGTCACCGCCACGGAAATCGATGCCGAAATTTTTGTCGCCGCGCATCGCGAAGACGGCTACCGAGCCGCCGATGAAGATCAACGAGATGGCGAGTGCTATCCAGCGCTGGCCGAGGAAGTCGAATTTGCGCTTTGGCACCAGATCGAGCATCGTCATTTTTGCAAGGCCGAATTTGTCCACCATCCATCGGAAGCCCGTGCGGGTGAAGAGCAACGCGGAGAACATCGAGGCGATGATGCCGAGCGTGAGCGTAACGGCGAATCCCTTCACCGAGCCGGTAGCCTGCCAGAAGAGGATGAGCGCGGTGATGAGGGTGGTCGCATTCGCATCAAAAATGGCACTGAAGGCCTTGTCGTAGGCTCCAGTAAGGGCAGTTGAGAGTGACTTGCCCTCAGCCATTTCCTCGCGGAGCCGTTCGTAGATGAGAACATTTGCATCCACCGCCATGCCGATCGTCAGGATGATACCTGCGATACCCGGCAGGGTGAGGGTGAAGTTAAACATCGCCATCGTTCCGAGGAGTAGCAAGATGTTTAAAAGGAGACCGATAATGGCGATGAGGCCTGCGAAGCGGTAGTAAATGAGGGTGGCGAACATCACGAGGACAAGTCCGGAAACGCCAGCCATGACGCCGCTTCGAATGGAGTCGGCGCCAAGTGTCGGCGAGACGCTGCGTGTCTCCTCGATCTGAACCGGCACACGGAGAGGGTTCTCGAGCGCGCTGGCAAGGTCTCGTGCTTCCTTGTCGTCAAATTTGCCAGTGATCTGGGCGCGACCGCCGAAGTGGTCGCTCTGAAGGACTGGGGCGGAAATGACTTCACCATCGAGAATAATCGCCATCTGGCGGCCTTTATTCTGGCGTGCGACTTCGTCGAAAAGCTTGGCTCCCTCGGCGTTGAGTTCGAGCGAAACACCGTATCCTTGTTGGTCGAAGTAGGCGAAGGCGCGGGTCACATATTCACCCGTGAGGGCGGCGCGGCGCTTGACGAGGATTTGTGTGGTGACCGACTTGTCTTTCCCGGGACGGTAGGTTTTCAGCACGAACGAGGGGTCCATGACCTCCTCACCTTTCTCGATCCGCGCTACGCGGGCGGGGCCGCCTTCGTCCACGATGGCGAATTCCAGCTTGGCCACGCGCTGGAGCTGGGATTTCGCCTCTTCGATCTGGTGTGTATCAAGGCCGGCGATCTGCACAAGAATGCGGTCTTTGCCTTGTGGGGTGATGACCGGTTCGCTGACTCCATATTGGTCCACGCGCTTGCGGATTACTTCCACCGCCTGATCGAGCAGGTCGGGGGTAATGCCACGCTCCGTCTGAGGAATGAGGCGAATGAGGAACGATGTGCCTCCCTGAAGGTCCAGACCGAGCCGGATTTTTTTATCGGGAGGCGTGATTTGTTCGATGCAGAAGGCTGCGAGCAGGAGGCTCAGGACCAGCCCCAGCCAGCGTTTGCGGGATGGTAGGTCGCTGGCGAAATACCAGCCGAATAGCACGAGAAGGAGGAGGCCGAAGCAAAAGGTCAGGACGGGTGACATCGTATGTAGCGGGGAAGGGGGCCTGGTGGCCCTGAGTTTAAAAAATTAGGAGCCTGCGGATTCTTTGTCAGCGGATTTTTCAACGGCTGCCACGGCAGCGCGGTCGAATTCCACCTTCACATTGTCTGCAATTTTGATGATGAGAGTTTTCTCTTTCACATTGGCCACCACGCCATGGATGCCGGCATTGGTCACAACTTGATCGCCGGTTTTGATGGAATCCACGAGTTTCGCGTGGTCTTTGGCTTTCTTCTGCTGTGGGCGGATGAGGAGGAAGTAAAATATGATGAAAATGAAAATCAAAGGCATCATCGAAACTAACATATTGGGTTGCGATTGGCCGGGCGCTGCCTGAGCGAGAAGAATGAGAGTGGCAAATGTCATAATGGAGTCGCGAACACTATAAGAGCGGCATTCCTTTGCAAGACTGATTGGCGAGCCAACGCGAAACCCAATTTCTCAGGATGTCCAGAGCCAGCTGAGGAGAACGGCCCGTCCGGTCCACGCCGCTGTGCGAATCCAGTTGGTGGCGACCAGTTGCCGGTGCTCCTTGGCATTCCACCCTTGGAGGAGCGCCCGATGGAGAGGGACTTGGAGGAGAAAGGTTGAGGCCCAAATCACCCCAAGGAGCAGGCCGCTCAAGAGGAATGTATTTGAGCGCAAGCCTTCCAAAAGTAGGAGCGCGAAGGTGAAAATCTCTACCAGCATGAGGGGCACGACCACCCAACCCGTGCGGTCGCAATGTTCTTTCTCATGCGATGCAAAATTTTGACGGTCAAAGCTGGCCATCATCGGATAGTGGACGATTTGGACAAACCAGATCAGGCCCGCCATCGCAAAGGTGGTTAGGAGGTGGGCTGCGGCAACGAGGCTCCCGTTCATCGGCTTACTTGCCGAGCAGAATGGAAATGGACCATTCCTTGGCCTCGTAGCTTTTCTGCGAAGGCAGGAGGACTTCGCCGCCGAGCTCGCAGATGTCGTCCGGTGCGGGAAGGCTAGTATCCGCGAAGCGATGCCACTGAAGGGTCTTGGGCAAGACGGGCAGACCGAAGGTGATCGGCTGGTAATACATGTTGCAAACCACATAAATGAAATGGTGGTTGCCTCCGATGGCTTGTCCGTGGCGTCCGCAGAGCATGAATGCAAGCGTTTTGCTAGTTGCCGACCAATCGGGATGCCATGGCAGAACGCCGTGCCAGCTGATGTCTGGGTAGCCGCTGCCAATCTGGTCGAGCTCACTCAAAAAATTCGGCTGGCGAAGCGAGGGGGTCGCTTTGCGGAAGGCGATGATGGATTTCGTGAAGCGGAGCATTTCCTTGCCGAAGGCATCGGGCTCCCAATTCAACCAGTTCCACTCTGCATCATGGCAGTAGGCGTTGTTGTTTCCGCGCTGGGTGCGGCCGCTTTCGTCGCCCATATAGATCATGGGAACGCCTTGGCTGACCATGAGGAGTGCCATAGCGTTTTTGCACTGGCGCAG
>Ga0209598_10003925_pt1 | contig 11109 bp, 8 predicted proteins | sample M_140807_EF_Meta_FD_187317 | JGI IMG/M metagenome (GOLD analysis project Ga0209598, IMG submission 187317) | Freshwater microbial communities from Lake Montjoie, Canada to study carbon cycling - M_140807_EF_MetaG (SPAdes) (version 2) | ecosystem: Environmental > Aquatic > Freshwater > Lake... | reverse complement strand
TCTGCTTGCCTGGGTTCGAGAGGTCGCCGAACTCACCCAGCCGGATCGCGTCGTGTTCGCCGACGGCTCAGCCGAGGAATATCAGCGTCTGTGCGACCAACTCGTGGCCGCCGGCACCTTCACCGCGTTGAGTGCACCGGACAAGCCGGGTTCCTACCTGGCCCGCTCGGAGCCCTCTGATGTGGCCCGCGTCGAGTCCCGGACGTTCATCTGCTCGGAGCGGGAGTCCGATGCCGGCCCGACCAACAACTGGATGGCGCCCGAGGAGATGCGCGCCACCATGACCGAGTTGTACCGGGGGTGCATGCGCGGTCGCACCATGTACGTGGTGCCGTTCTGCATGGGCCCACTCGGCGCGGACGATCCCAAGCTGGGAGTGGAGATCACCGATTCGGAGTACGTCGTGGTGTCAATGCGCACCATGACCCGGATGGGGACCGCCGCGCTCGCGAAACTCGGCGACGCCGGCTTCTTCGTCAAGGCACTGCACTCGGTTGGCGCGCCCCTGGAACCCGGGCAGGCCGACGCGCCATGGCCGTGCAGCGAGACCAAATACATCAGCCACTTCCCGGAGACCCGCGAGATCTGGAGCTACGGGTCCGGCTACGGCGGAAACGCGTTGCTGGGCAAGAAGTGTTACTCGCTGCGAATCGCCTCGGTGATGGCCCGCGACGAGGGATGGCTCGCCGAACACATGCTGATCCTCAAACTCATCTCCCCGGAGAATAAGGCTCACTACGTGGTGGCGGCATTCCCGTCGGCCTGCGGCAAGACGAACCTCGCGATGCTGCAGCCGACCATCCCGGGTTGGCGCGCCGAGACCCTCGGCGACGACATCGCCTGGATGCGTTTCGGTGAGGACGGTCGGCTGTACGCGGTGAACCCGGAGTTCGGATTCTTCGGGGTGGCACCGGGCACTAACTGGAGTTCCAACCCGAACGCGATGAAGACGATCGCCGGCGGCAACACCGTTTTCACCAACGTCGCGCTGACCGACGACGGCGACGTGTGGTGGGAAGGCCTCGAGGGTGAACCGGAACACCTGATCGACTGGTTGGGCCAGGACTGGACTCCGGAGTCCGATCATCCTGCCGCTCATCCGAACTCGCGCTACTGCACCCCGATGTCTCAGTGCCCCACCCTGGCGCCGGAATGGGATGATCCGCAGGGCGTGCCGATTTCGGCGATCCTGTTCGGCGGCCGGCGTAAGACGACGGTGCCACTGGTGACGCAGGCTCGCGACTGGCAGCACGGGGTGTTCATCGGCGCCACCCTGGGCAGTGAGCAGACCGCGGCAGCGGAAGGCACGGTTGGCACCGTGCGCCGCGACCCGATGGCCATGCTGCCGTTCCTGGGGTACAACGCCGGTGACTACTGCCAGCACTGGATCGACCTCGGCAAGAACGCCGACTCCTCGAAGCTGCCGAAGATCTTCTTCGTCAACTGGTTCCGCCGCGGCGGTGACGGCCGATTCCTGTGGCCGGGCTTCGGCGAGAACAGCCGGGTGCTCAAGTGGATTGTCGAACGCGTGGAGGGCAAGGTCGAGGGTGTGTCGACCCCGATCGGTGTCGTGCCGGCGATCGGCGATATGGACCTCGATGGGCTCGACGTCACCGAGTCTGACGTCATTGAGGCACTGCGCGTCGACGCCGGAGAGTGGCGCGCCGAACTTCCCTTGATCGAGGAGTGGTTCGACTTCCTCGGCGAGAAGCTACCCACCAGCATCCGAGATGAGTTCGAGTCGCTCAAACAGCGGCTGGCTGAGGCGGACTAGGGGACCCCGACTCCGGATTCGGGAGCGTTGCGCAGAGCCTTACTGAGTGCGCCGCGAGTGGTGACGTTCAGCTTGCGGAACGCTCGGTACAGATGTCCGTCGACGGTGCGAGCCGAGATGCTCAGTTGGGCGGCGATCTCTTTGGAGGTCTGCCCTTCTGCGGCCAGTTCGGCGATCCGGCGCTCCTGAGCGCTGAGCGGTGCGGGTTCTCCCAAGGAGTATTTGGCTGAGGTCCCGGCGGCCCGCAGTTCGGCACGCGCGCGCTGCGTCCATGGGCGCGCGCCCAGGCGATCGAAACCGTCTGCGGCCACTCCTAGCGCGCCGCGCGCCTCGGTGTATCGCCGCATCCTTCGCAACCACATGCCCTGTGCCAGAGCGATTCTCGCGTGCTCAAACGGGAACTCGGTAATTCCGGGGTGGGTGAGCGCGGACTGATAGAGCGCTTCGGCTTCCGCATCGGGCGCCGTCATCGCCGATATCGCGATGGTCAAAGCTGCCACTCGCGGCGAGATCTGGGCCAGGTCCAGCCGCACCGCCTCGTCCGCGAGTGCGCGGGCCTCATCGGGTCGCCCGAAGCGAAGTCCCGCCTCGACCGAATCCAGCATGTCATCGGCCACCTCGTGAATGTTGTGCAGCGGCCAGTGTCCCGGCGGGCTGATCCTGATCGCGGCGTGATATGCCGCCTCGTAGTCGGCGTCGGCGAGGGCGACCCGGACCGCGATTCGTTCCGCGGCATCCAGGAGTCGTTGCAGCCCTAAGGGTTTGGACCAGGCTGTGACTTCAGCGGCGTACCGCAGTGCGGTCTCCAGATCGCCTCGGTCGGCGGCCAGTACCCCGAGGTCGGCGAGTAACTGGTGCCGACGCAATTGGCTGCCCGGGATCCGCTGCGCCATCTCCAGGCAGGCCGCCCCAATCTGCTCGGCCCGGTCCCACTGCCCGGTAGCCACCAGGTCAATCACTAGGACGCGCCCACTCTCGATGGCATCGATGGATCCACCGCGTTCGCTGAGTTGTGTGTAGGCCTCCTGCAGTGGAGTGCGGAAGTCGGCCATTGCGCCGACACAGTGCGCCGGGAATGCCAACAGCATCATCCGCTGCGCCGGCAGCTGTGCAAGGGACTCCACATACCCGCCCAACCGCGACCGGACGGTGTTCGCGGTTGCGGCGATGTCGTCGATACCGGTCCGGTACATCAGGACTGCCGGATCCAGTCGGGCTTCCAGTCGAATCAGAACGGCATTGGTGTGCTCCCGATGCCGAGCGCTGCCCGAATAGTTGGTGATCGACATCAGCAGGTAGACCAGTCGGTTCACGGTTCTGTCGTCCAGCGCGTCGGCCTTGGTCAGGGCGTCCAGGACCCGCCGGTGGGTTGAGGTTACGTCGCCGTGGGTGTGAAACGCACGGTAGGAATCCGCCAGAACCGCGAGCGCCGACCCACTGTCGCCGGTTTCGGTACTTTCTAGCAGATCCTCCGCCCCGTCAACCTGGCCGGCTCGGGCGGCGACAAAGACCGCGTCGGCCAACAATTCAGTCCGGCGGTCAGGGTCGGTACTCAACTCGGCGGCACTGCGCAGCCACTCGACGGCGACCGGCAGTCCGCCCCGTCGAATGGACAGTTTCGCGGCCCGAGCGAGCAGGTCGGCGACGTGCTGATCGGGTTCGGTGGTCGCCGCGGCCAAGTGCCAGGCGTGGCGCACCAGGACGTCCTCGTAGAGTGCGGCGAGATCGCGGTGAGCGTCGCGGCGGTCCTGCGGATCGGCCTGGTGGATGACCGCGGCACGAACCAGCGGATGGCGAAAAGCAATCTCCCCCAGGGGATTCACCACCAGAAGCCCCGCGGTGACTGCGGGCTGGACATTGCGCATGACATACCGGGCCCGGGTCGAGGCCCCGACGCTATCGGCGACACCGTCGAGCGCCGCCCGCAGCAACTCGGTGCGAACAGCAGCGTCGGTTTGTCCCAGGCGTCCGGCGAACACCGACACCAGACGCTCAGTCAACGGCAGCGTCGCGGCACCGTATTCGATCTGATCAGCACCCCGCGGAAGCTCGGCCAACGCCAGCGGATTGCCCGCCGCGGCGGCCAGGATCGCCCGACGTGCGGCCGCCGTCAATGGCACCCCCGTGCTATCCAACAGCCGTGCCGAGTCCTCGTAATCCAGCGGAGCGACCGGCACGTCACTCCAGCCCGCACTGGTGAACGCCGACTGGTGCGGTATCCGGCGCCCGGCCACGATGCGGACGTGAGGGTGGGTCAGTCGACGCCCCACGGCACCGAGGACCTCCGCGCTGACGCTGTCCAACCAGTGGCTGTCGTCGATGACCAGCAGCACCGACTGGGTGTCGGCCGCCGCCTCCAACAGGTTCAGCAACGCCGCCACCAGCGGTAACACCGCCACCAGGGAATTCGCATCGCCGCCGAGGACCGGTGCCAGCACACCACGGTCCTGCTCGTCCAGGCCGACCTGGAACGGCTTCAACCCGTGCACCACCTGATTCAGCCCGCCCAACGCGAAGGGCTGCTCGGCCTCCACACCCAGGACCCGCACCACCTGCCAGCCATCGGCCGCCGCGAGCGCGGACACCTGATCGATCAACACCGTCTTGCCGACGCCCGGTTCCCCGGACAGCACAACTGCCCGCTCGGCACCCTCGGTCAGCACCCTGCTCAGCTGCGCAAGCTCGGCCTGTCGGCCGATCAGATCGCTTCCCCGGGGCATGCCTGGATTATCGCGGCAAGTGGGAGAATTCGAGTAATTTCACCCATCCCTGCGGGGTACTGGGGAGCTTAAGCTCGCAGCGAACCAGATCATGACAGTGAAGGAAGTGAAGCATGACAGGACCTATGCAGACAGATGCCGCCACACTCAGTGCGGAGGCCCAAAATTTCGACGGGATTGCCGGCGAACTCAAGGCAGTGATCCAAGGGGTGGAGTCCACCGGAGCCGAACTGGCCAGCGGATGGCAGGGTCAAGCAGGAACAGCGGCTCAGCAAGCGTTGGTGCGCTTTCAGGAAGCCGCTCGCGCGCAGGAAAGCCAACTCATGGAAATCTCCAGCAATATCTCGCAGGCCGGAATTCAGTACACCAGCGCCGACGATGAACAAGCCGGGTCGCTGTCCAGCCAGATGAACCTCTGACTCAACCCCACAACGATAAAGAAGGAGCATCACAGTGTCAGAACAGAAGTGGAATTTTTCCGGAATCGAGGCCGGATCAAGCGCGATTCAGGGAGCCGTCGGTACGACCCAGCGCCTTCTCGATGAGGGTAATACATCACTGAAAAATCTGGCCGCCGCATGGGGCGGCAGTGGCTCGGAGGCCTATCAGGCCGTTCAGGCGCGCTGGGATGCCACCAGTGCCGAACTCAACACGAGTCTGCGGGAACTGGCGAACCGCATCAGTGAAGCCGGTGCCAACATGCAGAGCACGGAACAGGGCGTCTCGGGGATGTTCGGCGGATAGCCGCCGCACCCTGCCACGATACGTACACTAGGTACACGCTCAATGGAAGATGGTGACGTTGCTCGACGATGAACCGCCTCTGCGGCCGACGGGCCTAGTGGCGGCGCAGCGCCGATGACATCGCTGATCGCGCCCGTTGCCGGGGCCGCCGCAGCGCCAAGAAACCCGGCGGCGCCTTCGGGTCAGCCCGCGACCACCAGGGTGACGATCCTCACCGGGAGGCGGCTGACCGATATGGTTTTGCCGGCTGCGGCGACGATGGACTCCTATCTCGACGACACCGTCGCGGCACTCGCCGAGTTGTCCGATGACGCCCCCGCCGATGTGCTGGCCGGATTCGATTTCGCCGAACAGGGCGTGTGGGCCTTCGCCCGGCCCGGTGGCCCGCCACTGAAGGCCGACCAGTCACTCGATGACGCCGGGGTGGTCGATGGATCACTACTCACCCTGGTGGCGGTGAGCCACACCGAACGGTACCGGCCACTCGTCGAGGACGTCATCGACGCGATCGCGGTCCTCGACGAGTCGCCGCAGTTCGACCGCAGCGCACTCAATCGCGCTGTGGCGCTGGGTATCCCGGCGCTGCTGGTGGTACTGAGCGCGGTGGCGGTACAGGCGTGGTGGAATACCGGGCGCAACCCGCTGTGGTCGGCGGCTTTGGGCGGCCTGGGTGTGGTGCTGCTCGCGGGCAGCATGGCCGCGATGAGAATCTACAAGAACGTAGGCCTGTCGGAGAGCCTGCTGGTGGCAGCATTCCCGGTGACCGCAGTCGCGGCCGCATTGGCGGTACCCCTGCCTGCCGGTAGCGAAGGCCTGGGCGCGCCGCAACTGGCCGGCGGCGCCGCGACCGTGATGTTTCTGGCGTTGGTGACCCGTGGGGGTCCCCGCCGGCGGGCACAATTAGCCACCTTCGTCGTCGTCACCGGGTTGGCCGTCACCGCGGCCGCAATCGCGTTCGGCTACGGGTGGGAGCAGTCGGTACCGTCAGGGGCGATCCTGCTCGGCTTGTTGATCGTGACCACCGCCGCCAAACTGACCGTCCTGATCGCCCGGATCGCGCTACCACCGATTCCGGCACCGGGTGAGACCATCGAGATCGACGAATTGCTGGATCCCGTTGCTGGAGAAAGCGATACCGGTAACCAGACACAGACCTGGAAGGCCATCATCGCCTCGGTGCCGCAGTCCGCGGTGCGGCTCACCGAGCGCAGCGAACTAGCTAAGCAATTGCTGATCGGGTTCGTGGTGGCCGGCACCCTGGTGATGGCCGTCGGTGCCGTCACGATGGTGGTGCGCGGGCACTTCTTCGTTCACAGCGTCGTGGTGGCGGGCCTGGTCGCGGTGACGTGCGCGTTCCGGTCGCGGCTTTACGTCGAGCGGTGGTGCGCCTGGGCACTGCTCGCGGCCGCCGCCATCATCCCCCTGGGTGTGGTGGTGCGGCTGAGCCAGTGGTACCCGTACAGCGCGTGGTGGATGCTGACCGCCTACCTCGGCGCGGCCGCCGTGGCGATGGCCGTCATCGCGGCCACTTCCGGGATGGGCCGCATCTCGCCGGTTTCCAAGCGGATTCTGGAGATCATCGACGGCCTCGTGATCGCGTCCATCATCCCGATGCTGCTGTGGATCGCCGGCATCTACGACACGCTCCGCAATTTGCGGTTCTGAGCCACCGGGTCATAGGGCGGACACGGTGAGCGGAACGCCTGCGCGACACCGGTTACCGGGGGGCATTCAGAGATGGTGGCCCTCCGGTGTGCGCGGTCCGCTGATCGGCGCGGGGATCGTGGCGGCGGTCATGGCCGCCGCGGTGGTATTGGTCCGCAACGCGTCGAGCATCGACCCGCAACCTCCGCCCAATCAACCCGCGATGCCGCTGGCCGTATCGGCGGAGGCAGTGCCGGAGTTTTGCGCGACGCTCTATGAACTCCACGGCACCGATTGCGCGAAACTGCCCGTCGTTACCGCGCCGGGGGCACTGGGTCCGGCCAATGCGGGCGGCCCGGGCGGCGGCACCGACTGGGAAGCGGCCTACCCGGGGTCGAACGTATGGATTCCCGAAGACCAGATCAGCGGCCGACTGTTCGTGCTACTTCCCGATTCGACCGTGGCTCCGCCCGAGGGCGATCAGGAGATCGGCCGGTTGCCCGACGGCGCGGTCCTCTACTGGGATCCGACTCCCGACCCCGCGACCGTGGCGGGCCCGTGATTTCATCGAAAGGATTTTGCCGTGACTGAACAACTGTCCGTTGATGTTTCCGGACTCCACTCTGCAGCGGGTGTACTAGGCGACCTCGACATGCCGCCACCTCCGAAGTCATTTGCCGTTACGGGAACGGATGCGATGTCCACGGCGATCAACGAGGTGCTGCCAACCATTGAGACACCGGTGATCGACGGATTGCCGGTCGCCGCGGCGGCATTGAAGAAGACTGCTTCGGATATGGCCACTGCCGCCGATATGTACGACGAGACCGATAGCGCGTCGGCCGGGGACATAGGGGGGTCGCAGTTCAACAGCGACGACACCACGGCGCGCAAGAAAACCACGTCTACCGCAACGACTGCGGCCAACGACACGGGTGCCGACACGGTGACGCCACTTGCCAGCGCCTTCGAGCAGTTGTCCGAGCAGTTGTCGGAGCAACTGGATTCGCTCGCAGAAAAGCTTCCGTCGGCCGAAGAGGCCGCACAGCAACTCGGTCAGATGGCGCCGATGATGGGATCGGTCACCCAGAGTCTGTCCGGGCAGGTGCAGGGGCTGGTGTCGAAAGCACAAGCCGGCGGCCAGAATCCGGCCGCGCCACCCGCGCCGCCTGCGGCGGACACCACCGTCCAAGACGCGAAGACCGAAGAGGAAAAGAAGGCCGAAGAGGAAAAGAAGGCGGCTGAAGCAGCGGCGGCAGGTGCTGCGGAGGAGTCTGCACCGCAGGCCGATGGCGCCGCGTCGGGCAGTACCGATGGGCCGCGCGTCCCGATCGCCGATGCCGCCCCATCGGCGGAAACACTTTTACCGGGCAGCGCCCAAAGCGCTGTCGAGTAACCCACCGACGTGCCGCCAATACAGCCAGTCGGCGACGGCGGCGCGGCGCGCATCAGACTCGGCGGCGGTGTGCGCCGCGGCCAGGGCGATATCGCGTTCCAGCGCCGCATATGGGCCAAATGCCTTGAGATGAAGGGTTTCTCGGCCCTCTGCAGAGCCGGTCAAGGGCCGCACCACCTCCCACGCCAACGTCGAGAGTTGGTCCGCATTCCTATCGGAGTCGGCCGGCGCGGGCGGCAACAAGTCGAGTAACCCGTCATCGGCTGTCTCAGCCAGGACCGCCGCCGAGTCGGGGTCCACGACCTCCAGGCGCGACCGGCCCGTCATGACACCCGTCGCCGGGATGTCTTCGGGTTCGAGCACCACCTTGGCCGCACCGGGGTCAGATCTGCCGAACTGTTCGGAGGTGGCGATGACCGCCCGCAGCTTTTTGTTGTGATGGGCCGCCCAGCCCTGCACTGCCATGGCCGGGTAAGTCGCCCAGCGCGCCCGTTCGACAGCCGGGATTTCTGCATCCGCGGTCACCACCTGCACCGGCTCAGGTAGTTGGACCCCGGCGGGGATAAAGGCCAGTCCGTAACTGTTGGCCACCACGATCGCGCCGTCCGTGCTCACCGCGGTCATCCAGAAGAACCCGAACTCACCTGTGCCGGGGCTGTCCGGGGCGTTCAAGGCCGCCGCAACCCGACGCGCAAGTGCCAGTGGATCGGCACCACCGCGTTTAGCCGCCTCCGGTGCGGTTGCTGCCGCGATGGCATCACGCTCGGCCCGCGCCGCGGAGACCGGTATCGGTGGTGCCGCGGCGGCCGCGGCCACGGGCCGATCAGGCACATCCGGTTCCTGCCGACGGCCCTTTTGCCCCCCTGCTCCGGCGGGCGCTTTCTGCCCCGGTGGCGACGAGGCCGCCGTTGGGCTTATTCCCGCCGGCGCCACCGATCCCTTACGTGAACCCGCCGCGGCCCCGCCGGCAGCGCCCGCGCCCATCGGTGCTCCCATCGGCGCGGCCGCCGATGGGTCCTCCGTGGATCGAGGCGCCACCATGGGCGCGGATGCCACCGGTGCGGCGCCGACCGGGGAAGAACTCAGCGCCGCCGCCGACAGTCCCTTGCCAACACCGCCGGCGCGGCCCGGTGTCGCTGTCCGCGACGACGAGCCTGGCGACATCACAGATGCGCCGTTCGCGAGGAACGGTGTCGACTGATCGACCGTGTCGAGGCCCGCGGTCGGCGATGTCGGCGAGGACCCCGATGACGCCGACGACATCAGTGACGACAGCGCACCGCTTGCAGATTCCGTGGCGCCGGGTGATTGAGTATCGCCGGGCGTGCCGTTCTCAGTGTCAGGAGTGTTCTGGTCAGGAGTGTTCTGGTCAGACGGTCGCGTGGTCTGATCACCCGAATTCGCCGGACCCGATGGCGAGGTTTTCTGCGCCCCGGTGACCAGGATCTGCTTCGCGGTGGCTGCGACGAGGCTGGTGTTGGCCCCATGGGTGGCGGCGATCACCCAGTTGATTGCGGCAGTTCGTTCATCGGCGTCGAGCGCTTTGTCGTTCTGCAACGCGGTGATCGAGGCATTGGCGGCCTCGACGTTATCGGAGATCGCCGATTTGGCGTCCGCGATCACCCCGGCGATCTGGTTGTGCCAGCGCATCGCATCCTCGGCATCGCTTTTCAGCGCCGTCAACTGGTCGATGTTGCGGCCGAGTGCGCCGTTGGCGGCATCGGCGGCACCTCCGGACCAGATACCTCCCTCGAAGACCTGCATCTTCTGCTGCGCACAGCTGTCCAGCACCGCACCGAGTTGCCGAGATATCCCGGCAAACTCCTCCGCCCGGGCAGACAACGTGGCCTCGTCAACCTCCGGCCACCCACCGGGGCTGATCATCTGCTCGGCGTATTCGCCCGCCGGCCGCGCAATTCCCATGTCGCCCAGACGATTTCGTTGCGGCTTAACCGTCGCCCTGCAGCGATCCGACTTGGGATTGCAGGGTCGCGGCGATATCTTCCAGTTTCGCGATCAGCTGCTCGTGCTGCGCCTCGACACCCGCGGTCGCGGCAGCCTGCGCGTTGCCCACGGCCTCATTGAGTCGCGCACCCACGGTTTCGGCGCCCAGGCGCAGCAGGCCGTCCTCGATGTAGAGGTCGGTCAGCCACTGGCGTCCGTTGATGGTCACCTCCACGGTCCGGGTGTCGTCGGTTCCGGTGAAGGTTCCGGTGTTCATCCCGTGCATGAAGTCCTCGAGGGACGACTGTGCCAGCTGGGCCTGCTGCAACGCGGCATCCATATCCGGCATGTGCGGGTCTGTCATTTCGACTCCTTGTTGTCGGGTCCATCCTTGCGTCGGCGATTGCCGATCACCGCCTCGGTCCACGGGCGATCCTCGGCATAGAGGGCTTCCTCGTCCTGCTGGGCTCGCTTGGCCTTGCTGTCCTCACCCTTGCCGCCCTGGCCGGCCATTGGCGGAACCATGCCCATGCCGCCACGGCCGCCCATCGCGGCGCCGCCCATTGCGCCGGCACCTCCCAGATTCGGCCCGCCGCGTCCGGCGGCGGAACCCGCGCCCTCGGCAGCGACCGGTGGTTGCAACGGCATCGACGGCACCCCGCCGCCACCAACCGACGCCGCCCGCATCCCCAGACCCCCGGCGGGCAGTTTGGACGAGCCGGCCCCGACACCACCGAGCACCCCATCCGTCGGTAACGACATGTCGGTCGGCACGTCCGACGGGACATCGGAGGGCAGTGTCGGCATGGTAGGCATGGTGGGCATAGTGGGCGACCCGGCCCCGCTGGGTGGCAAATTGCCGCCGCCACCTCCGCCGCCACCACCTC
>Ga0209598_10003923_pt1 | contig 11112 bp, 11 predicted proteins | sample M_140807_EF_Meta_FD_187317 | JGI IMG/M metagenome (GOLD analysis project Ga0209598, IMG submission 187317) | Freshwater microbial communities from Lake Montjoie, Canada to study carbon cycling - M_140807_EF_MetaG (SPAdes) (version 2) | ecosystem: Environmental > Aquatic > Freshwater > Lake... | reverse complement strand
GAGGGCATCGCCGAGGGCATCGCCGAGGGCATCGCCGAGGGCATCGCCAAGGGCATCGCCGAGGGCATCGCCAAGGGCATCGCCGAGGGCATCGCCGAGGGTATCGCCGAGGGCATCGCCGAGGGCATCGCCGAGGGTATTATCGAGGGTATTACCGAGGGTATCGCCGAGGGCATGACTAGCGGTGCCCAAGGAGGGGACGCCCCGGGAATTGGAGCCCAAGTGGGGATCCCAGCATTCTCGGAGATCCTCAGGCTGGATTCACGGGAGACGACTCCATCGTTGGAATCTTCCTTCGGCGGGTGATTTGCCCAAAGCGACGGATCGGAATCGTCCGCAACCTTCGAGGTTGTTCGATCACCCCATCGAAGACCCCAACGAGGCCTATGGGACGAGCCGGGCGACGGACTCAAGTCCGAACCCAGCGGTGGTTCAGAGGTCTTGAATCCCTGAGCTAGTGGCACAGTTTTCTCGATCGTCGGCGCAGGGTAAACCTCTCCGTTAACCCTCCCCACGAAAGACTCCGCTGACTGAACCAGAAGCACTACCGCCGACATTTCGCCAACGGATGAGGGCAGATGGACAACCCCATCGCCGTGCATCGACGTCAGTGCTCCTGTGACCATCGACGCAAACAAAGACTCACCATCCAGATGTTCCGGAACCCCTAGAGCTCCGGCTCCTCCCACCGCAGCAATGGTTGGAAACAACAGCGTCTCCACCCCCAACGGACTGAGAATGGTCATGACTTCTTGCCGGTGGGCACCAGTCGCAGTTTATCCGACAAGGACGCTGCCAGCTTTGCCCCTTGGGCACTGGCTTTGGCCATGGCATCTAGAATGGACGCATTTTGATCGTCCTTCATCTGGCTCATGACCTTCACGACGAGCTTTTCGTCCAACTCCGCAAAAACCTTCGCGACACTAGCAGGCTCCATACCCGCGTAAGTCTTGGCCAATCGTTTTACATTAATGGCTTCGTCGTCCTGAATACGGATCACTTGACGATCAATGTCGTCGCGCAGACGGGCCACCGACTGGGTCACGGACGCTAGTTCAGCACGTTCGGTCGCCAACCGTTGACCCAACTCGTCCAAATCCTTCTGACGAATCCGGAATGAATTGCTCGTCTCCTTGAGGTAATCGATGAGGAACTCGACGTCCGTATTATAGTATTTCCAGGAAGGGGTAGTCCCATTGAGTTCATCGGCATGCTTACCGGCTAAAGGCGCCCCATGAATAGCGACTAATTCCTCGACCGTGGCAACCTTGGCTGGCGGCGGCGCAGGCGGCTTGTATCCCTTGAGAATTAATACGGCGGTGACCGCCAGATACAGCAGTGCGCCAATCAGAGATCCGACGAGGGGAATAGCGATAGATTTCACAATTTTCGAGAGGTTCCAAGGGCAGCGAAATCGACCGGTCGACGTTGCAATGCCATTTCATCAAGATTTTTCTGATCTTCCTTCAACTGTTCACGTTGGTGATCGACTAACTCCTTGGCACAGAATTTTTCAACCACTTCACGGTCACGACGGCTTTGCAGAACCGCCTGGAGTGACGCTGCGCTCGCAGAGGTGGCCTCAACCACCTGCTGATGGCTCTCGTGGCACCGTTGTTCTAGCAGCAGTCGGTATCCGTCCTGTTGTGCGAGCCGAGAAGCCGGACACCCTCGCATCAAATCGGTCTGCAGTTCCTGCTGGTGACGCAACAGGGCTCCGAGGCACTCCTGAAACTGTGCTTCGGCCGCTTGACGGTTCCGAACTGCGCGGGCGTGAACTTGGAGTGCTTCCTCTTCGCGACGTTGTCGAAGCTCTCTGAGGGCTGTGACTCGGGATCGAAATCGTTTCATCGTGACCGGAGTGGATGTTTTGAAGTCAAGGTCCTCACGAAGATTTGCCTCCGTTCACGGCCGATTGAAGACCCGCCCAGGCCTCGGCGGGAGTCACGCCCTGGTCAACTCCCTGCCGGAGGAAAGTCTCCAGGGGTTCCTTCAGGCGAATGGCGGCATCAATGGCTGGATTGGAGCCGGTCGCGTAGGCCCCCAGGCTGATCAGGTCGGCGTTGCGCTTGTAGTTAGAGAGATGCTCGCGGGCCTGCCCTGCGAGACGGAGCTGGTCCTCAGAGCATAAATCTCGAGTAAGACGGCTGATGCTTTGGAGCACGTCAATGGCCGGATAGTGGTTCTGTTGCGCCAGCATGCGGTCGAGCACGATATGCCCGTCGAGAATACCTCGAACCGTGTCTGCCACTGGCTCGTTCATATCGTCTCCCTCGACCAAGACCGTGAAAAACGCGGTGATGGCCCCGGTCTGTCCTGAACCAGCCCGTTCAAGCAACTGGGGCAGGAGAGCAAAGACGCTGGGTGTATAACCCCGGGTGGCGGGGGGCTCACCCACCGCAAGTCCGATCTCCCGTTGGGCCATGGCAAAACGGGTTACCGAATCCATCATCAGAAGAACCGATTTTCCCTGATCCCGAAAATACTCAGCGATGGCCATGGCCGAGTAAGCCCCCTTGAGGCGCATCAATGCAGGCTCATTGGAGGTCGCCACCACGATCACCGATTTGGCACGACCCTCTTCCGAGAGATCCTTCTCTAAGAATTCGCGCACCTCACGACCGCGCTCACCGATCAAAGCGATAACATTGACGTCGGCCTCAGCTCGGGCCGCCATCATGCCCAGGAGCGTGGATTTACCGACGCCCGATCCAGCGAATATTCCCAGACGCTGCCCTCGGCCGACGGGGATCAGCGTATCGAGCGCCTTGATACCGGTACCAAAGACCTCGCGGATCCGGCGGCGCTGCAAAGGGTGAGGGGGTGGCGCCATGCACGGGGCCCGGAACACCGGCCTTACGGGTGGGAGCGCATCGATGGGTTCTCCCAGTCCATTGAGAACGCGACCCAGCAAATCTGCCCCCACCGGAACCTCCAAGGGGTGCCCCAGGGCGACTACCTCGGACCCGGGATGAATGCCATGAGTCTCCGCCAGGGGCATGAGAAGCACCCGACCCTGACGAAATCCGACCACTTCGGCCAACGCGTCGCCCCTCTTGTGCCCACCCTCGATCCGACAAAGTTCTCCCACGGCGCAAAGAGGGCCCTCGCTCTCAATCACCAAGCCGATGAGTTGAACCACCCGTCCGCGATTCTCGACCACACGAGTACTTCGCACCCGCTCCAGTATGCCTCCCAATCGTTGACCCGGCGATGTGCCTGAAGAGTTCATGATTCCATCGATTGCCGCAGCAATTCGAGCTTCACCTCTCGGCGGGCGTCCACTGTCCCGAAATCGGTGTACACCAAGCAGCCACCGCGCCCGACCTCCGAGGACACTTCGAAACGGATGCGCTCGCCTCCAAGCTCCTTGAGCAATACCGGGCTATTGACCCCCTCAAGGAGTGCAAGGTCTTCGGCATGGAGCTGCACCCGAACCCGACCCGTCTGGCGGAGCGAAACCAGCGACTCCTCCAAGGCAGCCTCAACCAAGCTGGGGGTGATCTCGATGCTGTTGACGACTTTGCGAGCCGTCTCCCAGGCGATGCCGATGAGCGCCTGCTCGCAATCTCTCACGACCTGGGGAATGGTGTTCTCGAGCTGAACGAAGAGCCGATTCTGGAGATGGCGCAAATCGGCGCGCTGCTGAACCAGTTGCTCACTCAGAGCTCTTTCACCGTCAGTGACACCCCGCGCATAGGCCTCTTGCTCACGCAGACCCCATTTGCGCTCCAACTCCGAGAGAGAAACCTTAATGACTTCCACCTCGCGGAGGGCTTCGACAAAAGCAATAGGGATCAAGGCAATAGGGATCAAATCGGGTTTGAGTTGCATAATCAGGACGAGCTGAGTCCTTCGTTGTCGGCCTCGGATTTTCGGACCAGTTCGATGATGCGCATCTGGGCCGCCTCGATGTCGCGCAGCTTGAGCGGACCCATAAAACTCATCTCTTCCTGCACCGTTTCGGCGGCACGCTTGGACACCGCGCTGAGAAGCGCTCCTTTCAGTGAATCGCTCGCCGTCTTGAGAGCGACCGCCAGATCGCGCAAATCCACTTCGCGCAGGACCCGCTGGAGAGCCGGAGTATCCAGGGTGGCTACATCCTCGAAGGTAAACATCTTCTGGCGGATTTGCTGACCGAGCTCCGGATTGCGTTCCTCGATGTTCATCAGGAGGGACTTGGTCAGATTCTTGTCGAGCGAGTTCAACAAGTTGGCCGCGCTCTTCAGGCCCCCGGTTTGATTAAGGGCGCGCGAGTGCTGGTTACCGAGCTTGCGATTGAGCTGTTCGACCACCTTCTCGACAATTTCGATAGGGGTCGCTTGCAGAGTAGCCAGCCGCTCAATGACCTGATCTCGCAGATCGCCCCGGAGCATGATCAATAACTGGGAAGCCTTCTCGGGTGGCAGGTAGGAGAGGACCAGTGAGATTGTCTGCGGCTGTTCAAGCTTGAGTAGGTTAAAGATTTGCCGGGATTCTAGTTCGACGATTTGCGTCATCGAGGAGACGGGCGTGCGGGTGGGCATCACCCGGCTGATCACCGTGGCCGCCTTGTAGAGGCCCAGGGCTTTTTCCAACATCGTTTGGGTGAAATCTAAACCGCCACGCAGGGAGGTGCTGGCGTGGATAGCTACATCTGTGAACTCCTTCAGAACAATGTTCTGCATCTCGATGGAGAGCATCCCCACCTTGGCCATCTCGGCACAGATGGCCTCCAACTCGTCGGGCTGAAGCCCTCGAAGAAAGGAGATCGCGGTGTCTTCTCCCAGGACCACCAAGAGCAAGGCGATCTTCTGTGTCCGTGTCAGACGGGCAAAATCGGCGGGGCTCGAGGCCAGAATCTCGGGAACGGGTGCAGCCATAGCGAATTACTTCGATTTCTCGGCGCCGCGGGTCATCCAGGTGCGGAGCGCGTGGGTCATATTGGCGGGGTTTTCCTTCATGAGCTGGTTCATCATGTCAGCAGTCATCACGAAGGGTTGAACTTCATCCGGATCGCCGGCTGAGCCCGCCCTCAGGCCGGAGGCGAAACCATTTATTTGAGATCCGCCATCCCCGGAGGCGGCCCCGATTGGGATTCCGATGGGGATTTCATCGATGCTGGTCTTCTGGAAAATACGCCAGAACAAGGCGAGCACTCCGACACCCAAGAGCGGAAAAACTGAATCACGCGCAATATCGATCCAAAGACGCTGGCGTTCACTCTTTTCGAGCCGCTGGGTTAGCTCGAGGGAGGGTTGATCATTGAAGGCGATTTCTTCGACAGCCAGTTCGTCAACCCTTCCGTCCACGCTATTTGTGACAATGCCCAGGGCCGACCGGACGGCAGAACGGATCTTCATCATCTCAACCGGGCTGCGGGGCACGGCCACACGATTGCTCCCGCTCACAGTGTACTCGATGGGGATGAAGACCGCGGCCGAAATGCGCTTGGTAGAACCCGGGATTTGACTCTGCGTCGTGGTGATTTCGTTGATCTCGTAATTGTTCTGGGTGACTTTTTTACTCGTGTTGTTTTTGGTCATCGGAGACGTGCCGGCCGGACTGTTGGTGTCCGTATTGGCATTGGTCGCCGTGCCCGGCGCGCCGACCGCGCCCGTCAGGGTCGAGCTCGTGTTGTCGATACGCTCGTCGGTGACCGTTTCCGTGCGCTTGACCTGACTTTCCGGGTCAAACTTGGTCTCCTTCCGCTGCATGCTCGTATAGTCTAGGTCGACCGACACCCGCGCCATAACCCGCGCCGGACCTCCGACATAGGGGGCCAGAAACGACTCTACCTTTTTGGCTAAATAGTTTTCGTATTCGCGACGTTGCTTGAGCTGCGAAGAAGTGGCCCCAGTGATAGGATCATTATCAAAGGCATCGGTCAGGAGGTTGCCGATGTTGTCGGTGATTGAGACCCCTTCCGGATTGAGCCCTTCGACCGCATTGGCAACGAGGAAGCGGATGGCATTCACCGTCGAGGCAGAGATGGGCACGTTACCCCGCAGCTTCAGGAACACCGAGGCGCTGGGTTTCTTTTGATACTCCACTAGCAAACGGTTCTCGGGCATTACGAGCATTACCTGGGCGGACTCGATGCCATCGACCCGTGAAATGGTCTGGGACAATTCTCCTTGGATGGCCCTCATGTAATTGACCCGCTGCACAAAGTCCGAAATGCCGAAGTTAGGCTTATCGAAGAGAGAGAACCCCGTCGCACCGCCACCGGGAATACCCTTGCCAGCCAATTGAATGCGCAGGGAATGCACCTTGTCGGCGGGCACTGAGATGCTGCCGCCACCCCGGACCTTGTACGGGATTTTGGCCTCATCGAGCGCATTGATGACTTTGGAAGCCTCGGCCTCGGCAAGGTTACCGAAGAGAACGGTGTAGTCTTCACGGCTCGACCAAACCGCGATGCCGCCCAAACCGATCAGGACGACCAATCCGGCGAGGACGATCGAGACCCGCTGGTTGATGCCGATCGCCTTCCAGACGGAGGCCAATTGCTGCAGGAGTTCTTGGAAACTGTTGTTCATCGCTTAGGGCCCTTAATCCTCAGACCTGCATACGCATCAATTCTTGGTACGATTCGAGGAGCTTGTTGCGCACCTCGACCATCAACTGGAAAGAGACACTGGCTTCCTCCATGGCAATCATAGCTTGGTGCAGAGGCACTCCCTGCTGAGTGACCAAGCCGCGAACTGAATCTCCAGCGGCCACTTGCTTGTCTGCCACTTCGCCCACAAACCGACCTAGGGTGTCGGCAAAGGCATCACGCCCCGTGATTCTGCCCAGCGAGGGGATACCACTCGGATTCACCCCCGTGGGCAGCGGCATCGCGTCCGGGAATGCCTTGTTGAACGGCTGTAGCTTTCCCATCTCCGAGTCGGGAATGAGTTTTCCCAAGTCTCCGAACCCCGCCTTCTGCAGAGACTCCATCCCGGCCTTGCCGAGGGGCGACTCTCGGAGGGCGGCAGGATTGAACATTCGGAGGGCGGAAAGCGCTTCCATGGCAGTGTGTCGGTGAGGGTTTAACGCTTGCCGATTGCCATGGCCTGTTGGGCCAGTTGTCGGGCGTTCTTCACCACGGCGATATTCGCCTCAAACGCCCGCGAGGAGGCGATGAGATCCACCATCTCCTCGTGGACATTGACATTCGGATACCGGACATAGCCCCGAGCGTCGGCGTCGGGATGATCCGGCGTAAAAACCTCACGGAAGGGGCGATTATCGGATTCAACACGGCTCACCCGTATGGTGGAACCGCTGTTAGCATTAATCCCGGCGTTGTTGACTAGAGTCTCGAAGATCACCTGCTTACGCTTGTAAGGCTGCCCATCGACGGAGCGGGTGACATTGGCATTGGCCAGATTCTGGGAGACGATCTCAATCCGGGTCCGTTCGGCATCCAACGCGGAACGGGTGCTTTGAATACTGGGAATGAGTTCGATCATGGGGGTGTTAGTCCGAAGGTTCAGCTACGGCCCGTAATGGCCATCCTCAGCTTGAGCATGGAACCGGTGATGAGTTGAGCTTCTAGGGTGTGAGCTAAGCTGTTCTCATTCATGGCCAACATTTCCTGCTCCAAATTGACGGAATTGCCGTCGCGATTGGAGGCAACGGCCATCGGATCAACCGAGAGGGTCGGGACCGAGATCTTGGCGATCTGACCCGGATCGTTGGCCTTCACCGCATTGGACAACTCCGCCTGGAACGACGGCGCCACATCGATTCGCTTGTAGTTCGGTGTCTCAACATTGGCCAAATTGCCGGCGATGGCCTGATGGCGCAGCACCGTGGCATCCAAGAGTTTCTTGGTGACCACATAGTTGGATTGGTTAAACAGCGTTTGAATCATGGACTCGGCTCCGTTCTAGTCGTAAAGCAACGACCATGCCGATCAATGAAACACGCGATTTTGTTGGGTTTTATCGGGAAAATCTCCCGTGAGTGACGGGATCGGGGCGGAACCGAAGTCCACCCATTCGTCTGCCTGGGCAAAACTTTCCGCCCAGCGGCTCCAGAGCCACTACACCGGCTCAGCGGCTGAAGAGGGCCACCAGAAGGGCTCCCAGTAGCCACAAGACGGCCACCGCGCCGGCTTTCCCCAGACCCGTTCGGGCTAGGCGGTGACTCAGGTGGTGAGTGTCACCCACCCAGAAGGGCTGCCCTCTCCAGGTACGCGAGACGACCACAAAGGCCATGTCGATCAGGGGAACCGCCACCACCGCAAACGCGGCCTTCCAGGACTGCTGGAGCCCGCCGTTGGAAATCGGAGAGGGCGTCACGGACAGCAGCGCCAAGACGGACAGCAGATAACCAACCCATTGGCTCCCAGCGTCCCCCAGAAAGACCGAGGCGCGGGGATAGTTGTAGGGCAAATAGCCCGCCAGGCTTCCGGCGATGAGAGCCGCCCCGCAGGCCAACTCGGATTGACCCTGAAACAGCAGCGATGCGGCCGACACAGCGGTGGCCCCGATTAAACCTAGACCCGCACACAGGCCATTCATGTTATCGCTCAGGTTGAAGGCATTGGTGACCGCCACGATCCAGAACACTGTGAGCGGCGGCCCGAGAATCGCCATCCCGTCCGGGACAGGCACCTGGACCCCCCATCTTGCGACCAGAACGGCAATGCTGCCCTGCACGAGAAACTTCGCACCGGCCCCGAGATCCCGACGGTCATCCCATGCTCCCAAAGCCAGCATGCCCACGGCTCCGGCGAGCAGCACTCCGAGGCGGCGCATCCCCTCTGCTCCGACCCAGAGGGATCCGACCTCCACGCTGCCCAGCACTCCTGACGATACCAGGATCCAGATCAGCAGTCCGCCTAAGAGCCCTCCGGCCGATACGGCAAACCCGCCCGCGAGCGGAATAGGTTGAGTATGAATCTTCCGGTGACCCGGATCATCGACATGACCCCATCGACGGCACAGCACCCGCCACAGCGGCAACGAGACTGCCGAGATGGTGAAAGTCACGCCGAATGCCCCAAGCACGGCCAACACCTCGGATTTCATCGAAACGAGCCTTCCGAGCCATGGAGCAGGCGGCGGTACAAGGCATCCAGGGATTGCACCAGTGCCTCCTCCGAGAAACGCTCCCGCACCCAAGACCGCCCGGTGACTCCCAGTCTCCGGGCCAACTCAGGATCCCCCGCCAATCGGGCGACTCGATCCACCAAACCGGGCAGGTCTCCCGGTTGAAGCAAAAAACCTGTCTCCAAATTCCGACACACCTCGGCGGCACCGTCACAATCGAAGGCAATCACCGGTTTTCCGGCCGCCAGGGCTTGAGGCAGCACCCGGGCCAAGCCTTCTCGGCGCGACAAGTGCACTAGAACATCCATCAAACCCAAATATCGGGAGACTTCCGAAGGCGGCACCAGACCCGCAAAAACAAAACGTCCGGCCAAGCCGGGCATTGTGGCGGCCATGGTCTCAAAACGCGCGCGCCAGGGACCATCACCCAGCAACAGGAATCGCACATTGGGGACTCTTCGAACCATCTCAACGGCGGCGTTGAACAGCTCATCGTGTCCCTTGAGTTGGAAGAGGCGAGCCACCTTGCCCACGACAAACTCACCGGGGCGGATCCCCAGTCGCTCGGCCAGTTGTAGATCTCGCTGAACCCCAAGGAACGGAGCTAAATCAAAACCACTGAAAATCCGGGTGTACTGAGCTGAATCACCGATGCCGGCGTCGAGGTACTGTCGGGTCATTGCCTCAGCGACCACCACAAAATGATCGGTCTGCCGCCCGGCGGCCCGTTCTGCGCCCCGGAACATCGCATTGGCGGCTGCCCCCTGAAACGGACCAAAACTCGGTCCATGGATGGTGTGGATCACTTGAGGGACCCCGGCATGACGGGCTGCAAAACGTCCAACGATGCCCGCCTTACCGCTATGAGTGTGCACAATTTGGGGACGGGTGCGACGGAAGTGACTGCGAAGCCGCAGGTAGGCCAGAGCATCCATCAGCGGGTGAACAGGCCGAACAAGACTCGACTCCAAACGCAAAAGTCCGGGCACCGCCCGGGCGATGGGTTCGAGGGAGCCTTCCGGTCCACTGGTGAGGCCCGAAATGAGTTCTACTTCCCAATCAGAGATTCGCCCCAAGCCAAGAACCGAGCTGAGCGTGTTCTCCTGCGCCCCGCCGACAATCAACCGAGTGATGACATGACTCACACGCATGGGCTCAACAGGTCGATGGCCAGCGTTCCCAATGGTGCCGGTGGCCCTTGGGATTAGCGCGAGGACTTCAGGGCGGCCAGTCGGCTGATAACATTGGTCAATTCAGCCGTGCCCTTCGGAGCTAACTCGAGATAGCGCTCCAATTGCTTCTGCTCCTCCGACGACTGGTTTAATTGGTGAGCTATCTCGGCCAAACCAAAGCGAACTTGAAAGGTCTCGCGTCCGCCCTTGATCAAGCGCTCGTAATCGGCACGCGACTCGGGCAGTTGTTTGAGCATCAGTCGAGCGATGGCCCGATTGACCCGGGCCACCGAATTGTCGGGCTCCTGGTCGAGAACCTTGGTGAGGGCCTCGGATGCAGGCCCGTACCGACCCAGTTGCATCAGGATCAGCGCTCGCCGAGAAGCAGGTGCTGGATCCAACTTCGCAACTTTTTCCCAAGACTCCGTCATGGCCAGAGACTCATTGGTCTTGCCCAAAAGCAAGTAAAGGTAGGAGAGGTAATCGTAGAGATCCGGGTTGTTGGGGTTGAGGCGCCGAGCCTCCTGCAGGAAAACCTCGGCCTCCTGCAATTGGTTCATGGCAATGAGCACACGCCCCTCGGATTCAGCCAGGCCGGATTTTTCAATTGGAGTCCAGCGAGCTCGGGAGGGATCGGCTTTCAACCCATTCAACGTGTTGGTCGCCGACGCCAAATCTCCAACGGCCAGAGCCGCCGCGATGAAGCCAAACTGGTTAAAGTGATTGGTGGGTGACAACTGGGTGGCCCGAGCAAAGCCCACCGCGGCCCGACGCACCATGTCGTCCTTCTGAGCCAGGAGCGCCGATCCAAAGATGCGAAGGAATTCCGGCTCATCCACCGGGCCATGCAAGTCGAGCAATCCAGGTTTTCCGTCCCAGAGTTTGACGAGGTCCGGCGAGAGGGGTTTGCCAGC
>Ga0209598_10003911_pt1 | contig 11130 bp, 8 predicted proteins | sample M_140807_EF_Meta_FD_187317 | JGI IMG/M metagenome (GOLD analysis project Ga0209598, IMG submission 187317) | Freshwater microbial communities from Lake Montjoie, Canada to study carbon cycling - M_140807_EF_MetaG (SPAdes) (version 2) | ecosystem: Environmental > Aquatic > Freshwater > Lake... | reverse complement strand
AAAAAACGGCGGCCGACGGCACACCAGACACTCCGATTGTCAGGGCGGAATGGAGCCGGATGTGCCGCCGACCGGCGTGGATCGGCAGAAGTGAGAAGTTGGCAGGAGGGTAGAGAGGTGGGATGACCGGCGGACAGGGGCAAAGCCACGCGGGGGGGAAGGCAGGCTGGCAATCGCGGTTTTGTCCGGAGGACCGAACGTCGACGCCGAGGCGAGCAAAAACGCATGGTGCGGAACCTCGCCGATTCTGCAGCGAGAGTTTCACTGACGCCGGCGCTTTTCGTCCAGAGGGAAAAAAGTCGGTCGACTGGGCTTTTGCTTCACGCCGCTGGTCGGACCCCACCCGAGCGCACGGACGACGGGACATTTCCCCGGGCGATTCGGCGCGAAGGTATGCTTTTTCCATGCTCAACTCCACGAAACCGTTCGCACGAATCTCACACCGCGCCTCCCTCGCTGCGGTGGCTTTTCCCCTGCTCCTGGCGACATCGCTGTCGGCGCCGACGACCCCCAGCGCCCGTGCCGACGACGCGCCAAGCCCGGCTGCCGCGCCGGCGCCGGGCCACTCCCTCCATGGCGAGAGCTTCTCCGCGGGGCCGCGGCGCCGGCTCCCCCTCACGCCGGGCTGCGGTGTTGTCCGCTTCCCCGTTACGACCAGGTCGCCGGAGGCCCAGGCCTATTTCGAGCAGGGGGTCGGCCAGCTTCACGGCTTTTGGTACTGGGAGGCGGAGCGGTCTTTCCGCACGGTCCTCCAGATCGACCCGGCCTGCGTCATGGCCCACTGGGGGATGGCGATGGCGAACATCCAAAACGAGGCCCGCGCTCGGCAGATCATCGCCCGCGCCACCGGGCCGGCGTTCGACGCCGCCACACCGCGCGAGAAGGGCTGGATCGAGGCCACCCGCAAGCTCTTCGCCGAGAAAAAGGACGACGCCGAGCGGAAGGCGCATGCCGCGGAGTTTCTCGCCGCCGTCGAAAAGATCGCCCTCGACCATCCCGACGACCTCGAGGCCCGGGCGTTCCTCGTGGGCTTCTCTTGGTGGAACAAGAGCCGCGTGGGGCTGGCGGTAACCAGCCCGCTGGCGATCGACGCCCTCGCCCTCCAGGTGCTCGCCAAGGCTCCGCTCCATCCGATCCACCATTACCTGATCCACCTGTGGGACGGCTCACGCCCCGCCGAGGCGCTCCGTTCGGCGTCCCAGTGCGGTCAGTCGGCCCCCGGCATCGCCCACATGTGGCACATGCCGGGGCACACCTACTCCGAACTGAAGCGTTGGCAGGATGCGGCGTGGCAGCAGGAGGCGGCGGCCCGCGTCGACCATGCCCAGATGCTCCGCGCCCATCTCTACCCCGATCAGATCCACAACTTCGCCCACAACAGCGAGTGGCTCGTCCGCACGCTCAATCATGTCGGCCGGGTTCGCGAGGCGCTGGCGATCGCCGCGAATCTCGTGGCGATGCCGCGGATCCCGCGCTCGAAGGAGGTGAAGCCCGATCCGGCCCAGACCTTCGACGAGAACGGCAGCGCCTGGCAGTACGGCCGCGACCGGCTCTTCGAGACGATTCTGATGTGGGAGCTGTGGGACGTGGCCGCCTGCCTCGCCGACACCCCCTACCTCGAGCCGGGGCACGAGTTCGACGACCAATGGCGGCGCGAGCAGCTCCTCGCCCTGGCCGGCTACGGCCGCGGGGACCGCGACGCCGGGGGGGCGGCGCTCGGGCGCCTGGCGGCGATCGAGGCCCGGCTCCGGACCGAGCGGACCGACGCCGCCGCCACGGCCGAGACAGCCGCACGCGGGAAAAACCAGTCGGCGGCCGAGATCTCCAAGGCGATGGCCGACGCGATGCAGCCAATCGCGGAGAAGATCGAGGGGCTGCGGCGCCCGCTGGCCGAGCTGCGTCTGCGGGATCACCTCGCCCACGGCCGCACCGAGGAGGCCAAGGCACTCCTCCCCGAGGTCAGCGATCTCGACAAGCCCCGCTTGGCAGCGATCCATCTCGCGCTCGGCGATCCCGCCAAGGCCTGCGAGCTCGCCAAGGGGCTCGCCGACGGTGAGCCGCAGCAGCTCGCCCCGCGCGCGCTCCAGGCCTGGATGGAGTGGAGCGCCGGCCGGCGTGACGAGGCGTTGGCCACCTTCCAGGAAGTGCGGAAGCTCGCCGGCCACGCCGACCCCGAGCTGCCGGCACTGCGCCGCCTCGCGGGAGTGGCCGAGGCGGCCGGCGTCGCCGCCGATTGGCGCGTCCCCGCCCCCGCGGCCACCGATAGCGGCGTGCGCCCCGATCTGGACATGCTCGGGCCGCCGCAATGGCAGGCGTGGCAGGCGGGGGAATGGAGCGCTGTCAGCGTCGCGGGCGAGCCGGTGTCGGCCGCGTCCCTCCGCGGCCGGCCGCATGTCGTGATCCTCACCCTCGGCAAGGCCTGCACGCACTGCAACGAGCAGGTGAAAGCGTTTGTCGCAAAGGCGGCCGAGTTCGAGAAGGCGGGGCTGCCGGTCGTGATCGTGAGCACCGACTCCCCGGCCGACATCCGCGATTCAGGCGAGACGCTCCCCTACCCGGTCCATTCAGCCGCCGACGGAGCGGCCTTCCGCGCCCTTGACGCCTGGGATGATTTCGAGGGGAAGCCGCTCCACGCCACCTGCTTTGTCGCTGCCGACGGACGGATGCGCTGGCAGCATGTCGGCTACGAGCCGTTCATGCTCCCCGACTTCCTCCTCGAGGAGACGCGCCGGCTCCTGACGACCCCCGAAAGCCCGGAGTGCCTGCTACGCCGGTGAGCCGACGGGCTATGTGATCGAGCCGTTGCTGTCGCCGTCGACCTCGTCCTCGTCGCCGCCGTCGACCTCGTCGTCATCCTCGTCGTCGAACTCCTCGTCGTCATCCCACGGCCAGAAGAACATCTGCACCTGACGGAGAACGATCGAGTCCTCGCCATCCTCCCCCGCCTCCTCGTACTCGACCTGGAAGAGGATGCCGCCATAGCTCTGGAGATCGGCCAGCGGCACCTCGGTGAGGAGGACGGTCTTCTCGTCGATCCGCTCCGCGGTGACAAAGCCCCAGGCGCTCAATTCCCCCTGAACTTCGACATGCACGGCATCATCGAAGGCATCAGAATCGCCCTGGATATGGAAGTGGGGCATCGACGTTGAATCCTTGGGGGTGGTGAAGATGGGCCGGGGCCGCGGGCCAGAGCATACAGCGCCGGCGAGCGACGCCAACGGCGCGCCACGGCGCCGGGGCCATTCCCGCCCTAACTGCCCGCCTCACAGCGCCAGGCTGGCATAGGCCAGGAGCGACGCGAGGCCGACGACGGCCGCTTCGACGGCGATGCTCCCGCGGCTCAGGCGCAGCGTCCCGACGACGACCAGGAGGATCAGCGCGGCCACGGCGAGCTCCACCCCGAGCACCCTGGGGCTGGCTCGCTGGGAGGCGCGGATGGCGAGGAACAGCACGACGATCAGCCCTCCGGCCGCCACCCCCGGCCAGGTGCTCCGCGCTCCCAGGCGAAGCGTGAGGAGGCTCGCCAGATGGATCGTGAAGGGGAAGAAAAGCTCGCGGTTCCCGCTCGCCCGGAAGAGGGCCAGCCACACCAACCCCGGCACGACCATCGCCAGGGACGCCGGCCGGAAGTCGGCGACGGCCAGAAGGCCGATCGCCGCTCCACCGATCGCCGTCCACGGCCAGCCCCCCACCCCCTGCGCGGCCGCGAGGAGGAGGATCTCTGCGACGAGAAAGGTGGCGGTTGCGGCGCGCGTCATCGGGTCGCCTGCCTCCGGGGGCCACGTTGTACCGAGGCCTGCGGGGGCACACAGCCCCCCTGCCTCGGCGGCCCACAGGCGGCCGCCCGCCACGAGCGCGTCACTTCGTCTGCAACGACCCGCCCGCCGCTGACGACGTGGCGATGTTCACGCCGTTGTTCTCGATGATGTTGTCGATGACCTTCGTCCCCGCCGACGGTCCCGTCGCGAATACGCCGTGCCCCCGGTTGGAGACGATGCGGTTGTTCTTCACCGCCAGCCCCTGGGTCCCCTCGAGGATGACGCCGTCCTGGCCGGAATGGATCGTGTTGAGGAGGACGGTCGAGCCGCTGCAATCCCCCTTGGCACTCAAGCCCCGCCCCTCGGCACCGTTGATGTCGCTTGACTGCACCCACACGCCGCGGGCGGCCTGGAGTTGGATGGCGTTGAACGTGTTGCGGATGATCGTCGACTTGATCGCCGTCCCGGTGAGAAGGCCGGTGAGGCCGATGGCGCTGTCGGTGCCATGGATTCCGTTGGCCTGCGACGGGGAGTCGCCGCCGAAGAGGAGGCCGGTGGCGGAGGCGACAAACAGCCCCCACGCCGCCCGTCCCCCGCCGGGGAGCGATCCCTCGATCGTGTTCGACTCGATCGTCGTCGCAGCGCTGTTTCCGGTCGCGACGATCCCCTGAAAGCGGTTGCGAAAGAGCCTGTTGCCGGTGACGGCGAGATGGTTGGCGTCGGAGAGCTTGAGGCCGATGGTGTTGTCGGAGATCGAGTTGGCGAGGATCCGCGTCCCGGTGAGATCGCCGACGGCGGCGACGCCGACGGAAGTCCGACCGGGGACATACGCGCCGGAAGCATCGGTGCCGGCCGCGATCGTATTGCCCCTCCCAGGAGCCCCGAGCGTGAGCCCACGGACCCGTTCGAGCGAGACCCCGAGCGGGGTGGCGGTGATCGCGTTGCCCGCCACGACCGTCCCGGAACCGTCGCCGTCGGCCCGCAGGCCGTAGAGGGTGTTGCTCCCAATCCCGTTGGTGGCGACGACGAGATTCCTCGCGCCGATGAGGCTGATGCCGCCGGCGTTACCGTTGACGGTGTTCGAGCGAACGGCGGTGCCGGTCATGTCGCCGGTGGCGACGATCCCGGTCGAGGTGCCGGTGATCACGTTCCCCGAGGTCGTTGTGCCGAACGACAGCCCGGTGGCAGATGAGAGATGGGCCCCGAAGGCCCCCTTCCCAGCGCCATCGATGCGATTGCCGGTGATCGTCGTCGCCGGCATCGCCCCGCTGGCCTGGATCCCGGCCACGGCGTTCTTCGAGAGGGTGAATCCGGCGATCCGCGAATCGTGCGTGGGGCCGACAACGATCCCACTCCCGGCCGTATTGATGACCTTGCTGCCGGGGAGCTGCAGGTCGATGCCGTTGACGCCGGGGGCGAACACGAGCCCGCTGGCGCGCGCCCCTGCCGCCGATCCGTCAATCGACAGTGGCGCCGCGGCCTTCACGGCGCCGGCGCTGTTGACCCGCAGCGAGGCCAGCGCCGCGGTGCCGCCGACGGCCTGCGCGAACTGGATCGGGCCGTTGCCGGCAGCGAGCGTGAGATTCTTCGCCCCGTCGACCGTCCCCTCGAAGCTGATCCCCGCGGCGGTGAGTGTCGGCGTGACCGCCTCGGCCCCCTCGCCGAGGAGGACCGGGCCGCTGTAGGTCTGCGTGCCACCGGTCGTCACCGGCGCCCGGAGCACGATCTTCGACCCGATCATCTGGAGGTGGGGATTGGCCAGCGAGATCGTGCCACCGTTGGCCACCGTCTCCTGCTGGATGACCGGGAGGAGATCCGCCCGGCCGATGATCACCTTGCTCGCGGCGATCCGCGTCAGCTGGCCGTTGGCGGTGCCGCCGAGGCGGATCACCTGGTCGGCATCGATGTTCCTCACCGTCACGGTCTTGGTCGTCGCCACCATCCCGCCGGCCAGATCGAATCCGAAGGCGTCGCCGGTGAAGGTGATCGGGGCGGCGGAGCTGGTCACCGTCGCCCCCTTCACGGCGAGCCCGGGGGAGGTGGTGAACGGGGCCGCCGCCTGCGAGTTGCCAATCCCACCGCGGCCGGTGATCGAGATCGGTCCCTCGTCCGACTGAACGGCGGCGGTCGACGTCAGCGACACGCCGGTGTTGTCTTTCGCGGCGGCGCTAACGCTCCCGCCGCCGGTGCCGTTGAGCGTGATTGCCCCCTCGTTCCCCGCCCCGGGGACGGTGACCGACGTGACGCGCCCCTGGAGGAGGATCCCGTTGGCGCCGCTGCTCGCGGTTCCGCCGGTGCCGGTGAGCGTCACCGCGCCGCCCGACGAACCGACGGACGAACCCCTGTCGATAATAATCCCCTGGTTCGACGGGCCGGTCGAGGCGCCGCCGACGCCGGTGATCGAGAGCGTGCCCTGCTTGGTGCCGTCGCTGCCGGCCATGACGGAGGCGTTGCTGACCAGGGCCACGCCGCGCTGATAGCCGCCGGAGTTGTCGCCGCCGCGGCCTGAGAGCCGGATCGAGCCCCCTGATGTCGTGATCGTCGAGCCGTTGACGATCAGGCCGGTGAACGGCCCCGGCACCTGGCTGCCGGTGTCGGCATCGAGGGTGATGTCGCCGGTCTCCGAGGAGAGCGTCTTCGCCTCGACGGAGATGTTCGACGACGTGGCGGTGAGCGTCGAGGCGCCGACGAAGGTGGTATCGCCCGAGACCTTCACCAGCGGCACCCACACTCCCGTAGACCGGGTCATGTGGACGTCGAAGTGGTCGACGTAGGTGCCGGTGCTGGCGATGAAGTTGACGGAGGTGTTGTTGAGCGAATTGGTGATCGCCACCCGATCGATGTCGAAGGTGTTGTTCACGGTGAGGGTGCCGAGCCCGTTGCCGGAGAGGCCGGGGGTTTCGGTCCCTTTGAAGGTGTCGGCAGAGACGAGCGAGAAGACGTAATTGCCGTTCCCCGAGCTCGACACGCGCATCTCCCCCTCGGCGTCGAGATTGATCGCCAGGGCCTTCGTCGGCCCGTCGTAGCTGAAGGCGGCGAGGATCCGCCGGTCCTCGAGCGCCTCGAGGGCGAGGCGGAGCGGGCGGAGGGAGCGCGACGGACGGGCGGATGGAGTCATGACGGGATTCCCTGGATCGATGGGGTCAGGAGCCCGGTTATCGCAAAAAAGCGCCGCCGGCGGAGCCCCAATTGGGCCGCCCAGGTGGGGCCAGAAATCGCCCCCACCCCCCCGAGTAAGGAGGCTATTTCGCGGCTCGGCCGGCGGCGCGGAGGGTCTCGAGGCCGAGGTTGAGCTCCACGGCCAGACTCCGCACCGTCTCCGGCGCGAAGGTCGGTCGCGCGGCGACCACCCGCAGGGCCGGCGACCAGGGGAACGGCTGCCCCGGCGGCATGTCGAGGAGCGCGAAGGCGCGCATCGTCGGGATGCCGAGGACATACTCGCTGGCATCGACATGGATCGCCCGATCCTCACGGGTGCCGGGGGAGAGCCAACGGGGCTGCTCGTCGACGGCCGCCAGACTGCCGTCGGGGCGTTTCGTAAGAAGCCAGACACACGCCGAGCACTCCCCTGACACCGGCTCCACCCAGACGAAATGACGCATGGAATAATCGCCGTGCCGGCCGTCTCGGAAGAGGATCGTGTCGGCGTCGAAGATCTGCATCGTCCCTGCGCCGCCAACCGTCTGGATCCCGACGAGCGTCCGGCCGTTCTGGGAGAGCATCTGCCGGCCGATAAAATCGAGCTCCAGGCGCGGCGGCGGATGCTCGGTGTCGACAACCGTCAGCCGCCCGTCGAGCGGGAGGGCATAGCCGGCGCCGAGCTCGGCCAACTCATGCCGCGGCCCCTCCGCGGAGGCGACGGCGCGGACCGTCGCCATCAGTACGAGGCTGAACTTCGGCAGTTGCGTGCGGACGGCGACCGGCAGCGTATCGACATCCCCGGAGGCGATCCGCGGCGAGGCGAGGAGGATCAGCCGGTTCCAGCGGACGGCGTCGGGGAGGTCGACCGGCGTTCCCGGTGGTACGGTCGGAAGGGGTCGCGCCGCTCCCTGCTCTGCCGAGCAGGCCGGAGACCCGAGCCGCCCCAGCGCGACCGGTGCGACGAGCGCCGCGCACGCCCCGAGGAGGAGGCGGCGACCGGCGACGGGGGCGTGGCGGCGGATGGAAGGCTCCATCGGCGTCTCCTAACGCGGGCCTGACCTCGGCCGGCATCGTGCGGGATCCTCGCCCTAGAATCAAGACAAGCCCGCGCCCCGATCGAGCCGCTGGTCGAGCTGTGAGACGGCGTCAAGATCCACCGCGACGGCGCCGTCCGGGCCCTCGACGGGGTGTCGCTCGAGATCCCCGCCGGGCAGCCGTTGTCGATCGCCGGCCCCAGCGCAGGCCCATGCAACCGCCTCGCCGATTTGGGCCCCCGATTTGGGCCCCCGATTTGGGCCACCGCCGGGAGGGATCGATCAGGCCCCGGCGGCCGGAGGAACGGCGGCGTCCTTGATCGCCTGCCGCAGAAGCCGGTCGTGGCTGGTCTGCATGCACTGCGGATGCGTGCCGCTCCGCGAATAGGTCGCCATTCCACAGACCGGACAGCGCGGCCGCGGTGCAGCGCCGGCGGGCTGGGGGGGGACAGGCTTCTTGTGGGACATGGGAGCCCTCCGGGGTAATGGTGCGGGACGGGGATCACGAAGCGAAGACCACCCAAGCGCCCTGGCTGACCGGCGAAAAGTCAGCCATGACCAACCCCGCTGCGGGGCAGCCGGAGGAATCAACCCGCGGGGATCACCAGCGAAAAAGCCGGTGGCTCCAGGATGACAGTCACCGCATCGAGCGGCTCTCCGCCCTCAACCGCCAGTCCAGGGGACGGCCATGAAGACCGTCCCCTGGCAGGCATTCCTTTGGTCGACGGCTCAACGGCGGCCGCCGAACCCACCCGGGCGCTCTTCGCGCGGCCGAGCCTCGTTGACGACGAGCCGGCGGCCGTCGACATCGCGGTCGTGCATCGCAGAGATCGCGGCCTGGGCGGCCTGGTCGTCAGCCATCTCGACAAAGCCGAAGCCCTTGCTCCCGCCGGTCTCACGATCCATCACCACCTGGGCCGAGCGGACCGCGCCGTATTCGGCAAACAGGCTCTCCAAGGAGGCGTTGGTGACCTTGTAATTAAGGTTGCCAACGTACAGTTTCTTCGCCATGCAAAAAGGCTCCAAATGCTCGAGTATCGTCCCGGCAGCCCGAGAAAAGTTTCGGGCCGCGACCGTCATTGGCCAACGTGGTGGCCCACCAAGCCGGGATGGCGAGAACTCAAGGCACCGGGCCTGCCGCTTCAGACATCGGCGCCGCGGCGTTTTTCAAGACGCTGCGAGCCGGCGAACCGGAGGGACACGGCCCCCAAAAGGGGAACTGCATTCCAGATCCACACATCATACACGGAAACGGCTCCGGCCGCCCAGTTTGGGCGAAACTTCCCTCGAGAGGCCGCCAAAAGCCCTGCGACAGCCTCTCTTCCGGCAGCGCTCTCCCGATCCCAGCAGCCATTTCGGCGATCAAGCCCCCCGCCCAGGGACGCTGCACCCCAAGATACGGCGGCGTTTCAGCGGCATGACTCTGGCAACACTTCGATCGACCCATAGATCTCCACCTCACCGGGCATCCGGCCCGGGGTCGGTACGACGGCACGAACGACGACCCCAGAGAAAGAATCGAAACCGCCGGGACAGTTGACTTGAACGCGAGGACCGTTCCCAGGATGCGGCAGGTCGAGCAGGTGCGCCAGCGCGGCATTGGCCGCCGCGGTCCCCTCCCGGCCAACACCAGCCGAGATCACGATCGGCCCCGCGTTGGCTCCTGCCGAAACAATTGAGAGCGCACCGAGATGCGGCTGATAGGAGTGGTCCTTCCCATCAAACAACACGTTTCCATTGGCCCGGAGAAACGTGACGGCGGGGCGCGTTTTTTTATCCTCGAAATGCGAGAGGACTCGCTCGGTCGCCTGGTTCGTGCGCCCGCCGCCGACACAGACACACATCGTGTCTGCGGGAAAACCAACATCACTGGTATTGCTGCCCCAAACCTCGGCGTCAAACTTCACCTCCAGTGTGAGTCCTCGGCCCACCAACCCTGCGATGAGCCAGTCGAAGCCATAGGCGTCGTACGCCAGGGCCTGCTCAATCCGTTGACCAAAGCGTTGACTCTGATTCGCAATCCCCAGAACCAACACCGCTTTCCGGAGTGAACCTCCGTTGTGACACGACTTCCGCAGATTTCCAAACGCCCATACCCGGCATGATTCGAACGAATTCACCATTTCTTGTTTTCGGCTCTCGATCAACTTCTTGTAGGCTCGCAATTCCCCCCCAGTTTCGCTGATAACTTCCTGCACCTTCTCTCTGAATGTGTCCTCCATAGCCCGAATGTCTGTCGGCCCCGAAGACATCCAGACCACACGGAATCCGACGTCGGGCCGTTTCGTCTCGTCGTGCGCCCAGGTGAACTCCGGCCAACGATCAAGCGATTCCTCGACTTCCTTGTCGAGCGAAGACACCCCACCCAACGGACGCAATCGGGGAGATGGACGCCCCCCACGATGGCTGTCAACGCCAAAATAGTCGCACAGTGGACGACCTTCGCCGAGACACCATTCGAGAACATTTCCGAACTGCTGTGATGTCCCCCACGGACCATCGGCGTCTTCATAGCTCCCGACCGGACAGATCGCGAACCTCCCTCCGTACGACTTGTAGACGGCCTCATCGTGGATATTGGAAACGACCATCGGGCTTTCCGGGGCTGTCTTGAAAGTACGCCATTTCTTACCGAAATCACCCCATGGAAACGTTCTCGGCCCCTCCTTCTCCCTTGGCCATTGCCACGCTGCGCGCCACTGGACTTCCGTGGGCAGGCTCAGCCCGAATCGCTGGCAGAAGTCCAAAGCCTCGGTCCAGCTGACGTTCGTCCGGGGAAGTTCGTTCGGAACGTCTTCCTTTTGAAGAGTGGCGTCCACTTGGAATTGTTTCTCAGTAATCGGATATCGACTGATCCAGTAACCGGGAAACGCCCGAGCCTCATCTCGTCCCGGAAACGTCGGGACGTAGCACATCTCGAGAACGAGCTTCTTCCCAGCCTCATCGGTGAAGGCGAGCCATTTGCGGAGTGGTGCGAGTCCACCCGCCTCGCCTCCCGACGAACTCGACTTGCGAGCATCGATTTTGGCCTCGCCGAATTCCACGATCCGTTTCAGGTTTCCGTGGTAGGGCCACATCCGGTGCCGCGTCTGATCGAGCCCGTTGCGCGGTTTCAGTTCCTCCCGGCAATAGTCGTCGAGCTGGCGCCCCATCAGGTGGATCGATTTCAACGGCGACGGTGGGAGGCGTCGGGCGTT
>Ga0209598_10003908_pt1 | contig 11133 bp, 8 predicted proteins | sample M_140807_EF_Meta_FD_187317 | JGI IMG/M metagenome (GOLD analysis project Ga0209598, IMG submission 187317) | Freshwater microbial communities from Lake Montjoie, Canada to study carbon cycling - M_140807_EF_MetaG (SPAdes) (version 2) | ecosystem: Environmental > Aquatic > Freshwater > Lake... | reverse complement strand
ATGTTGCGCGTAATATGAAGTAGAGCCATGGTTGCCCCTGCCCCTACGACTTATGCCGTGATTACGGGGGGCGCAACAAGTGGGCATGTGGTTCCTGCGCTTTCAATCATTGAATTGTTAGTAGAAGCCGGACACCCTCGCGAAACCTTGGTGTACGTAGGATCGGATCGAGGCGTTGAAACAACACTGGTGCCACAAACGGGAATTGCGTGCGTGTTTCTCGGTGTTGACGGACTTCAGCGCGGCATGAGCCTCGCCAAGATCAAGCGCAATCTGCGAATGTTGCCAACGATGATGCGAGCAACGCAACTAGCGACACAAGTGTTGGTGCAGCACCGACCACGTGTGGTGGTTTCGGTGGGTGGATATGTGAGCGCACCAATCTGTCGCGCAGCCCGTCATCTCAAGATTCCAGTGGTCACTTGCTCGTATGACAGCAAGCCAGGGATGGCAACGAAGATGCAGGCGAGGTATGCAGCATCCGTTGCTGTGGCACACATGCCAAATGCGTTGCGAAGAGCGCAACTCACCGGTGCACCTGTGCGTGCAGAACTACGAAATCTCGACCGTGGTGCGTCTCGTGATGCGTCACGATTGCGACTTGGATTTAACGCCGACTCAAAACTCGTTGTGGTGATGGGCGGATCTCTTGGCTCGGCTGTGTTAAATAGCGCAACTGAGAGTTTGGTTGCCCAAATGGAGAGCCCATCGTTGGCAAACGTTGCCATTTTGCACATTGCCGGGTCGAGATACATGGAAGGCCAACAATTGGCGAGTGAGATCAGACGCCCCGATGGTTCGATGAAGTATCAACGTATTGCTTACAGCAGCAATATGAATGACATTTATGCAGCAGCCGATTTGGTGGTTGCAAGAGCGGGAGCTTCGACGGTGGCAGAGATTGCGACTGTTGGCATTGCGTCGGTGTTGGTTCCATGGAAAGACGCAGCCGAAAATCACCAACTCACAAATGCAAAGTCGTTGAGTGATCAAGGTGGCGCGGTGCTGTTGGAAGAGTCAAAACTGACTAATGATGCTTTTGTGCGACAAATTGTTGAACTATTGGCCGATGATGCGATGCGGATGCGAATCTCTCAAATAGCAAGAAAACTGGGAGACGTGCATCGCAACTGTTCGATAGCAGCGGTTGTTGAAAATGCAGCCGAGAAGGTATCGCTATGAGTGGCAACACGTTTTTTGATCTGAGCAGGCCACGACGAATTCATGTGGTTGGCATTGGTGGCCCTGGCATGAACGCCATCGCCCAAGTGTTGTGCGAGATGGGTCATCAAGTATCTGGCAGTGACATTCACGAGTCTGAAGTGCTGGACCGTCTGCGCGCGCTCGGCGTGAGCATCATCGTTGGGCATGATGCGACAGTTGTGCAGAATTGCGATGTGGTCACGGCTTCAACCGCCATTCCTGTTGCCAACATCGAACTCGTTGCTGCCGTGGCACAATCAATTCTGGTTCTCAGCCGAGCCCAGATGTTGAGCGCAATTTGTGCACTCAAACAATCGGTTGCGGTGGCTGGCACTCATGGCAAGACAACAACGTCTGCAATGTTGATGCACATCTTGACTACTGCAGGACTCCAGCCGAGTTTTGTGATTGGCGGTGACATACATGGCCTGAATTTGGGTGCTGGATGGAGGAACGGAAAACATCTTGTTGTGGAAGCAGATGAAAGTGATTCAACACACTTGGCGTTACCACTCTTTGGATCAATTTTGACAAATGTTGATGTGGATCACCTCGATCATTTTGCAACGTTTGACAACATTGTTGAAAGTTTCGAGCAGTATGTGAAGAAGATTGATGGACCGAAAGTGATGTGCGCCGATGATGCTGTGACTGCAAAAATCGCCGCGAATATCGCCGCGAAGCAAGCATGTCGCACCTATGGCAGGAGCATCAATGCGGATGTACGCGCAGTCAATGTGGTTCTCGCAGAAGGAAGAAGCCGTTTTGATGTCGAGGCGCGACAATCTGGATCGTCATCGCTTCAAGTTTTGGTCGGATCTGTAGATCTCCCACTGCGGGGCGAGCACAATGTGCTCAATGCCACGGCGGCTTTAACAATGGCGATGGAGCTTGGTGTCGAATTCGTGGTTGCCGCTCAAGCATTGAGCAGCTTTCGCGGCGTTGCACGGCGTTTTGATATGCGAGGTGTCGATGATGGAGTGACATTTGTGGACGACTACGCGCATTTGCCGAACGAAATTATCGCGGTGTTGCGCGGTGCCCGGGATGCCACAGATACATGGAGTCGAGTGGTTGCTGTCTTTCAGCCCAATCGCTTCAATCGGATGAGTGTGATGTCGAGTGCCTACGCAGATGCATTTGGTGATGCCGATGTCGTTGTAGTCACCGACATTTATTCGTCGGGTACCACTCCGATACCTGGCGTAACTGGCAAACTTGTTGTTGATGCGATCAAGAACAACCACCCAAGCAAAAGAGTTGAGTGGATTGCGCAACGGGAAGAACTCGTGAGTTTTCTTGCGTCCACTCTCACCAGTGGAGACCTGTGTATTTCAATGGGCTGTGGTGACGTTGCCCAACTTCCTGATGAAGTGATTGCATTGCGCCAAAGTATTCGCGCCAACGAAGCACGCAAGCGCTAGTGCCATGAACACGCCTCGCTCGTTTAAGCGTCCGGCAACAGTTGCAGAGTTGCAGCTGGCAAAGGAGTTATTCGGAAAACGTGCGCACACGGATGTTTCTCTCGCACAATTTACGACCTATCGCGTGGGCGGAAACGCGGCCCTGCATGTTCACGTTGAGTCGATAGATGATCTCGAAGCGATCAGCGCCGTTTTGGCACAGGTTGATCTGCCGCTATTGGTTATGGGCAGGGGAAGCAACATGTTGATTGCTGACACAGGGTTTCAGGGTTTGGCGATTACGTTTGGAAGTTTTTTGGAATACATCGACCTTCCCGATCGGACGGACGATGGCGGTAGCCAAGACGGAAGCCAAGATGGAAGCCTTGCTGTTGAGCCAATTGCGCTTTTCGGAGGCTCGGTGCCACTTCCGGTAGCCGCTCGACAAAGTGTTCATCGTGGGCTAACAGGTTTTGAATGGGGCGTGGGCGTACCGGGCACAATCGGCGGTGCGGTGCGCATGAACGCAGGAGGCCATGGTTCCGACATGGCGTCATCGCTTGTGTCGGCGCGTATTTTTCATCTATTGCGCGGTGTCGAAGCCCACGTTGATGCAGTCGATCTGGGTTTGAGGTTCCGGGGGTCGGCGATTGCGGATCATCACGTGGTGTTGTCAGCAACGCTCAACCTGGGTTGGGCAACTGACACACAAGCAACAGAAAATCAGTTGTCAGAGATCGTCAAGTGGCGCAGAGAAAATCAACCTGGTGGGCAAAATGCCGGCTCGGTGTTTGTTAATCCTGTGCCAGGCCAAGTTTCTGCTGGTGCATTGATAGATCAGATTGGTATGCGCGGTTTTCGTATTGGAACAGCGCATGTCTCGGAGAAGCATGCAAATTTTATTCAGTCTGAAGAAGGTGGCTTGGCGTCTGATGTAGTGCAGGTGATGGCCGAGATTCGCCGTCGGGTTAAAGAGTCGACGGGTTACGACTTACGTAGTGAGATTCGCCTCGCAGGTTTTGATGCCACAACGGATCCTTCGCTTGCCGAGGTGTTGACGAGTGAATCGGACACAAGTGTGGCAACAGTGCGACTTGAACATATTTTTGATCGCAACGCAAGCACATCAGTCTCTACCGACACTTCTATACCGATTTCAATCTTGTCATCATCTGATTTTCAAGACCCTTTAGATGTGCCGAGAGAAGTGCTTGACGAGTTGAATGCGGTTTTCGGAGATGATTCGTCGACAACTCAAGAGCAACCCGTAATTGCCTCAGTGACCGATATCAAAACCCGTGAAGTCACGATGCCTGTTGAGTCGACTGAGGTATCAGCGAGTTCGCCAGTTACTGCACCAGTTGCTGCATCAGGTCGCGTTGTCATTGTGGATGAAGACTTTCGTCAGCCATCGGAAAGCGATTTCCCATCGGACACCGATTCGCAATCGGTGCATAAAGCGCCAACATCGGTACGGGTGTCGATCACGGATGATGATGTTGCTCAAGATCTGGATGCCGAAATAATTGTTGGAACTCAATGGAGCGAAGGGCCTAGATCGCGGCAGTTGTTGGGCATGATCACGAGCAAGATTACCGGGGGGAACAAACGCAAGCGCTTAGTGACGGCTGTTTTCGGTGTTGTGATTTTTATTGGCCTTGCACTTATTGTTTTGGCATCACCAATCGTCGCGGTAAGAACAGTGCAAGTTGAAGGCGCAAAATATGCAGACGCTGCATTGGTGAGAAGTGTTTCTGATTCACTCAAGGGCAAGTCGGTGCTCACTGTCGATACCAAAACTGCTCGGGAGAGACTTGAGAGTGATCCGTGGATTAAATCTGCTCGAATAACAACGAGCCTTCCGAGTCGCGTAATGATCCAGATCAACGAAAGAATTCCTGTTGCATGGTTTCTTGGTGTCGATAATCGGGCGCGTGTAATCGACGAAGACGGTTTGGTACTGAGTGTGGTGGAGGGGCGACCGACGCAATACATGTGGATCGATGGAACCGGATCCAACTTGACTGCAGGAGCAAGCTCGACCGCTACCTATAGGGCGGCAGGTCAACTGGCGATGTCACTGCCAAGCGAGCTAGCGCCAATGGTCAAACATCTTGGAGTGGCAGGTTCTGAGCAGATCACCATGACCCTTAAAACTGGCACGATTATCAACTTTGGGGCTCCCGTAGATATGCGTAACAAACTCGTCAATGTGGTGGTTTTACTGCGCCGCCAAGATGTCAACTCGATCATCAGCATTGACGTGTCAACGGGGACCCCTGTAGTTCAGTCGTGATCCCAGCCAGCCTGAACGATCAACTAGCCTGTACCCAACATAGGAACCGGCGTCTGTGACAGAGTTAATTTCGTTGTCAAAGATGCTTCGTAGGAGGATTACACAATGGCTGGTGCACCACAAAACTTTTTGGCGGTTATCAAAGTAATCGGAGTAGGTGGGGCTGGCGTTAACGCCATCAACCGCATGATCGACTCCAATTTGAGAGGCGTCGAATTTGTGGCTGTAAACACTGACGCTCAGGCGTTATTGATGAGCGATGCAGATTTCAAAATTGACATTGGTCGCGAAATCACCCGTGGCCTTGGAGCCGGCAGTGATCCAGCAATTGGTCAAGATGCTGCTGAAGCAAGTCGCAGCGACATTGAAGAAATTGTCAGTGGTGCAGACATGGTATTTATTACTGCTGGCGAAGGTGGTGGTACCGGAACTGGTGCAGCGCCAATCATCGCTGAGATCGCTCGTGCCGCTGGTGCGCTGACCGTTGGCATCGTGACACGTCCGTTTGGTTTTGAAGGTCGTCGTCGCGCCATGCAAGCCGAAGCCGGTATTGCCAAGTTGCGTGACAAGGTCGACACGTTGATCATCATTCCAAACGAACGACTCTTGTCGGTTGCCACCGAAAAGACGAGTTTGCTCGATGCCTTTAAGCGCGCTGATGAAGTGTTGTTGCAGGGCGTTGCAGGTATTACCAACTTGATCACTACACCTGGCCTGATCAACACCGACTTTGCTGACGTCAAAATGATTTTGACAAATGCGGGCACCGCACTGATGGGAACTGGAAAAGCAAAGGGCGATAATCGTGCAATTGCAGCAGCAACTGCTGCTATCAACTCGCCACTGCTCGAGTCGTCCATCGAGGGAGCGCGCGGTATTTTGCTCAATATCACTGGGCCATCTGACATGGGATTGTTTGAACTCAATGCTGCAGCCGAGATTGTGCACGCTGTTGCACACCAGGACGCAAACATCATTTTCGGTACCGTAATTAATGACGAACTCGAAGACGAAGTACAAGTGACTGTCATCGCTGCAGGGTTTGATCGCTCTGATTCAGGCTTGTCGCGATCTGCGGGCCGTGGTGATGGTCGCGCCGATACGCGTGGCGAGCCACGTGGAAGTCGGATCAAAGAGTTGTTTGGTACGGGCGAAGATCCGTTGCGTGACTCATCCGACGGCTTTGACGTTCCAGACTTTTTGAAGTAACAACTCCGGATGGTTGGCGTGTTCGCCGCCGAACTCGCTATCAAATCATTATGAATCAAGCACATGTAGCAACTCGCGTTGCCGAATTGCGTGATCGAATTTCGCGTGCTGGCGGCATAGGTGTAGGCATTATTGCGGTTACCAAGACTTTTGGGATCGACGCCTGGAATGATGCAAAGTTCGCGGGGTGTGAGGCGGTTGGCGAAAACTACGCCCAAGAATTGATTGCCAAGTCGCAGCAGGTAGATCGTGTCGAACGACTGCCCGTCCATTTCATCGGACAATTACAAACCAACAAAATCAAGTCGCTATTCGACATTGTTGATGTGTGGCAGTCGGTAGACAGGGCATCCGTTGTAACCGAGCTTGTTAAACGCCAGACGGCCCGCACCTCGGCTGGCCGATGCGAAATACTGGTGCAAGTCAATACCACCAGCGAAATGGATAAAGGTGGGTGTGATCCGACTGAGGTTGAAATCCTCGTTGAGCAAGCTCGAAAGGGGGGATTGGACGTGACTGGGCTGATGACTGTTGGCCCAACAGATATGGACTCAGGTAAGACTCGTGCCGCTTTTCGGTTGCTCAAGCAGATGGCATCTGACCTGGGGGTTGAACAATTGTCAATGGGGATGACGGCCGATGTCGAGATTGCGGTTGAGGAAGGCTCCACATTGGTGAGGGTTGGAACTGCGCTTTTTGGCCAGCGTCCACATTCGATCTAGTCGGGTGTTGTAACCTTCTTGTGATGTCAATGTTTAGACGAGCAATGGATTATCTCGGTCTTGGACCAGATGACGCCTATGACGACTACGACGCTTCGATAGCGGTAGAGCGTCCGGCTGCTCGTGCGGCGCGCGGTGGTGGGGCAGTTCGACGACCACAGGCCCGGCAAATTGCTGATGACTACGAAGACGAAATTGACGACGACTACGAAGAAGCACCGCGAGTTCGACCAACAACGGTGCGCGCGCAACCACAACGCGATGACTCAAGTGTGCAACTGCGCCCAAGTGGCTCAAGCACCGGTGGTACCGTACGCAAACTGACACAGACAACTGCTGAGCCAGTTGCTATTCGCCCAACTCGTTATGACCAAGCAAAGGATATTGCAGACTTGCTGAGGTCTGGTCAGCCTGTTGCAATGAATATCGGTGCTGCAGATTCGGAAATTGCGCGACGGCTCATTGATTTTGCAAGCGGAGTAACTTACGGCATCGAAGGCAAAATGGAAAAGATTGCACCAGGTGTGTTTTTGTTGACACCGCGTGGCACCCGCGTTATTCGTGATTAATCTGCTTTGCTCTCTCGTAGAGCTCTACACATTCCTGATTATTGGACGAGTGATTCTTTCGTGGTTTCCTGCCAATCCAAACGGGCCCATGGGTCAAGTTGTGAGAATCGTGATGATGTTGACCGATCCTGTGCTGCTGCCAGTGAGGCGCGCATTGCCCCTTGCCGGCCCGCTCGATCTTTCGCCCCTTGTGGTGCTGCTGTTTTTGCAGATCGTCGTGCAAGGCATGTTGCTTCGCTGCTAAGTATCAAGCCAGCAGCACGCATTTGCCTTTACAATGACGCACCGTGACATATCCAAAGGTTGATTCTCAGCCAAACTTTCCTGCGCTCGAAAATGAGACGCTCGAGTTCTGGGCTACTGATGGCACCTTCCAAGCCTCTATCGATCAACGAGATGCTGGCACCAATGGCACAAATGAATATGTATTTTATGATGGGCCACCGTTTGCCAATGGTTTGCCGCACTACGGGCACTTGCTCACAGGGTTTGTCAAAGATGCTGTTCCGCGATACCAAACGATGCAGGGCAAGCGAGTCGAGCGTCGTTTTGGATGGGATTGTCATGGCTTGCCTGCTGAAGCAGAAGCAGAGCGTCAGTTAGGGATTTCTGGACGACAAGCGATCACCGACTTTGGTATTGAGAAATTTAATGACTACTGCAAAGAATCTGTGCTGCGTTACACGAGTGACTGGGAGCGTTATGTAACTCGCCAAGCACGTTGGGTTGATTTTGCTAACGATTACAAAACTCTCGACGTGTCCTACATGGAAAGTGTGATGTGGGCGTTTAAGACGCTGTGGGACAAGGGTCTCATTTACGAAGGATTTCGTGTGCTGCCATATTCGTGGGCACTAGAAACACCGCTGTCCAATACTGAAACGCGCATGGACGACGCGTATAAGCAAGTGCAAGATCCAGCACTGACCGTTGCGTTTGTGCTCGAAACTGGTGAATCATTGCTTGCGTGGACGACCACGCCGTGGACATTGCCGAGCAACTTGGCTCTTGCAGTGGCGCCAGATGTGAGTTACGTGCGAGTACGCCATAACGGAACTATCTTCATCTTGGCCGAAGCACGACTTGGTGCGTATGAAAAAGAATTGGAAGGCGCAGAAGTGTTGGACACTGTGCCCGGATCGGCATTGGTCGGCCGCATGTATACGCCAATGTTTTCGTACTTCGCCGATCAGCCAGACGCATTTCGGGTGATTGCGGGCGATTTCGTAACGACGGAAGACGGCACTGGGGTAGTGCACCTTGCCCCTGGCTTTGGCGAAGACGACCAACGAGTATGCAGCGAAAACGGAATCGGACTAGTTGTGCCGGTCGATAGTCGGGGATTGTTTACGAGTGAAGTTCCCGACTTCGAGGGAATGTTGGTGTTTGATGCCAACCCGTTGATTATTCGCGAACTTAAATCGCGCGGAGTGGTCCTGCGCCACGAAACATACGACCACGCATACCCACATTGTTGGCGCACCGGAAAACCACTCATCTATAAAGCCGTGAGCTCTTGGTTTGTCAATGTGACGGCAGTGAAAGAGCGCATGGTTGCATTAAACGAACAGATCACTTGGGTGCCCGATCACTTGAAGCACGGAAGTTTCGGTAAATGGCTCGAAAATGCGCGCGACTGGACAATTAGTCGCAATCGTTTTTGGGGCTCTCCGATACCTGTGTGGCGCAGTGATGACCCCGCTTATCCGCGTATTGATGTGTACGGCAGCCTTGCCGACCTCAAGCGCGATTTTGGTGTCACGGTCACCGAATTGCATCGCCCCGTTGTAGATGACCTGGTGCGACCCAACCCAGATGACCCAACTGGAAAGTCGATGATGCGCAGGGTTCCCGAAGTTCTCGACTGCTGGTTCGAGAGTGGCTCGATGCCGTTTGCTCAAGTGCATTATCCGTTCGAAAATCAGGAATGGTTTGATCAGCATTACCCCGGCGACTTCATTGTTGAATACATCGGTCAGACGCGTGGTTGGTTTTATACGCTGCATGTGTTGGCAACAGCACTATTTGATCGTCCCGCTTTTTCAACGTGCGTCAGTCACGGAATTGTGTTGGGTGACGATGGCGCAAAAATGTCCAAGAGCCTGCGCAACTATCCAGACCCGATGAATGTCTTCGACACCTATGGCGCTGATGCCATGCGGTGGTATCTATTGTCTTCGTCCATTTTGCGCGGGTCAGACTTTGCGGTAACAGAAGAAGGTATTCGTGACACCGTGCGACAGGTGATGTTGCCGTTGTGGAACAGTTGGTATTTCCTGTCGTTGTATGCCAACGCCGAGTCGATGACTGGCGAAGTTCGGTACGACTCAACAAACGTGTTGGATCGATACGTGTTTTCAAAATTGAAACGTCTGATCGAGGACACGACTGTGTCGATGGATCAATACGACATTTTTAATGCCTGTCAACAAGTGCGCACGTTTTTAGACATCCTGACAAATTGGTACATCCGTCGCAGTCGTGATCGTTTTTGGAAAGGTGACAAAGAAGCAATTGACACGTTGCACACGGTTTTGCAGGTGCTCACCCGCATTGCTGCGCCTCTGTTGCCATTAACTACCGAAAAGATTTACAAGGAACTCACGGGTTTGAGAAGTGTGCACCTTGAGGATTGGCCAGACGCCAGCATTGTGCCGAGTGACATTGAGCTTGAAACAGTGATGGATCAGGTGCGCGACGTTTGCTCGACAACACTGTCTTTGCGCAAGGTGCATTCACGTCGTGTTCGACTGCCACTTGATGAACTTACTGTTGCATCACCGTTGGCTAATGCGTTGCAATCGTTTGTCTCGATTATCACCGACGAAGTGAATGTTCATAAAGTGACACTGACAACCGAGCTTGGCCAAGTGGCCAAACACGAATTGCAACTCATTCCTGCTGCTCTTGGGCCACGCCTTGGCGCCAACACGCAAAAAGTGATTGTTGCTGTCAAGAAAGGCGACTGGTCGATCAACGGAGACGAAGTTATCGCTGGTGGAGTCGCGCTCGAACCGCACGAGTTTCACATCAAATTAGTTGCCGCAGCCGGTGATACCGAAAAGATTGCGAGCGCCGCTCTTGCCGACGGCCAAGGAATCGTGTTGTTGAATATTGAATTGACTGACGCGTTGTTGGCAGAAGGCGCAGCACGCGACATTGTGCGGATGGTGCAACAGGCTCGGCGTGAAGCCGGATTGGCGGTATCTGATCGCATTGTGCTGACCCTCGGTTTGCCAGAGTTGCTGCAGTCACAAGTGTCCCTATTTGAGACATATATCGCGTCCGAGACACTGGCACAGCGGATTGAGTGGGTTTCAGGCCTAGAACCAACTGGGGATTTGGATGGGAATGCCGTCCATATAGGTGTCGATCAAGTACGGTAAAGCGCCAAGTTCGAGAGGGAAACATGCCATCAGCAGTTGCAAAGAAAAAGGTTCTAGCCAAGAAGGCTGCGGCCAAGAAGAAAGCCGATCTCGCGAAGAAAGTTGCTGCGAAGAAGAAGCTTGAATTGGCTAAGAAGCTTGCGACGAAGAAGAAGGCTGAACTGGTGAAGAAAGTTGCTTCGAAGAAGAAGCTTGCTGCCCAGAAGGCGCTCGCGAAGAAGAAGGCTGATCTGGCAAAGAAAGTTGCTGCAAAGAAGAAGCTTGCTGCCCAGAAGGCGCTCGCGAAGAAGAAAGCCGACCTGGCGAAGAAAGTTGCTGCACAAAAGAAACTTGATGCCAAGAAGA
>Ga0209598_10003902_pt1 | contig 11137 bp, 11 predicted proteins | sample M_140807_EF_Meta_FD_187317 | JGI IMG/M metagenome (GOLD analysis project Ga0209598, IMG submission 187317) | Freshwater microbial communities from Lake Montjoie, Canada to study carbon cycling - M_140807_EF_MetaG (SPAdes) (version 2) | ecosystem: Environmental > Aquatic > Freshwater > Lake... | reverse complement strand
AAGATCAACCCACAGCTGCTCTCGCTGCAGCTGCCTGATCACTGATCTCCGATCAGGTCACAGGCCTCGGCTTTTACACCACTCCAAGGGACGCAACCCAAAATGACCTACACCCTTGCCATTTTCGGTGACGCCGGCAATTCCCTAACCAACGGAACAAGCTTTTATTACTCACCAGGCAAGTGGGAGCGCTATCAGATAGGCGCCAGCGCCCCACTGCAGGCCAGTGTAAATCAGATGATGCAAAGCTGGAATCCAAACGACCTTATACAACTTGGGGATAGTAGTTACAATACCAGTTCTAGTTCCCTCCTTGATTACAACATTGGGCAATATTATAATAATTACATGTATCCCTATGCCCCGCCAGAGTTTGCTAGTAACAGCATATATACCCAAGCAACAGAAGGTGGAATACAAGCAAATAGCAATCCACTAAGCAATAAACAATGGCCTTATAATCTCTATGACTATCCCAATGGCTTCAGGAATCCTCTGAATACAAACTTAGCAGGGGGTAGCAGTGATAAATTAAATCACTACTGGATTGTACCAGGCAACCACGACGAAGCCACAATAATTGGCAGTTATTCAGATTCAAATGTAAACCAAATAAATTTCGGTAAAAATTATATTGGCACACCCCAGGGACCAGATGCCTATGATTTTAAAAATAACATTAAAGACTATCTGCCAATCAATAACAACAATCCAAACTTCGATGGCCAAAAAAATGCTACAAGAAAAACTGGAAGTACCAAGGCCCTACTTGATTATCATCCCTGGCTAGATCCAGCCTCAACAAAAAACTACACACTCACCAAACAAGTCAACATCGGTAAGTCCAGTACTGATGGCTATGGCATCTACTACAGCATCGATCTTGGCGAAACAGTTGACGATAATGGTATAAAAATTCCCTTAATGCATTACACATTTATTGATACAAATAGGTTGCTAGCAGACGCCGGATATTACGACTTTAATTTTAAATCAAGTTCCCCTAAAAATAATTATTTATACGATCCAACAGTTCCTCTTGGCACAGATACACCAGCGCCTCAGCATCAGGATCCAAACCAGCCCAACCAAAAAATTGGCTATGAGATGTACCAATGGGCCCTTGGGGACTTAAAAGCTAGTAAGGCAAAATGGAATTTTGTAGCAGGACACCATCCCGGCTATAACATTGGCCAATCATCTGAATTGCTAAATAGTGACAATACAAGAAATACTACGAACAATAATTACTCAAATATAGCTGTTGTTCTGAAGTTTCTGGCAGGACTAAATACGGGATTGAAAGCCAGTGGAGAGGCACCATTTGATGCCTACTTCAATGGTCATAGCCATTATTACGGCCGAGCAATGGAAACAGAAGATACAGGGATGGGACTCGGACTTGGAATTCCATCATTCACAATTGGTAATAGTGGCAAAGTTCTAGATGATATTTATCCCGTATCCTATGGAGGCAGTTTGTATAACTATCAGTATGATAATGGAAACAATCTCAGCGTCACTCAATTGGATGATATATATAAGCATCTGGGAGACACAAAACCGGTTAGCGCTGGCGCCAGTGGCTGGACATCCAATTTGATTGATACCAAGCAAACACTTGTAGATTCAACTGGCACGTCCTATCAATTATCAATACCTGTCTACACCGATGGTCAAGGTCAAATAATAGACGCCACAAACGCCACAAGTGATATTTCAGGCCTCTATGGCTATGGTTCAGGGGCTGCGGAAATAAAAGCAGACAAAGACTATATCTTTACCCATTACAAAACCGTAGAAACCCTTGATCCTGCAATCGTAAGAATTGCCAAAGAAGAAGCTAAAGACTATCAACGGGGTTCACTTTTTTATGAGCGCTGGTCGCCCACTACTGCGCGGCTAGAAGATCTAGCTCTGTTTAGTTTCAATGTGCAAGTTGACAAGGATAATCCAACTGGCTATCTCACAGATTTCACCAGAGTTAATTCTGGCAATGGATACTTTGAACAAAGCCTAAACCAAGAAACTCCAGTGTACGACAACATAACTGTTGGATTTCAAATCAATGGAAATAACCCACTAAATCCGATGGCTTTTGATATTTCTGATTCAACAAGAGCTCTGGTAAATCTAACTTTTAGCAATGGACAATTACAGCCGATCATCCCTACAGATATCACCAGGAATGGAAGTGACTACCGAAATCTCCTAAATGCTATCAATGTGAAAAATTATGATTTCACTAACATTCCCGACACAGGCTACAAAACAAATAAGCCATTACTGGTTGGAGTAAATATAAATTTAGAAGCGCAAACCACTTTTGCCAACCAAAGCAATACCACTAATCTATACCAAGACTGGTATCTACTAACTGATACAACCGCCAAAGCAAAAGCTATAAGTAGCGGTAGATTTGGCTTGCTTGAAGTGGCTATACAGCCAAAGTCACAACAAGCACTAAATATTATTGCCAACACTCCTGTCACCACTGGCTATAGCAAAACAGGACACCAACAAAAATATGAGCGAGCCCAGGCTGGAATCCTTAAACTTGTTGATAGCCTCAATCAAAGGATTGCCGATGGCACAATCAACAATGGATTCTCCGAGCTTAATCTTACCAAAAGAGCTGCACCAGGTGCCTTAAGTTTGTCCTTTAGCGGAGATCCAAGTTCCTCCTATCTAATCAATTTCAAGCCATCTACAACTAGCCTGGTACTTGATTATGGTAATTGGCAAGGTCTAGTCAGTGCAAATCAAAACAATAGTCTAGTTTTTAATGAATCAGCAACCCTTTCAATCATCAGAACTGATAGCAATCCTGGGTTAGTAAATTTTGGTTTTGCACAAGGAAACACAACACTAACTTTATTGACTGATGCAGCCCCAGCCAGTGATAAATCAATCAACCTAATGAGCATTTACAACGGTTCAGGGTGGCAGGCATCAGAGGGGCAGGCTGTGGGCAGCGCAAGCAGCAAGGCAATAAAAATTCAATCGGGAATATGGTCACCTACTGCAAAACGAGATGGCAGAGATCTTATGCTGCAAAATATAAATGTGACGGGCAATAATATAACTGCAAGTTTCGAAGATGGCATCACTGGAAACTTTATTTTACCTGGGACAGGCACAGCGATAAACCCAAGTGATATCAAACCGCAGCTAACAGTGCAGCGGCTTGGCAGCTACAATAATGGCTTGGCTTTGTACGAAGCTGATTCAATTACAGGGGCTGTTGGCGGGCTGTTACCAGGAGAGGCTGGATACATGGAAGCAGCATTATCAAATGCCAAGGGCAAAAATCTTCTACTACATGCTGATCAACTACCAGGATTTGGCGGCAGTAGCATATATGACTCGCTCCCAATACAAGCTGATAAAAACTATGGCATGCTCCTGCTAGTAAATGGTAGTGAAAGCAACGTATTTAGCTCCTATTCTGCTGCGAATCCCGGAGGCTCACAGCAGTTCCTTAGCTTTGGGTCTAGTGATCGAGGAATAACTGTTGGCATTGAAGATCTACTTACAAGCAATGGCTCAGACAAGGATTACAACGATCTAGTGGTAACACTAGCCTCCTCTAATCCACTAATCATCACCTGAAATTCTGGACATTTATACTCATTCTTAGGTACACCAGAGCATACAGTTCCATTATGTTAAAACTGCGAAAAGCACTACATGTACCGCAAGACATACAACGCACTTTCTTGCTGATAGATACCGGTGAGCCTAGATAGCATAATGGGATAATCTATAATTAAGAGCATAAATACATTAATACTCTTAAGGAAATCATATAATAATCCTATATCCATGCCCTCAAGTACCTGTTAATTTGAATCCGGATGATTGAATCAATAAGTCATTAAAATCGCGATCAGAAGCTAGTGAGGTTGAAAGTAAATCCTCAACCCCAAACATAAATGATCCATCACCAGTCGCAATCGAAAGGAACTGGGAAGCTCCAAAAGGATTTGCCGCTGAGTAAGAAGAATACAAATTTTGTTGATTGCCATCTACTAGAAGCAACAAGCCATGAGATATTGATGGATCAAGATTTTTCAATGAAATATCGACACTTCCTTGATAAGCTGGCATTAAAAGAGGATTAATAAGAAGATCATTATTTTTTGATAATTGAAGAGCAGTAGAGAGATATTTGCTATCGGTGGGGAGGTATTCATTACCATCTAAAGTAATCATTCCCGTAAGCAGATCAGATACTGGGTAAAATGCTATTGAATTATTTAGCATCCCCAGGCGGCTTACTCGCAATGATACTTCGCCAGATTGCAAGATTGTATTGGTGCCTGTAGAAGCTAAACTCAATGATATTGAGATTGGTTCTCCATCAGGCGACGGAACCCAATTCCCCTCCCCATTTTTCTTGTCATGATGTAATCGCATTGCAACTCCATTAGAACTTGAGCGAAGCTCGCGCAGACCATATCTCCTTCCCTCGGAATCAATTGCATAAACATCATAAGATCCTGATAAAAGCGCTATATTTTGATTGGAGCCTTGGGATTTCCCTTCGGAGCTTAAATATTTAAAATATCCATCGGTACCATTAGCAACTAGAAAGCCTGGCTTTAAATCCAATGGCGAGAAAGAATTAGTTGTTGCAGCTTTAAAACTATTTGTTTCTATTTTTTCTTTTGCTATACCTGTATCGGCATCAAGTTTTTCAAATACCAATTTTATATCGGCCTGGGAGCCTGAGTCATGCCTAGCTATTACGCTATTAATGTTCTCGCTAACAAGGAATTTATTAGACAAATTGTAGTTATCAAAATTTAGTATTTTTTCTCTCCAGCCATCAAGATAATGGTCAATTCCTAGGTTTAATTCTGATATTCCACCAGCTTTGTTTGCATCTTTGCTGCCATTAATATTTTGGCCAAGAATGGTATTTGAAATTGAGAGTGAATTATTCCAAGCTTCCCGGCTTCCTAAAAGTTGAATTCCTTTTCCACTAGCCCCATGAATAAGAAGATTTTCTATAGATGTGCCAGTTGCCGTTGAAGATAATTGAATGCCTGAATAGCCATTAGCATTTTAAGCAACAGTGGGCGTGTTGCCATTTAGTGCTCCAGCAATAGAGATTTTTTGAGTGATAATAGGTAAATCTGAATCTAATTTGATTGTTCCTGGAGGAGAGATTAATATTCGCACATCCGGTGGCCCTGCAAGGTGGCGCTGTCGCGCTGGCAGAAGTAGGGCACCGGCAGGGTGAGGAGGCTCTTGCCGGAGAAAGTGGCCTCGGGTAAGGATGCGGTGGTGGCTGCCATGGAAGCAACGCTCAGAACTCCTGAGGGTTCCGATGGCAGCGCTCGCAAAGCCCAAACCCATGAAAAAGGTTCCCGAGCAGGCTTCTTAATTATGCGGGGCGGCCTCAAGGATCGGAGCCATGCCCGCGGGTGTTGCGTTGGGGCTGCTTGCCGCAGCTCATTGGACAGAAGGCGCGGGTCCTTGACCCCGCCGCGCCCCACAAGGCGCCCTGCTCTCAGCCGTCATGGCCACAGCCCCTGTCTCTCCTTCTCCTCTCTGCCGCCCGGAGGAAGATCCCTTCCTGCTGCTGGAATCCACCTTCCATGCCGTTCAGGACATTCTGGCCAGTTTCCAAGGCTGCCTTCTGCGGCGCTCCTGGTTGGAACGGCCCTATGGGGAGGAAGAAATCACCCTCCTGGAAGAAGAACTGCTTCCAGCCCTCAAGAGCTGCCTGGCTCGCATTGGTGAGCTGGATGAGCAATTCTCTCTGAGATGGAGATCCGGCCCCACTGCCGCCTCGAAGATGAGCGCATCCAGATCGCCAAGTTGAGGCCAACGTTGGGGTGAGGCGTTTAGGGGGCAGCTGCCCCCTTTGATTTGGACTGGGTTGGAGGTGCCGGTCGGCCGCACATGCGGACATCTCATGGACCGCAGCTATGCTGCACAAGTGTCATCAGGGACTTTTACATTACGGAGCCTGGCAATACGGTCAGCTACATTCTTGTAATGGTTCATCCAAAGGTAAACGAGATATAGCGATATCAGAAATGCGGGGATCAGTGGAATGGCCAAAAAGTCTCGCACTATACCAATCAGAGCAGCAGTGAAAGTTGACTTGATTGCCTCAAGACATGATTGAGGGAGATGTTGCAGCAATAAAACCAATGAGCCGCCAAGGAACTGGAGAAAGAAGTAAAAAGAGAACGCTCTTACCATTGCTAGCTCCGCCAACATTTTTAAAATCGTCTGGCGCGTGGGTCCAGAAAAACTCTCATCCATCTTTCCCCAAAGATTTACATACTTCTCCTTTTGTTTAAACTGAATGTATTCCTGTGATTCTTTCCATGATTTGATATGGGGTATCCGCCACAGGAAAAACTTGCGAGTGCAGAAGTTTCGCACCCAATGGTTTTCAGGCAATCTCTGCAGGGCCAAGGATGAAGCTATTTCCATGAAGAACCCAACTGCGCAGGCAGCAATAAAAGCTACGAGTAAACTCTTAATATTGAATTGGTTTGCGGCGTACTTCCGGAATGCAACGGCTAGGGCTAGTGAACCTGGAACAATTCGAGAGATCAGATCAAACCAAGACTCAGGAATAAACTCCTTCACCTGCGTAACAGAGGAATCGTTTGACATTTTCTTGTCCCCTAATCATGAAAAGAATATAACACATCTGATGAGACTGCTGGGTATATTGCTGTCACTGATTTTTGCTGCCCACCTCCCCCCGGAACCCTCAAGGGTTCTCTGCAGGTACCGCGATGGATTCCCGCCGGCTGGTGGTCTGGATCGCGGCCGGGATCCTGGGGTTCCAGGGCGGCACCTTGGTCCTCGACCTGCTCAACTGCAGCGTCCTCTCCTGGCTCTATGTCCGCCGCCACGGGCTGGAGCTAAGTGCCCCTCCTGCTCCGGCTACGGCTCAGAAGCAGCCGGTGGGGGAACCGCTGCAACGGGTTGATGAAGGCAGCTCTGAGGCAAACCCCGCAGTTACCCCCTCAGTTCCTGAGCCTCAGGCCCGCCCTGCTCAGGTGCCCAACACCAGCTCCACAGCCACATCCCCCACAACCTCTGCCCCGACGCCCTTTGATCCGACTGGCGTCTTCTGCGATCGGCCCCGCAGCCGCATCGATGCCGCCGTCAGCCAGGGGCTCAGCATCCTCGCCGGGTTGGCCCTGGGGGGATCTGGAGTTGGGGTCGATCCGACCCGGAAGCCCTAGACCTGATCAGCAGGAAACATTCGGAGACGCTGGGTAGCCTTCCGCGTCCGCTGGAAGAGCTGCCGTCATGTGGTTGGAGACCGCAGAGATCAGCACGCGCCTCAGGGTCAGCAGGCAGACGCTCTGGCGACTGCGCCGCCGCCGTTTGCTCAAGGAGGGGCAGCACTGGACCCGCAAGACTCCAGGCTGCCCCCGTTCCGACATCCTTTGGCACTCGCTCCGCTGTGAGCTCGCCCTGGGCCGGGTTCCCCACTAACCCAATCCTGCGGCCTGCAGCTTTCGGGCCAGCTCAATGAGCTCCGGCGTTACGCCGGCGGGTAAGGCAGGTATTGCCTCAGCCGCAGGGATGGCGGGGGCTCCCACTGTCCTTTGCTCCGGGTTGCGGCCCTCATCGAGGTCCCGCTGCCTCAGGAGATGGGCCAGCTTGTGCTCAGCACGCTCCTCGATCAGATAGCGGCTGGCATGAACGGCTACGCTATGGCCCATGGAGGCCGCCTTGACGGCCGTGGACCAGGTTGTCGTTGCCTTGGCACGCGGCGCCCAGGCATGGCGGAGGTCGTAGAGCTTGCAGCGATCGCGTTTGGCCTTGGGTTTCGGCTTGCCGGGCAGTTGCCGCGGCTGGTGATAGCCAAACAGCTTGATCGGGAGCTCCCGATCCTCACGGCCTCGGTTTCGCAGCCAATGGGCCAGATAGACCGACAGCTCACCGTTGTTGAAGAACTGCACGGTGCCGTCGTCGCGCACAGCGGTCTTGACCGGGTGGCGGCGCCTCAGCTCCGCGAGCATGGACTTCGAGTGGCTGTGATCGTTGAGGCGGTAGCGGCTCACCCACTCCCTGGGCAGCGGCAGAGCAAAGCGATGCCCCGTCTTGGTCTCGGCCCCATCCCCATGGCTCTCGAAGCTCCCGACCTCGATCACCTCCGCATCGGCCTCCACCTCCCCAGGTAGCCGGTCGATGTGCCACACCTCATGGCCCCGCAGGCCGTAGGTGGCGATCAGGGCCATCACCCAACCCCTCAAAGGCTCGCTTTGTTGGAGTTGATCCAACCAGGCCTCGATGTCATCGGTGCGGGGTATGAAACGTGGCGCGGGTGCGCGCAGCTTGCCGGCACTTTTCTTGAGCTGGTCGAGCCTGGCCCGCAATTCAGGCGTGGCAATCGCGATGCCGCGTTGAGCCAGATAATTCACCATCTGGATCACGCCATAGAAGCCCTTGCTGTTGTAAGGCCTGCGGATCAGCTGACTGCTGCGGTCTTCTCGCCAGAGCTGCAGCGATGCTGGCGTGTACAAGCAGAACTCCTCCAGCGCCCTGGTGGTGGCGATCTGGTCGGCAGCAAAGGTGCGGCCGAAATAGCCGTTCGGCTTGAAGCAGGTGAAGGGATTGCGATCGCGCGCCTTGGGGCCCCCAGGCGCGATCCAGGCCCGGACCTCAGCGCAGATCTCCCCCCAGCGCTGGTGCTTCTGGATAGGGGCTTGGCCATGGGCGGCCTCCAGAACCTCCCAGCTCAGGGCCGGACCACCCCGGACGGCCCGCTCATGGGCCCGGAGAAGCAGTTCGGCCAGGTCCCAGCAGGCCTGGTCGTCATCCAGCCGGAAGGCGCGGGCGGCCTGTTGGCGCCGGGGCGGCAGGGTGTCGTACACCTGGATGTAGGGGCTTCTGGAGGCCTGCTTGATCCGGTAGCGGCAGCCCGCAGCCTGGAGGCGCAGCTGGGCCTGGCTGAACGTGTCCTTGGCACGCATGGCAGGGGGGCGGTCTCGACGCCAAAGTCTCGCCAAAGCGTGAGGAACTTTGTTCCTCAAAACCGCTACGCACGGGGTCGCCCGGCTACGGACTGGTACAGCTGCCGCACTGGACTAGCTGCTCCAAAAGCCTTGCCCCAACTGGCTTTTGAGCCAGAATTCAGGCTGTGTCTGGAATGGGTCGCCTGAGATTCGAACTCAGGACCAATCGGTTAAAAGCCGAGTGCTCTACCGCTGAGCTAGCGACCCGTTGGGCCTGGGGGCGGGGGATGGAACGGTCGGCGGGAGCCGGGTTCCGGGAGCCATCCAGGGCTGAAGCGAACGTATCACCCGGAGGGGGGGGCTCGCCAGCGGCGCGGTGCCGGGGGGCTGGCGCTGGAGGATGGGGGCCCGACTCGCTCCTCGATGGATCTGCCCTGCGTTCCGGAGCCGCCGATCCCGGTCTGGGGGGAGCCCCGGGTGGATCCCGAGGCCTGGGTGGCTCCCTCGGCGGTGGTGATCGGCGATGTGCGGCTCGCGGCCGGGGCGAGCCTCTGGCCCACGGCCGTGGCCCGGGCCGACCTCTGTCCGATCGTGGTGGGGGAGGGCAGCAACGTGCAGGACGGCGCCGTGCTGCATGGCGATCCGGACCAGCCGGTGCTGATCGGGGCTGAGGTGACCGTGGGCCACCGGGCGGTGATCCATGGCGCCACCCTCGAGGACGGCTGCCTGGTGGGAATCGGCGCGGTGGTGCTCAATGGCGTCACCGTGGGGGCCGGCGCCCTGGTGGCGGCCGGGGCGGTGGTGACCCGCGATGTGGCCCCCGGCAGCGTGGTGATGGGGGCTCCGGCCACCGCCAAACGGGAGCTCAGCGCCGAGGCGATCGCGGCCCAGCGTCAGCACGCCCGTCACTACGCCCAGCTCGCCAGGGTCCATGCCGCCCGCTACGGCGGCCAGCGCTTCGGCTGAGGTCTGCCGCCGTGGCCGCGCTGCTTCCCAGCCCGCTTTGCATCGAAATCGATCGATCGGCCGGCCCGGCGCTCGCTGTGCCGATGCGATTCCTTAGGATTCATTCACCTCATGACTCCAGCCGCCATGGACCTCCGGCTCATCCTGGTTGCCTCCCCGATCCTGCTGGCCGCCGCCTGGGCCGTGTTCCACATCGGTCGCGCTGCCGTGGGGCAGCTGCAGCTGTTCATCAAGCGCGCCTGAGCCTGAGCCCGCTCCCCCACCGCTGTTCCATGGCCGACCCTGTTGTGCCGGCGGGGTCCGCCCATCCAGCGGACACTCTCCCCCTACTGGTGATCGGCGCCGGCCTGGCGGGCACCGAGGCCGCCTGGCAGATCGCCCAGGCCGGGTTGCCGGTGCGGTTGGTGGAGATGCGGCCGGTGCAGCGCTCCCCGGCCCACCACAGCGCCGAATTCGCCGAGCTGGTTTGTAGCAACAGCTTCGGGGCCCTTTCCGCCGATCGGGCCGCCGGCCTGCTGCAGGAAGAATTGCGCCGCCTCGGCTCTCTGGTCATCCGCACCGCCGATGCCCACGCCGTGCCCGCCGGCGGCGCCCTGGCGGTGGACCGCGGCCGCTATAGCGCCGTACTCACCGCCGCATTGGAGGCCCATCCCCTGGTGACGGTGGAGCGCCGCGAGCAACGGGAGCTGCCGGATCCCGGCCAGATCGCCGTGCTGGCCACCGGGCCGCTCACCACTGATGCCCTGGCGGGCGAGCTGCGCACCTTCACCGGCCGCGATGACTGCCATTTCTTCGATGCCGCCAGCCCGATCGTGGAGGGCGAGTCGATTGATCTGAGCGTGGCCTTCCGCGCCTCCCGCTACGACAAGGGCGACGCCGACTACATCAACTGCCCGATGGACCGCGAGCAGTTCCTGGCCTTCCGCCAGGCGCTGCTGGAGGCCGAACAGGCTCACCTCAAGGACTTTGAGGCCGAATCGGCCCATTTCTTCGAGGGTTGCCTACCGATCGAGGAGCTGGCCCGCCGCGGTGAGGACACCATGCGCTACGGCCCCCTCAAGCCGATCGGCCTCTGGGATCCACGCTGGGGCGATCTGAATGACCCTGACGTGCGCCGCGCCAAACGAGCCTATGCGGTGGTGCAGCTGCGCCAGGAGGACCGGGCCGGCCGCCTCTGGAACCTGGTGGGCTTCCAGACCAACCTCAAGTGGGGTGAGCAGAAGCGG
>Ga0209598_10003897_pt1 | contig 11151 bp, 10 predicted proteins | sample M_140807_EF_Meta_FD_187317 | JGI IMG/M metagenome (GOLD analysis project Ga0209598, IMG submission 187317) | Freshwater microbial communities from Lake Montjoie, Canada to study carbon cycling - M_140807_EF_MetaG (SPAdes) (version 2) | ecosystem: Environmental > Aquatic > Freshwater > Lake... | reverse complement strand
GTGCTTGCCGCGAGCGCCGAGGCGTCGCCGACGACGAGCGTGCCGGCCACCGCCCGCGTGCTGCCTGTGAAACTGTTCGAGGCCGAGAGCGTAAGCGTGCCGGAGCCGAGCTTCGTCAGCGTGCCACCTGAACTCGACAGACCGGAGGCCAGCGTCACCGCCTGGCTGTTCGTATCGATGGAGTAGGCCTGGCTTGCAGCGCTGCTGAACCGGCTGGAGTAGTCCGTCGAGTTCGACGCTGAGTATTGCAGCGTGCCACCGCCGAACGAGACCGTACCGGTCGAGCCAATCGCATTGGCAGATCCAAGGTTCAGCGCGCCCGCCGAGATCGTGGTGGCGCCCGTATAGGTGTTGCTGCCCGAGAGCGTCAGCGTGCCAGAGCCGAGCTTGGTGAGGCCGCCACCCCCGGTGCCGTCGAGCAGCGACTGGGCGATCGTGATGGCATAGCCATTGGAGTCAATGACCGCGCCGCCCGACTTGACGTTCGCGGAGGTCAGGCCCTGCATATACGAGGAGGTCGAGGTCAGGGCGACGAGAGTCCCGCCATTGAAGTTGAACGTGGCGGTGGCTCCCGCCAACCCCAGCGAAACGCCCCTGGTCTGCAGCGTGCCTCCGTCGAGATTAACGACGCCGCTGGCGGTGGTCGTGCCGGAACTGTTGACGAGAGTGAGCCCACTCGTCGACCCCGCGTTCACGACGCCACTTCCGCTGATCGTCAGGATGCCGTTGCCCACGGAGCCGACAGTCATGAGAGCGGTGTAGGTGCCGCTGTTTTGAATCCGCATCGTGCCCGACGAGATCGACACCTGGCCCAGGCCACCATACCGGCCGAGCGTTAACTGCTGACCGCTGATCACAAAGAGACCGCCGGTCTGGTTCCACGTCGCCGTACCGGTGTCTCCGATCCGTGCAAAAGCCCCATTCGTACCAGCAACAGCGCTTCTTGTGGACGATACCGTGCCGCCTGACATGAGCACCATCACGGTAGAATTGGCAGTTGTTGCCAGCCGAAACGAGCCGGTCGAGCTGAACGCGGCGTTATCCTGAATCACAAGCGTGGCGTTGTCACCAGCGGTCGTCGCCATCAAGAACGATTCGCCACTCGTAGTTGACGATGTTGTAACGTTTAGAACGGCATTTCCCGAAAGTATGGTGGTGCCGCTGCGCAGCGTCGTCGTGCCGGCGTAGCTGTTGGAGTTGGAGAAAGTCAGCGACGCGGCTCCAGTCTTCATGAGGTTGGAAGTGCCGGAAATTCCGCTGGCCCCGGAAAACGAGTAGTTCTTCGTAGCATTATTGATCGTGACCGTGCCGCCTGGCGAAACCGCAGTGCCGATCGTGATTCCGGTCGTGCCTGTAGCCGTGTCGTCGAACGTCACCGTGTCGCCATTCGTGAACGTGGTGCTGCCGCCGGCCCAGTTCGCCGTCGTCGTGTTCCACGCGCCGTCCGTGGTGCCACGCCAGGTGACGGTGGCCGAAGCGGCGAACCGCGGGAGGCAGCACAAACCCAAGATGGCAACCGCCAGCGATGATCGAAGGATCAGGCCGACACGAGCCAACCGCCGCTGTGAACCTTGCACGGTTTTCATTTCTCCTCCCCCCTTGCCTTGGAGCCCTTTCTCGGGCCACGCGACGACGAACTCCAACCCAGCGCTAAAGTACTTTAGTGTTCCTTTTTTGGGATGTCAAACACTTTTTTCAGAAAATCAGCCGTTCGCTGGAGGACGGCAAAACCGGCGTGAAACCGCACGTGGATGACGTGGCGGATCGGACGTTCGCGACCGTCCGATCCGGCCAGGCTCGCTCCTTTCCAGGATCCTTCACCTGCTTCGCTCGGCCCATCCGCTACCCGCCACACCCCCTCGTGAGATGGGAGGTGTGTGTTTTCACCCACTCGCCAATGCCGGCGCTGGTTCGAAAATCGTCCGACGCCCGCACCGGCACGCCCGTGTTGCGGTCGCTCCACATTCGCGTTAAAGCAGTGCCGGGGCCGATCTCGAGCACGGCATCCGGCTGCATCTCGAGCACTGCACCGAGGCAGATGTCCCAGTCCAGGGGCGTGCTGATCTGGCGCGCGAGTGCGTCCATCCCAGCGGCCGCCGTACGGGCCACACGTCCATCGATAGCGCTGATGATCGGAAGAGCCAGCCGACCGCTCCCGTAGGCCTCAAGTTGCGTGGCGAAGCCGGCGCTAGCCGACGCCAGCATCGGCGTGTGCGACGGCGTCTCCACGCCGAGTCGCACGACCCGATTCGCCCCCGCCGCCTGCGCAAGCCGCTCGGCCGCAGCGAGGCCATCACCGAGCCCGCCGAGCACGAAGCTGTCCGGGCCATTGCGAATCGCCACTGCCAGGTCGCAGCGCGCGGCCAACTCCGCCACGGCTTCCATGGACAGCCCGAGCACCGCGAGCAGTCCGGCCGGGCGATCCACGCACGCATCCATGAGTGCGGCACGCTGCACGCAAAGCTCCACGCCCGCCACCACCTGAAAGGCCCCGGCAGCGCAACATGCCGCCATCTCGCCCAGGGAATAGCCGGCCACGCACACCGGCCGCGGCAGCGCGGGCTGCAGCTGACGCCACAGGTGCATTTGGTGCGCGAAGATCAGCGGCTGAGCGACCCGATTGGCCTGTAACTCACATACGGTGGGCGCCGCCGCTTCCCAGACTGCCGGAATCACCTTGGCAAGCGCCGCTGCAAGTTCGGGCGCCGCGCCTTCCCGCAAGACATCGAGATGGGCCGAGTGCTGGTGACCCTGCCCGCTGAACAGAATGGCCAGACGCATCGGCGCCCTCAGAGTCTGTTGAGGAACAGCGTGACTCCGAGCAGATCGGCACTGCCGCCGGGACTGAGGTTGCAAGCCACGAAATCAGCGTGAACGTGGCAAGCCCGCTCTTCCCAGCCATCCGCCGCAACGCCACCGGCAGCCAGAAATTCCGCTGCTCGCCCCCGGGCGAAGGCCAGCCCTTCCAGACCGCCGCGCCACAGCAGATTGGTGTCTTCAAGACGCGCGATGAGAGCAAACAGGCATTGCACCGCCGCCCGCTGGTGATTGCCGGTCAGCCGCAGTGCCTCACGATAGGCCGGCAGCCCCACGTTCAGCGCGGTTGGGAAACCGGCCGCTGCCTCCCGTCGGGCGCCACCGCTGCCGTAACGCCGGGCCGCCTCGGCGCCGTGGCTGCGTGAGGCTGGATTGGCCGCCCGCAGGATCGCACCGCCCCACCGCTGCGCGGCTTCGTCGCACACGGCGCGGGCCGAGACTCTCGCCCCCTCGGCCCTCAGCGCACCGGCCGCGGCGCAGAGCAGGCCGAGGTTGAAGATGGCCCCTCGGTGGGTATTGATGCCGCCGGTTGCCTGCAGCATTTTGGCCTCGGCCGCCACGCCCAGCAGCCGCAGGGCCTCGAAGGGCGGGCCCGCCGCACCGGCGCTGGTGATCTCCGGAAAGTAGCCGCGCAGCGAGTCGAGGCTGCGCATGAACGTTCCGAAATCCATGTCCCGATGGCTGCCCGAGTCGATCGGGCTCACCAGGCCGGGCTTGGGCAAGAGTTGCGCCTCACGTTGAAGCGCACTGATTGCCAAGCTGCCGATGCTGGCCGCGAATCCTTGCACGGCGGTTGCAGTGGGCCTGCGGGAATCGTTCCGTCGAAGGGCAGCGGCTTCAAGCATGCAACGCGTCTCGCTCGAACTGTTCCAGCATCGCGGACAAGGTCGACAGCCCGACATCCGCGTTTCCCTTCACGAGCAGGCTGGCATCGGCGTTTCCCCAGGCGACCGCCAGTTCCCGCCAGGCCACCGCCCAGCCGTTTGGAAAGCGGACTTCGCCATCGAGCCTGCAGGGCAGACGCGCCGCGGCAGCGGCGAGCAACCGAATAGAGATTTCCGCCTCAGCGCACGAGGACACGTCGCAGATCAGGTCTACGTCGGACTCAAGATGCCGGTAGATTTCGCCACTCAAGGCCTCCCAGGCCAGCGAGCCGTAGACGCCGACGCGCACTCCGGCGTCCGCCAACCGGCTGGCCAGTGTGGCAAGCGGCGCAGCGACATCATCGGCCAGCCGGTGCAGACATTCGACAACGGTCGGCGGTGCGCGGACGTGCATCAGGTCCGCGTGGTCTACGAGACAGCCGATACGCCGGCGGCCTTCAGCGGCCGGCAATGTCAGGCCCAACAGCACATTCGCGCCGTCGGCTGGCTGCCGTGCCACGACCATCGGCCGGCCGGCGGCGATCCACGCGGCGACCCGCGCCGACATGGCCGCGTCGAACGTTCCACAACGGAAACGCACGGCAGATCCCTCACACACCTGGACGAGATCATGGCGACGCATGATGCAGCTCACTAGCAACCACGGCCGCTGCCGTGCGTGCGGTGTCTCGACGCCCTTGCCTGGCGGCAGCTCGCGCCATCCGCTCGTCTACGGCCGGACCAGCAGCCTGCTGGTTGGCCAGAGCCGCCTCCAGCCGTGCTGCCGACGGCTCCTGCCAGATCTCCTCGATCGCCCCCATGCGCAGGTAGTTCTCAACGCCAGGCGCGAAGATGGGCGATATCGCGGCCAACTCGACCAGACGATCGTGCGAAATCTTGGTGACCCGCGCCATCGCCTTCAGGTCCATCACCCGCACCTGAGCATCGGCCAGCGCATAGGTTTTGTCCGCCATCAGGCCGAATGACAGAAAGCCGCCGCTGACTGCCTCGCCGGTCACAAGCGCAAGGCTCACGTGCCCCTGCCGTCGGGCCAGGTCCACGCAGCGGGCCAGATGGGCGAGGCTGCCGTTGAGACAGAGCAACTCTTCGGCACGCGACAGGGCCTGCCCCTTGGTGTCCACGAGAAAAACGATGGGGCGGCCGGGAGATTGATCCACCACGTCGAGCACCCGCCCGGCCAGGCCGAGGGCGATGTCATGGCCGATGGCGGCCGCGTCCGTGGTGCCGAGCACGGCAACCGTGCCGAGCGATGTCTGCGCGCAGCCCCCGACGAGGTGGCTACGGACGCTCACCTCATGCCCGGCGGGAAAAAGACCATCGAGAATGTTCTGGAGGTTCATGTCGGCAATCCTTTCTTCAGGGCGACCAGGCTGTCGCGGTCCATCAGGGGAATCTGGTGAGGGTCGTCCGCGCCGATGGCTCGCCACACGTCGAGACCGTCGCGCAGACCGGCCAAGCGGCGGAGTCTGCTCGTCAAACGCTCCTGCTCGGCCCGCAATTCGGCGCTGGACGGCGCGGGCTCTTGCCAGCCAGCGAGGAGTTCGATCACACACCGACGGAAGGCGGCTGCGTCGTCTTCCACCAATTCGTCGCAGTCACCGGTCAGGTAGCGATGCTTCCCGCCGGTGACGCGCCAGACCAGGGCGCGGTCCTTGGAGTCGAACTCCTCGACACCGACGACGGTTTCGATGACCTCCGGGCCGGACAGTGCCAGCCGCCCCTCCTCCGACATCACGACTGCCGAGCACAGCCGCGCCACGATGCCCATGCCGCCGAACGCGCCGCAGCTGCCGCCCACCAGGGCGAAGACCGGCACCCCGGCAGCGCGGGTCTCGAGCACCGCCCGCATGACCTCGGAGATTGCGATCAGCCCGGCGTTCGCTTCGTGCAGCCGCACGCCGCCGGAATCCACCATGAAGATCACCGCCGCCGGTTTTTCCCGTGCTGCACGTCGCAACAGGCCGACGATCTTGGCGCCGTGAATCTCCCCCACCGCGCCGCCCATGAACAGCCCTTCCTGGGCGATCACCAGCACCGGCCGTCCACCGAGGGTCGCGGCGCCGATGATCACGCCGTCGTCGAAAGCGCCCGGGATGCCCAGCATCGCCAGGTGCGGGCTGGGCTCGGACTCTTCCGGTGGCAGAAATTCGTGAAAGCTGCCGGCATCCAGCACCGCCGCCACCCGGCTGCGGGCGGTGGCCTCGAAGTATCTCAATCGTCGCGTCAGATCGTTGGCGGGCGACGCGTTCATGAAACACCCCCTGTGTACTCGCACAGGGCCTGCCCGAGGCGCAGCGTGACGACCGCCGGGGTCGCCCCCATGTCGTTGATCGCGATGCGGGTTCCGCCGACCGGGTGGCGGCTGGCGAATTCGGTGACGACAGCCTCCCAGATCCGGCCGAAGCCGGCGGCCGAGGTCTTCACCGACACGAGGCACGCATCGGCCTCGTCACACGGACGGATCAGGATCTCCAGATTGCCGGAGCCGACCACGCCGGACAGGGCCGCACCGACGACTGGCTTGCAAGGCTGGGCGGCGAACTGGAATTCGAGTGTTTCCATGACGCTCACCAGTTGCGAAAGCGTGCCGGCGGGGCATAGAGGCCGCCCGACCAACGCACGAGATCTTTGATGGAACGGGCGGAGAGCAGGTCGCGGCTCGCACGACGGGGATCGATACCGAGATCTTCGGGACGGCGGATCACGCCACGCCGGCGCAGCTGCTCGACCATCTGCCGATCACGAGCCATGCCCACCGGCGTGAAGCCGGCGATCCCGCGGATCGCCTGTTCCCGCTCTTGCGGCGTCCGGCACAGCAACAGGTTGGCAATGCCCTCCTCCGTCACGATGTGGGTGACGTCGTCTCCGTAAATCATGATCGGTGGCAACTCCATCCCCATGTTTTCCTGGAGTTTCCAGGCATCCAGTTCCTCGACGAAGACTGGCGTCATGTGCTCGCGGAATGTCTCGACCATCTGCACGACGAGCTTGCGGCCCCGCACCGCGTTCGGCCCGCCGGCCTCGCGTCCGGCCTTCAGCCATGCAGGTGATGCATGGCGTCGACCATGGGGATCGGAACCCATATTGGGTGCTCCGCCGAAACCAGTGATGCGGCCCAGCGTGGCCGTCGAGCTGTTGCCGTCCAGGTCGATCTGGAGCGTGGAGCCGATGAACATATCGCAGGCATACAGACCGGCTGTCTGGCTGAACGCCCGGTTGGACCGCATGCTGCCGTCGGCCCCGGTGAAGAAAATGTCGGAACGGGCGGCGACGTATTTTTCCATGCCCACTTCGGAGCCAAAGCTGTGGACGGACTCCACACATCCAGACTCGATGGCCGGAATCAGTGTGGGGTGGGGGTTGAGTGCCCAGTGGGTGCAGATCTTGCCCTTCAATCCCAGTTCGGTTGCGTAGGTGGGCAGCAGTAGTTCGATGGCGGCGGTGTCGAAGCCGATGCCGTGGTTGAGACGCGTGACACCGTATTCGGCATAGATGCCCTTGATGACCATCATCGCCATGAGCACCTGAACGTCGGTGATTTGTGCCGGGTCACGGGTGAACAGTGGCTCGATGTAGTGGGGGCGGGGCGCGACCACGTAGAAGTCGACCCAGTCGGCGGGGATGTCCACCCGCGGCAGTCTGTCCATGAGGTTGTTCACTTGGGCGATCACGATCCCGCTCTTGAAAGCAGTCGCCTCGACGATGGCCGGCGTGTCCTCCGTGTTGGGGCCGGTGTAGAGATTGCCTGCGGCATCGGCGGAATGGGCGGCGATCAGGCAGACCTTCGGGGTCAGATCCACGAAGTAGCGACCGAACAGCTCTAGATACGTGTGGATCGCGCCAATCTCGATCCCATGGTCCTGCACCAGGCGGGCCAGGCGGCTGCCCTGAGGCCCGGAGAACGAGAAGTCGAGTTTGCTGGCAATGCCTCGCTCGAAGAGATCGACATGGCTCGGCAGGGCCAGCACCGACTGCACCATCTGCAGGTCGTACAGTCGCTCCGGGCTGCATTCGGCCAAGGTTTCAGCGAGGAAGTCGGCCTGCTTCTGGTTGTTGCCTTCGAGGCAGACCCGGTCACCCGGTTCGATCACCGCTTCGAGTAAGTCGCGGACGCGGGCCGAATCGACACGGCGCGTGAGTCCGCAAGCGGCAGCCCGTTCCAGCCGCTGCAGACGCCCGTGGCGACGGGTGGCCCAGGCGCCGGCCGAACTGGGAGCGTTCATCGAATCGCCTGGTAGTTCAGTGAGGGTAGCCACTCAGCCGACGATGGCCTTGGTTGCAAGGAACAGGACCGAGGGGCCCATGAGGCAGCCCAGGCCAGTGTGGAATGTGGCCACCAGCGCGCCGTATGGCACGAGGCGACGGTCGGTGGCCGCAAGGCCTGCCGACACGCCGCTGACCGTGCCCGCGAGGCCGCCGAAGACCATTGCCGCACGGGGATTATCGAGGCCCATGAAGCGGGCGGCAGCAGGCGTGAACACCATCACCATGATGGCTTTGATGAGGCCGGTGGCGATGGACAGCGCCATCAGGTCGGAACTGGCGCCGATGGCGGCGCCGGTCACGGGGCCGACGATGTAGGTTACTGCGCCAGCGCCGATGGTGGTCATCGCCACTGCGTCGGTGTAGCCCAGCGACCAGGCAACGGAAGCGCCGACGGCGAAGGGGATCAGCGTGCCGAGCAGCAGCGCCACCGCGCCGATCAGGCCGGCCCGCCTGGCCTCGTCCACGTGGACCTCGAAAGCTGTCGCGACGATCGCGAAGTCCCGCATCATCGCGCCGCCCATCAGGCCGATGCCGGTGAACAGTTCGAGATCGGCGATGCCCTTGCTGCCGCCGGTCTGGATGCCGCCCCAGTAGGCGAGTGCCAGGCCGATCACGATCGCGATGGCCGACCCGTGCACGCGCCCAAACGTGAGCCTGCGAGACAGATGGATCGAGAGCCACATCACGAGTCCAACGAACGCGAAAGCACCGACGAGGCTGTTTTCGCGAATGGCCTGTTCGATCATGTCCATGTCTGGCTTCCCCCGCTCAGGATTCTTCGGCCACCGTGCCGTTCCGCCAGGCCGCGTCTTCGGGCTTCGGCCCGGCCCGGTTGATCAGGGCGATCGCACAGGCGCACAGCAGCACCGCGCCGACCGCCGAAATCAGCGCCACTGGTCCACCTTTGAGTGCGGCCACCACGTTTTGCTGTGCGGCCATGGCGACCACCACGGGAATGTACATGGCTGCCCAGAAGCCGACCCCTGCCTCGGTAGCGCTTGGCATCAGGCCGCGCGCGCGTAGATACACCCTCGCGAAAATCAGCAGCATCATGGCGATGCCGACCCCCCCCACGTTTGCCTTGACGCCAATGAGACTGCCGAGCAGATTGCCGACAAAGACGCCGACCAGATGACAGACCGCCAGAAGGGCGGTTCCGTAAATGATCATTTCGCCAGCTCCTTCTGCGGCCGGTCATGTGCGGCTGGCTTGGCCGCCAGTTCCCGCACGAACTCCAGGACCAGAGGGTGGGACGGGACGACCATGCTGCCGTGGTCTTCGCCCTTCATTTCCTTCAAGGTGACGTTCTTGTGGCCGACCACCTTCAGCATCCGCCACATGTACGCGTTTTCCTCGTACCGCCCATACAATTCTTTCGTGCGATCACCGGTGATCAGCAGCATCGGCGGGGCGTCACGACGGACGTGATACAGCGGTGCCAATTCGTCGACGACAGGCTGCGTTTCGGGGATTCCCCTCTCGGCCCGGTAGGCGAAGTGGGTGATGCACTGGCCGCTGTATGGGACGATGGCCATGAGCGAGTTGGCGTCCACCCCATATGCGGCCAGCCAGCGCTTGTCGAGGCCGACCATCGCAGCCAGGTAGCCGCCGGCCGAAGCGCCACTGACCACGATTCGACGTGGTGATCCGCCGTAACGATGAATATTCTTCACCGTCCAGGCGACCGCCGCCGCGGCGTCGTCGATCGATGCCGGCGCCTTGGCCTCCGAGGCGAGCCGGTAGCCAGCCCCTACGACGGCGATCCCTTGATCGCATAGCCCCTTCGGCAACTGCCGATCTCCCTTCGTGAGGCCGCCGCCGTGGAACCAGATCACGGTGGTGAAGCCGCCGCCCCCCACCGGGTGGTAAATGTCGAGCAGGCAGCGCTCCCGCTGGGCGTCGTCGGCCGGATGCTCTCGGTACGAGATGCCACGTTCAGTCCGATGTTCTTCGGCCGATGACGGCGAGGCCACCACCAGCGAGAGCAAAAACGCCACGGCGAGACGGGAGGCCAGGTTCGTGCGACTCATCGGGACGGTCTTTCCACAGGACGCTTGTTCGCGAACGATCAAGGGAACTGCACCAGTTCGCCGCCGTTGCGACTCCCCAGCGCCTGGTAGACATCGATCGCAATGGAATCAGAGATGAAGGTCACCGACCCGTCGGCGAAGGCGTGGACCACGCCGCCAGGATGGTTGCTCCGGGAGACGTATACGCCGCGGCTGTTGCCGTAGTCAGTGGTCGAGCCATTAACCAGGCCGGACGCACGGCGGTCGTTCGGAGGGCAGAGCGTATTGATCAGCGTGCAGTGATTCACGCACCTGAACCACAGCGCCCCCATCGTCCCGGTGTAGGTGCCAGCCGCACCGGCGGTGGTGGCGGCGTCGAGGTAGGCGTCGACCTGCGACTGGGTGATCGGGCCGTCGTACGTCGTCTGATTGCCGCTCCAGGAGCTACCCAAGCCAATGCACGTCTTGGCGTTGAAGGCGCCCGCGGGGCCCTCGCTCCCCAACGTGCCCGGCCCAAGCAACTGTTCGCAGACGAGGATGGTCTTCGAAACCCCGTCGGTGAATTCCCTCAGCGGATTCAGCTTCCGTAAGCGGATCGCCCCGTTGAGCGAGATGTCGGAGCCTACATCCGTGGAGGACCCAATCGGCCGGGTATTCAACTGGGTCCAGGATGCGTTCGGCCCGGTGCTCAGCGGATAGGTGCAGTTCGCCGCAATCGACGGATCCCCGTAGGCCCCCGCAGACGGGCATACATAGGATTTGACCCGCTTATCCTGGTAGCTGCTGACCAGCGATACGGTGGCGGATGAGATCCGCCAGGGTTGTCCCGCGTAGCTTCCGGTCGTCGCCGTGGTGTCGATCTGCATTTTGTCGTACAGGCTCGCCTCCTCGACGAAGGGCAACAGCAGGACATGCGGGCCGTAGCCCGTGAAGCCGTTGCCAGCGATGAGCCCGCTGTCGGGGAGCGTGCCGCCCACGATGCCACGGGGAAAACCCTTCTTGGCCGACTCGTAGGTGCTGACCGCCAGTGCGATTTGCTTCGAGTTGTTCGTGCAGGACGATCGCCGCCCAGCCTCGCGGGCAGCCTGCACGGCCGGCAAGAGGAGGGCGACGAGCACACCGATGATGGCGATCACCACCAAGAGCTCCACTAGCGTAAAAGCCAGCCGCCGCGG
>Ga0209598_10003896_pt1 | contig 11152 bp, 10 predicted proteins | sample M_140807_EF_Meta_FD_187317 | JGI IMG/M metagenome (GOLD analysis project Ga0209598, IMG submission 187317) | Freshwater microbial communities from Lake Montjoie, Canada to study carbon cycling - M_140807_EF_MetaG (SPAdes) (version 2) | ecosystem: Environmental > Aquatic > Freshwater > Lake... | reverse complement strand
CGGGGCAGATTGCAAGGGTTAATCCGGAGCGTAGCTCAGCTTGGTAGAGTACCAGCTTTGGGAGCTGGCTGTCGTGGGTTCAAATCCCACCGCTCCGATATCCCGCAAAGCGGGATGAGGAGCGGTAATCCCTACAGCCGGAGGCGAAAGAGGATTGGGCTAGGGGCGGGTGTGCGGGGGCGCTTCATTTGGTCCCCCTTTGCCCCCAGACCTATGCTAGATCCTTTCCAAGAGTAGGGATTGTGCGCTTACGCGCATTGGCATTCACCGCCTTTTAACTTATCGACCTCTCGCACGAACGCTTGAAACAACCGTCCCTACCAATTTTAAGGCAAGACGTCATCGGGATTGCTCGCGGTAGGTTTTCTGAATATAACTTTCCTATGTCCTTACATCGTAGTTTACGTTCGGGTGGTTCCACGGCCGCAAAGCGCAATGTCTTAAAGCGTTTTGAGCGGGTTACCTTATTGAAGAAGCGTGGTCAGTGGAAAGCTGGAATGAAGTCGACCGGCCTTCCCAAAACCAAGCCCGAGTGATGCCTGCCGATCCCGCCCCCAGCGGGGAGGGGATGAGGCTCAACCGCTATTTAGCCGCTGCTGGTCTGGGTTCTCGAAGGGGTTGCGAAGCTCTCATCACTGAAAGACGGGTACGGATCAATAAACGTCAGGCTGAAAGTCCTGCGGAACGTGTCCCTGACGATGCTCAAGTAACGGTGGATGGTCGACCTATTCGAGCCTCTCAAGCCGTCGTCATAGCCCTCCACAAGCCAAGGGGAGTCGTTTGTACCGCCTCGGCTCAAGATAAGAGGCCGATTATTACCGATCTCATGCCACGGTCTTTTGGGCGTCTTTTTACCGTCGGACGTTTGGATGCAGAGAGTGAGGGGCTGTTGATTTTAACTAATCAGGGGGATCTAGCTCAACGATTGGCCCATCCAAAAAATAAAGTTGAGAAAGAGTATCGTGTGAAGTTGGACCGGGTTCCTGATGTGGCGGCATTAAAGCAGTTGGAGAAAGGGGTTCGACTTGAGGAAGGAATGGCCCGGGCAGAGAGAATCCAGCTTCTGGGTGGCAAGGAGGTGAGGATGGTTTTACGGCAGGGAATGAAGAGACAGATCCGATTGATGTTCCGCTGTCTTGGTTTTACCGTGGAGAAGTTGAAAAGGACGCGAATCGGAGGCTTGGAGCTGGGCCAGTTGGTTCCAGGGGGATGGCGTGTCCTGTCCTCTTACGATCAAAGAAAGCTGGAGAGCAAGACGTGAGAGCTGAGGGCAAAGGAAGATTTTCTGGTAAAGCGGATCCTCGGGCGGCCCGCTTCAGCAGGTCGGTGCACTTTGATCAACGATTGGCCAAGCACGATTTAGAGGGAAGTCGGGCTCATGCGACGATGCTGGGTCGGGTAGGGGTTCTGACACGGAAAGAGGTGGCCGCAATTCTCAAGGGCTTGAATCGGATTGAGCGGGAGATCGAGGCGGGAACATTTCGGTGGAAGGATTCACTGGAAGATGTGCACATGAATCTGGAGGCGGCACTGACGGAGAAAGTTCCAGCCGGCGCCAAGCTTCACACGGGGCGGAGTCGAAACGATCAAGTGGCAACCGATTTACGTCTATGGATTCGGGAACAGATCCAAGGCGATTTGGGAGCCGTGCGAAACTTACAGAAAGCGTTGCTTCAAATGGCGGAAAAGCATCAAGGAGTCGTGTTGCCTGGTTACACGCATTTACAGAGAGGTCAGCCTGTGACCTTGGCTCACCACTTTTTGGCGTATGTGGAGATGCTGGAACGGGATCATGGAAGATTGGTGGATGCTGCCAAGAGAGCGGATGTAATGCCGTTGGGATCTGGGGCTTTGGCGGGGAGCACACTGAAACTCAACCGGGAAATCACCAGAAAGATTCTGAAGTTTGGAGAAGTTTCGAGGAACTCGATGGATGCGGTTTCTGATAGGGATTTTCTGGTGGAGTATCTTGCGGCGGTGGCACTGGTGGGAGTCCATCTTTCGCGTTTGGCCGAGGATTTGATTTTATTTTCCTCGGCTGAGTTTGGTTTTGTGAAATTTGGGGAAGCCTTCACGACGGGTTCGAGCCTGATGCCCCAGAAGCGGAATCCTGATATGGCAGAGTTGGTGCGAGGAAAGAGTGGCAGGTTAACGGGGCATCTGGTTTCCCTTTTGACCGTGTTGAAAGGATTGCCTTTAACGTACAACCGCGACCTGCAGGAAGATAAGGAGTGCGTGTTTGACGCGGCGGATACTCTCCGCAGTTCTCTTGAAGTAATGGCCCATGCGGTGGCCTCGCTGGAGGTGGATGGAGCGGCGTGTCTGTATGCAGTGTCTGCCCCCGAGCTATTGGCGACGGATGTGGCGGATGCCTTGGTGAGGGCGGGGCTTCCTTTTCGAAAAGCGCACCAGGTGGTGGGAGCTGCGGTAAGGCAGGCGGAGGTGTCGGGCACGCGGATTGACCGATTGAGCCGACAGGTGTGGGAGAGCCTGGCTCCAGGTATGGGTCGGGTGGCAGAGGAGATTTTCGAGGGGTCTCCCGTTGCGAGGGTTAAGAGGGCCTTGCAGGCTAGGGGTACGGTTGTGGGTGCGCCGAGTTTTACGGGTGTTCAAAAAGAGCTGAAGCAGTGGAAAAAAAGAGTTCAGTAGGCGGATCAAGTCGTAGTGGTTCGCCGTCGAAAGGAGCGGGTGGCCCGCCCAAACGTTCGGGTACCAATCCGCATCTGGATATTCCTCCGCACACGCGAAATGTTCTAATTGTCATTGCTCTAGCGGGAATGATTTGTGCCGTGATTGGTAGTTTGATGGCGGAGAAGGAAAAAGCAGTGGAGATGGACAAGATCGTCCATTTTATTGGTTACACGATGTTGGGTGGACTGATGATCATGGGTTTGAGGCCCATGCTTTGGCCTTTTGGGCTAATCGGGGTGGCGGCAATGAGTGCGGCATTGGAGTTGATTCAGCCCATTTTCGGGCGAACTACGGATTGGGGGGGTGATTTTGTAACGAACTGCCTTGCGGTGACTGCTGGGGGATCGGTGGGGCTCATTGGACGATTCTTATGGTCGTACATAAGGACGGAAGCGGTGAATGCTGAGATTCGAAAGGCAACGCTCGGTTTTGTGGATGGGCAGGTGATTTTTCGGCAGGGGGAACCGAGTGATAAGTTTTATATCATCCGAAGCGGTCAAGTGGTGCTGACGAGGGAAGCGAATGGATCAACAAGTGAGTTGGCGAAAGCGGGGCCAGGTGAGGTGGTGGGCGAGATGGGTGTATTGCAGGGGCTTTCCAGAAGTGCGACAGCGACAGCGAAGGGGAAATGTTGGCTGTATGGGATGACCCTGCAGGACTTGGTGGATAAGAGAGCGGATGGGCAGGAGCATCCGGGAAGTGTGGTGGCGAGGGTGTTGGCCCAGAGGTTGCGAAAATCAACTGAGAAGATAGAGCAGGGGCAAAAGGAGTTTGGGATCGCGCTTGAGAATGCTCAGGCTGCAGTGGTGGCGGCTCAAAATGTTCAACCTGTGGCTATGGTGCCGGCGGGGGGGCAGGCTGCAAAATCGGGACAGCGCGTTGAGGTGAAATTAAGGATGGGGTGGCGAAGTGGTGAGGAGGTCAACTGGTCCGCAGAGGAGAGTACGCATGTGTTGCCTTTGGCATTTGGCAGAAATCCAGGACCCAGTGGGATGGCGGGAACGGAGTTGATTTTGTTGGATGAGAATCCTCCACAGCGACTGGATCCTTTGCAGTTCCAGATCTGTGCACAGGAGGGATCAGTAGTTTTAAAAGATGAGTTAAGTACTTATGGGAATGAGGTGAGTGGGGTGTCGGTCGGGTCTGCCTTTGGTGTGACGGAGATTGAGTTACCTCCAGGTCAGCATGTGTTAGTAGCGGGTGGAGAGGGTTCTCCCTACGTGATGGTTTTGGATATTCCTGAGTTACGGGAAAAGGGTCAGGGCCTTTCGGTGGGGGGCGGGCAAGGTGGCGGAGGCAAGTTGTTTGGGTGAGTGCCACGATCCTTTAAAACCCTTGGGGGGATTTGCGGTAACGGAGACTACGGCAGAAATTTTGTAGCGGGTATAGGGGTAGATAATCTTTCCGATCGGAGAGGAGTTGTGAGATAAAGAGGGGGTAGTAGGTAGCAAGTGGAGGCCACGCCAGCGATTCGAAGGGTGTTGGTGGGTGAGCCATACTTTTTTGCCTCGCCGAACGATATGAAGATGTTCGCGCAGTTGAGTGGGAGTAGGACGAGTTTTTGTTGGGGTGGGGAGGTAGGAGTGTGAGGGGCAAACACGTCGTAGGGGGCAGGAAGTACAGTGGGGATTTTTTGGGAGGCAGATGAGGGCACCGAGTTCCATAAGAGCCTGGTTATGTATTCCAGGGTTCCTTTTGGGGACGATTGAAGCGGCAAGGGATTGGAGTTCGGCAGGGGAAGGGGAGCGGCGTTTCTTAGCGTAGAGACGACCCAGTACACGGGCCACGTTCCCGTCGTAGGCGGGCACGGGGATTTCAAAGGCGATGCTTGCGATGGCTCCAGCAGTATATTTGCCGATTCCGGGAAGTTGGAGCAGGAGATTTGGGTCGGCAGGGAGTTCATGTTTTGGAAGTCGAACGACGGCTTTGGCCAAGGAGTGGAGGTAACGTGCGCGACGGTAGTACCCAAGGCCTTCCCAGTGGCGTAAGACGAGGGATTGGGGGGCACGCGCTAGGGCGAACCAGGTGGGGAATCGACGAAGCCAGCAATGGTAGTAGGGGAGAACGGTGGCGATTCGGGTTTGTTGGCACATGAATTCAGAGACTGTGACGGGATAGGGCTTGGGGGAGGCTCGCCAGGGGAGGGGTCGATGGTGCTGCTGGTACCAGCGGTAAAGGAGGGGTAAAGCGTGTTGGATTTTAGAATCGAAGAGTGGGCGGGAGGACCTAGGGTGCAGTGACATGGCTGATACGATGTTTACCCATAAGTTGGATGAGTCCCAAGTCCTGCGGTTGCGTGAGGTGATTACCGAGAAGGGCTTTGTGTTTGGGCCGTTGGAGTATGGTCACTTTTCGGCCCGAAAAGGGAAGTGTGTCTTGCAAATGTATCTGAGTGGAAAATTGGTTGTGGCAGGTAAAGAGGCACGGGAGTTTATTGAGTTTACGTTAGAGCCTGAAATTTTAGGGGAGGCTCGGTTAGGATACGAAAAGGTGCGTAACCCGGAGATGTACGCACCCCACTTTGGGATCGATGAAAGCGGGAAAGGAGACCTATTTGGGCCCTTGGTAGTGGCGGGAGTGTATGTGGATGAGGATACAGCGGATCGTTTGTTGGAGATTGGGGTGAGGGATAGTAAAACGATCACCTCGGACAAAAAGATTGCGGAGTTGGCTGATGAGATTGGAAAAACCGTAAGGGGGGGGATGGAGTTGGTGGCGATTGGGCCGGCGCGATATAGCGAACTTTATAAAAAATTTGGGAACCTAAACCGAATGTTGGCTTGGGCTCACGCCAAAGTGATTGCGAATTTGCATGCGAAGGTACCGAGCTGTCCGCGGGCCTTATCGGATCAATTTGGTAATCCGCGATTGATTGAAGGGGAACTGCGAAAGCAGGAAGTGGAAATCAAATTGGAGCAGAGGACAAAGGCGGAGAGCGATATTGCAGTCGCGGCGGCCAGTATTCTTGCGAGAGCTGAGTTTGTGCGTGCGTTATCCAAGCTTTCGATGGAGGCGGGAGTCGAGTTAGCGAAAGGCGCAGGAGCGGGGGTGAAGCAGCAAGCGATTGAAATTTACACAAATAAGGGGAGAGATGGATTGGCTAAGCTGTGCAAAACACACTTTCGTACTTTTGCTGAAGCAGTGGGAGATCCTGTTGCGCCCAAAGTAGAGTGGAAAAAAAGGGGAACTTAAAGGGGCTCATTCTGGTGTAAAAATGCCTAACCGATTGACCTGTAAAATTTTACTTGGATGCCTTACGGAAAGTGCCTACATATAGCGAGATATGGAAAACCTGACCAAAAGAGACCTAGTGGTACGGATCAGCAATGAGACCAATCTCGTCCAACAAGACGTGTTAAAGGTCATCCAGTTTACGCTGGATCACATCAAAGAATCCCTTTTAAAGGGGGACGCGGTACAACTGCGCAACTTTGGCGTGTTTGAGATTAAGATCCGTAAAGCACGAGTCGGTCGGAATCCGAATAAACCGGAAACGGACGTACCGATTCCGGCCCGAGCGGTGGTGAAGTTCAAGGCGGGTAAGGAGATGAAGGCGGAGTTGATTCGCAACTCCACCAAATTGGCAGCGATTGTCTCCGCCTCCGGAAATAACTCATCCTCGGCGGAGTCTTGACGGACCGCTCCGGATCCGGAGCGTTAGAATGACAGGTCAACCCCTCCCGGGGTTCCGGGATTTTTTCCCCCCAGAGCACGCGGCTTTACGGGGAATTTTACAAGCTTGGCGCGAGGCGTCGCGTTGCGGTGGATTTACAGAGTATGAGGGGCCTGAGTTGGAGTCCTTGGAGTTATATACGGAAAAATCGGGCGATGAGATTGTCGGACAGTTGTACCATTTTACAGATAAGGGGGACAGGCAGGTCGCGCTGCGTCCCGAGATGACCCCGACCTTGGCTCGGATGGTGGCGAGTCAACATCGGAACTATCGAAAACCGATCAAGTGGTTCAGTGTGCCGCGACTATTTCGCTACGAGAGACCGCAAAAGGGGCGGCATCGGGAACATTATCAGTGGAACTGCGATATTGTAGGGGAGAAGTCGCCGATGGCGGAGGCGGAGTTGATCGGGGTGCTTTGTTTGGGTCTATCTCTTTTAGGGTTGGGGCCGAAGGATGTTGTGGTGAAGGTGAGTGATCGGAGTTGGTGGGACGCTTTTCTGGAAAAACAGGGAGTGGGTGAGACTGAGAGGCCGACTGTTTTACGGACTTTGGATCGTCTGGAGAGTGCCTCGGCTGAACAGAGGCGGGAAAAGCTGGGTGCTCTGGCGGAAGCGGTGGAGGCTGTTTGGGAGGGCAAAAGTACGGATTCTGAGGTGGTGGGGCAGGTGCGGAAAGGGGTTGAGGCGTTGGGGTACGGGGATTGGTGCGAGACGGATTATCGAGTGGTTCGGGGATTGGCTTACTACACAGGTGTTGTTTTTGAGGTGCACGATCGAGCAGGAAAGTTGCGCGCAGTGGCAGGTGGGGGCCGATACGATGATTTATTGAAGCGGCTCGGTGGTGAGGATTTGCCTGCGGTGGGTTTTGGGATGGGGGATGCAGTACTCGCCGAACTTCTGCGGGAGAAAAAAATTGCCACGCCCCAAGCGACAGGGGCGGAGATTTTTATCGTTGCGGAGGCGAAGGAGCAGGCGATGGCGCTGCAGATTACAGGGCAGTTGCGGAGAAGTGGGTTTTCCGTGGACTTCGACCCTGGGGCAGGAAAGTGGGGGAAGCAGTTGGAGATGGCAGAGGCTAAGGGAGCGCGCTGGGCTTTGCTGGTTGGGCGGGAAGTTGCTGAGGGAAAGTTGGGATTGAAGGAGTTGGCCAGTCGGAAGCAGTCGGAAATTCGTTGGAAAAGTGGCACAGATGGGAAGATTTGCCTTGAGCCAACCCCGGGGGAGTGGGCGAAGGTATGCAACTGATGAAAAGGACGCACTCATGTGGAGCTCTTCGTGGTAAGGATGCAGGGCAAAAGGTAAGTCTCGCGGGATGGGTCTCCGGCCGGCGGGACCACGGTGGCGTGATATTTATCGATCTAAGGGATCGGGAGGGGTTAACCCAAGTGGTCTTCAATCCATCGTTGGCGGCAGAGGTTGCGACGACGGCACATACCTTGAGGGCCGAGTTTGTCGTGAGGATCGACGGGGTGGTATCCCCGCGGCCTGAGGGAACAAAAAATGCGGCGTTGGCCACCGGGGGGGTGGAGGTAGTTGCGGAAAAACTTGAGATTTTAAATTCAAGCGAAACACCTCCTTTTCCTCTAGACGAAGATGGGGTGAACGAGGATCTGCGTTTGCGCTATCGGTATTTAGATCTTCGGCGTCCCGCGATGGCTCAGGCGTTGCAGGCCAGGCATCGTGCGGCGTTAGCCATCCGCCATTATTTGGATGAGCAGGGATTTTGGGAAATTGAAACGCCGATTCTTTTTAAAAGCACTCCTGAGGGGGCGCGGGAGTATCTGGTTCCGTCTCGTTTGAACCCCGGAAAGTTTTACGCACTCCCTCAGTCCCCTCAACAGTTCAAGCAGTTGCTGATGGTGGGTGGCGCGGAAAAGTATTTTCAAATCGCACGGTGCTTTCGAGACGAGGATTTGCGAGCCGATCGGCAACCCGAATTTACGCAGATCGATCTGGAGATGTCCTTTATTGGGAGAGAGGATATTTATCGTTTGATTGAGGGGTTGATTCAGCGGGTTTGGAGGGATGTGGGAGGGGTTGAGGTAGCGGTGCCATTTCCGCGTGTCACTTATCGTGAAGCGATGGAGACCTACGGGGTCGATAAACCTGATCGCCGTTATGAGATGAAGCTGGCTGATTTCACAGAAACGTTCCGCTCATCAACCTTCAAGGTATTTCAATCGGCCGTAACCGCAGGCGGAGTGGTGAAGGCTTTTAATGCGAAAGGTTTGGCGTGTATTACCTCTGGCCAGATTGAAGATCTGACCAATTTAGCGAAAGCACACGGAGCGAAAGGGTTGGCTTGGATCAAGGTCGAACAGGGAGAGTGGAAGTCCCCCATCGTGAAGTTTTTTAGCGAGGAAGAGAAAAAGCATCTGATCGAGAAGTTAGGAGTGGAAGAGGGGGATCTGCTGCTTTTTGGTGCAGATCAGTGGATTGCCGCATGCGAGGTGTTGGGATTGGTGAGGATTCGGTGTGCTGAGTATTTGGAGAAAGCGGGTAAAAAGATCCGCGATTCTAAGAAGCTGGATTTTCATTGGGTGGTGGACTTTCCGTTACTTCGAAAGGACCCTGAGCATCCAACGCTTGTGTCGAGTCATCATCCTTTTACGGCTCCTGTGGCAGAGGATTTGCCCTTGCTGGACACCCAACCTGAGAGGGTGAGGGGACAGCATTACGACTTAGTTTTGAATGGTGTGGAGTTGGGAGGGGGGAGCATTCGGATCCATCAAGGGGAATTGCAGGATCGGATCTTTCGCGAAATTTTAAAAATTCCACCAGAAATCGTATCCAGTCGCTTTGGGTATATGATCGAGGCTCTAAAGTTTGGAGCGCCTCCGCACGGGGGAATTGCGTTAGGGTTTGACCGATTGATGGCTCTTTTCCTTGGTCAGGAGAGCATTCGGGATGTCATTGCATTTCCTAAGAATGCGCGTGGTCAGGACGTGATGAGTGGGGCGCCTGCCGAGGCTACTTCGAGGCAGCTGCGGGAGATTCATATCAAGAGTGAGGGGCCAACCCAGCCTTAAATTCCGGTTCTTGCGAAAGTGGTGGGGTTGGGTAGATTTCAATTATGTCATCCTCTAACCAACCCAAGATTGTTGCGTATCTAAAACCTCACTGTGGATGGAGTCGCGGAGTCCGTGCTGTGATGGAAAAATACAAACTCCCCTTTGAAGATCGGGATATTTGGAATGATATCAATCAGAGGGTGGAGATGATTCAAAAGAGCGGACAAGAACTCTCACCCTGCGTGGAAGTCAACGGTCATATGCTGGCAGATGTTAGCGGGGATGAGGTAGAGGCTTGGATGCTGGCGCAAGGGGTAGTCAAACCGACTCAGGCAGCTCTGGATGTCCCAACGGATCGGGGTTGTTCGGATGAGGAACACGCGGCGCAGCGAGGTGAAATCCCTGTTCAGTTCAAGGGGTAACATGGTTCGTGCTTTTGCTATTTTTATAGCCTTTAGCTGTACGGGTTTGTTGGACGAGGAGGTAGTTGCTCCTGAGATTGTGCCTCCTGAAGAGGTAGCGTGAGTCGCTCGGATCAGTTTTTGTCGATTCCGATTGCTTCGGAGCGCAAAACTCGCGTATGTTTAGTTCGATGCCCTCTGAGACTGAGAATCCAGAAATAGAAAAGATGGAAGACGTCAACGATCTGGATCCCAAGGCACAAGAAAAAATAAAAAATCTAATTCCAAAAGCTTACTGCCGTCATCGCAGCTGGGGCGTAGGGCAGATCACGCAAAAGGACGACGCGCTGGGTGCGTTTCTCATCGATTTCCGAACAAAAAAAGGTCACTCGATGGAGTTTGGTTACGCGGCTGAGTCCTTGAAACATCTTCCGGATGAGCATTTGGAGGCTCGAATTCTGCGGGAAACAGATGCGATGAGAACCATGGCGCAGGATCAGGTCGCTGAGTTTATGAAGCTCGCTGTCGAAAGTCTGAAAAAAGAGGCTACGCCTCTTCGGCTTGAAGAAGCGATGGTCCCCCATGTTTTTCCTGCTGAGGGTTGGAAAAAATTCTGGGAAGCGGCCAAGAGGGCGATGAAAAAAGACGCCAAATTTGTCATGCCAGGAAAGAAGCATGAACCAATTCAGTACTTAGACGCGGCACCCGATGTGAAGGCGGGTGGCTTGGAAGATTTGCAAGAGGCTGTCGGAGCCAAAAGGGTCATTGAGGCGTTGGAAAAGTTACAAAAAGTTAGAAATGCCGGTGAACTCAAAGCGATCGCAGATGAGGCCTTTCGACTGGTGGACGCCGCTGCTCAGAAGATTCCCAAAAGCCAAATCAGCCAAGTGGCCGAGTTGGCTCTTGCTAGGTCCGAATTTGCTGCTGCCGCTGGGTTGCCACCGCATATGGGATTAGTGCTGGAGACGATTCTGCCGAGCGAGCCTCACCGCATGGCCGGGGTGATTGAGGCGTTACCTGCAGGTAAAATGCCTCGCTTCGCTGAGCTCGCGTGCCAGCAGTTGGGGGAGAGATGGACGGAACTTCTTTTTGCTCTGTTACCACGAGCCTCGGGTCGTTTGATGGATGGAATCACTGCGCGCTTTAAAAAGGCCAATCGACTTGCGGAGTTGGAAGGTGCGTTGGATCGGCTTTTGAGAGAAAGACTAACTCACCCCGATCTGATTGTTTGGCTTTGTAGAAATCGTACAGGGGAGCTGTCGCGGCTCGCCAAGCCTTCGCTTTTCCTAACAGCCCTGAATGTTTTGGAAAAAGAGCAGTTGTCGGAAACAAGCCGTGGCTCTCGATTGAGAGATCTTCTTTTAGAGGATAAGGA